>ENA-ORBV01002142-ORBV01002142.1-microbial-mat-metagenome-genome-assembly--contig:-NODE-2142-length-42268-cov-19.471451_pt1 | contig 42268 bp, 62 predicted proteins | sample MGYA00237777_ERZ505514 | MGnify/ENA primary metagenome ERZ505514 (study PRJEB26160, sample SAMN06269048) | microbial mat metagenome | isolation source: Oligotrophic lake microbial mat | place... | reverse complement strand
TTTCAAGCAGAAGACGGCATACGAGATTCGCCTTAGTCTCGTGGGCTCGGAGATGTGTATAAGAGACAGCCTCGATGTCTCGTCTGACCTGTCAACCGGCTTGCCCGGTGAACCCCGCTGTCGTCCGTGTCAGCGCGCCGTGCTTCGTTTGCACCCCGTAAGATAACTTCGGACCGACTCTTTGTAGAGTCGGTCCGCCCTCAACCGGAGGCCACCGATCATGTTTTACTTTACTGCCGACGCTCGGGACGGTATCTCCGGAGCTAATGGAAACTTCTGCGGAACTTGTTGCTGTGTTGCGCTTAGCCTTCGTCCGGGTGAAACAAACCTCATGACGATAAACTATGCTCCGTGGTCTGTCCCTATTGGATTTCCGGGCATCGTTCCAACGTTTCAGTTTAATATTCAGCTGAATGAAGAAAACTGCCCGACCGGGCCGATTGACGGCTTTGCGCCCCCGCAAAACACTAATTATCAAGCACCTAATACTCCCTTAAACATTGCTGTAAACACTAGTGTAGGTACCAATTTAACACCTGCTCTTAATTCGTTTACGTATGAAATTCTGCCTCTTTCAGGTCCATACCAAGGTCAGGTAACTCAGCCCGGCGGAAATACAAGCCCCAATATTCTTTACACCCCGAACAACGGGTTCCAAGGATGGGATGTTACGTGGGTTAAAGTAACTGATGCACAGGGGCGCTCGATTGTCCGGTCGGTCGTTTGGAGCGTCGGTCTGACTCTCGGTTTGCCTCCGCGCGAGTATACCTCACTTGTTCCATTCATCGACCTCACCAAGGTCTATACCGATCAGCACTTCCAAACCGTTCGCTTTGCTATCACAATGCCTCTTTCTTGTCGCGCCTGCGATGAGTACCGGCTTACGATCAAGCAACCGGCGAACGACTGTGATCGGAATCAGTTTTTCCATCTGTCATGCTATGACATTCGGTGTAAGTCCTGCTTCTAAACTTAGCTGGAGGGGTATAACGATGCTAAAAGAAATTGCCTCTCTCCCGGTGGATAAGCTACGGGAAATGACTGGAGTTTCCTTTGATCTAGAGCAAATCTTGTCTATAGAACTTATCCGTGAGCATACAAAAACCGACGATATAATTTCGGTATCGGATGCTCAACTTCAACTGTATCGCCGCGCTGCGATACAGGCCGCTGAAAAGTATACGGGAATGTTTTTTACCGGACAGCGCGTAATGCAAGAACTTGTAACCTATCCCGGCAGCTTTTGGAATAGCGCCAACTACTACTTTGAGCACACAACAAAGTATTCGTTTGCTCAACCCTTTGCTTACCTTTACGGCGATACGTCGCGCGGAATCGAGCAAGTCCCGGTGGCCGTAGGCTCTAGAACGGTACGCCTGACTAATCATCCCGGCGATTTCGGGGCAGGATGCTGCAATCCTTGCAAGCAACCAAGCCAGCCTATGCTCCAGTATACGGCTGGATTTTCTTGCGAAAATGATATTCCAGCGGCTATTGCTCTTGGCGCGCTGAAGTATATTACTCACGTAATCGAAAATCTGGGTGATGTTGTTATCGCAGTAACCCCTTCGGGGTCGCCGAACAACCGAGGCGTTAGCATCACAGAGGCCGCTAATCCCGCGCTGGCCTCCGGTGCAATCGACATTTGGCGAAGCGCGGTGGACCATGCTATATGAATATAAACAGCGGCTTGCTTCGTTAAGGCACCGGATTACACTTTGCCGACAAGAAGATGTCGTCGTGTCGCCAAGCGAGTTTAGGCTGGCTCGTAAAGAAGCGGCAAACTTTTGGGCTGAAATTGTGCCTGTTCGGTCGTCCGCGTTTAGCCCTAACGGTGCGGCAATGAACGAAGCGCGGTCAACCTTGACGCACCGTATAAAAATTCGGTATCAGTCCGACCTAAATGTAAGCATTATGGCTTGGATTTATGAAGCTCGTATTAAAAGTTCTGCGCGTTGGTTTAAGATACTTAAAGTAACTCAGACCGAGGATAAAACCTTTGAGTATTTGATATTTGATTGCCGACTTGTTGAGCGCGGTGACGATATTATTGCGCCAAGTAACGGTCCGGCGATTGGTTTACCTTCTGGAGTTCGATTGTGATCCGGTTAATCTTTAGACCTTGGAGAACTTTCTTTGCAAGAAAAGACCTGCGGGTGGTTACTCGCTGGTTAGCGCGGGTCGCCGTAAATTCAGAGCGCATTTTTAAGGCAGGTATGCGTGGCGGACACTCGGGAAGAATATACCGTAGAAGCGGGCGGTATCACCAAGCATCGGCACCCGGTGAGTATCCGGCTGTTGAAACAGGCCGCTTGATTGCATCAATGCGGGCGCATAGCACGATTAACGAAGCCCAAATTGGAACTAACATGCCTTACTCGCGTTGGCTTCGGACGGGCACCCGGCACATGGCTCGTCGTAAAATGTCCCAGAACGCCCTTGTTGAGGGCAGGTTACGTTCAGGGCAGCTAGGAAGGTGGGTTAAATGGCAACGTTAAAACAGCCCGTCCTGATTGCCCTCGCTTCGGCGATTGCAGAATGGTTTCCCGATCTTGGTGGCCGCGCCTTTGCTGTCAGCGAAGTCGATCCATTCGACAAGCAAACTAACGTCCCAACGCTTCCGGTCGCCGTTGTTGCGCTGCTAACCGAACAGGGAACGCAGGGCCGACACGGTGGCCAACGTATCACACTGGCGTCTCAGATCGTGTTGCAGTTTATCTTTGAACCGTTAAAGTATAAACGCGAAGATGGTTCCGACACGCCTTTCTTTGCTTTTTACGATTATGAAGGGGTTAGAGATCGGCTGCTTTCTAATCTCGTCAGGTGGCGAACTCCAAGAAACGGCGCTCTAACCTATCAAACGATGGACGTTGAAAGCGATGAGTTTGCAGTTTATATCGCTTTCCGTTTGATCGTTAACGAAGAATGGTGTCCAAGCGAGTTGGACAGTGATGAAAAACCTTACAAGTTCACAGTGTGGTCAACCTTAGCGTTCGGTAAACCAGACCCCGAGTGTTGCGACTGTCCCGAGGAAGAACCTAAGAAACCCTGCTAATCGGAGACTAACTATGTCACAAAAAATTAAGGTAAAAGCGGCTCCTGATAGGGTCGCGAGAGTCTCTCCTCGCGGCGAAATGATCCCGTCTGATCGCTTTATCACGGTTGAAGCAACGCCGTATATCATGCGGCTTCTCAATCACCACGAAGACTTAATCCAAGAACCGCAACCGCCTGCGCCGTTCGCGCCTGCTTCAGCTAAGAAGGAATAACACAATGGCACTTGATGCTCTCCGCGACGGTTTTATTCGTCTCTGTTTTGATCCAAGTCTCAATGTCTTGGGCGCAAACTGCCGATTGGTTTTGGAAGGTCAATTCCTCGCGACCGGCAGCGCGATTGTTAATACGCTCGTTAAGGTAACTTCGACGCGCGATATTGACCTTATGTTCGGGGTTGGCTCGGTCTTGTCGGAATCGTTGAAAGTAGCAATTGACTGTTGCGGCAATGATTCTGTTGAAATCTTTGCTTTGCCTCGCCCCGATCCACTCGTCGGAGTTGCCGCAGTCTATACTCTGACAGTGATCGGACCCGCTACTTCTGACGGGCGGGTTGATCTTTACATGGGTGAAGGCCGCTATAATATCAGTGTTCCCGTCGATGCCGGTAATACTGCGACTCAGATTGCTGCTGCCATTGTGCTTGCGATTTCTCCGACTTTCCCCTTCATAGCAACGAATGCGCTCGGTGTTGTGACGCTGACGGCTCGTAACACCGGCGTTGTCGGCAACCGTCTTGTGGTTGAATACAATTGGCACGGTCGCAATAACTACACGCCCGAAGGCGTTACAGCCACAGTCGCGCAAACTATCGTTGGTTCGGGAGCAATGCTGGCCTCTGACTATTCAACAGTCTTTGGTGATTGTTGCGTCTGCTGCTTAGCCGTTTTGACTCAAGATACAGTTGTTCAAAATGCGGCTATCTCCTATCTTGAAGAAGCGTGGTCTTGCGATAAGCCGCAATGCTTCGGGCACGGTTACACTTACAACAGCGGAACTCTTGGTCAAATCCTTGCTACTGACACAAACTCTGCGACGATTTCACGTCTGGCTCATTGCATCGGCGATCCGGTGCTTCCGTATCTCAAAGTTGCCGCCTACTCTTCGAAAAGCTGCTGCACTACGCAAGACAATCCGGAGATTAGCATCCAAGGCCCGAATTTTGGTGTCCTTGATTGTTTGTCGCAACCGGAATCTTGCGCGGCTTGCTTGACGTTTGATGAGCAGAACCAACTCCGCGACAGCGGCTTTGTCATTACCGTTCCAGTAGCTGGTGGCCAAGGGCGTCTTACTTCGCCGATGATTACCAACGACATCACGAATAATCGCTTCGATGCGGAAGGTCGTGAAAATCTGACGTTCCAAGATGTGAGCGCGCGTCGTCTGGCTACGGCAACGGCAACGGCGATTGCTGAACAACTCCAGCAATTCAATGGCCTTGGTTACTACACAGATGGAACAAACATTCGTGAAGGAGCCAAAGGTGTCAATCGTCGCATGATGCTCGGCACGATGCGAGCGTGGGCGCGGTCGCAAGTCGGTCTGATATTCTCGGAGTTCGATGATTTGAACGCCGACCTTACCTTTGTGGATGATTTCCAAATTGCGCCTCGTTGTCAAGGCGTTCCCGGAAAAGTCTACATGAATTTGATCTATCGTCCTCCGGTTCGGATCAAGCAGATCGTTGTCAATGCCCGTCCCAAGCTCCTTAACAACTGCTAAGGCTTAGCCTCCGGCCTGCATAGCGCGGGCCGGTATTTCTTCAACAGCCATCTAAAGGAGAATTGTCATGGCTGACTGCGACAATCAAATCGGCGTCAGGAATATCTTGATCCGATTTACCGACTGCGATTCCAACGCGGTTTACGGCCCTTTTTCTCACGAATTGGCAGGAGCTGAGCAACCAAACTATCGCCTATGCGAGTTTGCAAACGAAGCCCTCCCGGGCGGCTATGTTCGACGAACTCGCGGCAATAATCAAATCAGCGTTATGGTCATTCGGAATCTTGGGATTCCGCTGGCGCTGTATCAAGGCTGCGGTTCGATGGACATGACTATCGAGCACTTCAACGGCATGGTTATCACCGGCCTGTCGGGCACGTCTACCGGCGAAGATAGTTCTGATGGCCACGAGGTCACGATTACTGCTTCGTTCAAAGAAATCGACGAGCTTCTTCCTACCGTATCGGTTAATCTGGCCGCTTAAGAACGCCTCTGTCTGACTGGCCTCTGACAGAGGACTAATCGCCGCTCGGCTATCCTGCGGGCCGAGCGGCGGTGTTACTCCACGCAGGGGCAACCGCAGGAGAAATAGGCTATGGCTAAAAAGATCGAGTTCACTGATACAGTGAAGTTTGGCGATAAGATTGTGGATCAAATCGAAATATATCCGCTCTTTTTTGTTGAGCTTGCGGCGATGAGTTCAAAAATGATCGGCAGCAAAAAGCCGCTTCAGGTTTTGCAGCGCGAACGTATTCGCAAGCAGGTCCACTTCAAGGTCGCGGGCGAGCGGGTAATACCCGACGACGTGAACCTCTCGGCCCTCCCGGCGGCCACCGCTAGGCTGATCCTCGACAACCTCGATACAGAACAGGGTGACGAGGGCAGTATAGTTCTTGAAGGTGACGGGGTTAGCACTCCTATTGTCTACAGGCTTGGTACTGCGCTTGAGATGAAAGACTCTAAAGGCACCACTATCGTTATCAGAGATCTAGAGTTTCTGGCTGCGACTTACGGTGAGATTGAAGATGCCCTTGCTTGTGAAAATGAGATAACGAGAGCACTTGAACTCCTTCGTAGCGTGGCAAAGCCTTTGGACGCTCCATCGCTTATGCGCCTGCCCGGTTGGGCAATCGACAAGATCACAAACCTCGACGGTGTTGGGATCGTTCAAAAAGTCGCACCGGCTTTTTGAAAGCCGCTACTAACGTCGCGGATACGGTCGCTGAACACTTCTACTACTCATCGCCTATCCAAGATGTTAGGAACTTGTCCCTTAAAGTCTTAGCTGTGAAACTATCGGCATTTCATCGTTTGCTGAAAAAAGTCACAGCGACCAATAAGGTCAAGAGCGGTTCCGGATCAAAACAAAATCGTAAAAGGATGAAATAAGACATGGTTACGTATGTCGAGCAGGCCATCCTTAGAGTAACCGACCAGTCAACGCGGCAGATCAACACTGTCAATAGGTCTCTTGCGGCGCTTTTTCGCACCGCAAGAGTCGGTGCGGGTCTTCGCAACATTAATATCACTCTTAATCTTCGCAATATTAATCAGACTATCGCAAAAGTTCAACAACTTGATCGACTTCTTCGCGGCTTGAGCCGGCGTATGCCTCCGATAGGCCCCGGCTGGGGCGGTGGCCCCGGCGGCGGCGGGCGCGGAGCAGGAGGCCCCGGCTGGGGCGGTGGTAGAACTGGGAACAATCGGCGTGACTTTGGGACGGGGTTTTCTGGCGGCGTAATGGCCGGTCCTATTCTCGACCCTTTCAGTCTTGGTCGGATGCTTTCTTATATCGTTGTCGGACAACTATATATGCAAGCGAGCAATGTAGTTATCTCTGGGGCACAAGCTGCGTTCCAATCCCAAGCGATTACTACTACGCAAAACTTGACGCTAGCCCCTGTAAACGTCCCTATCGTTAATGCTTTAGCAGAGTCTTTCTTGCCGTTAGTTGAAGGTTTGTCAATTAATGATATTAGGCAACTAATTTCCAATATAGCCTTATCTATTCCTGCGGCAGGATCAAACTTTAACCAAATTGCACTAGCGGCTGTTCGAGCAGAAGAAAGGCTTTACACTATTTCGCCTGATCGCGCCGAAAGTGCCGCTAGTATTCTCGCTAAAGTTCTTGAGTTTGCACAAATTAGCCAAGATCCTGCTCGGGCAGAAGCCCTTATGCGGGGTTATGTTGCCGGTATCGGAGCAACCGGAGCTACATTTAGCCCCGAGTCGTTTCTGGCTGCTTTGCGCGTTAGCGGCACGGCTTTGACACTTGATGAGCAGGGTATCTTTAACTTTATGCTCGCGCTTGACGAAGGTGGGCGTCGTGTTGGCGATAATACAAATCGGATGCTCACAGTTCTAACTCAAGATGCTGGAGTTTCTGAAGCCCAAACAAATATGCTAACCCGCTCTGGTATCATCGGGCCAAACGGTAGACCCGTCCAAGAAGAACTGCTGCTTGCTAATCAACAAGCTTGGGTTCAGGCGGTTATCCGTCCGCTACTTCGTGCGCAAGGCGTTGATCCTACTGATAATATCGCTGTTCGGATAGCCCTTCAAGAAATGGGCTTTGTTACGCGTGAAATGCGGCAGGTCGCCCAAGAAATAGCTTCAGCGGAAGAACGCTATTTTTCGGCATGGCAAACTGCTCAGGCTGGCGTGATTAACGCTGTTCAAGGATCTGAGCGTGATCTCGGTCAATCGCTGCGAAATCTTTTTGCATCTTTCAGCACTATAGCAGTCGATACTCTCGTGCCGCTATTTTCAAGGTTGGCCGGTCCTGTTGATCGACTGGCCAACTGGATGGAAAGTTTTTATGGTCCAGCAAAGTCGCTTTCTGGTGAGTTTGCTAAACTTTCTGAGACAACGCAGAAAGTATCGGCGGCTGTTGCGGGTCTAGTCCTCGGCTTTTGGACAGTAAAAGCGGCTCTCTTTGGTTTGCGACTTCTTGGCTTTGCAACAGGAGCCTCGGTTCTTGGGAGAGTTGCTGGCGGCGCTGCTACTGCCGCTGGAACAGGCCCCCTAGTTGCTGCACTGAGTGTAAATACGCGTGCGACGAACGCTAACACGATAGCTCTGGGTGGTCGTACAGGGAGAGGCCCCGGAGCTGTAGTGGCCGGAGCAGGTCGCGCCGGTATTGGCAGGGTGTTTGCCGGGCTTGCCGGGTGGACAGCTATTCTAACGGCTCTCGGTTATGCCGCGACTACAACTCCTGAAGAGCGAGGGGCTGACGGGCAGGCTTTGGCAGCCGCCATTACAAATGATCGAAGTCTTGCAACGGGAGTTGTTACAACAGGGGCAGCCGCTGTTGGGGCTTTCGTAGCTTTGTCTACAGTTGCAAAAATGATTGGAAGCGGTTCAGTCGCGGCATGGCTTGCAAGTTTTGTTCCTACTGCTGCTGCTTCTGCCGCTGCTGCTACCGCTGCTACCACTGCTGCTGTTGCGGCTTCTGCTGCTCCGGCTTCTGGTATTGGAACATGGCTTCTAAAAGCCCTGCCTATTTTAAGCGGTGTTGGAACTCTTCTTACCGCCATCGTTACTCCTACTGCTCTTGGTAATAGTGAAAGACCTAGACCAAGTTCTCAACAAAGTCTTACCGATCAGATAGCTTTTAACATTCGTCAAGCAACCCGTGATATATTTGATGATAGAAGAGCCGCTAGAATAGATTTTATAAACGGAAGAACTCAAGCCGAAACTTTTGTAAATAATCGCCGAGTTGATGGTTACGCCAACTATCGCCGACTTATGGAAGAAATGACAACTACTCTTCCGTCTGGTGTTCTGTTGGGATCTTTGGCCGCTCAAATAGAACGTATTCAGTCGGTCGGCGACGAAAGCACTTCACTACTTCCGTCTATTTTTAAAATACTGACAGGTTATCAACCTCCTGTACCCCCGATTCCAACTTCAGGAAACGTTGCATCCGCGGAGCTAATGCTTACTGCTTTCCGACAGAGTGGTATCGGTGGCGGTGCTTTTGCTTTTGGAACGACGCCCCCAGGAGCAAATGATATTCCTGGATACCTTGGATCGGGAGAAGCCGTTCGTTTGTTGTCAGATACGTTCAATCAATCGGCGTTTGAGCTTATGCAGGTTGGGCCTACGATTGAGAACGCGGCTGCGCAGTTTGGGCCTATCGCCGGGCAGGGGATGCTTTCGTCTGCCGCGCAGTTCGGCGCGATTGCCGGTGCCGCCGCTGCCGCTGCTATGGGCGGCGTGACGATTACCGCTCGCGCTCCCGCCGCTCTCGAACCCGCCGTCAATCTCGGCGGCAACGGACCTTTCTAGAATAGGACAAGACTATGGCCGAGGCTTGTTACAATGAACCTTATCTTCCCGCCAGCTTCAAGTTCGTTCCTTTTTATGCGCTGGAAGCAGATTCTGAGCATGGAAGGCGTGGCGCTGAAGGCGAATTCCCTTTCGGGGAACAGACTGGCTACGCCGATCTTGGTCGTCGTATAAGAAAATATAATCTTAAAGGTAGGTTGGCCAGTAATAACCACAATCTTGAAGCTGCCGCCATAATTGCCGTTTGTGAACTACCTGGTCCGGGAATTCTTATTCATCCTACGCGAGGCGTAATTAATGCTGCCTGCACAAGACTTGTCGTTTCAGACAAGATGGAAGAAGAAGGCGGCGTCACCTACCTCGATATGCAATTTGTCGAAGCAAACGAATGGCCTAACGGCTTTTCGTTTCTCGGGCAACTTCTCGGGCTTGTTATTGGTCCTGTAATCGGGGCAAGCCGGGAAAACTTTAATTCACGTTTTGCCCCAAGCGCCATCCAACCCTTTAGAAAACAAGCGGTTATATCGGCGGCGCAAGGTCAAGTTAACAGTATTATGAACGAATATCTTCTGGCTACTGTTCCAGGGCAAGCCCGCAATCGTTATGTTTATGACCTAGAAACCGTCACGATTGACGAGGCGCTGGCCTCCGATGTTGAAGTTGTAGACCGCGCACTCGCGATTGGTATGCAGCTTCTGGCCAGCAACCTAACGGAGGCCAGCCAGTTCGCTGCTTTCCGGAGGCTGGCAAATGGGGCGGCACTTCAATCAACTTTCGCTTCTCCGGCATCCGATGCAGAAGACGCTATTTATTCAAATGTTAGAACGATCGCTGCGGCCTATATGGCACAGGCCGCTTTTCAAACACCATCCCTACGTTCAGCCGAGATTTTTGAGCAGATTGATGCAGTAGAAACGATCTTACTTGGAGAAATGGCCTATGCCAGTCGTATATGCGCGAACAAGCTATTTATCGCACTTTCCCAATTCAAGACCGAAGTTACCTCTTCCTTGTATAATAAGGCATACAACGCTCCCGGATTTACAGAATTTAACTTTTCGGGATCAGTCCATCCGCTTGCCGCCGCATATTCGATTTACGGGGACTCTAAACGGCATCGTGAAATCGAAGCCTTGAATACGGTTAGCGTATCGGGGCGCGTCGGTCCCCGAGTTGTGGCGGTTCGCTAATGGTGGTTAGAATCTTTATCGACCGCAAAGAGCTGGTCGGATATACTGAAATGAAGCTTAAGCGGTCTAAAGCCAATATGACCGGCGAGCTTACCGTCTCTATTTTTATGGGGTGGTTGCCCGAGGCTCCCTTTCTGAAAGATGCGTCTAAAGGTCGTGAAATCCTCGTCTATGTCGGGGGTAAGTTAGCCTTTACCGGAATCGTTGATCGGCGGCGCGATACTGCCGCGCAGTCGGGCGAACCTGGAACAACTGGCGATTCAGAAGGTTCATCAAATCTGTCTATCGGTCCAAATGAGTATACGGTGCGTTTGACTTGTCGCGGCAAGACGAAGTATCTGGTCGATAGCAGTCACGGGCATCCGACCGGAACGATGCTGCGCCCTACAACGCGTTCTGTTTTTGACACGCTTGTTACGCCTTGGGAAATTGAAATAGACTGGGAAGCTTCTACTGACCAATTGGATAAAGTGCGGTTTAGAGACGGCGGTATAATCTCCCAGGAGCTTTATCGGGTTGCTGAAGCAACATCGCTTTATATGTATGAAACGCGAGAGGGAAAACTTCTTGTTACCGACGGTCCCAGAACCGTTACGGGCGAAGATATTGTGTTAGGCAAGAACATTCTATCCTTTAGCACAGAGCTGGCAGAAGATTTAGAGCGTGCTTTGGTTGTAGTTAAGGGGCAAAAGATTGCCAAAGAAGTTTGGGGTGATGCAGCTGTAATTAGAACGATTGCTGCCTCAACTATACCAGATACAACAACCGTTAGCCGAACTGTTGTTCAACTCTACGGTGACGCGACAACAGAACTGCTTAATAAGCGAATTCAGTACGAGGCTAATCGTCGCAACGCTGCAAGCCGTAAGATCGAACTAACTGTATTCCACGTCCAACAATCAACAGGTGAACCCTGGGATCTGGGAACGATACACAATGTCTCTATTCCCCCGGCAGGCGTTAGCGGCAGTTTTGAAATTACCGATCTGGAGTATATCGTAAACGCTGATAGAACGCTTGAAACTAAACTGACGTTATCTCCGCCGCCGTCTAGGTATCAAAGCGAAGCGAGTGGCGAATTCTTGTCAGGCATTAATGATAACACTGATAGTCAGGCGCTTTTAGAGCCTCCCGGTGAATGGCGAAACGCATATCCCGACACTCGCCCAGGCTACATATCCGACCTGGAGCAATACAAGGCCGGTGTTCAGCCTGATCTTTTTGATCGAGAGTCAATCCTGCCTGGAGTGCCTTCGACTAATCCGCCACCTCCCACATTGTCGTCTACGAGAGGTCCACAGTGACAAGTTTCATTCCATATGCCTCTAGAACACGAGACATACAAGATTATGTAGAGCGCGGTGTTTGGGGCTCGCTGGTTTATATTCCCGGCGCTGGCGCAAGTATGGCTGTTCGCGGAACTGGTACCCTTGATGAAGAAGTGCCGCTTCTTAATCTCGGTTACGGCTTTAATCTCCCCGCTAACAGCGATGCCGAAATGGTTATGCTGTCTTTGGGTTCTGATGTTAACGACAAGGTTGTGATTGCAACGATTCCGCGCGGGCTTCAGCACCAGTGGGGCGAAGGGCAGGGCGGTGTTCAGCATCCGACAGACCCCGCAAGGAGAATTGAGTTTAATGCAGACGAAACATTGCTCACTGACGGAAACTATGTCTTTGGTCCGAACAGGTCGATCAGGCTTGATCTCGTCGGCGATGATGCCACGATCAACCTCGCCGGGGGAGGCACCATTAACATTGCAACAGACGGAGAAATTACGGTCGGCGGTAATATCTCTATTACGGTCGCGGGCAACGCCACGGTGGCCGTTGGCGGATCAGCCAGTATCACGGCGGGAGGAGCCTTGACAATCGCTGCTCCATCTGTTGAAATAACCAGCGGGACGCTTCGGCATAATGGCGTTAACGTGGGCAACACCCATACCCACGGTGGCGTTAACGTGGGCGGTAGCAATACAGGAGGCCCTAGCTAATGGCTATTTGCTCTGTTCCAGTCGCAACCCGCAGGAAGCTGTTCTGGGCAACACAGCCGGATGCTTGCGGTTCTAACGAAATCTGCGGAGCCGATTGCGGTTCCCCCGGACTGTCTTTTATTAACTCGCCAGATGGAAAAACGATCAGCACAGCAGATTGGCTTCGCGGTCTTGTGATAAATATGCTAATGACCGATGGGAAACTAAACGATTCGGAGTGCGGCTATCGTCCGGGAAGCCAAGGAGGACATTGGTCGGAAAGCTACATCGAGACCGGACCGGCCACCGTTGGAACGCTAATGCGCAGCGTTCCGGCAACAGGTAGAATTAACGATGGCGTCAACATGATTGCCGCGATGGCACAATCTACTCTCCAGAGGTTGATTGCTCGTGGTGTCGCATTAAAGGTAGAAGTCACATCGAGGTATCTAGGCAACGGCAGAATGCAGCTCAACGTTGAAATTTTTGGTCGTGGAAACGAGAGTGTCAATGTTGGAATAAATGCTGCGCGTATAATCAATGGATGGGTGTGGAACTAGCTATGGCCTGCAAACTTGAACGCCCAGAACCGCAAGCATTATTCAACAGATACCTTAATTTATTTTCGAGCACAGTCCTCGGTGGAGCAAATGTCATACCCGAAAGCAATGAATGGTATGCAGCTTCCGTAAACTATGCAATTGCCGAGCAGATGTATGCTATTGCAGAGCAAGCTTGGAAAGAGCGCGACCCTAGAGAAGCTTGCTGCGAAAATCTGCAAAATCTGGCAGCGGCTAACGGTGTTTACCCGAGGCCGGCGATCTTCGCCCAAGGTTATGTCAAATTGACTGGAACCCCCAATACTCTGCTACCGTCACCACTAGAGTTTACTATAGGGCTTCAAAACTTCATTACTGCAAGCGTTATCACGCAGCCCTTAGAAATAGGCCCTAGCGGTACGGTTGTCATCCGTGTTAGAGCCCTTGTTGCAGGCACAGCGGCAAATGAACCGGGGGCCACCGGCTCCATGACCACTATCGTTCCGGGAGTTAACGCAACTATCCAAGTTTGCGGAGGTTCTTTCTGCAACGGTGCAGCGGCCGAGGAATGCGAGGCTTTTCGTGCGCGGTATCTTCGCCGCCTGCAATACAATCCAAGAGCAACTAATGCTTGGATCATCGACAAGATTCTTGAGTGGCCTTGCGCGACTCGCGCTCTGCAAAGAGCGGGGAGCTGCTGCCGGTGTGTTGACAACGTTCCTGGAGGCTGTGAAGATTGCGGCTGTAAAGATTGCGGTGGGAGGATGGAATTCTATGTCATGTTTGACAATTCCTTTCCTTGCGGAATTTCACCTCCTGAAGTTGTCTCTGAGATTGAAGAATGGCTTTTTGGTTCGCCGCAGGGTTACGGGCTAGGGCAAGTTGAGATTGGCATTTGTGGAAGACTTGTGGTAGTTAATCCGCTTTCGGTCGATATTTATATCGACATAGTAGACTGTATTTCAACCACGCAGCGCACGTCTATCCAGAATCAGATTAGGGAGTTTTTTTCAACGATCAGCCCGTCAATTGTTCTTAGTGCTCGGTCAATCGACACGATAATTGCCGGTATCGCTGGGGCTGCTACAAACTTCTCTTCTCGTTTTGAATTGGTTGATCCGCTCGACGCAGCCAATATTACCGCGTCTAACTGCGATCTAGAACCTGCCTGCGACTACCTACCCTGCATAAGGAATATCTTTATCAATCAAACGGGCTCTGGCGAAGGAGTTTGCGTATGACGACCGACGCAATTCTCTACCCCGGACCACTCCTTCTTGGTGTAGATGGGAACCGACCTTCTCATAATCTTTCAAGCGATGAGTGTTGCCCCGATCCGCTCTGTGTTCCTTTTTGTTCGACGGCCTGCTCTTTTATCGACATCTTGCCGACAGGGCCTATGTGGGATAGACAAAAAATAGAGGCAACTGCTCGACTTCAGGAAGGCGGGGATTACGACCCTTGCGCAATCCCTGTCTGTATAGCAGTGGAGGATTGCCCGTCGATGGTTTCCTACGCGGTTTACGGCGCTCGCGTTCTTCACGATATGATTTCTAATATTCTGTGGCCGTCTATCCGAGAAGTAAATCCTGCTACGGCTGTCACGACTCTGGACGACTGGCTCGACCGTATGGGATGGGAGGATTGCTATCGTCAGCATTGCCGCTCTCCATTTATTAGCGAGCTCTCGCCCTACGTATTTGAGGATGGTTGTGGCCCCGCCTACTGCGAGCAAAACTTCCCCTTGGATTTTGAGTGCGCTCTGAAGTATAACATCTTGCAGGCGCTAACAAGAGCGAGTAGGGGCGTCATAAAAAACCTCGACGGTCTGAATTGGATCATTGCGCCCCTCGGCGCTGTGGTCCGTCCGCTAACGCCCTATCCCGATTACGTGCAGAACTACCTCGATGGTAACTGTGAAGAAGAAGATGAAGGGCCTCCGTGTTATTGCGAAGAAACGACACTAGAAATCTGCAATGTAGGAATGACACTTGCCGCGTGTCCGTCCCCGAATGAACAATGTGGCAAGACGACCCGAACGGTGGCCGCCGTACAACGATATACATGCGGCCCAGAAATTGACGTAATGCTCTTTCCCGCTGTTATTGCAGCTGAGTGCATTGTTCGTTCTATTCTCAACAAGAAGTGCCCCAATATAATCTTTCGATGCGCTGGCATCGTAACACCCTGACACATAGGAGCTCCCATGTCCGGCGTATATCCAAATAGCGGTGTCCCTGCCAACGAGGCGCTAAACAGCGTCAATGTTCCTACGGTCAACTGCCCTTCAGAATTATTCCACAGCACCACGCGCTGTCAGCCGCGCTTCGATCCGGCTGCGGCGAATGCGGTTATGTCAGAAATTCTCAATGCGGTAAACTGCGGCGGGGTAGCGTATGACTGCACTCGCCTTGATAATCTATGTCAGGCGATGACTAATAATATTGAAAATGCGCTAGAGGGCTGTCTGACTGTAACTTTTGAAGATGAACCACTTCTAGAAAACCTTGAAGCTATCCTTGGCCTTAACACGGTCGGCCTTTGCACGAGCATCGCCCGCGTCAACAATGTCAGGGTGCAACTAAGAAGATTGTTTAATGAGTTTTTTCTGGAGTGCATCACCGGACCAGTTCCCGATGCTGGCCAAACTTGCGGAACAATCACACAACTCGTTCTTATCAACGACGGAATATGCAATCGAATTGCCAGTTATTCCGCGGCTGCTGCGCCAAGCGCACAAAGTTCTTTCAGAGATGTTGCATCCCACCTTCCTCCTGACACGCAAGGCTATGCTCTTCCAACCAACTTTCCTACGCCGCTAAATTATTACAACCTCGCTAACCTTCTGGCAGACGACAATCTCGGAACGGGCGTTCTAGACGAAGCACGAATTCTCAATTCGCGGCTTACTCGGATGTCTTTTGTAAACGATTGTTCTCGTAGTTACAATCTGACCAGCCGTTTCTTTCTTGAAACGGAAGCCACCGCTAACGCTGCTTACGCGACGAATACCCGACTCTTTACTCGCTATCGCATTGGCGCGGGGCCTTGGGTGTATGCGCGAAGCGGCGGCGGGCAGTTGAGCGGAATTGCAACTTTTAATGCAATCAACCTCGTTCAGATTATTGACACAGTTCTGCTCCTGCCAGCGGGTGCCATAACCCTAGAGATTTTCTTTGTTGGGAATCAAGTCGGTGATCCAAATCCTCGTGCGGGGATTATCGCTAATACCTTCTCTGCTGCCGGTGGTTTGCTTCCTGGACAACCCGGCTGGTTCCTTCGTCCGTCTCTTTAAGGAGAAATAAAGATGCCTGGAATTATCCCGACCCTTGCGCAAGGTGCTTTGACCGTCCGCGACTCCGGCGGCGTTTGTCTTGCGCCCGCCGGAGTCTCTAACGACTACTGCCCCCCGGCACTCTTTACATCATCCTGCGATATTCTGTATCTGCCTGATGACTGCACGGCGAGAATTACAGCGGCACAGATTAACGGATTTCAATCCGAGATGCTGTGCCTCGCCGCGACAATGAACCCTAACGGAAACTGGAATTGCGATTCTCTTTGCAATCTTAGCGCCGCTTTCATTGGTTATGTTACTGAAACCGGCCCTTCAACTCTTTGGCGGCAGGTTCAAACCCATCTTTGCTCTATGCCCGCGTTAACGGGTGACGTGTTTGCTGCTCTTCCTAACGGTTCTTTCATAACGTGTGATGGTTCGGGAAATAATCGACGACTAACTCTTGATGCGTTAGCTCTTGCTCTTTGTGAAGATGCTAGTTCTCTAGAATCGCTACAAAACTGTATTACAGAAAATAACTACTACGCAACAAGAGCCGCGGCAGTTACAGCGCTTTCTAACGGATTAATTATTCTTAGGGAAAAGAAAGTATATGTTTTTGGTGGACTTCAGTATGTTAGAGTTGCTAGCTCTGACATAATTTCTGACTTGCCGGGTTTTGAACCATCTGGCATCTACACGGCTGCTCATTGGGGCTTGAGTTACGGAACTTTTGATATAACAGTTGGTCCTATAGGTAAACGCTTCTCAACACCAGAGCAAGTTCTTAATTTTGCTTATAAGTTTTCAATTGAAGAGCCATTGACAGTTACACAAACTGGAACAATAATCGGTAATATTAGTTTGCAAAGAGGTCTCCAAAACGTTATTTGGAGAGCAGAGACTCCTCGGGCTTCTCTGGCTATCGCCAATTTTACCGCAACAGCAACACCTCTTTGGAATACTGATCCTAACAACAACAACAGTGACCCAACTACGAATATTCTTCATCTGGCAAATAGGGCTTCAATTGGAGCAATGCTTCGCGGACGTTATTCCGCCGTTATTGAGTGTTTGACAGGGAATGGAATAGAACTAAACGGTAATGACTTTGGACAATTTCGTGATATTCTTTTTATCGCTACATCGACCATAGCGCAACGCGGTTTGTCTACTGGAGGTAGTATCAAAACCGGCGCGGGTGGACAAACCGATCTATTTAATTGTTCTATTCACGGCTTTATGGCATCTGGAATATCTTGTAATTATGGAGGCACGGTTAATGCGTATGACTCTACCTCATCAGTATCTACTGTATCTTGCTGCGGGGATAGCGGTGTTAATCTTCAGTATGCAGGATCAAGTGTATACGCGGCAGGTTGTATTAGCTACGCTAATTTTAATTGGGGAGGCAGATGCAAACAGTTTGGTCTGTTCTATCCCGGCGACGGTTTTATTATGTATAATCGTCTTGACGGATTATCAGCAACCGGAGGCGGAAGATTTAATGCTCTGGGCGCAACAATTACGAATAACGGAGGTTACGGCGTTAATCTTACAGGGTCCGGAGCAAACGCAGAGTTAGCGAATGCTGCTTTAACGGCTACAATCAGTAATAATGGTAACGGTGGAATATCGCTGCGTCAGCAAGCTAGTGTATCTGCTCAGGGCATAACCTGCAATAACAACGGAGGCGCGGGAGTTTATATAATAGGCGGAGGTTCCGCCGCCGTTGAAAATTCTACTTTTGACGGAAATGTGAGTCATAATCTTTGGGTGCAAGACGGAGGTACAATTACGGCTGATGGCGCGATAGCCTCTAATGCTGTTAACGGACTTGGAGTTAGAATTGATCGAAGCGGTTATGTCAACATTAGAAACGGCTCTATTTTTGGTAACTCAAACGCATTCGGAAAACAGATTCTTGTTTCTCAAAACGGAACTGTTAACTGCACCCTCGCTACGACTACAGGCGGTGCCCCTATCTCTGACGTGCAAACTACACCTCCACGAAATTCACTGACTGCACAAGGTTCTCTCATAGTTGACAGTGCTTCCAATAGCGTAATTCGTGTTCTTCGTGAGGATTATGTGCAAACGGTGGTTGCGAATGGTCCGGCTTTTACACAAAACAGCCCTAGTTCAACTGTTCCAACAATACTTATTGACAGAACTGCTCTGACAAGTGGTATTGGCAGAAACAATTCAGCAGCTGAAACTGCTTTAATTGAGGCAAGCGTTTTAACTTTTGGTGCGGGACCGGGATACGTTCGGTTTCCAACTGAAATAAGACAAGGAGGCGCACCCGGAACAGGTGTAAGAGTTTTGGGTCCACGAGTTACAGGTCATGTCGCTGCGACAGGAACAGCGTCAAGCGGAACTTTTGTAACAAGCACAGTAACTCTGGTGCAACTAGCAGAACAAGTTAAGGCACTAAAAGATGCCCTTCTAGCTCACGGTATAATCGGAACCTGATATAAGCTACGACTAGAAATCAATGCAGGAGCAAAACAATGCTTGATATGAGTATCTTCAAAGCGCGGTCGTTCTATGCGACGGCCGCCGCCATCTTGACCGGCCTGGAGCAGACTATCAACGTATCGGCGGCCACCGACATTCCGGGGCTGCTAGGCGCCGTTGCTATGATCCTTGGCTTCATCGGTATCGACGGGGAAGCGTTCATCACTGTCGCCGGTCCCATCATCACCGCCGTTCTGGGCCTCTGGGCTTACATCGAACGCCTTAATGGCACCCGTCACCTTGTTTTGTGGAATGATGACAAATGATCTATGATATTAAGGTCGTGCAGGACGCTCTTAATCGTCGCGGTTACTTTGGCGCGAACGGGAAACCGCTCGTCGTTGACGGCCTCCGCGGGCGAAACACTAATCATGCGCTGGTCAACTTTAAGCTATCGGTCGGCTTATCCAGTTCGCTGGACCTTGGGCCGCTGACTTGGGCGCTTCTAATCGGGGATAGCCGACCGCTGGACGATACTCTGCCCAAAGCTTCGGAAGAAACTCCTTGGTATGTCCTCGGTTTGCAGATGATCGGAAAGCACGAGGTTCGCGACAACCGCGAGCTTTCTCTTTGGCTTAAGTCGGACGGGAGGACAATCGGTGATCCTTCGGATATTGCTTGGTGCGGGGATTATGTGGAGACCGCGCTTCGTAATACCATTTCTGATCTTATTGTTCCCAGTAACCCGTATCTGGCCGCGAATTGGGCATCTTGGGGGCAGCACGTCGCTCCGCAGCGCGGTTGCATTCTGTCTTTCTGGCGCGGGTCGCCGGATAGCTGGAAGGGCCACGTTGGCTTCTACGCCGGGGAGTCCAAAGACAACTTCTATGTCCTTGGCGGCAACCAGAGAAACATGGTGAGTATCGCGCCACTGTCAAAGAGCCGCTTGCGCAAAGACGGGTCACGGTGGCCGGATGCGCGCTATGGATTTGTGCCTAGTGGTCGCCGCGTCCAGATGACAGGCGGTACGGTAAGCACCAACGAATCCTGACGGTCTCCTTCCTCCGCTGTCAGGCAGTCGAACTGGCCAGTCCTTTGGGGCTGGCCTTTTTTCGTTTATCCCACTCTTCTTTTATATCAAACCGTCCAATTATTCCGTAAGCCTCAGAAGAAGAATAGCCTTTCTTTTGTAACAAAGTATAATCATTAAGTTCTGTCTGTGTTAAGCGCAGCTTTAGGTTATTTTTTGGATTTTTAAAGTAGGCTTTAACTGCCTGTTTACAAGCTTCAGTCCTTTTAACAGTGTGCATTCTTTGCATAAACAAGTTTTTGCTTTCAGGAGTTAAAAGATGTTTTAAACCTACCTGCCTACACCACTCCCGTCCTTTTTCGGTTGCCCTCCAATTTGGGACTTTTAAGTTTAGAAGTCGGCATTTAAGATATATGCCCTGCGGTCTTATATTGTATTTTTTTGCAATCTCAATTCTTGAAAGCCCAACCTCAAGCTCAGCTATAAGCTGCTCTTTTGTTAGTTTTGACTTGCCCATTAGTTTTTCTCCTGGCAGCTTACTAACTCCGCATTGGAACAATCCGCAGGGATAAAAGAAAAAACCACTACAAGAACCACGCACAAGCTGACGATGGATAGCACCCAACCACCATAAAAGACAGCCAAAGCGCGGACAATTTCCTCTTCTTCAGTCATCCGTAAACCCTCCTATAGGATTCTAACTCTTTGTTGGTTGCGGCGTGATCTATTGTTTCTTTATCCAGCTTGTTCTCAAGTTCGTTAATACGCCGTCGAAAGCCATCATTGTTTTCTGCTTCGTACAGCAGGGCCTGCATCGCATAATAATTGTTGACAAGCCGGTTGCTCATTTCAAGTAAGACGGGATTTATCGTCCCGCGATATTTGTGGACTAACTCCAAGTCCGATAGATTAACCGACAGGATCGACAGGTCTTGCGGATTCTTTTGGTCAAAAGGCATCTTAGTTCCTCTCCTCGGGTTACATATCCACGTCGCTGCGGAAACTTTGAAAGGTTGGGAAGCGGAGTTTGTCCTTTACGCCTTTAGGGAAGTATTGGAACTTAACGATCCTTTGCAAGATCGTATTTGGATAGTTCCAGTAGTCTTCGCGCTCCTGTGCGGTTAGTTTTCCCGCGCTGATCGTTACGACTTCGCCCTTGTGCAGCGTCTTGTCTCCGAACGTAATATCGGATAGTAGCCTAACGGATAGCGTTCCGATCATGCCGTTAGGTGACATATTTTCTTGGTGACTGCTGCGTTCGGTATGACCAAGCTCGTTGATCTTGGCCTCATTATTGTTTGTCTGACCTTCTTGGATGGAGACGATAACGCCTTCCGAATCGGCAAAGCGTTTGATTCGCAGTAGACCGCCTTCGCGGACTGTGCTTCTCCCATGTTTGTAAACACCGCCGGGTGCGCGAAGAATAGTCCCTTCATAGCCGAGCGCGAGTAGGGTATCGTCGTTATATTCAACAGCCTCTTTACTGTCACATCGGGATTGTGGAACGACATGCAGACAAGCGGCAAGATCGGGCGGCAAGCCCGCGACCTTAGCGGCCATCGCTTGCCAGCGGGCCGCGTAGGGCAGGCCAGCGGTGGCCGGGGTCACAAGGTCAAAGACATGCCACATCACGCGGGGCGCTCCTGCGATGGTCCCTAGCGCGCTTGTGGTCAAGCGGCAAAGGTCCGGGTGCGTTTCTTTCTCCGCCGCCATCTCACCGTCAAAGCCAAAATACTCCGGTATGCTAAACTTTTCGGTGATGTAGACATTGTTGAACTCTTTCAGGCTGCGGCCTGTTAATCGCCCTGACAGGTTAAGCGCGCGAACGCCGTCGATCTTAGGTTGAACCAAAACAGGGTAAGACTGCTTGTTCTCATCCCAATCACTAGCCAGCATCGGTTTCATTTGGTTTCCTTCTCTGTTCGGCAAGGCTGTCTCTAAGAATCCTAAACTTGTGAATCGGCAATTTAAGCGCACGAGCGGCATCTGTAATACTTCTGTATTGAACACCGTCCCACACTATCGGGCTCTTACCCATTCCAACTCCGATTGTATCCTGCCTGCCTCGCTTAACTGCCTGCGAAATAGCTTCTCTTGAAACATTAAGTGCAAGCGCCGCTGCACTGTATGACGCATACTGGACACCTCGAATAATGATCGGTTTCAAGAGAGTTCCTAGACCAATTGTATCCACCTTACCCCGCTTAATTGACTGCGAAATAGCTGATGTCGAAACATTAAGTGCAAGCGACGCTGCGCTTTGCGACTTATACTCGACACCGCGAATAATGATCGATTTCAAGAGAGTAACCATTTAATAACTCCCACGAACATAATAAAGCCTAGCCAAAACAAAGTGGCCAATAATGGAATCCATAGTGACCAGTCGCGTTTAGGTAGGTTGCCTCCGTTTCTAAGATCATAGAATAGAGCGGGTGGTAGCTCGGCTGCCTTACGCTCAGCTTCTTTTTTCTTTGCGTAGTTAGTGATAAATGCTGCAAAGTCAGGATGAAGTTTAGTCATGACTTTGTTCCGTTTATGTAAGCAACAAGCTCTAGCAAAGCGCGATGCGCCCGCGCTGGTGGCAGAGTCGAAAGTGCTTGCCCGTTAAAGATTAGTGTCATCAGTTTCGCTCCCATCAAAGCCCTCGTTTGATTCACGTTCTTTGTCCTCGCGCTGCCCGTAGGTTAACCTAGCACAGCGGCGCGCGCCGGTCAAGGCTTAATCTATTGAACCCCAATTAAGCCCGAAGCTGCCGTCGATCCGAACCGGAACTAAAAGTCCTGGCATCGCCGTTTCCATAAGATGCTTAAACTCTGTCCAGCATGGGGCAGACAAATCAACTCCATTTTCATAATCAAAATCAAGTTCATCGTGAACAGTTAAGCAGGGTATACCGCAAGCGTCATCAGCAAAGAAGCCAGCTTCGTATGCTTCTACCATAGCCTTTTTCATAACATCTGCGGCACCGCCCTGTAACTTACGATTCAGTGCTTTGTGCGTATGACTGCGTTCGATATTATACGCACCCCACTTAGACGAAGCGGCTTCAAAAGAAAGCGACAACCGACCAGCTTCATACTGCTTTGATGTCCAACCATTAAAATCAGATTTGCGGCCTAGTATCGTTTCAACGTAGCCTGTCCGATGCACTTCGTTTGCGGCAGCATCCATCGTAGCTTTAGCAAACGGAACAGCTTCGTGATAGCTGCTATACATAAGCTCCCCTGCTTTCTTATCAACTCTGCCGCCGCCGCTAAACTTGATTAGATCGGCAATAAGCTTTTTCTTTCCCATACCATAGATCAGGCCAAAGTTAATGTTTTTAACCGGTCGGCGCTCTAGTTCAATACCAGTCTTAAGTCTAATCAAATCTTGCGTGAAGATATGATAATCAAGATCGGGGTCATTATTATAGCGCCACCGTAGCTCATCACTACCGGGTCCGACCGCGTGATGAGCCAGCATCCGATATTCGATCTGGCTATAGTCAAACTTAATCCAGAGAACACCTTTCTTACCAAACATCCTACGAACTTTTTTACCGATTTCTGTTCGCACCGGGATATTTTGAAGATTTGGATCTGAACTAGAAAAGCGGCCCGACCTTGCGCCTGACCCTGATCCACGGAGCGGGTGGAACGAGCAGTGAACGCGCCCGTTTACGTTCTTGTCAAGAATGTAGGCTTTTACAAAAACGTTGCGAACTTTTGCGATCCGACGATACTCGAGGATAGTTTCCGCGATTGGATGCTCAATAGCCTCCAGCGTATCAACAGAAAAGCTGACGCGCTCCTTACCTGTTTTTCTATCAACAATCGTTGGTATTTCTATTCCGTTACGCTTAAACGCGCTGGCAATAGATTCACCTGCGTTAGCGTTAACAGGCTGCCCCGCTATAGCCTTTAATTGTTTCTCAACCGCCGTTAGGTCATCGCCGAGGCTGTCATACGTTTGTTGTGCCTGATCCAGATCAACGGGCGCACCGCGAAACCGCATCTTGACGAGCAGAGGTATCAAGCGACATTCTAAGTCAAACAGGTTTAAGATACCGCGCTTTTCCATCAGCGGCCATTGTGCTTTTAGAATATGGATCGGGAGCGCCGCATCGGCTTCACCGTAGGGACCAGCCAAAGACGGCGGCGATAGATATAAGTTCGCTCGCTGTCGGTCATTAGCCGCGCCGCCTAGCCAGGAAGCGAGCCAGTCATACAGAATGTTTGTTTGTTTACCGATCCCAAGATATTTCTGGGATAGACTCTCCAAACTAACATCGGGGGCCTCCGAATCTAGCAGCGCCTCGGCAAACTGCACATCATAAAGCCGACCGCCAACTTCAATATTGTTCTCTTTGCACCAGCCGGTATCATAAATTAAGTTCGCACCTACTTTTGGGATAGACTTTTCAAGCCAATACTTCATAAAACTAAGAACGTTATCCTTGTCCATATTAAGTTCTGGTTGTGTTTCGTGCGCTATCGGAAAATACCAACTAGTGCCGTCTTCGACCGCACAAGAAAATCCTATAAGGTGCCCGCTGTCCCGAGACCAGCCCGGCCCCGCCGTAGTCAATTCAGGATCGTAAGTTTCAACGTCAAAGCCAATCAACTTCGCCGCGCTGAGATTAGGCCAATCAGACGGAGGCCGCCAATTTGTTACAGGTATAGAAGGGTGCGGACCGCGCTCGCGAGCAGTCCTAGTTCCTTTACCTTTTTGCTTAGGTAAATCTTCCCAAAATAGTCCGAATGCGTCAGCACGCCTGCTCATGGACGAAGCCCAATGATTAAGCCGCGCATCGTATCATTAAGAAAACAACAGGGTGCTGGATAAGTAGAAAAATCAATTTGCTTTGCAGCACTCGCTACCATCAAGAGCATTTCAAACTTATAGATTCCAATAGCGTCTAAACCTTCGATTCGATAGCTTGCGCCAATACCGTCGGCCTCCGATGTATAAATCGTGTCACCTTTTAAGTAAACGTTTGTATCCTTTTCAAGGAAGCTTTTGATAGCGTCTAATCCGTCAACAAGCGTTGACGGCATCGGCCTGTAACTAGCTTCGCGATTAAGAATACCTTCCAGATCGGGCCAGTCCATGCTATAAAGCTGCGTCCGAAGCCAACGCTGATCGCTGTAGTGAAATGTAATTGAGTGGTCGCTAACTTGCGCATGGGTAGGCGGTGCGCCAATACGAATCATTTCTCGTATAGCTTCCATTGGAATGTTAGCCGATAAAGGAAGATCGACCCCAATCCAGTATTGAACAAGGCAAACATTGTTTGTAGCAAAGGCACTTTTGTTCCGCAAGAGAACGCCGTTAACCCAAGGGCGGCTTGCGTCCGATCCCACAAAGGGCACAACCGCTTGAATAGCTTTCATAAGCGCCGGGCCGTCTAGCTCGACTAGTTCACCTTGTGGATAAATCTCAGGCATTGGAACATCAGTGCATTCGATAAAGCTGCGGAAAGGCCCCGACTGGACGCGCAGCCTACCAGAATCAGTTAACCCGAGCGACATAACTGCTTCGCACTTTGATATAGCCGCCACCAGCGGCACGGCGAGCGGCATACACGGCACAGCGAAATCAATAGGGCTTTGTAGCGCGATAACTCCGTTGTAGCCTCGGATTGTGTTATCCTTGATCCAAAAATGTTTCATTTCCGGAACAAGGCTTTTGGTTGATACTGCGCCACGGACAAACCGCATCGTTGCAAGCATATCCATTAGAACAACTCCTGTCTCATATGACGATGATCTTGTCGCGCGGCGTTAGCATCGTTAATGTTTTTTTCGATTACTTGATAAGCGCGCAGGTTGTATGTCGCTCGACCTAAATAGTTTGTAGCAATATAATTAGGATCAAAACCTTCTTTAACTAGCCGCGCTTTAATAAATTGTTGCTCTTCTTCGGTTAGGGTAGTAAGATGCGCTCCTTTTTCATGCTTGTTAGGAGAAGTTGTCGAGACGTGCAAGCTACCTATACCAGGAACTGTAATAGCCCCAAACGATGCAGTTTGAATCCAAGACGTAGAGTCAACAGACCACCAAGGATACCGTTCCATAATCGGAACTGATGTAATACCAAAGCCGTGAACTTTAAGTTTAGCTTTACCCTGTGCATCCATCATATAACGGCTCCAGATACGATCGAGCCAAACCGTTAGGTCTTGTGAACTGCGCCCTACGCAGCCGCCGATTGTAATGTATTTATAGTTCTGGATATACCATTCAAGATACCGCTCGTCCTCTCCAAAGTGAAAGCACGGTAACGGCTTTACGCCACGCGCTTCCATAGCCATCTGGTTCTGCCAAGTTAGAAGCGGATCGCCGATGCCGTCCAAAACGGAGGCCAAGTATATCCCATCTTCGCAGCGGACTATATCGACATTATCTTTCAAAAATGTGCAGTATTCATCAAGATCAATAACCGCGCCTAAGGTCCAAGCGGAAAACGCCCCGGAGTCAACAAACACTTTTTCACCCGATGCTTTTAGCTCTGGCAGCGTTCTAGCCTTAAGAAGATAATGGTAAGACTCAAGACGGTTAGGAACGGAGTCGGCAATCTGTATTAGATAAGGGTCCGTGAGTTTACCGTACTCACGCTGGCCTTTACCGAGGCCGAACCAAAAGGTTGTCGCCATATAAATCTTGAGTGTCACAGCGCGCCCCTGTTTGCCCCGCCTATCGGCCTTGCCGTTTGCCCGATGTCAGGGGCAGGCGCGGGCAGGATAGCCCCCTGCCTGCCCGCGCCTGTCAGCGGGCGTTAGCTATTTGCGACCGCCATAAACTCGGCGCGGGCGTCCCGGTCCGAACGCATGACGCCGCGCAGCGCGTTGGTGATGGTATGGTGCCCCTGTTGCTGAATACCGCGCGATTCCATACACATATGGCGGCACTTCAGCATCACGCCGACACCGAGGGGCTTTAGGTGGGTCCAGAGGTCTTCTGCGATGTCGTTGGTGAGTCTTTCTTGGACCTGGAGTCTACGAGCATGACAGTTGACCAGCCGTGAAAGCTTGGAAAGACCCACAATTCTTCCGTCGGGGATATAGGCCACCGTTGCGGTGCCAAATATCGAAGCAAGATGGTGCTCACAGTGCGAGTAAACTGGCATATCTTTGACGATAACCATTTGGTCATAGTTTTCTCCTCCATCTTCAAACACTTTGAGAATCTCTGCCGCGCTTTCACGATAGCCGGAAGTCCAAAACTCCCAAGCTTTATCAACCCGCGACGGCGTATCTTTCAAGCCTTCACGTAGACCAATATTATGCGACTGTATTTCCAAAGTAAATAGCAACTCTCTAACGAGGTCTCTTCTGCGATAAGTGTCCATTACCTGCCTCCGGCGTAGGTTGCGCTATTAGCGCCGTGCTCACTTACGGTTACGCTTCGCATACGAACGCGCGGCGTATAAGCTTCTTGCTCAAGCCAACCGTCTGTGATGTCAAAGATTAACTTCGCAAATGCTTCACACCCTGTATTTTCAACAAACACAACGTTTGCAATGTTCTTGTCGTTAAGATCAACAAAGGTATCGAGGTCTGGATCATCTTCCGCAACGATCAGTGTATGATCGAAAAGCTGTTCAAACATACTCTTTAAGTCTTTCATCGAACCAAAGTCAACCACCCAATTTTTATCGTCTAGGGTGTCAGCTTCGAACTCAAGGTGGATAGCCATCGCATAGCCGTGCAGCATTCGGCAATGACTATCGGCGCGCCATTGCCGAAAACAGCACGATAGTCCGAGATCATGACCGAATGTTTTACTAGAAATATAAGTCAAAAGATGCACCCCGCGTAGTTAGAAGTTTCTGGAAGATTCATTAATCCTTCTCTATAAGCGCGAAGTATCAAAGGGTCGGGACGCCCGGCTTCTTGAAAACCTTTAGCTCTCAAAAGCGTCGCATGATCGTGACCAGTTGGGGGATACTTTCCGTCATAGCTAGTATGTGTAAAAGCTAAAGCTTTCCAGCATCTTGGATTCTTAAAAGCCATGTCAACGCTTTGCGCTTTTGTCAGATACATCAGCGGCGTGATAATGTAAAGATGGGGAAGTGTGTCATCTTCGCCAGTAAAAGTTCCCATGCGACTGGTTTTTTCCAGTGAATCAATAAAATCCCGCCGACAATCTGGATAACCGCCGCTATCTTCTTGACAAACGCCTGTCACCAGATTTGATATTCCAAGACAGTAGGCGTGATTCGCAGCTACAGTAAGAAACAACTGATTACGCATCGGAACGAAAGTCTTTTCAAGACCGCCTGGAAGGGACTGATGATCCGCGTATTGCTCAAGCGGCGCATCGCTAACAAGCGGGCTTGTTCCCTTCAAGATGCCCCCGCCGAGTTCGATAACCTCGTGCGATTCAACTCCTGCCATCAGACCAACGATGAGCGCAGCGTCAATCTCAATCGCATGACGCTGCCCGTAGTCGAACGTGATCGCATGGACTTCATTATATCGCTGTTGTGCCCAGAATAGGCACGTTGTTGAGTCTTGCCCTCCGGATAGCACGACAAGACAAGCGTCGTTATTTCTCGTAGCCATCAGTTGTCCTCGTTATTCAAGTTCTAGGAGTTTGTGGGTTTGAATCTGAATCGTGTAGCCAAACTGCATACAGGATTTGACTACCGCGAGACGATTAGCGCGGTTCTTAACCTCGTCCTGCTCATCGGCAGGCTGAAGGTATATCGGACGCCGCCAAAACAACGGAGGCCGCGCAAGTCTGGGATTGGCGCTATGCCCTAGCGCCGTCCGGGGCAAGCCATCATCTTCCTCGATGTCATCTGCGCAGGCAACATACTTGAGAGCACAAGCTTGAATCAAGATTTCAGGATTAATCTTCCCTGTCTTCGGGCTGCACACTATGTAAGCGCATCCCGGCATAGGCTCGCCCATAAGCTCGCGCTCATAGATAAAGTCTTGCGGAGGCAGCGTCCCGTTCGTCTCGATCTGGACGGCATAGCCCTCCGATGTCAACGCCCGCAAAAGCATACCAACAGGTTGCCGGAAAGGTTCGCCGCCGGTCAAAACGACTAGGCCACCGTCCTGTATAGGAAAGCGGGATACGACCTTATAGATTTCAACCGGAGTCATTGTCATGCGAACAGAGGTGTAATCAGTATCACAGAGCGGACAAGTCAGGTTGCAATCTGACAGGCGCACGAAAACGGCGGGTCTGCCACAGAACGGTCCTTCGCCTTGGATTGTATGGAAGATAGAATGGACGACAAGCTGTCTCCCGTCACTCGCAACAACTTTCGCGATAGGCTGTGTGTTCAACATTTTTATGCCCTAGTTGTTAAAGAAAAGCCCACGACGAGGGAAGATTCGCCGTGGGCCTCATCACGCTACTTTACTCGGGAGGAGCCGAGCGCGTGATTAAGCGGTGGGGATCGAGCCGGAAGCAACAGCAACATTGCGGACGCCGTAGAACTTGCGCCACAGTGCATACTGAGTCTTCAGCGTTGCCGGATTGATCCCCGCCGAGATAGCCAGTTCGGTGCAAGCACTGAACGGCGCCGGAGCTTGCAGCGCGCTCGAAACGGCGTTAAAGATCGCCCACGCTTGCCCGCAGATGCTCGTGGCCACCGGCATTGTAACGCCGTTCTGCTTGATCCGGTCGGCGCGCTGAACTTTATTGGCGTCTTTCGACGCCTTTTCAGCTTCCCGCAGGGCCTTTGCCGCCGCGCGCTCATCTGCCTTGGCTTGCTTGCCAAGCTCGGTCACGGCCTTGGCAGCTTCACGCGCGTTCTTCTTTGCTTCGCCTTCAGCAGCTTTCAAAACTTTGTTAGATTCGGCAAGCTGCTTGCGAGATTCGCGTTCTTGCGTAGCAACCGCCGCGCGCTCAGTGGCAGCGGCAGCGGCAGCAGCGGCAGCAGCCTGCTTCACTTGAAGATCGGCGGCAGCGGCAGCGGCTTTTTCACGAAGAATAGCGATAGCCTGCTCGGTAGAAGTAAGGACGGGCGCTTCGACGGGCGTTTCGACGGGCACTTCGACGGGCACTTCAAGTTCGATGGTTTCGTTGTCCATTTGTTTTACTTTCTGTCTGGCCATAGCTGGCTCCTGGTTTCGGTGGTGTTACCGATAAGGTATCTTATCAGGCCGCGCAAGGGATAGCAAGCGAAAAATGACACCTAGTCAAAAAGGCACCTTTGGGCAATGGGTCGCACAACCGCCAACCAGAACCCTTGCCGGTGGCCGGACATTGCCATGCGCTTCGCACAACTCCGTTGGCTCATTAAAATATTCACAGTTAAGGCAACTATGGTCGAACCGTGCCTCTTCCAAAAGCGCACTGATCCGTTGGTGAAGTTTATTAAAGTCGATCATGTGTCTCTCCTAAAAAGGAATATCATCATCGTAGTAACCTCCAGTGTAAGATACATAATCACTAGCCTTTGGTTCGTTTGGATCAGGCTCCGGCTCCTGCAACGGAGGTCCGCCTAGCTCAGGCGGCAGCTCAAACCGCGTCCCGGCAAAATCGTATCCGTCAATTTCAGGATACTTTGTATTAAGCCATACCCGAACAAACTTAGGTTTCTCTAAATTAGCCGCTTTATCAACAGCGTCATCAATCTGAATCGGAACGGGCATCGGCCCCCGGTGTGACTTCCACCAAGTAGCAGCCCGCCGCTGCGGAAAAGAATCCTTAAGGTGTTCAAAGCAGACCCAAGTGCTGAACCGTCTGACGCCGCTGAAGTAATCAACGCGCATAGTGTCAAGTTTTCCGCCCTTGCCAGCGTTGCGGCTGCATATCATTCGATGAACAGCGAACACGCCAAACTCTTTTGCGGGCGGCTGTATCGAAAGATCAAGGACTTGACTAGACACAAGTTCTGATTCAGATGCTTGCGGCTTTAACCGCTCGGGGGGCGGAAACTCATACCCGCATTCAGTGCAAGTTTTGATAGAAATGTGTAAGTAAGTGTTGCATATTGGGCACATGCGGACAGGAAGTTGGCCCGTTCCGCCTCCACGCCTACGCGGAAGATTAGGATAGTTTATAGGACCAAGCCGCTCGGTGTTACCGACAAAATCTAGAACCAAACAGCTTTGCTTTGGACCTGCGAGGATAGCCTGCTTTCTTCCGTCGAGCGTTGATATGTCATATCCCGGCGCGAATACCGGACGGGTGCCCCTGCCTAGCATTTGAACCCAAAGGCCGGGCGACCGCGTTAACCGGAGCATGGTTATCAGATCAATTTTAGGATTATCGAAGCCTGTTGTTAAAACGTTTTGATTGCTAACGCCGCGTAACTTACCAGACTTAAAATCCTTAAGAACTTCGTCACGATCTTTTCGCTTACTATGGACTGCTTCAAACGGATAGCCCTTGTAACGAAACATATCTGCCACAAGTTCAGCATCCTCGATTGACTGGCAGAAGGCAAGAATAGACTGCCTATTTTGCTCGTTAGCAAAAGCAATCGTTGTATCAACTGCGCGCTCGAGAATATCTTGATCCTTCATAGCCTGCGATGCAGCTTTATTATCAAAGTCGCCAGCCATAATTCCAATGTTACTATCGTCTAACTGAAAACCCGGATGCTTTGGAACAAGCCGCATAAGGTATCCGTTTTCAATAGCCCACACAAAAGATTCGCCGTGCCCAATGTTAAAGCATTCAACATCAAAAAGTTCACCGTCAGTAAGAAATCCTGAACTCATACGAAAGGCCGTAGCGGTAAAGCCTATCACAATCAAGTTAGGATTTTTTCTTTTCAGATCAACAATAAACTTTGAATATTGTGCACTATCGTTGTCACTGATTCGGTGCGCTTCGTCGATAACTAGAAAGTCGATGTGCCCGAAAGAAGCGGCGCGCTTGACCACCGATCCTATCCCAGCGTAGGTTACTTGAGCGCGAGTTTCGCGATGACCTAGCCCGGCGCTATAGACGCCTGCCGGTGCGCTTGGCCACAGATTTAACAACGCCCGATAGTTGCCCTCCACGAGTTCTTTAACGTGGGTTACAGACATAATCCGAACGTGCGGATAAACGCTGAGCATCTGGTATACAAACATACCGATGCTCAAGCTTTTACCGAGTCCGGTTGCCATCACAATGAGCGGGTTTTTATCGGGATGTTCATGAACAACTTGCCAGAGCGCTTCCGCTCCGGCTACTTGATAGTCGCGCGGATTTAGTGCGGGAGCCATTGTTCGCAGCCTACCTGTTGGAAGTCAAACGGAACGTCGCCGTGATGTAGATTACAGTGAAGCGCCCCTAGATCGGTGGCCACCGAGTATTGGCAGGTCCGACAGTTCTTCTTTGGTGCTTCGCCGTAGTGACAGATTTCCCGAAAGTCGCAAAACTTACATTCAAACCACGACGGGTCTTCCGTAATCCGAGCCGGGGCACTTTGGGCGCGAATAATACTGCGCGCTAAATCTATATACTGATCCGCGACTTCTGGTTTAAGATGCAGTATTTCGTAGTAAATATCATCGTCATTCTTGTTTGTCGAAACAAAAAGACACCAGTTCACTTTCAGCTTTCGCATGTATATCTGCGACTGAATCCAATAAACAGGCTTTGACGACATGACGCCTTTGTTTGTAACGTCCTTGAACGACTTGTCGTTCATCGTCTTAAACTCGACCGTACCCCAACCTTCGGGCAGGTTTGGGCCACAAATCAGACCGTCGCACTCGCCGCTAAAGAACGACGTTTGTTCGTCAACAAACCCCCACTGTTTCGGACCGACGCCCTGTTCTTTAGCGAGAGCAATATAACGAGCATCGTCGCTAACATCTTCATAGTAATGATGTGGATGCGGGTCATCCCACTCGGTTAGAAAGTAGTGCGGTTCATCCTGCGGTCCGCTGTAGTGCCAGAGCCTTTGGCTATGGTCACGGACTTCGTAACCTGCCGTCCGGAGCCAGCGCAACAGCCGCGCTTCTTCTTCGTGCCCGCGATTAAACAAGCGAAGCAGCCGCCCGGTGTGCTGGCCTTGATAGAACCAACGGAACGCGTACCACGACTGACGCGGGCAACGGTGGCCAATTTGGCTCGCACCAAGATGCCCGCGCTTCTTATCAGCATCCCGCGCGCTTAAAACTTCTTGCGAAGCTTTTTCAACCGCCAGCCTTATATTTTCTACAGCAGTTCTAGACACTTGATTCCCTTTCTTGAGCTAAACATACCTTTTCTGGCGTGACGGTCGCACCAGTCGTTAACCCACGAAGCCGCGTCAACAGCCTCGGTATGTCCACGAACATGATGAGCACGTAAGGCTACGTCAAGACACTTTGCGTGAGCAAGTGACCTAACCCAAATATGGCGCATTCGATTAGTTAGATTTCCGCCTGTTATAGCGCCGATAACCGCCATGCAGTCAGACCTGACTAGAACCTGGGACGCGCCGTTCTGCTTGGCAAGCCATATTCCATTTATAGCAGCAAACATCTCACAAGTTGTGCTTGTGAGTTTTTCTGTCGGACTATGAATTGAACCATAACCCTTTACGGGCTTTGGATTACCGTCGATCCGAACATAAGCCGCCCATCCCCCAAAGGTTCTTTGCTTTGGGGGACGGCCTTCTTCATAGAACGAAGCGTCGGAAATTACCGTCGCTGTTACTAGCATTATCGTGAATCGATTCTTCGCACAGCCGGGCCTGCCGAAGCTTGGCGATGCAGGCTGATCGATGCAGCGCGCTGCATCGCGTTGTCATCGTGACGGAGCTTCTTACCAGCGGTTCTCGTCGTCCCACCGGTAGCCGCAAACGCCTCGTCTATCGCAAATTGAATCAGATCAACCGGAACAAGTGCGTTAACTCCGTTCTGCGGCGGGGCCGTTTCTGCCTTGTCCCTGTTTAACCGTATCAGTCGAATGGTAAGTGCATCAGCAACCGCTTTGTAAGCCTGCGGCGGGTGCTTATATTCGCCGTTACGATTGGCCTCGGCAGCTTGCTTCATAACCTGCCGCAAAACATACGGCCACATGAGCTGATAAGTTACGCGGGCCGATTCGCGCCCGGCAAGCGAATGATAGATGCTTTCGATCTTGCCGAACATATCCTTGTTTCGACGAACAATCAATCGGCACCCGAAATACTTTGCGAGTTGCCCTGCCAGCGTTTGGCGCCACTCGGTCGTTTTTGTGGATTCGTAGAAATACATATCCACGCCGACCGGATTATCGCTATCCAGCCGCCCAAGTTCCAGGAGTGACAGCCCGTGCTCTTCCATCATCCTCAGCGCTTTTTCCATAAAGACCGAAGCCTCTTCCGGGTGCGCCGTACTGTCTGCTTTCGCAATAATTTTGCGAATCTTTTCGGCTATCGACATTATTCATTCCTTGGTTACGGCGCGACACAGTGCCGCGCCTCTAAACACTATACCACGCGCCTGCGCAGAAGCCAAGCGATTTTTAAGAAGCGACGGCCTCCGGTTGGAAGCCGTCGCGGTTGTCAGTAGCTTAGGTCGGCGCAACCGGAGGCCAGCCGGGCGGTTGCGCCCAAGGCTGAGGCGCGACACCGGCAGGCGCGGCGAACGGCGGCGCGGCAGGGGCCGGGGCCGCAACCGCAACCGGGGCCGCTACCGCTACAGGCGCGGCAACGGGCGGTGCAAAGGGCGCGGCAACCGGCGGCGCGAACTGTTGCGCCGGAGGTTGTGGCGCGGCGCTAGGTGCCATAGACGCCCCCTTGCCGGGAAGATTGCCCTGCGAGTCGAGGTAGCCACGAACTTCGTTGCCGAACTTGCTTAGATCGTCCGACCGCGCAACTTTTTCGACGCGAACGCGAAACGGGCGTCCGTGAAGTTGTTGCGTGTCTTGCCAGTTCAAAATACCGCAGACATGCGAGATCGCCGACAGTTCCCGGAAAGCAATCTCGACTGCTTGAGCACTTTGGTTTACAACGTTAAGCCGCACTGTCAGCCTTCGCCCTTTCATACCCTCGTCAAGGCACGACAAAGTGAAGATAATCATATGACCAGTGCCGGATTTTGTTGGTAGCAGTTCTGACCCGACGATTTGAAACGGATACTCGCCCGTTTCAAACACATCTGCGGCACCCGTAGAAGGCTCGTATTGAGCCGCGTTAAAGCTTAGTTGAACCATATCCTGTCTCCTCGGTTATGCGGCAGGCGGCGCAGCCGCCAAGATTTTGTTGATGATATTCGCAAAGTCAGGGAACTCGATTTCGTCAAGCGCCCCGCTCCTGTCCTTGGCCTCCGCGTTAAACGCCGCGTGTGTGCGAAGGTAGTGATAGACCTTTCCTTGAGGGTCTTTATCAGTCGAAGCGTGCATCACCAGATCAAAAAGATATGGAAGTGCTGAACCGACCTGTTGCCCCGGCGCTGTCGGTTGCGCCCGAGAGATTCCGGTGACAGTATCGGTGATTATAGTCTGTTTCGCTGTGACGATCACGTTGAAACCCGGCAGATCGCGAAAAGCTTTTACAAGCTCAATGCTTAGCGTTGCCATTTCGCCGTAAGCCGCCCTCGGATCTTTTGTTTTCTTCTTCTCATTAGCAAGGACTGTTTCCACAATCTCGCTAATAGAATCGAGGCAGATCGTTTGGAATCCGCTTTTGGCGGCATCCGTTTTGCACCACGCCAAGGCGTCCCAGACATCTTGAATTGTCTTGACTTCCAGTACGGGTATCTTCTTCGCGCGCAGGGACAGGAGCCCGGCTTCCGCGCTGATGATAAGTGGCGATGGTGCGGTTCCGCAGAGGGTGGTCTTCCCCGTGCCCGCCGCGCCGAACACCAGTGCTTTTATTCCGTGAGTAGCACCGGCTTTGTCAGTTGTATTCCAGTTAAGTGCCATAGTCGCCTTCCAGTTGGCGGGGTGCAAAACACAGCCGCCTGTTCAAAGTCAGAGGTGCATTGCACAGCCCGACCGTTCCCCCATTAACCGCGTTAATGGTTTGCTTCCTAAGGCGTGATCGCTGGAAGACCCGATCACGCCCGCAGCTTTCACCGCCTAGGAAAATTAGTCGTTCGTATCGTCATCAACTTCGTCATCTGGTTCGTCGTCGTTGTCGTCATCAACGTCATCAACGTCATCAACTTCGTTATCTGGTTCAGCGCCCGAGTCATCGTTGTCGTCGTCAACGTCAACTTCGTCCTCGTTGCCGTCATCGCGGTCGCCATCTTCGAAGTCAAGTTCTTTTAGATCTTCTTCTTCTTCTTCTTCTTCTTCTTCTTCTTTTTCAGCCGCGAAAGCGGCGTCGGACAGCGCGCGAAGATTTACGTACTGTTGAAGTTGGTCAACCAGCATAAAAGCACTCCTTATCTCACCGGCGGAAACCCGCGCCGGCTCGGGGTAGTCATCCTCTGGAAGATTAAGATCATCGCTGTCGTATTGATCTTCGTCGAGGAAATTTTGGCTTTCGTCGTGGCCACCCATATTAGTCCACCCTGTGAACGATAAAGGCCCCATCCGGCTGGAGGATAGCCAGCCATTCGTATTCGAACAGCACAAGGGCCTCGCCGCGCAGCATAGCGAAGCTGACCGGGCGCAGCGGCGGGTCTTCTGGGTAGCACAGCCGCCAATCCTTCGTGCTGTTGCCGGTCAGCGTAAAGCCCTTCCCCGGCATACCGAACTGATAGTTCGCAAGGAGCTGCTCATAGGCGGGGCGAGAATCGTCGTTAGAAAAGAACGTCGGGAGCAACCCGGCTCTTTCCATGTGGCTGAACTGAATCATTCCTTGGTTCCTTGATTATCGGGCTTGCCTGCCCGGCCTCGGGTTAGACTAGCAGGCTTGCGCCCGCTAGTCAAGTGAAATTAGTCCAACACGACAGAAGGCGTGTCGGGCTTAGAAGTAATCATAACAGAGACAGCCGCCTTGCCTTCGACACTGACCTTGTTCCAGTCAACCTTGGACAGTTCGAATTTTGTCCGGAGCAGGTCATCAAACGGCACCTCGCGATGATTCAGCAGCCGGTATGCTTCCCGCGCGGCGGGGATCATTATCGTGTCGATTTCGCGCTTTATACCGTTCTGGACCTTCAGCTTGCGGCCATCCAGCATCGGATAATTGTTCATACCTTCTTTGAACAAATCCCCCATCGCCGCCGCAATCTGCCGATGGATTGCCCGCCGCATTTCCATTTCTTTTTCGACCAGCGGTTTCATCTGCTTCTTAAAGACTTCAAGCTGCGCTACAAGCGTATCCCACTCCGCCACGTACTCTTCGAAGGTCTCGGCCATCACAGTTTCCTTAAGGTTAGTTGGAGTTTCAAAATATCGCACAGAACTTGGAACGTAAACCAACGCGGCCAGGAAGTCCGTTCGTTGACAATCGACCGAAGGCAACTTACGGAAAGGCCCGTGCGAATGGACAGCATCTTAAGCGACCCGAAGTCTTGGATAGCGTAAGACAGGATTTGCATAATCTCTTCGCGCGACTGTTGCTCGGAAACGCGCTGTAGTTGAACGACATTCTGCATCAGTCATCTCCCAGAAGCTGTTGCATCAGCCCAAAGAAATCTTCGATGTCCATATTTTCGAACTGTATGGTCCCATCGTCAAGAAAGACGCCGACAGACAAGCCCGGCTCGGCGGGAACGTCTTTATCATCAGGATCAGTCATTGCATCCTCATAGTTGTTACGTAGGGTTGCCCGGTGTTCGGGTGGTTGATAAGAGGGCGGTCGTGCTGAGTCCCCCATACATCATCAACAGACGCGGGACGAATAGCTCCCGCCTCCAGCAAGGTCTTAAACTTATCTGGTTCGATGTCTTGTCGTTCTTTTATCTTCGCCACGGTTGTCTCCTAACCTATCGCCTAACCTAGCCTGTATCCCGGCAGAAGTCAAGCTAATCTACGGAACGCTGCCCCTCAACAAAGGCGTAAGCGAACAAAAGCGCATCGCGTAGAGCAGCGCCGTACAAGCCGGTGGCCACCGTTACCTCCGCCAGCGATTGACGCTTTTTGAAATGCAGATCACCGGCCCGAAGGGCGAGCGGATAGTCATCCAGACAGGGTGGAATCTTGCCGCCCCATTCGCTGTAAGCGGCGACGGGGGGCGGATCAGGCGGGGCGCGCGTAAAGGCGGGCAACGCGGCAAGCGGCCTCGCGTCGGGCATGGCCGCAGGGATAACCGCAGGCGGCGCAATGTATCCCGCAGGCGGCGGACGCAGTTCGGGAGGAAGATCGGAAGGAAGATCAGGCTGAGTGTAAATTAGAAGCGTGACTTGATCGGCAGTTAGGGGTTTTTGCGCTTCACGCGCCCGCTCAAAGACCCGGTTAATAACCGAATCTTCTTTAGTCAAAAGGACATAGCAGTTCGACAGCCCGACCTTATCCCAATCGTCATTAGAAAAACTGCCAAGGCGCTCAATCATCGTCCGGTATCTGTGAGCAGTCTTTTGTGGCAGTCTTTCAGTCAAATTGCCTGAAAGCCATAGACCGAACTTAATATTTGGGTTCTCGCCCGGTATGCCTTTGTTCAGAATAGAATCATCGCATATGGTTCGCGCCTGTAGTAGCCGCGATCCAACGTAACGAATGTATTCAAGTTTTGTCTTATCCATCAGGATAGTTGCGCGTATGATTTCATCCTGCAATGCGGTTAGGTATCCAGGACCATCTTCAACTAGATCATTTGTCATGTGTCATTTCCTTCAAAGCTGCTTGGGCTTCGCCTTTAGTTCGAAAACTTGTGTCACTTGCCCGAACGCGAACTGCGGCAGATACGCCGGGAACGTAACCGTGGATATACCAACGCTTAGAGATAAGATTGCGCTGGACAAACAAAGGGCCTTTGACATTAGGATATAATTGCATTACATATCCATTCTTGTTTGGACGTTCATACCGGGGTTGTTTACGGCAGCGTCGGCAGTTATGTGCCAATTACGATGCAGGACGGAAATATAGTTAGACTCTGGTTCAAGCTGCCCGATAAAGACAGCAAGGTAGCCTCCGTTATCGCGATGGACTTCGACTCGGCAGGGGATGGCGCGTTCAGCATCAGTCGGCTTGTTGTTCATTTCTTCACCTCAAGGACGGCAAGAATTCGGTTGGATATGTCGCGGGTCTTTGACGCCCACGACAGTTCATTTGCCAACATCCGCAGCGCCGCCTCGCGGGCAAGGGCGGCTGTCATTTCATCCCGCCAATGATCGTTGGCGCGGCCTATCTCTGACCGAATGTAGTCCAGCCACCAATCGACATCACTGCCTCCGTTTATGTTGATTAAACCTGCGTCGTAGTCTGGAAAATCAGCGGTCATGGCTTCACCTCAAGAACAGCGCGTGCATAATATGCCGCCAGCCGCCGTTGAGAAGCAGCCTCGCATTCGGCGATGCGGGCCTGATCTCCAGACATGACCGCGTGGTGATATTCCGCCTCGTCCTTGTCGGACCCGAACGCCACGCCAGCGCGAACAAAGCTGTCGCGTTGCGCGCGCAGTTCGGTTTCGGTTACTGGTTTTGCGGCGGTTATCAAGTCGGTAAGTGCGCCGCGCTCAATAATCTCATGGGCTGTTTCGGTCGCTTCTTTTGGAAACAAACAGCCGGGAAACAGCCGAACAAACCGCCCGTCAAGGAACTCGGAAGCAGGTCGCGTCCAGATTGGAGGGTTAGTGCTGTAGCAATCCTGATAACTTATCAAGGTCGCTTGATCGGTTTCCCGCGTCGAAAGCAAGATGACGTGATACGCCTTTCCTGTCTTGACGTGTTGCCAATTCGAACCTGTCAGGTATTTATCGTCAGTCATGTCGTCACCTCTTTTTCCCTACGAGAGACCCAAACTTGGGTCAAGCGAATCTTATATTCCTGCGGTCTCTCATTAAGAATTCGGAACGCGGCTTTAGCATCTTCTTGATGGTGCCAAGCCAGAACGTCTGTCCAGAACTGACCAAAAGCGTAGACGTGCATTCTACCCGGCGTCTTTTCAAATTCTGACCAGCCCGCAATAGCCGTTTTCGCAATATCGGACCATCGAGGGTGGTTCGGGCTGACCGCTAACCACGCTTGGATGATAAAGTAAGTTCCTTGATAGTTCTTGTTGTCAGTCATGGCAAGAACCCCGCAATGATGTTGCCGATAAACGCGCCGACAACGATGATGAAAAACATAAACCACCGGGACTTTTGCAACTCCAGAGTTTTCAGACGCACAGCCGTTTCGTCATTAAGGTCCGCTTGTTTGGCGAGTATCTTTTCCACCATCTCAAGCGTCCTGACCTTCTCGTTCAGAAAAGGCACGTCAGCCATCGCCCGGTGCTCCAGCCAGCCCAGCCGTGAGCGCGTGTCGTCGTTGAAATTCGGCACCTGCGCGATGAGGGTTTCGGGCCGTTCTGCCTTGTCGGTCATATCATCACCTCTGCCGGGTGAATTTCACATTCGGCGACAGTGTGTCGCTCGATTGAGCCATCGCGAAATGACGGCACAGAAATGACGTATGCGTGCGAGCCGTCGATCCATGTGATGTGCCCGACGACCTTGCCAGTCGGGCCTTTCATCCGGCCTGTGGGGTCGAGGACGACGAGCGCCCCGAGCGGGTATTTGAAGTCGGTCATGGCTTGTCTTTCTGGATGGCGATACGCGCTTCTCTAAGAAGCGCGAGAAGGTCTGTTTCCCCCAGTTCTATGGTAAGTGCCGCAAAGGCGTAGGTAAGAGCGTGTGGGCCGTCATCGCCAGATGCCTTCACAAGCGTCGCCAAAGCCTTGAGTGTGGTCTTAATGGTCATGTCATCACCTGCCAGACGATCAGAGCCAGACACGCGGCCCATACAACTCCGGCTATTGGCAACAGCGCGCGGTGTTCCTGGTGCTCCTGCGCGAAGTCTGCCCTCACCTTCTGCCACCACGATGGCCGCTGGCGTCTCAGCGCTCTTTGATACCGAGCTTCATCGTTGTCGTCGTCTGGAAGGTTGGGGGTCATGGGCATTTCCGGGTCTCCTTGCGTTCGCGCTTGATTGCACGGGAAAGGGGCAACTCGCGTTGCCCCAAACCGCTGGAATCAAACTACCTTGTCGATCAAGCCGTTCTTCATCGTGACCTGCGCGAAAAACTCGCGACCAATCTTCGTGAGGTGCGGACGGTTGGCCACCGTGATCGTTCCGTTGTCCTTATATTCCGCACCAAAGATCGAGGTCTCAGTGTAGCGCAGGCTTTGACCGATACAGGCTTTAAGTTCCTTTTTGGAGGGATAGTGGACGATCATCATCACAGGTTCCTTTCTTCGACAGAGTTACGACCATAGCACAGAGCGACGTACTTGGAATCTGGACGCGGCCCGCCACGCCTCCAACCGTTGGCCAGCCACTGTGCCGCTTCTATCAGGGTAAAACCCGGCTTCATGCTGGTAAAACTAGAACCGCAGTCGATGATGTTCATCAACCGGCGGGGCCGATTGTCCGCATAGATTTCGTAAAGTTCGACTTTATCATACGTCATTATTCAGTTCCTTGGTTGTGGGCCGTCTCCCCAGACCCTAGCAGGGACAGGGGCGGAACACCAGCCTTATTTTGGAAGCCAAACCACGGTGCCAGTGTCACGGAATCTTTTCAGACAGGCAACCGCCACGTCACGAGTTACTTCGTCATAGTTCAACTTTCCTGTCCAAAGAAACAGCTTATATGAATCAACACTATTAATGTCGAGCCAGTTTTCAGCAAAGTTCCTGATGCTGCCTTTCCTCCAGTCTTTCATACCGCCGAGGATTGCAGCGGTTCCGGCTATGCAAGCAACAGTTCCACAATCCGATCTTTTAATCCACGATGCCATATCGAAAGTCAAAGCCTTCCCGTCCGGGAATTGCTCGTCTTCGAGGGTCTTGATCAGCAAGTTGATGTTGTCGATGTTCATTTCAGAGCTCCCACACGATTTGGCCGGTGTCACGGAAACGAGTCAAACACTTGACCGCGACAGCCGGAGTGACTTGGCAGTAATCAAGAGGCCACGAGCTGATAAACAACAGATGCGATTGATCATAGGAAAGGCCGAGCCAGTTCGCAGCGAAAACGCTGACATTTTCGTTTTTCCTCCCGCCCAGAATTGCAGCCGTTCCACCGATACAAGCGATAGTCCCGCACCCGTTCTTTTGTCCCCACTCTGCCATGTTAAAGACGATCTTGTTCCCGTCAGGGAGTATTTCTGCTTCGATCGTTGCGATCAGCAGATTCATGTTGTCGATGTTCATTTTAGTCTCCTTGGTTTATTTCCTTAGCAAGAGAATAGTGAGCATCACTATTACGAGCCATTGAAAGCCGGACGTTTGTTCTTCCGGGGTGGAATTTCCGCTCGACATATAAGAAGAAACGCCAGCGATAAAAGCCAAGACCAAGGTGATTATCACTCGGCTCGTGCTAATCTGTTTCATTTCAGAGGTCCTTCGCTGTGACGGGCTGCGAGCGAACGTGGCCATCGGCGGCCCACGTCTTCAGCTCGTTAAGCACGCGGCCGAAGGCTCTCACTTCCATCATGTCCTGATTGCGGGCCTCCAGATGGAAAGCAAGCGTCTGATAGTTCCGACCGTGCAGCGCGCTGCTCCTGACATCGCTAAGTACGTGCTCCAGTTCCAGGGTCGCGTCGAACAGCCGCTGAAATTTGGCCCGAAGCTGCTCTGGATCGTCGCCGTTGTTATTAACTACAAAACGTGGCATTAGCGGCTCCATTCGACTTTGTTGGTTGCGCGGAAGTTTTCCAGCATCTTGACCGCTATGGCGGGTGTGATTTCGGTATACCTGAGATTGCCGTATTCCATAAACATGGACTTGGCCGTGGCATAAGGAATGTCCAGCCACTCCATCGCAAACTCCATTAC
>ENA-ORBV01002136-ORBV01002136.1-microbial-mat-metagenome-genome-assembly--contig:-NODE-2136-length-42310-cov-11.075462_pt1 | contig 42310 bp, 34 predicted proteins | sample MGYA00237777_ERZ505514 | MGnify/ENA primary metagenome ERZ505514 (study PRJEB26160, sample SAMN06269048) | microbial mat metagenome | isolation source: Oligotrophic lake microbial mat | place... | reverse complement strand
AGGATTTGAGATTTGAGATTTTGGATTGATTCCACGGATAAATCCGGGGGCTTGTACCATCAAGAAATTCTTGGTCAGGAAGAATCAGAAGTAGATAATCTTCTCCGAGGAAGGAAGTAAGATGTTTAAGCATCTTATCGGAAAAATCTGCGATCGAGGATATGCCGAAAAAGCCCGTTCCGCGACCTGAAGATGAAGAGCCGCATTTGAAGAAGCTCAGGGAAGAACTGGGCATGAGTCAGGAAGATTTGGCGCGAGAGCTTGGCGTTTCGTCGCAAACCATCAGTCGTTGGGAGTTGGGGAAGAACGTACCCACGTTCACCGTCAAGCAGATGAAAGCTTTGGAGAAATTGCTGGCTAGCATCGGGAGGTCGATCGGCGACTTGCCAGACAATCTGTGATCGAAACCATTCAACAAGCCCACGGATAAATCCGTGGATCACTTTTTCCAATCTAAAATCTAAAATCTAAAATCTAAAATTACTCGATCGCGCCCTCCGTCTTTAGCTTGATAAAGCGCGCGGTCTGCCGCTGCAATCAAGTTTTTTTGAGAAGTTCCCGGTAGAGGAACCGTACTCGCTACCCCCAAACTTAGCGTCACGAGAGAACACGCCTCCGAATTAACGTGTTCGATTTCTAGTTCTTTGATCCACACTCGAATTTTCTCTGCAATCCAGACAGCTATTTCAGGTGAAGTCCGAGGCAAAATCACTGCAAATTCTTCGCCTCCGTAACGGGCTACCAGAGTCTCGCCCGACACTTCTCCTGTTGAGTAATTTACAGATTCCAAAATAGCTTGGGCTACCTGCTGCAAGCAAGCATCTCCCGCCTGATGTCCGTAAGTATCGTTGTATTTCTTAAAAAAGTCAACATCGCATAAAATTAAAGATATTTCTGCTGCTGCTTCTCCCAATTCTCGCCATTTTTTCTCTAAGTATTCATTAAAACAGTGACGGTTGGCAACCTGAGTTAATCCATCTAAGTTGGCAAGGCGATACAATTCTGAATTAGCTGCTTTTAATTGAGAATTAGCTGCTTCTAGCTCGGATTGTGTGACCGATAAATTGTAATACAGTTCCCTAATATACCCAGTAGCTTGTTGGTGAATTTGGGATAAAGCTACCAATACTTGATGCACGTCTAAAAGTCGGTAAACTTGAGGTTCTAACTGCACAACAATCGGCTCGTAAAGCAGTTCTGGCTGCCGCTGCATGGCTCGCTGAGCTGCCACGACAATTAAGGCTACTCCTGGTAAAATCAAAATATCAGTTTGAGCTATTTGATACAAAGCCATAATTGGTCGGCCAGCAAATGTATCTACTCCGTAAGGGCGGCTCATGCGTTCCATAAATCGCCTGCGCGATATCATCCCTAAAAATTCGCCATTTACGGTCAAAATAACTCCCGGAAGCAGCGGCTGAGCTTGAAAAAACCGAGCTACTTCTTTGGCTAGGGATGAAGCTTCAACTTGAAAATTGAATACAGCCAGCTCCTTAAGAGTAGACTCTAAGGATAAATTTTCTGGTGGTTTTTTCGGCGAGTTAGATGGCGCGATAAATTCAACAGACACAGCGCAGATCCGAATAAATAATAAAGAAGCAACAAAGCTGGTGTCAGATATTAACTTATACTAACATTTATTTATGAGCAGTCGCTGTATTCTTGACTACACTGTTTATGTAAAGGGATAACCTGCTGCGTTAGCTTCTGCCTTGCCTGCATTGCCTTGCATTGATTCATCCTCACTCAATTAGAGAGCTATTGAATTATTATTCATTTTTTTACTGTTGGCTTTTTGCGTCGTAAAAAAATCGGTTTCTGCGCCAGTCTTCAACTTATTCACGGCGCCAACAAACTCAAGAAACATGGTTGTTAAACAGGGGTCGAGGCTGTAACAAGGTTTTGCGTAAAAAAACGTGGTTTCTGCCACTGTTTTCAACTCAAAACTCAAAACTCAACATTCCCTCACCACCCCCACGTTCCTGGGCCTCCCTTAAACGGGCCGACAATATCTTTGGTAATCCAGCCACCGTAAAAATCCCCTGGTTGAGATTGGACTAATTCCCCGTCCACATAACAGGCATCCATCTGGCTCGGATAAAAAGCCACATAATCTTTAATAGCTGCAAAAACCTGATTAGGATTGGGATAAAACCAAGCAGCATTTACTACTTCTTTCGACTCTATCGTCAAAGTGTAATAACCGGCTTGTCCCTTCCACTCGCACCAAGAACCTCGTGAAGTTTTGTGCAAATATTGCATTTGGATGTCCTCGGGGGAGATATAGTAGGCAGGAGGGTGAGTTGTCTCCAATACCCGCTGAGGGCGGCGCGTGTCGGCGATCGTCACTCCATTAAAAATTATCTGTACGTGTTTGGTCGATTCCTCAAGCCGAGGGGGACGTGGGTAATCCCAAACAGACTCTTGACCAGGGCCGGGCTCTATTCGATCGAAGTTCATTTGCACCATCTCCCCTGCAAAAAAAAACAATTAGCGACTTAACATTACAATTTAATGTACCCTTAATCGAGTCGCTGCTTCAGAGCAAACCAGCTTTTCTCAACTCTTCGTAATATGAGTATTCGCGGTATAGATGTTTCCGACTACCAGCCCAATGTCAATTGGCCAGCAGTTGCCCGGGATGGTATTGCCTTTGCTTTTGTCAAATCGACGGAGGGTGCAACGTTAGTTGCCCAAACTTTCGCCCGCAATTGGGCGGCGATGAAAGCGGCGGGGATTCAACGCGGTGCTTACCACTTTTTTCGACCTGCAAGCAGCGTTCAAGAACAAATAGATTTGTTCTTGAAAACTGTAAAACTCGAACCGGGGGATTTGCCGCCAGTCTTGGATATGGAAACTACAGGCGGTTTGACTGTGGATCAATTTTGCGATCGAGCCGCAATTTGGCTAGAAGCAGTCGAAAAAGCCACCTTGATGCGGCCGATTATCTACACTTACCCCGGTTTCTGGGACAACTTGGGGACAAAACGGTTTGCCGATTACCCACTGTGGATTGCTCACTATACCAGTGCTGAGGAACCTTGGGTGCCCGGCGGCTGGAAAACTTGGACTTTTTGGCAGTACAGCGACACCGGCAGCGTGTCCGGCATCTCGGGCAATGTAGACACCAATATTTTTGAAAGCGTCCGAGAAGGCGCCGTAAGTTATAAAGTTGCAGACATCCAGAAGGAATTAAGAATTAAAGGTTTTTATCAAGGCGCGATGGATGGTAAATTTGGAGCAACCACCACAGCGGCGCTCATCTCGTTTCAGAAATCTCAAGGTCTCAATCCAGACGGCATTGCAAGCCTCAAAACCTGGGCCGCTTTGATGCGAAAATCTCCCAAAGTAGTTGTCCCCCCCCTCCAGCGCCGACACCCGTTCCGCAGCCGACTCCCGCTCCGACTCCCACTCCCATATCAGGCGTGCGACTGACTCAGGTATTCTCGTCTTATCAAGCTAGCGCTAGCCAAGATACATCCTTAATTTGGCTGCAAAGTCAGGTTTCTACCTCTGTTTTAGGGGAATTTGCTCAAAAATGGCGGGCAACTGCTTTACCTCAAGATAGTAATTTGCGATTGATAGATGTGGGCAAATTTTATCGCGGTTTAGCACAACAAGACCAAGCTTTAGATTGGCTGCAAAAACAAATTTCTCCGGCTATTATTGCCGAGTTTGCCCAAAAGTGGCGCTCTCAATCTACTGTCACTAATTCTCCGATTCGACTGATAGATGCGTGCAAATTTTATCGGGCCGCACCCCAGCAAAACCAGGCTTTAGATTGGCTGGAAGGGCGAATTTCGCCGACCATTCTATCGGAGTTTTTTCGCAGGTGGCAGAATGCCAATCGATTATAGATTATAGATTTTAGATCTTAGATTGACTCTACAGATGAATCTTGCGATTTGAGATTGATTTTAGATGGCAAATCTACTCTAAAGAGGGAGCATCTCATATTTGTAAAAACACTTCTTCTGGCTCCTTCCTTCTGGCTCCTTCCTTCTGGCTCCTTCCTTCTTCCTCCTGCCTCCTGTCTCCGGCCTCCAATTTCTAGCTTGGCTGAAAAAGTGAGATGCTACCTCTAAAGATGAGTCTGGGGGCGATCGATTTGAGATGTGAGCTTTTTAATTGGAGATTGACTCCACACATGAATCTGGGGTTGAAAGGCTTTATAATGGAAAGGCTGGCAAATCTTGCTATTTGAGATTTGAGATTGACTCCCCATCAAAATTCGTCAAATCCTCTCCCTCTGTGCCTGCATCCCCATCTGACTCTCGAACCTAACAGACAATCTCTCGCTTAGCTACAGCTTACTCCCATCTTTGACGCCAAGAGAATTATCTGATAAAGTTATAGCGACTATCAAGGTTTTTTAATCTTATTGGGAAAAATCCAGGGCCGTGCCGAGTTTGTAAGCTGCGCCGAAAATAGCGCCTGCACTCCAATTACCCGCGATCGAACATTTAAAACTAAGCGGGCAGCCTGTAACAATTATATCTATGGAAATCCCCTTTAACATCACCCTGTTGATGGTCATGACCGTCATCTGTGGCATCAGCGCTCAAGTTCTCGCCGCTTATCTGAAAGTTCCGGCGATCGTATTTTTGCTGCTGTTCGGCATTTTAGCAGGCCCGGATTGCTTGGGAATCCTGCATCCGAGTCTGTTGGGAAACGGCTTGGAAGTTATGGTATCCCTTTGCGTAGCCTTAATTTTGTTTGAAGGCGGCTTGAATTTAGAATTGCGAGACTTGGGCAAAGTTTCTGGAAGCATCCGCAATTTAGTTACTTTCGGCACTTTGATTACGCTAATTGGTGGCGGAATGGCGGCGCACTGGCTGGGGGAATTTCCCTGGCCGATCGCCTTTCTGTATGCTTCTCTAGTAGTCGTCACAGGCCCGACAGTCATCGGCCCTTTGCTCAAACAAGTATCCGTTGACAAAAAAGTCGCCGCCTTGCTAGAAGGCGAAGGTGTTTTAGTCGATCCCGTTGGGGCAATTCTGGCAGTATTGGTATTGAACGTGGTTTTAAACGGCAATACCGACTTGCTGATTTTGTTCAGAGATTTAATCGTGCGGCTGGGTATTGGCACAGTTATCGGAGTTACCGGAGGTTGGCTGCTGGGACTGATTCTCAAGCGAGCGAAATTCTTGTCAGAAGACCTAAAAAATTTAGTAGTTTTAGCCGGTTTGTGGGGATTATTCGGCCTATCAGAAGAAATCCGCAGCGAATCAGGACTAATGGCAAGTGTGCTGTCAGGTATCGTCCTCAGAGCCGCTGCTGTCCCGGAAGAAAGGCTGCTGAGGAGGTTTAAAGGTCAGCTCACAATCCTGGCTATATCCGTACTGTTCGTGCTGCTGGCGGCAGATTTATCCCTCGCTAGTGTGGTCGCCCTCGGTTGGGGAAGTTTGTTTACAGTTTTAGCTTTAATGTGGATAGTGAGGCCGATTAACATTTGGGTTTGCACCATCAACAGCGGGCTAAACTGGAGGCAAAAATTATTTGCTTCTTGGGTAGCGCCGAGGGGAATTATTTCAGCTTCGATCGCATCTTTATTTGCAATTTTGCTCACCCAGCGAGGAATCAACGGCGGCGACTCAATTAAAGCCTTAGTTTTCCTAACAATTATTATGACAGTTTTCGTCCAGGGGCTGACAGCCGGATGGATAGCTCAACTGTTGGGTGTCACCTCAAAATCAGCAACCGGTGCAGCAATTGTGGGGTCAAATCCTTTGAGCAGATTAATTGCTCGCTTATTTCAAGAACGCGGAGAATCGGTGGCAATTATCGACACCAACCCGGAAGCTTGCCAACAAGCAGAAAAAGAAGGTTTGCGAGTGTTCTTAAGCAGTGCTCTGGATCACAGCATTTTAGAAGAAGCCGGACTTGATTCGATGGGAACTTTTTTGGCAATGACTAACAACGGTGAAGTAAACTTAGTGTTAGCTCAACGAGCAGCCGAGGAATTTGCACCGCCGAGGGTTTTGGCAATGTTTCCCAAAGATCCGCAGGGAGATGCGCCTGCAAATCAGAATAAAATCAATCAAGCCTTTGTCTCCGATTTGCCGCTGAAGGATTGGAACGAATATTTGACCGACGGCGAAGTAAAATTGGGAGAAACCGAGTTAAAAAGCGAGGGATTGAAGTTTCAGATTGCTCACTTGGAAGCTTTGGTGCAAGGCGGGGAATTAGCGCCGCTGCTAGTGGAAAGACAGGGATACTTGCAAGTAGTTTCGGCCGCTCAAATTTGGGAAGCGGGCGATCGAATTATTTATTTGCTGCACGATCCGACACCGAAATTGTTGAAAAGATTGTCGGGTTCCTCCCAGTCTCGCTTGACTTTGGAAAAGCATCAGGTAGTTGAAGAAGTGCCGATTCCTTCTCCGGTTTTAGAGCCGGTTTTGGAGGAAGCTAAAATCGAGAAGGAAGCAGAAGTTTTGCAGCCGCCAGTTTCGCGTTAGGCCTTAATTGGAATGATTTAACTCTTCTAGGACGTAGAGGGAGACAAGAGAGAGATGAATAATTCCGATGCTAACGAATTTGATATAAGTCCTGAAAAACTTACTCTGCCTCCCCAATTAAAGTAAATGCCGCCCAATTTCGCGGCTGGGGATGAGTTTTCATCGTGGTTAACATTGCTTGCCGCAATGCCTGTGCTTTGTCGGGATTCTTCTCCAAGTTTTGATAAAATGTTTTCATCAATTCGGCCGTCGGCGCATCGGGAACCGCCCATAAAGAAACAATTACACTCGGCACTCCTGCCGAAATCAAAGCCCGCGATAAACCAATCACGCCATCCCCGGTAATTCGGCCTTCTCCAGTGTTGCAAGCACTCAAAACGACTAAACTTGCTTGCAGTTTCATGTCGAAAATCTCTTCTGCGGTCAATAAGCCATCATCGTTGCCAGAGGGAGCAAGGGCGATCGCACTTCCCAATCCGCGCAGATCATCCAGCAATCCGTGGGTTGCTAGGTGAATAATCGATGCTTGGGGCATTTTTTGGACGATCGCAGCTTTTGTACCTTGCGCGCCTGTAATCGCTTGGGTGTTGAGCAGAGGGGCGATCGCTCTAGCTTCGTCTTCGGCTCCAGGTAGAGGAGACAATTGCCGTTTGGGTTCTCCTGGAGAGGGAGACACACTGGGCATGGTGGGATTGCCCAATACTAGAGCGTTACTGCTGTTAGGTTGCTTCTGTGCTAACTTCTGTTGTCGAGTTAATGCCAGAACTTGAATCGACGGGGAGGTGAGAATCGTGTGTTTTTGGATTAAGTAAGTGCCGTTGGCATCTTGTAGGGCGGGGAAGGGCACTTGGAAAAGCGAATCTTGAGGAATGAAAATGACATGGGCATTGGGGTCTTTGGGTAGGAGGCTGGCAATGGGATCTATCAGCAATTGATGCAGCGTCGGTAAGTCTGGTTGGGGTTGGGTGGAGCCAAGACTGCTCCGACTGCGAACAGCCAGGAATTCTTGATTGCCAATGATTAAGTTGGTTAGAGAGGCGTTGTGTTTTTGCCAGAGGGGTTTGAGGTCTACCTCGCGGAACGTGATTTCGCCTGTGGGTTGAATCACCCAGATGTAGAGCGCAGATTCCCGTCTTACTTGTTTGCCCTGAATTTGGAAGTCGTCATAGATTATGGAATACTGCACCAAAGTGGCGTTCTGTGCTTTCGCGATTTGGCGGATTTGATCTTGGTTGGGAGAAGTGTTAATAACCGGATTGGTAGAACCTGAAGATAAGCGTTCACTCAGGAGATCGACAAAGGCACGGGCACGTCCCCGTTCGGCAATTTCTAAAGCGCCGATCGGGTTATTCTGAGCCACCCGGACTCGTTGTAGAAGGCGATAGGTGACAGCTTGTCCTTCAAAGATTGAGACTTTATTGGCATCGTTGGAGCCGAGCATTTGACGCATCGATTCCCAAACTTGAATCCCATTGACGAGCATTTTTTCAGATTCTGTTAGGTTGCCAACTTTTAAGAACGCTGCTCCGAGATTGTTGAGCGCCGCACCTTCGCTGTTGCGGTCTTTAATTTCGCGAGCGATGGCTAAAGTCTGCTGTGTATACTCAATGGCTTTGACATAGTTGCCCAGATATAGGTAAGCGTTTCCCAAATTACCCAGTCCCTTACCTTCCCCGTCGCGGTTTTTAATTTCGCGAGCGATGGCTAAGTGTTGCTGTATATACTCAATGGCTTTGGCATAGTTGCCCAGATTGTAGTAAGCAGCTCCCAAATTGCCCAGTGCTGCACCTTCGCTGTTGCGGTCTTTAATTTCGCGGGCGATGGCTAAACTGAGCTGTGAATACTCAATGGCTTTGGCCGAGTTGCCCAGAGAGAGGTAAGTACCTCCCAAATTTCCCAGTGCTGCACCTTCACTTTGGCGGTCTTTAATTTCGCGGGCGATGGCTAACCACTGCTGTGAATACTCAATGGCTTTGGCATAGTTGCCCAGAGAGAGGTAAGCGCTTCCCAAATCTCCCAGTGCTACACCCTCGCCCTGGCGGTTTTTAATTTCGCGGGCGATGGCTAAATGTTGCTGTATATACTCAATGGCTTTGGCATAGTTGCTCAGAGAGAGGTAAGCGGTTCCCAAATCGCCCAGTGCTGAACCTTCTCCTCCGAGGTTTTTGATTTCGCGAGCGATCGCTAAACTCTGCTTTGAATACTCAATGGCTTTGGCATAGTTGCCCAGAGAGCGGTAAGCACCTCCCAAATTACCTAGTGCCACAGCCTCCCCAAGGCGGTCTTTAATTTCGCGGGCGATCGCTAAACTCTGCTTTGAATACTCAATGGCTTTGGCATAGTTGCCCAAAGAGCGGTAAGTAAATCCCATACCGCTCAGTGCTACACCTTCTCCGTAGCGGTCTTTAATTTCGCGGGCGATGGCTAACATTTGCTGTAGATACTCAATGGCTTTGGCCGAGTTGCCCAGAGATTGGTAAGCGACTCCCAAAGTTCCCAGTGCTATACCTTCCTTAAGGCGGTCTTTAATTTCGCGGGCGATTGCTAAATATTGCTGAAAATACTCAATGGCTTTGGCCGAGTTGCCCAGAAAGCCGTAAGCGCTTCCCAAAATGCCCAGTGCATTCCCTTCCCATTGGCGGTTTTTAATTTCGCGGGCGATGACTAAATATTGCTGTGCATAGTCAATGGCTTTGGCCGAGTTGCCCAGAGATTGGTAAGCGGTTCCCAAATTGTTCAGTGCATTCCCTTCCCCAAGGCGGTCTTTAATTTCACGGGCGATGGCTAAACTGAGCTGTGAATACTCAATGGCTTTGGCCCAGTTGCCCAGAGAGCGGTAAGCGTCTCCCAAATTTCCCAATGCTATACCTTCCTTAAGGCGGTCTTTAATTTCGCGGGCGATGGCTAAATATTGCTGTGCATACTCAATGGCTTTAGTATGGTTGCCCAGAGATTGGTAAGCACTTCCCACATTCCCCAGTGCTGCACTTTCCCCTAGGCGGTTTTTGAGGGCGCGATAAATTTGGAGTGCCTGTTCCCAGGAATTCAGCGCTGCTGGGACTTGGCCAGTCTCATACTGTTGAATCCCCTGCTGTATTAGCCGATCGCCCTCTGCTTGACGAGCATCCGTAGTTTGAGCGATCGCTCGGAAGAGAGAGTCAGGAGTAGTTAATAGCGGGATAGTGGCAAGCAGGAACAGGGAAATGGAAGTTAGGAAAACAGAAGTGAGCCTAGAGTGGGTTGATTTGAGTCGCTTAAATGGGGAATACAGCATAGGATTCTAGAGTTGGAATTTAGAGAATTAGCTTGATCGCTCTTTCTGCCGTCGTGCGATCGCCTCAATCTGCGACAGGCGATCGACCTTCATAGAAGCTTACTCTGTCTCCCCGATCTCGCGGCAGGGATGGGGACTCTAATCTGAATTAGACGACTATTTTAGCGATCGGGCGATCGGCTTGAATCAAACCATATCCAGTGGCATAGTCAAATCCAAAATCAAAACCTGGCGTGTTTAGCTCGTCCATATCCAGAGCCGTCTGCCCTAATGCTCGATTAATGTCCGCAGGACTTAAGTGCGGATTTGCAATGCTATCCTGTCAACCCATTCCGATTAGCTGTTGTCGTCAAAATGTGCTCAACTTGAGCCGGAGTTAAATTCGGATTGGCATTCAAAACTAAAGCCGCTACACCCGCTACCTGTGGCGCTGCCATAGATGTGCCAGTTAGGGTGTCATAGGTGCTATAGGGAGTTGTAGAATAGATGTCTACTCCCGGAGCAACTACGTAATCCAAAGGTGTGGAACCCGCACCGTTAGAGGTGTCAGCCATCCTGCCGTTTATATCAATACTGCCCACCGCAATTCCCCAGCGATCGGCATTACGAGCTGGGTAATCAGGTTGGCTAAAACCCGAATTTCCCGCTGCTATCACCACAACAGAGCCTTTGTTATTTGCATACTCAATTGCGTCATTCACCAGGTTGGAAGGGTAAAACTCATTTCCAATACTGAGGTTAATTACATTGGCTCCATTATCAGCAGCATACCGGATTCCAGCAGCAACATTATTCAACTCGCCGTAACCAAAGGTGTCTAACACTCTGACAGGCATAATCTTAGCATTGGGCGCAACTCCTGTGATGCCAAAATCATTTCGTTCCGCCGCGATCGCACCTGCTATGTGAGTCCCGTGACCATCCCAATTCAGATCCATTGGGTTGTTGTCGCCCCACACAAAATCCCAACCCCGAATATCATCAATATATCCGTTGCGATCGTCATCGATGCCATTTCCAGCAATTTCACCAGCGTTCCGCCAAATATTGTCATCCAAGTCAGGATGGGTGTAGTCAACACCAGTATCCACGACAGCTACAACAATGCCATTTCCTGTAATGTTCTGATTCCAAACTTCCGGCGCATTTATAGCGTCTACCCCCCAATTATTCTCGCTCAAATTAGGAACATCAGGGAATAGAGTTGAGCTATTCAGGGTGCTGGAAACTGCTGCATTTGCATTCACCAAACCGTAGCCGTAATTACTATTAAAAGGGCCGCTAGGTGTGGGAATATTTAGTTCAGAAATAGAGGTTGCAGAAAGATTCAGATTGTAATTGGTAGAGTTGTTTAAAAAGCTATAGACTTGGACATAGTATGTCCCTGGAGCCAGATTGGATACATTAATGACATCGGGGACGATGCCACTCTCAAGAGAGTAGTCAATAGTTTCCCCAAAATCAACTACACCGTTGTGGTTTCTATCTTGAATTAGGTCTACGTCAGCATCCGCGCTCAAACCGTCTAGACGCAGGTTAAAATTGCTCTTAGTGTTGATATCGAATCGGTAGAAATCGCTAGAATCGCCTAGACCCACGAAATCAGTTAAGTTGATGCTACCATTTTCAACACCAACAATATTACTAGCTGTCGAAAGAGAGTTATCTGAATCGGCAAAATTCAACCCAGAAGCAGATATCGTTCCTGTTAGCGGATCTGCGTTTGCACTGGTTGACTGTGACTGCGGCTTGAGTTGAGTATCGGCGACATCGCCAGTAACTCGATCGCTCGCAGAGTAACTGAAGCCCTCGCCTGCATCACCTACAATAAAATCTGCGATCTGTGTCTGTTGGTAGATGCTGGATGCTGTGAGATTAGTCAAGCTAAATTCATGACTGTAACTAGAAGCATTAAATGGATCGATCGCTCCGTTGAGCAAGTCGCTGTTAATCGGAAATGTCGATCGGGCGATCGCGTTTTGCTGTTGATTGAACAAAAGGCGATCGTTAGGATTCGTGTTGATGTCTAACATAATTTAAAACCTCAGATATTTCGATTCATTATTTAGTTAAATCTTAAGTAGCTGCGATTACTTCGCACAGCCAATAAAGACTGAATTTTTCAAGAGTAATTTATGAAGAATAAATTACTCCCTACAAAGCTATAACAAGCGATCAAAATCCCTGAGCAGGGAGAATACTACCTTGAATCTCTGCCACTCTTACATTTGCCACAAAGCCTACTATGTCACCGGAATTCCTAACTTTAATTAGAGTGCCTTGACTCTGTATCGGTTGAATATCAAATAAACCTGGCGGGGTAAATAGTTTGATACTTTCTGGTGCATCATACCCAAATAAAACTGTGACGTTTGTCACGTATTGCAAGTCTACATCGGTAGCATTCAAACCGCCTGCCAATCCAATTCGATCTAGGCCAACTCTGAAACCTATAACAATATCCGCATTATTGACATCTGTAACTCCGGGTTCTGCTTGGATGACGTACAAGTTGCTGCCCCCGATTTTGATGGAATTATTCTCACCCAAACCTCCTAAAATATCGTGACCCAAACCTCCCACCAGAGTATCATTTCCGCTACCGCTGATTAAAAAATCATTGCCTCTGCCGCCAAAGAGAATATCGTTTCCTACACCACCTATCATAAAATCTGCATCTTGACCGCCGCTGAGAGAGTCATTTCCCTCTTCTCCAGTCAGGAAGTCTTTACCTTTTCCTGCGAATAAAGAATCGTTGCCAAAACCCCCGCTGATAAGATCTTCTCCTTCATTGCCATAAACTAAATCATTAGCTGTTGAGCCAGTGACTACATCGTCACCTGCAAGCATCCAAACTCCCAAAGGAAAATTAGCTGCATCTGCGATCGACAAAGTAACAGATTCGGATGTATTGTCGCCAATTAATCGTCTAGATTCTGACGGATCGGGTTGTAAAGTCATAAAAAAATCCTCTTAACACTTGACTTCAATCTTAAGCAACCCAGAGGTCAAAATCATTCGTTCTACCCACAGAGTCGATCGAGTATCAGGTGCAAAATAGATTGCGGGAAAGTGCAAAGTATGTGAATATCTAGAGTAGATGGTTAACTTCCATCAGTTTTGAGATTGAGACGCGATCGCGAACAAAGATTCATTCCACACTCCGCCAGGGAATTAATTCCCTGTCTCATAGCGCAAGTCCTCTCAAAGAGGACTGAATAATATAACTCATTAGTCCTCTTTCAGATATAAATAAATTCAACTATTAAATAGAAATATCGATCTTCCTGAAAACGAGTTAACAGTTCCGGTATGCGATCGTGCTTGCCCAATTTGCGGAATACTCGCGCTTCCCGCTCGAACAACTTGGTTGTTTCGATCGACTGACTTTTGAAACGTTTGACTGCACGTAAAGCAATACTGTTCAGATCAGAACAATCTCACTTCCTTTCACAAGTCTGTATTCCCATAAATTAGTGAGATGAAATTCGTCAGAGAGTGCTAACTGAACCGTATTGGCACATAAAGGGCGATCGGGCATATCTTCATCTTCTGCAAGATAAGTATCGGTAAACTCGGTACTTACCAAATGTTCGGTAATTTGGTAAGGCGTTGGCAGTTTTCTGTCCATCATTGGATCTGGCGGTACGGGGAGTTGACTTTTTTGTACAGATTCCGACTGCACGCTTTGCTGTGCCACTCTCATCGCGGACTCCCACAAATTTTTTTTGCGGACTCTTTCGTCCGGATCGATAATTCCTGCATCTTTCAATACCTCTGTCAGCAATTTCCACAAATGATAAGCAACGTATCGCCCTAAGTAGCATATTTCATAGTTCCGCGCGATCGCAGAATTATTCTTGATTTCTTTGTATGTAAAACCATCTAACACTCCTTGAATAATTGCTCGCTGTAAGCCGTTCAATGGTTTGCCTCTCTTTTCCTTTACCAGGTTATCTAGAATATTTGTAGCTGATTCTGCATTCATAAAGTTACGCAGTAAGTTGACAGTTGACAGTTGACCTGTTTAACAGTTGACTTAAATCTTAAGCAGCCCAGATGGAAAATTCATTCGTTCTACCCACAGAGTTGATGAAGTATTAGGTGCAAGATTGATTGCGGGAAAGTGCTGGGGTAATCGACCGGACATGATATAAAAACAAACGATCGCGATTAAAATTAACTATAGAGCCGATCGCGATTCATGAAAACTTACTCTGCCTCCCCAATTAAAGTAAATGCCGCCCAATTTCGCGGCTGGGGATGAGTTTTCATCGTGGTTAACATTGCTTGCCGCAATGCCTGTGCTTTGTCGGGATTCTTCTCCAAGTTTTGATAAAATGTTTTCATCAATTCGGCCGTCGGCGCATCGGGAACCGCCCATAAAGAAACAATTACACTCGGCACTCCTGCCGAAATCAAAGCCCGCGATAAACCAATCACGCCATCCCCGGTAATTCGGCCTTCTCCAGTGTTGCAAGCACTCAAAACGACTAAACTTGCTTGCAGTTTCATGTCGAAAATCTCTTCTGCGGTCAATAAGCCATCATCGTTGCCAGAGGGAGCAAGGGCGATCGCACTTCCCAATCCGCGCAGATCATCCAGCAATCCGTGGGTTGCTAGGTGAATAATCGATGCTTGGGGCATTTTTTGGACGATCGCAGCTTTTGTACCTTGCGCGCCTGTAATCGCTTGGGTGTTGAGCAGAGGGGCGATCGCTCTAGCTTCGTCTTCGGCTCCAGGTAGAGGAGACAATTGCCGTTTGGGTTCTCCTGGAGAGGGAGACACACTGGGCATGGTGGGATTGCCCAATACTAGAGCGTTACTGCTGTTAGGTTGCTTCTGTGCTAACTTCTGTTGTCGAGTTAATGCCAGAACTTGAATCGACGGGGAGGTGAGAATCGTGTGTTTTTGGATTAAGTAAGTGCCGTTGGCATCTTGGAGAGCCGGAAAGGGCACTTGGAAGAGCGATCGTTGGGGAATGAAAATGACATGGGCATTGGGGTCTTTGGGTAGGAGACTGGCAATGGGATCGATCAGCAATTGATGTAGTGTCGGTAAGTCTGGTTGGGGTTGGAGAGCGGGGAAACTGCTACGACTGCGAACGGCAAGAAACTCCTGATTGCCAATAATTAGATCGGCCAGAGAGGCGTTGTTTTTTTGCCAGAGGGGTTTGAGGTCTACCTCGCGAAACGTGATTTCACCCGTGGGTTGAATCACCCAGATGTAGAGCGCGGATTCGCGCCCTTCTAGTTTGCCCTGAATCTGGAAGGCATCGTAGATGATGGAATACTGCACCAAAGTGGCGTTCTGTGCTTTCGCGATTTGTCGGATTTGATCCTGGTTGGGAGAAGTGTTAATAACCGGATTGGTAGAACCTGAAGATAAGCGTTCTGTCAGGAGATCGACAAAAGCACGAGCACGTCCCCGCTCGGAAATTTCTAGAGCGGCGATCGGGTTATTCTGAGCCACCCGGACTTGTTGTAAAGTCCTATAAGTCATAGCTTGTCCTTCAAAGATGGAGACTTTATTCGCGTCGTTGGAGCCGAGCATTTGACGCATCGATTCCCAAACTTGAATCCCATCGAACAGCATTTTTTCAGCTTCTGTTAGATTGCCAGCCTTTAAGAACGATACTCCGAGGTTGTTGAGTGTCAGACCCTGCCCCTGGCGGTTTTGAATTTCGCGGGCGATGGCTAAACTCTGCTGTGTATACTCAATGGCTTTGGCATATTTGCCCAGATTGATGTAAGCACTTCCCAAATTCAGCAGTGCTGCACTTTCCCCTTTGCGGTCTTTAATTTCGCGAGCGATGGCTAAACTCTGCTGTGTATACTCAATGGCTTTGGCATAGTCGCCCAGAGATCTATAAGCGACTCCCAAATTGCCCAGTGCCCTACCTTCCCCTTTGCGGTCTTTAATTTCGCGGTCGATGGCTAAACTCTGCTGTGTATACTCAATGGCTTGGGCATAGTCGCCCAGAGAGCTATAAGCGACTCCCAAATTGCCCAGTGCTGCACCTTCCTCTTTGCGGTCTTTAATTTCGCGGGCGATCGCTAAGCGCTGCTGTGTATACTCAATGGCTTTGGCATAGTTGCCTATAGAGCGGTAAGCCATTCCCAAACTGCCCAGTGCCACACCTTCAATTCGGCGGTTTTTAATTTCGCGGGCGATGGCTAAACTCTGCTGTGAATACTCAATCGCTTTGGCATAGTTGTCCAGATAGTTGTAAGTGTTTCCCAAAAAGCCTAATGCAGTACTTTCCTCAAGGCGGTGTTTAATTTCGCGGGCGATGGCTAACCACTGCTGTGAATACTCAATCGCTTTGGCATAGTTGCCCAAATTGTGGTATGCGACTCCCAAAAAGCCTAATGCCCAACCCTCCCCTTCGCGGTTTTTGATGGTGCGATAAATTTGCAGTGCCTGTTGCCAGGAATTCATCGCTGCTGGGACTTGGCCAGTCTCCTGCTGTTGAATCCCCTGCTGTATTAACCGATCGCCCTCTGCTTCACGAGCATCCGTAGTTTGAGCAACAACCGGGAGTGAGAAATGCGGAGGAATGTAAAAGCCAACAGACAAAAGGCAAAACGCGAGGGGAAACAGGAAGCCCGATCGCACTTTACAATTACTGAATTTGAGCAGTTTTAGCGAGAAAGGCTGCATGGGATTTTAGGGTTTGGGTGGCGGGAGTTGGCGTTGTTGTTCGATCGCTCTTATTTGTCGCAATCGATCGCTCCAATCTTTCAAAGGTTCAGCTTCCGAATTAGCCAGAGAATCTAGCAATTCCAGCACGGGCGTTTGGTTTTGAGAAGTTTCAGAGGCTTTGCGCGCTTCGGCGATCGCGTCGTACCACAGCCCAGCCTTCGCATACAAGTCGATCCGCTGTTGGGGAGTTGACGCGGCTGCAAGTTGAGTCTGCAACGATTCAGCAGGCTGCACCACTTGGATTTCTGCCGTCGCCACCACATTCATCGAAGGAATATTCCGATCGCACACCAACACCACTTGCCACTGATAGGATTGCCCGATCGACAGTGGGGGCAGATTTGGGGGCAAAGCAACCGACATAATTCCTGGCTGACTCTCCATCTCGGTTCTGTAGAGCGGTTGTCCCGTGCGAGTAAACAGCCGGAATTGCAACGGACGAGAAGTGCGATCGGGTACAAACCAGGTAAAGGTGGGATGCCCAGAAATCGTCTCTCCCACATGGCTGAACGGCACTAAGGCAGTCAATCTCGCCGATGAATTAGCTTCGCAACTGCCGCCGCGAGTGGTATTCGTCCCGGTTTCTTTCGGTTTAGAAGGGTTTTTAGGAGGAGTGTATTTTGCCAGCGCTACAGGAGCGATCCAAAAGGAAACACTCAGGATTAAACTCGTAATGACCGCAGAGTAAATGGTTCGACGCTTCAATCCGTGAGTTATCATCTGAATCCTCCCTGTAACTATCTTTAACTGTAATTAGCAATAGAAAAACATAATAGAGGACTGCCCGCAAGCCTCGTTTGCGGGAAGGTGCAAAGATAGTGGTGTCAGCTTAAGGGCAAACCCTCAGTCCGGCAGTCCGGCAGGGGTTTAAACCCCTGCCTCAAAGCGCAAGTAGTCTTCAGACGACTAATGAGTTCTTCAGTCCTCTTTGAGAGGACTTTCGCTATTAGACAGGGAATTCATTCCCTGGCGGACTGCCGGGTGGACGGAAGGACTGGGTGGACTGACAGCTTAAGTTAACGCCAGCAGATTTGAGATACTAAAAGCGCGATCGCCATTCAGATATCTCACAAAATCCTACCACTCTCAACCCGTTTATCATCAAATTCTCTCACTTTTTCCCGATTGACAAACTCTTCAAACAAGCTAAAAAATCGCTCGACTGCACCGCGTTCATCTACGGAATGGAAAAGCAAAATACTTGCCCATAATTGTCCCGTCTCTACCTTAAATCTCTGTCTTAGCCATTGCAGAAATTCTTGAAATTCCGATTCTTGTTCCGTCAAAGGTACGCCAAGTTCGCGCCTAGCAAAATAGTGTCCATCCAAAAATGCCTGAAGACTGAAAATAGAATGTCTGCCCAGATACATGGCAGGTCTTTTTTTAATCTTTTGTAGCAAATCGTAAAAATTATCCATATCCAACTCCCAAAAAGTTAACGCTAAAACATCTTTTCTGTTACCTGAAATTCTCTACCAACTTCCAGAATAGGCGAATAGAGATTTTGCATCCAAACCGAGCGAGGAATTCCTTCAGAGTGAATGTTGTCAACCATAATTTCCTCTCCCTCAATTTCAACTACAACTCCTTCATGGTGTCCAGTCGTGGCAATCAGTTCACCTACACTATCATCATAAATACGTCCGTAGAGCGGATCTTGTGAACCAGTATCCAGCTTGATATGCTTTCCCTGAACTCCCTGTTCTACCAAAAATTCTTTGATAGCTCTAGCACAGGGAATACAATCAAAAATGCCAAACCCAATGGCGATCCTAACAACTTCTTGAAAGACCGGATCGTTACTACTCAGTATCACCACAACAATACAAAAATACTGCTATCGCAGTTACAGTTGATCGACCGGATACGATATTATGTCAGGTTAGGGTAATTATATCATGTCCGATCGATCGCTTACGATAAAAGCTTGTTTGTCATGCTGAGTGAAACGATAATCACCAGAACCAGCGCCGTTTTGCTGACCAAGTTAATTCGCACACTATTCCCCTCGGTTGATTCGGGTAGCGCCGAAACGTTCCACCTAATTGTTTGGCTAAGTTCTTTGCAAGCTGGGTTCCTAATCCTGAAGGTTGAAGTTTAGAGTTGATATCTTCGGTTATCTCCTTGTCGCAGTTCGTTTCAGCGGAATTAAGCGCTTCTGTATCAGACAGTTTCCCCCTACCATTATCTGCCACCCGAATCACTTGCCGATCGCCTTCTTGAGTACAAATTACAGTCAAGCGAGTCGCTTCGATCGCGTGTTTGCCGACATTGCAGAGCGCTTCTTCGAGAAAGCGGCAGAGTGCTCGCTTGTGTTCCAACCGCAGATGCGAGGTGTTCAACGGATCGAACTGTACAATTTTGAATTTGATCGTTTTGAGGTAGGGCAATTCTTGTTCCAGCGCGTTGGAATAGACCTTGTAGAGCAATTCATGCAACGGGGCTTGCAGGGCCAATTCGATCGCACTTCCCATGCGGAGATGCGGTTCATCTGCGATCGCATCTCGTTGCACTGAGCCGTAAACTGCCCGCAATTCTTGACTCAGGCGTTGCAACTCCGGTAGAAATGGCGATGGTGTGGCTTCTCCCTGAGCGGTTCTCAAAATTCCCACCAAAGTTTGTAACGGGCCGCTGTGAATGGCATTAAAGGTCTGCTCGATCGCAAATTGACGTTCTTCCAACCGCAGTCGGAGTTCCTGTTCGTGGCGGTAAAATAACGCTGCCATCAAGCCAGTCCCATTCAACACCAGCACCAATAACACAGGTACGATCGGCACCCACCACCCCAACAGAATTAATCCGTAACATATCGCGATCGGGCTAATACTGGCGATTAAGAGCCCCAACAAGATTTTCCAGGGCAAGTGCAGAAACCGCCCCAAACTCATCCCCAAGAGTCCCCAGGCCCCAATCCAGAGCATTTCCCAGCCATCAGTCCAAACCCGAATCAACGATCGCCCATCAAGTACCGCGCTAATAATCTGGCTGGTAGCGTGGGCCTGCATTTCGACTCCGTAAATCCGTCCGGGATTGATGCCTGCGATCGCACCTGAACTTGCCAAATCCTTCGCGCTAAAAGACATGATCCCAATCAGCACAATTTTGCCTTTAATCCAGTTCCGCTCTACTTTTCCCTTCTTGATTTGTGCTAGAGAAATGACTCGAAACGGCAGTTTCCCGCTGCGAACATTCAGCAAAATCTGGTTGCCACCTGCATCCGCCCCCACATATCCGCCAGAGTTTGGCTGCACTCTCGTCAATTCAATGCTGCCAAAGCGCTTCGCGTCTGAATCGCGAATTCCATCTTCTAGCTCAATTCCCTTTGTCGCGAGATAGCTTTTTGCCAGCCGTAGGGGAAACGAATAACGGTAATCCTGCGGGGACTTGTGAGCGCCTAACAAACTACGACGCTGATAGCCATCGTCATCCAGAACCGTATCTGCAAAGCCAACCTGTTCGGGTGGTAGTGCGGGCGGAGGTTCCACGGTAAAGCCACTGCGATCGGGCAAAGCAATCTCCACTCCGATCGCATTTTTGCTGCTGCGAAACACCGATGTTAGTTCAGCATGACCCGGCTCAACCGGAATATCGCGGACAATATCCAGCCCGATCGCGATCGGTTGGTAATCCTGCAACCCTTTGAGTAAATCGGCAATATCGCGATCGGGAATCGGATAAGTTTTGGCCCGTTGAATATCTTCCTCAGTAATGCCGACAATTACAATCCGTTCATCCATTGGCTCAGGAGGACGCAGCAGCAAAAATCGATCAAACGTCACCAACTCCCAAAATTGAAGCGCACCGCTCAATCTAGCCATCATCACAGCGACAATCACCATCAACCCTGGAAGCGATCCGCGCCGCCAAGTCGTAACCTCTGTTTTCGCCGCTTGCCATCGATCGGGCTTCATCTCGTTTCCGGTTGAATAGTCATAATACTTTTGTCCGACTGTTTGGCCGATGCCCGATGCCCAATGCCCGATGCCCATACAGGATTTATAAGTAATTAACTAGACTTGAGATCACTAATCAATTAATCCTGCTTCCCTAGCCCGCACTTCCGTTTGAATCCGCAGATTTTTGTCATCTTCGGGATATACTTCTAGCACATCTCGAATCTTAGTCCAGTAGTATTGCACAGTACGTTCACAAACATTCATTCGTTTGGCGATCGCAATATCCTGTAAGCTCTCTTGAAAAGCAAATTGCAACACCTCCATCCAGGCAGGTTTAAGTTGCAGCCCATTGCGAATCTCTCTGGGTGTATAAATCCGCTCATGCAGCGCCCAATCGACCATCGCCAGCAAGTCTTTCATCGGCTGACTCTTATCAACAACTGTGAATCCGCCCATGTGATTGTCGATCGACGGTTTCAGCCAAACTAAAGTCCGAACATGAGCGCTCTGGACTACAATATTCAACCTTGGATACTGATCCATCAGCGTTTTGAGGAGTTGAAGCCCTGAATTGGCATGGGCAGTTTCGCCGATCGTCTCTGGCATCACCAAATCCACAATTACTAAATCCGGGGTTGTCTGCGCTATTTGCTCAAGGGCTTCCTGAGCCGTTGAAGCTGTCACAATCTCGACTTGTGGATACTCCTGCCTCAGAATATTAAGCGTGCCGCCTAAAACCATCGCATGATCATCCACGACTAAAAATGTTCGTTTCTCCGGTTGAGGTAAAATCTGAGGCATAGTTAATTCGTTGGCACACAACATCGTCAGTTTAGGTAATCCGTCCTCTTCTTACAATAGAGGCATTACCGGGCTTCCGTCCTGCATCTGTCCGCCAAATGTGGTTGTGGATGTCAGCAACGAGAATTGCACTAAAGCGCAGTTCCGGTAAAATCCGCACTTCATCAGAATTATTCATCACTCTCCTCTCTTCCTCTGCGTACTCTGCGCTCTCTGTGGTAAAATCATTCCGATTCCACCACCTCCCCGATCCCGTCGCAGCAACGAGAGAAATATTCCGCATCTTGAAACCGGGTGGTAAACTGGTGATTGTCGATAGCGATGCGGATTTGTTTTGGCTGACAAATCCACCTTTGTCAGTCCAGATTGTTAGGGAGAAATTTAAGCAGGTAATGGCATCTCGAAACGGCAATTTGTCGATCGGGCGAAATCTGTGCCGCATTCTCAAACAAGCTGGATTTGCTAGCGTTGATTTAGAAGCGGTTGTCAGCCACAGCGATATCATAGGAATTGAAGCGTTTCAACCTTTACTGGACTCCGGCCCCATGTTACAATTGGTCAAACAAGGGTTGATTTCCGACTCGGAAATAGCCAGCTATCTGGTTTCGCGGGATGAGTTTGTCGCTGCGGGCGATCGATCGATGATGAGTTTTTGGTTGATGGCTTGCGGGGAAAAAAGCAATAAAATTAAGACCAATTTTTCACAAAACATGGATGTTCTGCCGCAGCAAAACCTCTAGCACTCTTGCTAAATTTCCAGCTAACAAAGCAAAGTTATTTAACAGCCAACCAGGAAAAAATTAAGAATGAATTCTCCCCTCAGCATTAGGTTCAAGCTGCACGTATAGCTCTAGAATCGTATCATATCAAATCCGCTAGCATTGTCGGGCGTCAAATCTAGTCAACCGCCAAAAATCACGGACGGTGCAACCGGATTCGATCTAATTCATCTGCGTTAATCCGTGTTGCATCTGCCCTCATCTGCGGTTAAAAAAATAGAATTTATCGTGCCGCTGATGACAAGGGATTGACGCTGATTCACGCGCTTGTCGAGAATAGAGATAGCAATAATTCCGAGCCTAAGAGATTTCATATAAAAGCTATAAATTTTCATATTTCTGAGCTTAGTAACTTTACACTTACAAGTCTAACAAATCCTTGGAGCCGATCGCGCAAAGGTTGTTTGTGAGAGCCAATGTTTGTCTGTCACATTGTAGCTTAACCAATCAAGTCCTCAGCATTCAACCCACTTGCCGAACCCCATTAAGAAACTCTGTCCTTGCCTCAATCCTTGAAGGCATTAAAACGCAGCTTACCAACAATTCTAAATCCAATTCCGGTAGCAACTCACTTCTTGAAATTTGCTCATAATTATCCTCACGCAGCCCATAAACAGAAAGCCGATTATTTTCCCAAAACCAAACTTCTGGAATGCGAAGTCGCAGATATTTAGCTAGTTTATTTGTACTACCGCTAGTCATCGTTACCTCCACGGCTAGATCTGGATGCTCTTTTATTGAACCTATATAATAAGACTCGTCTGGTTCAAATGATACATCTCTTGCCCGGTTTCTGCGAGTCGCACTACCTACAGGAATATATTCAATTCCCATTTCACAAAAGTAGAGTTGTAGCAAAAAATTAAGAATACAACTGACTGTCTCATGTGCTTCGCCCAGTGTCATAAACTCGATCCACCCATCAAGATAAGTTATCCGTAAACCCGGAGAGTCTGCCATCAAAGATTCGATCGCCTCAAATTGCTCCCAAGTATAATAACCGGGAAGAATCAATCGCTGTTCCGCAAGCGTACCTATTTCTTTTAAAAGTTGTGCAGTCACAGGTATCACCATCCTACTTGAATATTACTAGCCCCTACCCAGCACAAACCAGGCAGGGGCATTCACTCACATTCTAGCTTAATGAACTAGCTCGATCGCCCTTTTAGTCAACGCCTCAGCAGTCAACCCATTAAACGCCATCAACTGACCAGCGCTAGCAGTCGTTTCCCCCCGCTTCCAAGCAAAAGTATCCCGCGGGCAATTGCTGCGGAGCATCACCGGCTCCAACATCCCAGAAGCACCGCCTGTCACGCCAATCAAGGCATCTCCGCCAAACATTTTGGCAAAATTCTCATCGCTCAAAAAGCCGCCGTCAGCTTCCGAACAAGTATCCCAAGCAACATCTGTTGGGCGGTACAAACGCCGAGGATTCACAACAGAAACAATCCGCACTCCAATCCCTTCTGTTTCCAAAAATGCGGCTGCTTCAAACACTGGCATTAACGTCATGTCGCCGACAACTGCAAACACAACTTTCTTGCTCCCCCCTTGATTGTGGGCAGCTTGGGGAGAATCAACTTCGTGCAGCACAATTGCACCATCTTCCAAACCTTGACGAGTCTGTTCAAAAGTAGTGCGAATTGGCAGCGGTGACTTGCTTGCAGTAATCACAACTCCCTTATTTCTAGCAGTCAAAGCCCACTCGTAACAAGCTTGAATACTGTTAGCATCCGGTGGAAACAAAGGAAACACATTTCCGTTCCGCATCATCGCCGCAAAATAAGCCTCAATTTCTGGTCTTTGGTGCGTCCAACCGTTGCGGCCTTGTTCCAATGCACCCGCTGTAAATAAAGTGACAGTTGCCGGAGTTGGACGGCGCAATTCTGCCATTGCTTGGGTTACAGTTTGCCAAATTGGTAAACCGTTGATGGCAAAAGATTCGTAGGAACACCACAAACTCCGCGCTCCAAATAGCGATAAACCTACTGCTAAACCCGCGCAAGCATCTTCGCTCAAAGGTTCGTAAACTTGACCGTTTGGCGATTGATTGTACAAGTCATCTGTCGTCGGGTGAATGATTTTGAGAGCTTGGTTGATGTTGGCAATTGCCGATGCTTCATTACCGTCAGCATTGGTGACAAGAAAAGTACGATCGCACTCGCCGACTTTCGCTACCAAACGTCCCATTGCTGTTGTCGAAATCTTCGAGTCTCCGCCAACCGCAAATTCTTCTAAAGGCAATTCGCCTAAATCTGCCAGTGGCAATGTAAACTCAGTAACAACGGTTTTCGCCGCAGGCCCGCCACCAGCGCGCTCGCAATTTGTCCGCACCAACTGCCAAGCCTCAGCAGTCAAAGCGCGCTCTTTTAAAGCGCTGATAATGTGCGGAGCATCCAGCGTATCTTTTGGATAAAGATTGTGAGATTTTGCGCCCAATGCGTGGACGCCGGCACCTTTTAACTGTTTGATAATAAACACAGTTAATTTGCCGCCGAGAGCAGATTTTGCCGCTTTGTCAACTCCTTGTAAAACAGCTTTGGTAAATGCCATGCGCTGTTCTAGTGAAAAAGCAGTGCTGTCAACATAAGCTTCCGGTTGATTTTTATCGTCAAATTTCTTAGCATCAACTAAGATAACTTCTTCAAAACCGTTACCTTGCCAATAAGCAATCATTTCAGCATTAGTTTTAGTCGAAACCATGCTGTGATGTTCTTGAGAATATCCGTTCCAAACTAACACTGGTAAAAAGTTAGTAGCCTTGGGATAAGCAGTGTGGAAATGCCCCATACTGCTCATCGGATAGGGTTCGCCCATGCCGCCGTCGCCCATTGTGAAAGCAAACAGTTTTCCGGGGTGCAAAAGCGCTCCCGCCATTGCAAAATGCTGCCCTTGTCCGAGGGGGCCCGCTGGTGCTAAAAGGCCGGGAATGAAACCGGAAAGATGTCCTAACAAACCGTCTTTTTCTCGGAATTTATCGCGCACTTGCTGCACGTTGACAATTCCCATATCCTCCAAAGATCGATCGAGAAACATGGCACTGTAAAATCCCGGCGCGTGATGGCCGACTTCGGTGACAATGTTCTTGTGTCCGAGCATTACCAACGCTGCGTAAGCCTCAGCTTGGCTAGCAAAACCCCCCGGATGTCCCGATGCCTTGCTGGCGGTGACTTGCAGTGTCAGGTAGCGCAGGGCGTCTGCTCCCAGCATCGTTTGAAAGACGGCGACGGGATCGGCAGGATCGGCGATCGACTTGCTCCCCTGGGCGATCGCAGGTGCTTTGCCGTAAGTCTCAAAACCAGGGACTGTTTCAGCAAAATATTGAATGCCTTCACAAAAAGCGGGCGTTGTTGACGTTGCCTGCGGGGTAGTTGCTGTCATGCTTGATACCTAAAAAATTTGAATTGGATTAATGTAAGAGTAATTTTATAGCTTCCGTGTTCCAAAAAATCATTAGTTCTATTATGTCAATGATAAATAAGTAAAATATCTCAATTTTTAAGCTAATAAGTAGTTGTTTGAGAACCCCGACTTTTTGCATAAGTCGGGGTTCTGTGTTTACCCATTACTAATCCATCTCAAATCCCAAATCTAAAATTGTTCCAGCCGTTCCCGAACATCGATATAAAGCACAGTACCGCTTTCAGAAAGAGAAGGCTGTGCCTTTTGATTCCGCAGCCAAACAAAAAAACTGCTAAGTGCAGGAGTCGGATCTTGATCGCGGCGCAGGGTGTAGATCAAACCTTCGCAAGGCCCATTAACGCGGCTAGTCGTGCAAATCGCTTTCTGGTTATTTACAATACCCACAGTCACATAATTTAGCTGTTTATTGCGGTTATAATTCTCAAGGCGCTGAGTCACTTGTTGGCAGCGAGTTAGAGGATCGTAGCCCGAACTAGAAAAGAAATTAGAATTCCAGCGAATCCAAGGCTCCCTGAACCCTTGCGGATTTTGATACACAGTCACCGGCTCGCCCGTTGAGGTATCGCACACAAATCCTCCATAACCCCGATTCGGTTGGTTTTGACCAGAGGCGTTGCTGATAGAAAGATTGCTGAGAATATCAAAGCCGTTACGCTTATTTTGTGATAGCAACTCCCTAAAAGCATCGATCGGGATTGCTGCATTCAACCCCGTTTTAATCTCCTCAATCTGACCGTTCCACTGACTTCTAATTGTGCCAACAGTATCCCCCTGGCCGTGAATTCCTACCACCTGGCCATCCGCATCAAATACAGGCCCGCCGCTCATCCCGCGCCTGGTTACAGCTTGGTAACGCAGACGATACCCTGATGAGGCGCTGCCCAAGCGAGAAGAGATGATACCAGTAGTAAACTCAAGTTTTCGTTCAAATCCCGAAATTGGCAGCGGATAGCCAGAAACGTAAATAGCAGAACCGACAACAGCACGTTCTGACTGGCCTATTGGTGCTACTGGATACTGTTCTCGGCTCTGAAACTGTATCAAAGCCAAGTCTATATCGCGGTCATTTTTTGGTAGGCGCTGTATTCTAATCGCAGCATAATCCTTCTCTAAATGACTGCGAATGCTGTATTTTTGAGCGAGGCTTGCCACCACATGATTAGCTGTCAGAACAGTGTATATATTACCCTGTTTGGCAATAATTACTCCCGATCCACTAGCAAAAAAACCCAGCGTGTTGTTGACTTCCACGGTTGTCAATGTCGCTAGCTGGGCAATTTCTTCGGCTGTTTTGGCACAGGCAGCATATTGTTGGCTGACAACTGCCGTCACTGTTAATGCACCTGTCAAGATGATTGTCAGCGCGTCAAACCGCAAACTCCACACATTCATCGATAACTCCCTAGATAAGACAAGGCGAACTGCAAATATATACCGATCGGAATTCCCCAACTGGATTTAACCATTTTCTCCAATAATTCCGCTGTTGGTTCATTTCCATCTTCAAAAGCATAGACGCCAAAATTTGGATCTCGATACTTGCCCCTACCGTTAATCTTAACCAAGAAACCTTTGGCATTAAAAATCGGGCCGCCACTCATGCCGATTTTAACCTCATTTGTATAGCCCAAGCTATAACCTTGAGGCAAAGATTTGGGTAGCAGCACCGAAACGAAGCCAGCGTCACCGCCCAACCCCCAACCTCAGCACCCGCAGGAAAGCCGACTGCCAGCATTGGCTCAGACACCGCTTCGGGTTCAATGATGAGTGGTGCTATTTTATACTCGATCGCGCTGCGAAACTGAACGATCGCCAGATCGGTATCGCCCAGCCGCGTCGGAACTCCTAACAGTGGGTGGAGGAGGTCGTCGTCGGTGACAAGTCCGATCGCCACCACCTGCCAGTTAGTCAGCACTCTATTTGACCCTGCTGCCGGACGGACGATCGTCCTAGAACCCGAAGATTTCGCTGTCTGGATGCGTACCTGTGTTTGATGCGCCAAGTTTTCCACCTCAACCCTTGGAAGTGGCGATGGGATGGAAAATTTGCCCATCTTTAAGGCTGTCCCGACGGCGGGGAAAAAGAGGGCTGTTGCGCCTCATCATCCATGTTTTCCCCTAGCTTTTCGCTGACATCAATGTAAGGAATTTTACTGGTTTCATCAAAAGACGGCATCCCGACATATCCTTGGCGCCAAGCCAACAAATTATACAAAGAGCCGATCGGGTCTTGGCCGGGTCTGAGGGTATAAATCAAATTTTGACACAGCCCATTGATTTGATTCGCCGTGCAGATGACGTTCTGGCCGTTCATCTGGCCCGCAGTAATGTACTTAAGCATTCGTTGGCGGCGATAGATTTCGAGGCGTTGACTCACTAATTGGCACCGAGTTGCCGGATCGTAGCCAGAACCGGAGAAATAATCGGAAGTCCACTCAATCCAAGGCTCTACGGCACCTTGAGGGTTTTTGTACACCGTCACCGGCGCACCGGTCGAGGTGTTACACCAAAATCCACTTTCCCCCGGTGCTCGCCGACCGTAACTCGGTTGAGAAGCAACCGTCAGGCCACTGAGGGCGATCGCTGTTGCCACCAAAACTTTTGTCAATAATTGCTGTTTCATGATGTTCTCACTCTTTTTGATGGGATTCGACACAAAAATTCCCAAATGCTGGGATAACACCCTTGAAGCGCTGGTTCATTACAGATCCGCTGACTTCGGAATTATGTGATTCGACACTTCACCAGAAACCAGGTTTTTTTACGAAAACACGCGTTGCAGCCCTTATGCCTGGTTAAAAAACCCGGTTTCTTTGGTCTTGATGCGTAAGTCCTGATATTGTTCGCGACTTGCACATTCCCTCTAACCGCGCTTTCGGCGCTGTTCAAAAACCGCTCCGAAGGCGAGCTTAAAATGCGCGCGCAAGTCTGAATTCTGTCCTCATTACTACTAATCCAGCTCGGGCTGTCACAAACCGGAAAGAGGCTCTTTACCTCAGATATTGGAATGGCTCGAATTGCAACGGTACATCACACCTACTGACACGGTATTTGATATCACTTTGCGATCGGGGTCCCTAGCTTGATCTGCTGAGATACGGAGACGGCAGGGTTGCACAAATGAGGACTAATACTTCCTGTGCCAGATTGATCGAACATGAAAATGAAGGTATTGACCAGAACTCTTAACTTGTTTTCATCTCCGTATTACGGATACCTAGAAATACTTCTAAGTGAGTGTAATCAGGGACTAACTGCTTTCTACTACCAAAGTTCACCCTCCGTACACTGAAGTTTAGTTGAGTATTAAAAACTATGAACCGTATCTGCAAACAGTTAGGATATTTAGGCGTTTGGTTAATTTTGATGGGCGGTAGCAGTTGTTCTAGCTCAGATGCAGCTACCTCAACCGAAAACCAGAGCCAACTCTCAGCAAGCGCCCCTCAGTTCCAACACCTACAGCTAACGGGAAATCAAATTCAGGCTCGATCGAGTCAATTAACGCAGCCTTCTAACTCTGTTGCCTCAGTTTTAGGCAGTGCTGCCCTCTCAGAAAATACTGCCACCATTACGGTTTATAAGGTAGATAATTTGTGTCAAACTCTGAAGCCGGAAACAGTTACAGGCCCAGAGAACCAGTTAATGTCATCGGCGGTTAATGAAGTGTTAAAGCAGCAGATTTTCGATAGTCTTGGTTTGGCTGGTTATCGCCTCAAGATCGATCGCGACCTCGGAATAGCTACCGTGGATCTGCGAGCCTCCGGAAATTCGCGGCAGAAATTGCAAAATCTGTCCAGTTGTCAAATGTTAGGTTTGTTCGGGGGCGTGCGCCAAACTTTAACCAGTTATGCTCCTTGGCAAATTAAAACTGTTCGTTTTACAGAGCTTGGAGAGGATATTTTGAACACCGTTCGAGAATAAGCTATTAAAATTATTGGAGATGGGACTTACGCAATTATCCCCTTAAAAACAAGGGTTGGGAGGGATTGAACAAATCTTCAAACCCTTTGAGATTTGTTGATCCTGCTAAGTCCTGTGATCCAAACCCCGGTAATTCCTATGACACTACCTAACGGCCCCAAAGCTCCACCCTTTGTGCAGCTAATTCAATGGATCGGCGATCCCCTGACATTCATGGATAAATGTGCCAAACAATACGGCGACATTTTCACAGCTCAAGTGAACAACGGGAAACCATTGGTGATGATCCACCACCCCCAAGCTGTCCAGGAGATGCTCAACAGCAACGCGCTTCACGCTCCAGGCAGCCTGAACACCATCCTAAAACCCTTGATGGGAGAACAATCCATGTTTATCCTCTCTGGAGAAAGGCACAAACGATCGCGCCAATTATTGATGCCACCTTTTCACGGGGAACGGATGCGGAATTACGGCCAACTAATTTGCGATATCGCTCAAGATGTTGCCAGCAAATGGTCTGTCGATCAACCTTTTGTGGCCCGCAGCGCCATGCAGGAAGTCACCATGCGGGTAATCTTGCAAGCTGTCTTCGGGCTCGATGACGGGCCGCGGTTGGAAGAGATTAAGCCCCTACTTGCCTCAGTTATGGATATGACGGGTTCTCCGTTGCGATCGAGTATGCTGTTTTTCGGCTGGATGCAGCAAGATTGGGGCTCTTGGAGTCCTTGGGGACGCATGAAACAGCGGCAGCGGAAAATTCAGGAACTGATGGACGCGGAAATTGAAGAACGCAGACTGCAACCAGACGCCAACCGCACCGACATTCTCAGCTTAATGATGGCCGCCCGCGACGAAAACGGGCAACCAATGACCAAGGTCGAATTGCGCGACGAGTTGATGACGCTGCTGTTTGCAGGCCACGAAACCACAGCAACGGCCCTAGCTTGGGCGTTTTACTGGATTCACCACTTGCCCTCGGTACGCCAGAAGTTGGTGCAAGAATTGGACAGTTTGGGGGAAAATCCCGACCCGATGGAGATTTTCCGCTTACCTTACCTGAGTGCAGTTTGTCAGGAGACGCTGCGAATTTATCCGGTGGCAATGCTGACGTTTGCGCGAGAAGTTCTCACGCCCGTGGAACTGATGGGATATCAACTCGAACCGGGCACGGTTGTCGTCGGCTCAATTTATTTGACTCACAGACGGGAGGATTTGTATCCAGAACCGCTGCAATTTAAACCGGAACGGTTTTTGGAGAGGCAATTCTCGCCTTATGAGTATTTGCCCTTTGGAGGCGGCAGCCGCCGCTGTATCGGCTTGGCGCTGGCGCAGTTGGAGATGAAACTGGTGCTGGCAACCATTTTGCGGAATTTCGACCTTGTATTGGCCGAGAAAAAGCCCGTACAGGCCAAACGCCGAGGGGTGACTTTAGGGCCGGCCGGCGGCGTGCGTATGGCTCTGCTGGGGCGGCGGATGCGGCAGCAGAAGCCTGAACCTGTCGCTAGTGGGGTTTAAAGTCGCAGCAGTTGCAGGGGGCGATCGAACTTTCTGCTTTGAGTGCAAACACTTTAGGGAGAATGTGCGATCGTCCGCAAATGCCACCATTTTTTGTAGCACCCGCTACAGATAAACAGCTAGAATCCTTAACCTGTAACCCTCGCCCCCTCTCACTTTTCAAATTTTCAGTCTAAAATAGTAGGAGCCTTGCAAACACAGCCTGAAAGCAAAAGTGGGTGATTGCAATAGTCCTCTTGATATCTCAAAAGCCTGCCTGCCATACTTTAAAAACATATGCATACCCTGTTATTCAGCAAGGTCGGAAGCGTGTTGGCAATGCCAGCAATCTTCCGGCCTCTTTATTTTTTGGGCTACTTGAGGCATTGGGGACAAGATGTAGAAGGCAAGGCAAAAGTATAAATTCTCCCCCTGTCCTCGTCTCCCCCTGTCCCCAATCTAGAACTTCTGCCTCTAATTCCAATAGAATCCGACAGCAAGTTTAAGGAATCACTAAGGAATAATTAATAACTTGTTAAATTATCTCCTTCTGCCCTTCTCTCAATCTTCTGTTTTCAGAAATTCCGATACCGAGACAGACTTCGGGAGACTCTCCAGATCTTGAATTTCGCTTTCGTGGGCAAAAAACTCGACTTCTTTGTCGTCAATCTGGATCTGATAGCTAGCGGTAGCTGTCACAACCCGTCGCTTTTTTTTATCTTCTATTAAAACCCAACACACGACAGGTCTTACCCATCTCTCAACGTGCTGGCTTTGCTTCGTACTCCCAAAGGCATACCAGCCTTTAGCTTCAATAATTTGAAGCACTTTAAAATCGTTATTTGCCATATATTTCTATCGCGTTAAGTTCAGTATTCTTCTTAGATAGAACGGCTAGCTTCCTAAGCAGGGCAAAGGTTAGGTAATTCCAAGCCGCACTAGATAACCTGATTTTTAGTCAGGAGAAGCGGGTTGACAAGGCCTTGTCTGCGTTGTTGCCGGCTAAATGTAGTGCGAGCTTTTTGTACTCTCCCACAATTACCGTAAAGTATCTATACGCATCCTCAAAAATTATTCTCGCATTAGCCTCAACAGCAGCCAACTAGACTTTAGCTAGCTGCATCTAAGTGGATGCTAACTGCTTCTAACGCCTGGTTGGTGAGAGCGATCGGCATACAATCTTGTTAAGACTTTTTGCTGCAATCAACTATCATCTTTACCCGATGGGGTAAAAGTTAACTAGAGGTTGCCGCTTTCAATTCTAAGCCTCGGCGCGCCTAATTCCTAATTAATTGTATGGTGTAGTTGATAATTGCCAAACCGTCGATCGCACTAAACTACCGTGTCTAACTCTTCGATTACCGTCACCGTTAAACTGTTCGCCGCCTTCGGTGAAGCCTACGGCGTTTCGGAACTTACATTAGAACTTCCTCCCGAAACCCCAGTGCTAAGAGTGCTCGAAAGCTCGATCGCCCAATATCCTCAATTAGAACAATGGCGCGATCGCACCCGCTTCGGCCTCAACCTGGAATTCGTCTCCCCCGACACCATCCTCCAAGACGGCGACGAAGTTGTACTCATCCCCCCCGTCAGCGGCGGGTAGGCTAAGTTGGTTAATCAAAAATTCGAGGTTTTGTAGTTGTGTTCGATCGCACGACTGCCCAATTGTTAGCCCCAAAAAGATTTATTAAGTTTTGTAACAATTCCGTCGGCAAATCATCCTTGAGCTAGCTCAGGCTCGCCTGCGGGCCTGACAATCTGGATTAAGAGCCCGATCCTGAAAACAAGTCAAATCCTTGTGGGGTGGGCGTCCCGCCCGCCTCAACATCAAAGTTAAATACACCACTGTTTAACTCAAAAGTAACCGAAAAATCAATCCCGACTAAAAAAATCGGGTATAGTTGACGGGGGTAAATTGACCGTGCTAATCTTGCACAAGAATTTAGAAAACATCGCAAAACTAGAGAGTTGAGCTATGACCCAGGCCACCAGAACCCAATCCACAGCAGCAACCTTCACAGCCCTTAAATGTAAAGAATGCGGTGAAGAGTACGAACTCCAAGCTAAGCACGTCTGCGATTGCTGTTTTGGCCCGCTTGAAGTCAAGTACGACTACGACGCCATCCGCCGCAGCGTCACTCGCCAAACCATCGAAGCCGGCCCCAACTCGATCTGGCGCTACCGCGCATTTTTACCAGTCGCTACAGATAACGTCATCGATGTCGGCACTGGGATGACTCCTCTATTAAAATCCCACCGCTTGGCGCGCCGCCTCGGTCTAAAAAATCTTTATATTAAAAACGATGCCGTCAATATGCCCACTCTCAGCTTTAAAGACAGAGTGGTGTCAGTTGCCCTCAGTAGAGCGAGAGAATTGGGTTTCACAACGGTATCCTGTGCCAGCACTGGCAACTTAGCTAACTCCACCGCTGCGATCGCCGCCCACGCCGGTCTCGATTGCGTAGTTTTCATCCCCTCCGACTTAGAAGCAGGCAAAGTCCTCGGCACTCTGATTTACAATCCAACTGTCATGTCAGTTCACGGCAACTACGACCAAGTTAACCGCCTCTGTTGCGAAGTCGCCAATACACACGGTTGGGGATTTGTCAACATTAACTTGCGTCCCTACTACTCCGAAGGCTCGAAAACCCTAGGCTACGAAGTTGCTGAACAACTAGGCTGGCAATTGCCCGATCACATCGTCGCCCCCCTCGCCTCCGGCTCTTTGTTCACAAAAATTTACAAAGGTTTTCAAGAATTCATCGAAGTCGGTTTAGTTGATGAAAAGAAAGTTCGGTTCAGCGGCGCCCAAGCTGACGGCTGTTCCCCCATCGCCCAAGCATTCCGCGAAGGCCGCGATTTCGTCAAACCGGTGAAACCGAATACTATTGCTAAATCGATCGCGATCGGCAATCCAGCCGACGGTATGTACGCCTTGGAAGTCGCCCGCAAAACCAACGGCAACATCGAATCCGTCAGCGACACCGAAATCATCGAAGGAATGAAACTGCTAGCAGAAACTGAAGGCATCTTCACTGAAACCGCAGGCGGTACGACGATCGCAGTCTTGAAGAAACTCGTAGAAGCAGGTAAAATCAATCCCGACGAAACCACCGTCGCCTACATCACCGGCAACGGCTTGAAAACTCAGGAAGCCGTCCAAGGCTACATCGGCGAACCCATCACCCTCGAACCCAAACTCGAAGCCTTCGAGCGCGCCCTCGAACGCGCCCGTACCCTCGAACGCTTAGAATGGCAACAAGTTTCGGTTTAACAGCTATTAGTCATAAGTCATTGGTCATAAGTCATTGGTCATTGGTCATTGGTCATTGGTCATTAGCTATCAGGCTGTTGACTGATGACAACTGACTGCTAACTACTGACAACTGACTACTGACTACTGACTGAGAACTACTGACTACTGACTACTGACTACTGACTACTGACTAAGGACTAAAAAAATGACCGTCAAAGTTTTAATTCCCACTCCCCTGCAAAAATTCACTAACAATCAAGCCACCATCGAATGCGGCGGCGATAACATTTCCGAACTGATTGAATCCCTGGAAACAAATTGTCCCGGCATCAAAAAAAGCTTGTGCGACGAAAAGGGAGAACCCCGCAGATTTTTGAATTTCTACGTCAACAGCGAAGACATCCGCTTTTTGGAAGGCACAGGAACAGCCCTTCAAGATGGCGATGAAGTTAGCATTGTTCCAGCAGTTGCTGGCGGTTGATTAATTTTGCAACCGCAGATGGTGGCAGATAAACACGGATGAACGCAGATAGAATTAGTTACTATCTGCGTTTATTTGCGTTCATCTGCGGTTGAGAAACAAATTTAAACCGCCGATGGTGGCAGATAAACACAGATGAACGCAGATAGAATTAATCACTATCTGCGTTTATTTGCGTTGATCCGCAGTTGAGAAACAAATCCCTGGCTTGGCCAGGAATTGTTAATTCTAGGAAACGACGGAAGCGACTTTTGCTGCTGTCCGGGGGCGACGGCGACCTGTTACTGCATTAGCAGGAACTGGCGCTGGCGCTGGCGCTGGCGCTGGCGTTGATGTCGAGGATGACCCTCCTAATAGCTTGGGTGCTTCTAGAGAACCGGGAGCTACTGCTGCTGTTTCCCATTTCACAAATAATGCTCCTTCGGGAATTTGCATCAGGAATACTAGCATGGGATTGCTTTGAAGTTCCCGGCGCAGTACGCGCTGAATTGCCCGCTCTATTTGCGTTTGCACTCCTACCCAGTCCACATCAACTCCTGATTCCGAAGTTGTTGAAGGTCTGACAAACTCTGACCAACGATCGCTTAAAATAGTCTCAATCGTTTGTGTGATCGATTCTTGTAGCAGTTCGCGATCGGCTGATGTGACTACACCTTTCAAGTGTATTTGCGGCGTAGCAACCAATTTGCCTTCTGCATTTAACGCCGCAGCTACTGTCACCGCGCCATCTCCAGCCAACTGTTGACGTTCTTTGAGCACGTTCGCTTTGACAACGCCCGATCGAGAAGAATCGACCAATTCAATTCCTGAAGGTACTTTAGTACCAAGTCGCATCGAATTTTCAGTTAATTCTACGACATCGCCGTTGTCAATAATCACCATATTGCTAGCGGGAATGCCCATGCTTTGAGCCGTCTTGGAGTGCTGAACCAGCATCCGGTGTTCCCCGTGTACCGGTAAGAAGAACTTGGGACGAGTCATGTTAATCATTAACTTTTGGTCTTCCTGACAGCCGTGGCCCGAAACGTGAATGCCTTTATCGCGGCCGTAAACCACGTTTGCTCCCAGCATCATCAGTTTATCGATCGTGTTTACCACTGCGATCGTATTTCCCGGAATCGGATTAGCTGAGAAAATGACTGTATCGCCTTTTCTGATTTTCAGTTCGTGATGTTCGCCGTTAGCAATCCGAGTCATCGCCGCCATCGGTTCGCCTTGGGAACCCGTAGTCAAAATCAAAACCTTGTCTTCAGCCAAATTGCGGATTTCTTTCAGAGGTTTGAAAAGACTATCTTCGCATTTGATGTAGCCGAGATTGCGGCAGTGAGCGATGACGTTCAGCATCGACCGACCAACCACTCCCACAAACCGATTGTTTTTCTTAGCCAATTCTAAAACAATTTGCAATCGGTGTACCGACGAAGCAAAAGTCGTCAGCAGTACCCGTCCCGTTGCTTGAGCGATAATTCTGTCTAAATTCGGAGCAACAGAACGTTCCGAAGCGGTAAAACCGGGAACTTCCGAGTTAGTAGAATCGCTGATCAAGCACAGCACGCCTCTCTCGCCGTATTCCGCCAGCTTTTGCAAATCGAAATGCTCGCCGTCTACAGGAGTGTGGTCAATTTTAAAGTCTCCGGTGTGGATGATAATTCCGACTGGAGTGTGAATCGCCACCGTAAAGCTGTCGGCCATTGAGTGAGTGTTGCGGATGTATTCGACTAAGAAATTCTTGCCAATTCTCACCGTATCCCGCGGTCTAACTGTCCTTAATTCTGTGCGGTGAGATACTCCCGCTTCTTCCAATTTTCCGGCTAGCAAAGCCATCGCCAAACGCGGGCCGTAAATGACGGGAATTTCAAATTGTTTGAGGTGATAAGGGATACCGCCGATGTGGTCTTCGTGACCGTGAGTCACGATCATACCTTTAATTTTGTGGCTGTTTTCCCGCAGGTAAGTCATGTCTGGAAGGACAATATTTACCCCGTGCATTCCATCTGTGGGGAACGCTAAACCGGCATCTAAAAGAATGATTTCGTCGCCGTACTCGAACACACAAGTGTTTTTACCGATTTCGTGAAGCCCGCCGAGGGGAATTACTTTTAGAGCAGATGCAGTTGTATTTTTGATCATGCGTATCCTTTGTTAGTTATTTTTGTTATTGGTCTGTGGTCTGTGGTCTGTGGTCTGTCGTCTTTCGTCTACTGTTCGTCGGTAGGGCGATATTTTTCCAAATATTTATGGAAAACTCCCTCGCGGGTTTTACTATCCCGTACAGTCAGTTGTCTTGGGCCTTCATTCTTCTATCTTCAGTCTTTAATTCTTGACTGTTAGCTACTTACTAACACTTAATTACTAATGACTGATGACTCTGAACTAATGACTGATAACAACCAATATTCAGTTGTCTGAAAACTCGTTCTCGCTCGTCTTGCTAGCTGATACTGCTGCTAGCTGACTCAGTACGTCCTTTAACTTTTGAGTTACCTCAACGGGCGGATCGCACAGGGGCGGACGGGTGGAGCCTACATCCCAGCCTTGAAGCTTGAGAGCTGTCTTGACGGGAATGGGATTTGTGGTGAGAAAAAGAGCTTTAAACAGGTCAAAAAGTTGCAAGTGAATCTGGGTAGCGACTTGAACTTGACCGGCCTCGAAAGCTTTGATCATCTGTTGCAGTTGCTCTCCTACCAGATGGCTGGCTACGCTAACTACACCAGATCCTCCTACCGCCAACATTGGCAAAGTTAGGGAATCATCTCCAGAATAGATCGCAAATTCAGGGGATGTCAAGCACCGAATTTGACTTGCTTGATCCAAGTTGCCGCTTGCTTCTTTTACGGCCACAATGTTGGGGATTTGGGCCAATCGAGCCACCGTCTCCGGCAACATATTCTGACCAGTGCGACCGGGGATGTTATATAACATTATAGGCAATTCTGGAGCAGATTGCGCGATCGCCCGAAAATGATTATATAAACCTTCTTGCGGCGGCTTGTTGTAATAAGGAACTACCTGCAAACAGCCATCTAACCCTAGTTTAGCTGCTTTTTGGGTAGCTGCGACTGCTTCTGAAGTAGAATTCGATCCGGCTCCTGCGATTACCAACGCCTTACCGACCACCGCCTTTTGCACCACCTGAAATAATTCGTACTCTTCATCCCAGGTCATAGTGGGAGACTCGCCAGTAGTGCCGCACACTACCAAGCTATCTGTACCGCGATCGGCTAAATGAACTGCCAATTGTTCTGCTACCGCATAGTTAACGCTGCCGTCTTCCTTAAACGGCGTAATCATTGCAGTCAGAACCCGTCCAAACTTTACCACACTTTCTCCGATTTTAGACTGTTGATTTTTGATTTTAAATTTTTGATTTCAGATGAAAGATTTATCTAAAATCCCCAATTTCAATTTCCAAGTTGCCAGGGTTCCCCCTAATTAGAAGCCGCCGCCACTTGGGTTTGCAACAAATTTTTTTCTACCAGCAACTCAGCTATCTGCACCGCATTTAAAGCCGCCCCTTTGCGGATTTGATCGCCAGACAGCCACATCTCCAACCCGCAGGGGTGAGAAATATCTTGACGAATCCTGCCAACTAACACCTCATCCTTACCGCTGGCTTCTGCGGGCATCGGGAAGTAATTAGCTTGCCAGTCTTCTACCAGCTTAACCCCGCTTGCCTGCTTTAAGATTTCCCTGGCCTCGATCGCGCTAAAAGGCTCTGCAAACTCTAGGTTAATCGCTTCCGAATGAGCTCGCAGTACGGGAACCCGCACACAAGTTGCCGTAATTTTAATCTCGTCCGTACCAAATATCTTCCGAGTTTCGTTTACCATTTTCATCTCTTCTTCACAATACCCCAAATCGTTAATCGGGGTGTTGTGCGGAAACAAATTAAATGCTAAGGGGTAGGGAAATATATCTGTTTTGGGCGTTTCCCCCTGCAAAATTGCTCTTGCTTGAGCTTTCATTTCCTCCATTGCCCTTGCCCCCGCCCCGCTGGCAGACTGGTAAGTCGCTACAACTATGCGCTTTACTGGCCTAACTTTGTGAAGAGGCCAAACAGCAACTGCCATCAAAATAGTCGTGCAGTTGGGATTAGCAATTATACCTCGGTGAGCTGCAGCCGCTTGGGGATTGACTTCGGGAACCACTAGCGGCACCGTCGCATCCATGCGGAAAGCGCTGGAATTGTCGATTACCACTGCCCCAGCGGCCACGGCTTTCGGAGCCCAGAATTTAGAAGTAGAGCCTCCGGCGGAGGCGAGCACTAGATCTACATTATCAAACGATCGCGCCGAAACTGCTTCGACCGGCAGCATCTCACCGCCAAAAGGCAAGGTTGTGCCTGCTGAACGTTCCGAAGCCAGCAGCTTCAACTTAGAAATCGGAAAACTCCGGCTGTGCAATAGTTCTAGCAACTCGGCACCCACTGCGCCGGTAGCTCCTAAAATGGCAACTCGATAGGATTGAGACAAGTTAGTTTCCTCCACAAATTAAAGTCTAAACGATCGAAATCAAAAATTTAAATAACTGCAATTCTCAATATCAAACTTAATTAATGTTATGCGATATCAGGAGCATGAGAGGATAGCAATGGTGCAGTTAACCTAAAAGGGCGATCAAACTTCCCGATTGCGACGTGCGATCGTACCCAATGCCAGTTTAGCATCTTTTGCCACTCGCCCACGCCCAATCCGCATCCGGTTAAGTTTTGCGATATATCTGCATTTTCGCAGGCGCATCCATTGACTTTAACTAGCCGCAGAGGCCGGCAAGATTGACATCACAGGGCGATATGTGCTATGGTGCATCGGCAATTAGTGGACTTAACCTCCACATTCCTAGCAGCAAAAGCTAGTATCCTCAAACCAAAACTATTTGGCAAGAGCCAAAAAAGTAGCCGGCAATGACTTACAGTCTCATCCGGTAAAGGTGTTGTAGTTGTGCCGTTACGAGTCAAAGCGTACAAAATTAAAATGCAGGCAAAGTCAGATTTGTATGTATTTTATTACACTATTGTTAAATATCAAAAAAGCCGATGAAAGTAACCCAGGAAAAACTTCCAGCCAGCCAAATTGGTTTGGAAATCGAAGTCCCATCAGAAAAGTCAAAACAAGCTTACGAGCAGGTAATTAAACAGTTCGCTCGCGAGGTCAATATTCCTGGGTTCCGCAAAGGCAAAGTTCCCCGGCAAGTTTTGCTACAGCGCCTAGGCCAGACTCGCTTGAAGGCGACGGCTTTGGAAAATTTGATTAATGATTCGCTGCAAAAAGCCCTCGAACAAGAAAAAATTGCGGCAATTGGCAGTTTTGAACTGAGCACTGAGTTTGAAGAATTACTAGCTAAGTTCGATCCAGAACAGCCTCTGGTTTTTTCGGCTAAGGTTGATGTACAACCAGAAGTGAAAATGGGTCAGTACACAGGTTTGCAGCTTCAAGCAGAAGAAGCTAAGTATGATGAGGCTCAGGTAGATGAGGTACTGGCAAAATATCGATCGGACAAAGCTGCTTTAATCCCCGTAGAAGGCCGGCCAGCTCAGTTGGGAGACGTGGCTTTGGCTGATTTCGTCGGTAGATTTGCGGAAGCGCCCGAAGGCGAAACTCCCGCAGAAATTCCCGGCGGCGAAGCAGAAGATTTTCAAGTTGAATTGTCGGAAAATCAGTTTGTACCGGGCTTTATCCAAGGCATGATCGGGATGAATCCAGGAGAAACTAGAGAAGTTTCCTTGCAGTTCCCAGACGAGTACAGCAGCGAAGAATTAGCCGGAAAACCAGCAGTTTTTACGATTACTCTCAAAGAACTTAAGGAAAAAGAATTGCCGGAGTTGGACGACGACTTTGCCCAAGAAGTCAGTGAGTTTGAAACTTTAGCAGAACTGCGCGAATCGCTCGAAACTAGGTTTAAAGCCGACCAAGAAAACAAGACATCAGCTAATAAGGAAAAAGCTATATCAGCAGCCATCGTGCAGCTAATAGATGTGGAAATCCCAGAAACAATGGTCGATCGCGAAATCAATTATTTGCTGAACCAACAAGCGCTGCAATTGAAAAATTATGGCATAGATATCAACCAACTGTTTACCGAAGAAAATATGGGCCCGCTGCGGGAAAGCTCGCGCCCGGAAGCAATAGAGAAGCTGAAGCAGTCTCTAGCTCTGGCAGAAGTGGCCAAGCTCGAATCCTTGTCTGTGGAAGACTCGGAAGTAGCAGCAGAAGTAGCAAAAATCAGAAAGCAGTTTCCTAAAGGAAATTTTGACCCTGAAAACTTGCGGGAATTTGTAGCAGAAGACTTGCTCAAACAAAAAACTCTGAAATGGTTGGAAGAAAAAGGCACAATCGAACTGGTACCTGAAGGCTCTCTGAATCCAGCAGCAGACGAAGAAGCGGAAGCATCAGACGCTGAAGATTCTGCTGAAGCAGCCACGAGCGTCATCGACGTGGAAGTCGTAGGCGAAGAATAGAACTTAATGTGTTCAAATGTCCTAATTGGGGCATGAAATCAACCGTGATTTTAACGGCGCACCTGATCCTTAACTACAGGCTCCGGGTGCGCCGGCTCCTCACTAAAAGCTCGGGGTGTCCACTAGAAGCAGCCATGATTTACAAGTAGGTCTTTTAACTCATTCACCCCGCGAGCCTTGCGAGTCACGCCCGCGTTGCGCCGAGCACAGAAAGCAATCTCACTCACTCAAAACTCGGCATTCCCCCGATCTCCGTTCAGAAGAGGCATAATAGTTAAAAGCTGGCAGCTTAATTTAAAGCTTTCATCAGCAGCAGCAAATTGTCTAGAATCCTTGACTGGTGTCTTATGGTTGTATCTCAATCTTCCAATTACCTAATTACAAGCTATAACGATTTTGATGTCAGTTCCAGCCCCAGCAATGTAGTGCCGATGGTACTAGAACAGTCGGGGATGGGCGAACGGGCTTTTGACATTTACTCGCGCTTGCTGCGGGAGCGAATTGTGTTTTTAGGAACTCCCGTAACCGATGAAGTGGCTGACTCGATAGTGGCTCAGCTATTGTATCTAGATGCCGAAGACCCAGAAAAAGATGTCCAAATGTACATTAATTCCCCCGGCGGCTCGGTGACGGCCGGCATGGCAATTTATGACACCATGCAGCAAATCCGCCCGGATGTGGTGACGATTTGTTACGGTTTGGCCGCGAGTATGGGCGCATTTCTGCTGACAGCAGGAGCCCACGGTAAGCGGATGTCTCTTCCGAGTTCCCGGATTATGATCCACCAGCCACTCGGAGGCGCTCAAGGTCAAGCAGTTGATATTGAGATTCAAGCCAAGGAAATCCTTTATCATAAGCGTAAGCTGAATGAACTGTTAGCGCACCACACAGGTCAACCACTCGACAAATTAGAGGCTGATACAGAGCGCGACTTTTTTATGTCAGCCGAGGAAGCCAAAAATTACGGTTTGGTCGATCGAGTTATCGAAAAGGAAAACCTTCCGGCTGCGGGAGAGAATGTCACTGCACTGAATTAAGAGGCTGTTATGTCTAAGTACGACTCCCATCTAAAATGTTCGTTTTGTGGCAAGTCTCAAGAGCAAGTACGCAAGTTGATCGCAGGGCCCGGGGTGTATATCTGCGACGAATGTGTGGACTTGTGCAATGAAATTTTAGATGAGGAGTTGTTTGATTCGAGTACAGTGCCCGCAGCGGCGGTGGCCCCGAAGCAGGAAACGACGCAAAAGCGCCGCGCTACCTCGGGCAAAAGTATGTCGATGAGCCAAATTCCCAAGCCTGTCTCTTATACACATCTGACGCTGCCGACGAATAGAGAGGTGTAGATCTCGGTGGTCGCCGTATCATT
>ENA-ORBV01002135-ORBV01002135.1-microbial-mat-metagenome-genome-assembly--contig:-NODE-2135-length-42317-cov-58.514205_pt1 | contig 42317 bp, 30 predicted proteins | sample MGYA00237777_ERZ505514 | MGnify/ENA primary metagenome ERZ505514 (study PRJEB26160, sample SAMN06269048) | microbial mat metagenome | isolation source: Oligotrophic lake microbial mat | place... | reverse complement strand
TTTCAAGCAGAAGACGGCATACGAGATTCGCCTTAGTCTCGTGGGCTCGGAGATGTGTATAAGAGACAGCTCCACGGGTCACGGAATCAGTTCCGTGACCCGTCGTCGTTTTGCCGCCATGCATGCCGGCGCTTCGTGTGTGGATTCCGTGTCCGTCTTTCCTGCCTTCGACATCCTGACATCCTGAGACAGCTCCATGAACTCTGAAACCCTCCGCATCCTCGACTCGATCGCCCGCGAGCGGAACATCGACCGCGAGGTGCTCATCCGCGACCTTGAACAGGCGATGATCAGCGCCGCCCGCAAGCACTTCAATTCGCTCGACACGGAGGAGTTCGGCTGCGAGATCGATCGGCTGAACGGGGTCATCGCGCTCTGGCGGAATCAGACCGACGGTTCGCGCGAGCCGGTGAACCTGGCCTCGCTCGGCCGCATTCCGGCGCAGACCGCGAAGCAGGTGATGATCCAGAAGTTCCGCGAGGATGAACGGCAGAGCCTGCTCGAGGAGTTCGGCAAGCGTGAAGGCGAACTGATCACCGGCACCGCCCATCGCTATGACGGTGGCGCACTCATTGTTCAGGTCGATCGCGCCGAGGGCATCATGCCCCGCGGTGAACAGATCCCGGGCGAGCAGTTCAAGGCCGGCGATCGAGTCCGCTGCCTCATCAAGGAAGTGCGGGACCAGGCCGGACAGATCAAGATCATCGTCTCGCGGAGCAGCCCCGACTTCATCAAGCGGCTCTTCGAGGCGGAAGTGCCCGAAGTCGCCGAGCGCATCATCGAGATCAAGGCGATGGCCCGCGAGGCCGGCTTCCGCACCAAGCTCGCGGTGGCGTCGGTCGACTCCAAGGTCGATGCCGTCGGCGCCTGCGTCGGTGTGCGCGGCAGCCGCATCAAGAACATCGTCGATGAACTCGGCGGCGAGAAGATCGACATCGTGCGCTGGAACGAGTCGAGCCAGGTGCTGATCGCCAACGCCCTGAAGCCGGCCGAAGTCGAAGAGGTCAGCCTCTGCTTCGAGCTCGGACGGGCCACGATCATCGTCTCCGACGAACAGCTTTCGCTGGCCATCGGCCGCCGCGGCCAGAACGTCCGCCTCGCGGCCCGGCTCACCGGCTGGGACGTCGACATCCTCACGCCCGCCGAGTTCGCCCGCGGCCTCGAGATCCTCGAGCAGACCGTGAAGCCCGTCGAGGGCGTCACCGAGGCCATGCTCGATCGCATGGGCGCTCTGGGCATCATCAGCGTCTTCGACGTCAAGGAAGTCGGCGGGTCGTCGCTCGAGAAGGAAGTCGGCATGTCTCCCGAGGTCGCCGAGCGAGTCGTCGAGGCCTGTGCCTCGCGAGCCACGATCGTCGAGGAGGAACAGCGCCTCGAACGCGAGGCCAAGGAAGCCCGCAAGGCCGAGGATGCGGTGACCGCGGCCAATCTCCTCGATGGCGAAGCGGCCATCGAGATCGACGCCAAGGCGGAGTCGATGGCCGACGCGATTCTTGGGGGTGGCGGCGGCGAACGCTCGGCGACGTCGGCCTGAGTGGCTGTCGACGAGTGTGCGGAGACGGGATGGGTCAGGTCGGTGTTGATGTGAAGTCGGGATGGAGTCGGGCATCGCCGGATCAACCGGCGGCCGACAGGCGCTCGAGCCCCTGCGGGCGGCGCTGGTTCGATGACGTGTCGCGTGACCGACCCAAGGGTCGCGACTCACGCAGGAGAATGCTTTGCCAGCGAAGAAGACAGCTCAACTTCGAGTCCATCAGCTCGCCAAGGAACTCGGCGTCAATTCGAAGGACATCATCTCGAAGTGCACCGCTGAGGGCATCAGCGCGGTCGAGAACCACCTCTCGCCCGTCAGCGTGGGCCTCGCCGCGACGATTCGCGAGTGGTTCGGGGCGCTTGCCGAACACACCACGGTCGAGTCCGCGCCGCCGGTGAATGTCGAGACCGCGCGTGGGAAGACCGCGCCACGAAAGAACCTGCGCGCCGGGGGACGGACTGGGGCCGATGACGGTTCGGATCCGACCGATGGTGCCGAAGGCGGCGGCCAGGCCGGAACCCTCGTTGCCGAGCCACCCGCTTCGGGGCGCGGTGGTGGAGCGGGATCGACCGATCCTGCAGCCGATTCGCCCTCCGAGCCGACCGCAACCGCGGCAACCTCGCCCGCCCGCCCCGCGCCCGCGACCGCTCGCGATGCCGACCGCACCCGGCGCAGTGACGAGACTCCCGAGAGTCCCGTGTCGACTGCGACGGCGGTCATCGCCTCCAGAATCCCAGCCAGCCCGGATGCTCCGGCGCCCGCCCGAGCGGCGACCCGTGTCTCCCCGCCCCGCCCTCCGGAGTCCAAGCCGGAATCGCGCAGCGATGGGCGAAGCGTGGGCAGACCTGGCTCGACCAGTGCCGAGCCACGTCGGGCCGCAGCGGCGCCGACCACGACTCGCGGCGGCGGCGACGCCGGCGGCGATGCGGTCGATTACCGCACGGTGCGACCCAAGTCGGCGCCGGTGATGAACATCCCGAATCGGCCGAGCTCGGTCTCGCCGGCGGGAGAAATGCTCGGCACGCCGGAGAAGGCCACGCTTGCAGGCCCGCGGGTCATTCGCGTCGAGGCGCCCGATGCAGTCGCCGCGCCGCGCCCGATGAACCGCAGCGGACCCGGCGGCGGACGGCCCACCGATGCCAACCGCACTCGTGATGGTCGCGGCGGCGCTGGTGCCGGAGCTCCCGGAAGCCTGGCTTCGCGGCGACCGACCGGTCGGCGCTCCAACGCCGGCGAGAGCCCCTCGGGACGAAGCGGTCGTGCCTTCTTCGCCGATTCGGTTCCCTTCGAGCCGTGGCGCGAGCAGGATCTGCTGGAGCGCGATCAGCGCCTGCAGAAGTCCACCGGATTCGTCCGCGCCCATCGTCGCGACGCCAAGCGTCCCGGCGGTCCGGGCGGTCAGCGCGGCACGGCGTCGGGTCGACCCGAAGGACCGACGAAGGTTCCGCAGCCGGTGACGGTGCGCGAGCTCTCGGCGGCAACCGGCGTGAAGGCCTCGGAGATTCTCCAGAAGCTCTTCCTGTCCGGCACCATCTCGACCATCAACTCCACCATCGACTCCGACAAGGCGGTCGAGGTGATGTTCGAACTCGGCATCGATATCGAGGTCGTCGAGCAGCAGTCGGCCGAAGAGGAGATCACCGCCAGGTTCACGGCGCGGGAGTCGATCGACGTCCGACCGCGGGCGCCGGTGGTCACGATCCTCGGCCACGTCGATCACGGCAAGACCTCGTTGCTCGATCGCATCCGCAACACCAACGTCGCCGGAGGCGAGGCGGGCGGCATCACCCAGAAGACCAGCGCCTTCCAGGTGCCGGTCAAGGCCGGTGACAAGGAACGGGTCATCACCTTCATCGATACCCCGGGTCACGAAGCCTTCACTGGCATGCGGGCCCGCGGTGCCAAGGTCACCGACATCGTGGTGCTGGTCGTCGCGGCCGATGACGGCGTGATGCCCCAGACCGTGGAGTCGATCAATCACGCCAAGGCGGCGGGCGTGCCCATCGTCGTGGCGCTCAACAAGATCGACAAGAGCGACGCGACCGAGCCGAACATCACCCGCATCCTCGGACAGCTCGCTGAACACGGGCTCAATCCGACGGAGTGGGGTGGTTCCACCGAAATCGTCCGCACCAGCGCCACCAAGGGCACGGGCGTTCAGGATCTCCTGGACATCCTCGACTATCAGGCCGAGCTGCTCGGTCTCGAAGCCGACTTCGGTGGCCTGGCGCGGGGCACCGTGCTCGAGGCCCGCATGGAGGAAGGCCGCGGCCCGGTGGCCAGCATCATGGTCCAGGAGGGCACCCTCAAGAAGGGCAACTTCGTGGTCATCGGTCGGGCCTTCGGCCGCATCCGGGACATCATCAACGATCGCGGGCAGCGGCTCGACGAAGCCGGTCCATCGACGCCGGTGGCCATCTCGGGCATCGACACCGTTCCTGACTCGGGCGACAAGTTCTACGTGGCCGAGTCGCTCAAGTCGGCCGAGCAGGCCGCGGACGACCGCAAGCAGGTCGAAAGGCAGCGCGAGCTGGCGACGCCCAAGATCACTCTCGACAACGTCTTCGAGCACCTCGCCAAGGGCACGAAGAAGGAGCTGTCGCTGGTGGTCAAGGCCGACGTGCACGGTTCGCTCGAGACCCTCAAGGCGGTTCTCGGCAAGCTCTCGACCGAAGAGGTCGCAGTCTCCGTCAAGCATGCCGCGGTCGGCGGCGTGAACGAGAGCGACGTCGGTCTCGCAGCGGCGACCGGGGCGATCATCATCGGTTTCAACGTGACCAGTTCGGCCAAGGCTCGAGCCTTGGCTGAGGCGAAGAAGATCGACATCCGGCTCTACGAGATCATCTACAACATCACCGACGACATCACCAAGGCCGCCCGGGGTCTGCTCGAGCCCGAGCAGCGCCTTCAGGTCCTCGGTCATGCGGAGGTTCGTCAGGCCATCCGCATCACCAAGGTCGGCATGATCGCCGGCTGCTACGTGACCGACGGCGTGATCGAGCGCAATGCCCAGGTCCGCGTGACCCGCGACGGCATCGTGGTCGAGAAGGATCGCCGTCTCGAGCAGCTCAAGCGCTTCAAGGACGACGCCAAGGAAGTCCGCGCCGGCCAGGAGTGCGGCATGAAGATCGACGGCTACGACGACATCCGTGCCGGCGATGTTCTGGAGTGCTACAAGACGGTGACGGTGGCCCGCGGATGATCATGTTCCCCCGACGCCCCCGACGCCCCCGACAGTGGATCATTGGAATCGGATCGACTTCGGCCTCCCGAGCGGGGTCGAAGTCGTGAGCCATCGACCCGAGCAGGTCAGCTCGCTCATCCGCAAGACCGTGCAGGAGTCGATCTCGCGCGGCCTGAATGATCCGCGCATCCGCGGGCTGGTCTCGGTGACGCGGGTCACCGTCGATCCGGACCTCTCCGAGGCCCGGTTCTCGATCTCGGTTCTTCCCGAGAAGGATGGCAAGCTCGCGGTACAGGGGCTCCAGAGCGCCGCAGGGCTGCTTCAGAAGCGACTCCGCGAATCGCTGTCGCTTCGTCGCGTACCCCGACTGGTGTTTCTGCTCGACGATTCGCTCAAGCGCCAGGCCGAGACCGAGGCGGCCATTCCCCGGGGTGACGGTGGCGTTCCCGCCTCGGATGTCAGCACTCCCCCGAACCCAGCCAACTGAAGCAACCCCGTGAACGCCCCCAAGCTCGCTGCACTTCTCAAGAAGCACCCCTCCGCGGTCTCGGCCACGCTGCCCGAGTCCCTGGCCACGCGCGATCCGATTGCGGTGCTCGTCTACTCCTTCCTGCTCTGGGAGGCGAACACGCCGATGGCCCTCGAGGCGTTCGAGCGCTTCACCGCGATGACCGTCGACATGAACGATCTGCGGGTGTCGCTCCCGGCCGACATCGTGGCCACGCTCGGCCCGCGCTATCCGCTGGCGGAAGAGCGGGCCCTTCGACTCAAGGCCACGCTGAACGACATCTTCCGCCGCGAGCACGCGGTGCGACTGCCGCCTGCCGCAGCGGGCAAGCGCGACATCCGCGCCTATGTGGAGAGCCTCGAGGGAATCGTGGCCCCGTTCGTGGCCACTCGAGTGATGCTCCTGTGCTACGGCGTGCACGGCGTTCCCGTCGACGAACGAACTCGTGAAGTCCTCATCGAGGCCGGCGTCTTCGAGCCCAAGGCCGATCAGCAGGAGATCAGCAACGTCCTCTCGCGGCACGTGAAGGCCGAGCAGTCCGAGCAGACCCATCTCGACCTGCAGGCCTGCGTCGATCAACTGCCGGTTGCGAAGCCGGTGAGCAAGCCAGACCCGAAGCCAGACCCGAAGCCAGTCCCGAAGCCAGACCCGAAGTCAGCCGCGAAGCCAGACCCGAAGCCAGACCCGAAGCTAGACCCGAAGCCAGTCCCGAAGTCATCCGCGAAGTCAGCCGCGAAGCCCGCGCCGGCCGCGGGCGTCAAGCCGATTGCGAAGTCCGCCAAGGCGGAGCCCGCTCCGGCGGCGGCAAAGCCGAACCCCAGGGGGACCGCGGCAAAGGGCGAACCCGCCAAGAAGGCCCGCGGCGGGAAGGGATGACCCTTGTGGCGATCCGCCCCGGCACAGCGATTCGGGTGCTCCTCGCCACCAGCGTGACGGCACTCTGCATTGCCGGCACGGGCGGCGGGACCGTGAGTGCGAACTCACCGGGACGACCAATGGTGGTCCGCCCTGCGGTATCGAGCGAGTCCGGTTCGATCAACGCACCTCCTGATCCGGCTCATGGCGTGGCTCCCGATCCGCCTCCTGATCTCGAAGACGTCGTCCTCAGACGGAGGCGCACCGACGACCCGCGGGCCTGGCTCTCACTCCCCGACGTCGCGCCGATCGAGTCGCTGCCCTTCGCCACGCCGGCGCCGCGGATGCCCGGTGGCGCCACCGATGAGGCATCGGCCGAACGGGCCAAGGCTGCCGGCCTCGAGGCCATCGAGTTGAATCGCTCGCTGGTGGCCATCACCGAGCTCGAGAAGGCCCGGGCTCATCGGCCCGATGACGAGGTCGTCCTGCGCGGCCTCGCTCGGAGTTACTTCAGCCTCGGAAACGCATCGCGAGCCATCGACGACTACCGACGCCTGCTCGAGGTGGCTCCGAACGATCGCGAGGCGCTCCATTTCATCTCGCTGTCGCTCTTCAATCGACGCATGCCCGCCGCGGCGCTCACCGCCCTCCTTCGACTCGATCGAGAGGTGAATGCGGCTGCCGACGATCAGTCGCCGGGTGCCCCGACTGCGGTCGAGCGAGTCGTCGTCCCGGTCCTGCTCGCGGCGGCGCTTCGTCAGACCGGCCACGATCGCGCCGCAATTGCGGCCATGCGTCGGGCCCTCGATCTGTTGGCGTCCATGCCGGTGCACGATCGCCCGACCCAACCCAATCAAGCGTCACGAAACGATGCCCAGACGGTGATGCAGCGGCAGTTCGCCGATATCGCTCGCGAACAGGGCGAATCGTGGATTGCAGTCGGCGATGGCCACGCTCGGCTCGGGGAATGGACCGAGGCGCTCGACGCGTACGCGACAGCGACGGAGGGCGATCCATCGCAGCTCGATCAGGTCCGCGCCCGGCGAACTTTCGTGCTGCTGATTCTCAAACGGAGTGATGACGCCCTGGCCTCATGGCTCGGCGGGCTCCCGGAGGACCGGGCAATCGGGGCCCGCGAATCGCGGGAGGCGACGTGGCTCGCCGAAGCCAGCGGCGACGCCGCCGCGGTGGCGCGGGCCCTCAAGCGAGCGGGAGAGACCGAATCACGTCCCGGGCTCCTGCGGCTCTCGGCGATGCTCCTTCCGGACGAGGACGCGGCGGCGCTGCGCCTCGAACTCCTGCGCAAGCTTCCTGGCGATGCCCTCCTGGCTCGGGCTCTGATCCTCGGAACACGAGACGTCGCAACCGTGATCCCCGCAACGGGGCGCGCAGGAGCCGAGGGAGACGGCGCTGACGACCTCTTGGAGCGAGCGGCGCATCGGGCCCTGAGCCTCATCGACGAGGGATTGATTGCACCGGAGGTTGCCGCGACGCTCCTCGCCGAAGCGCCAGCCAGGCCTGCGGCGCTTCGCCACGCAATCGAGACGCTGGGGGCGCTTCCGACCCACGCAACCTCGCCGAAGAGCCGCGCGAATGCAGCGGCCCTCGTGACTGCGATCCTCCTTCGCCTCGGCGCACCCGGTGACGCATGGCGTCACGCCCTCGCCGCCCGCGACGACGCGACGTTGACTCCGCATCGTGTCGCGGTGCTCCGAGCCCAGCTTGCCGCCGCTGCGGCGCTCGAAGAGCACTCCCTGATCGCCGAGGCCCTGGGGTGGAGCGATCCCGCGGCGGGAGAGTTCATCGCGAGCGGCCTCACCATCGGGCCCGTCGAGCCTGAACTCATCGGCGCGGCCGCGGCCGCCCTGATCCGGGTGCGCGAGTCGAATGCCGCAGAACGGGTGCTGGCCCAGGTGCTGACCCAGGTGCACGGCCGGGGGATGGCAGCCATCGAACCCGATGCCATCGAGACGCTTCCCGCCGCGGAGCGGGCCCAGCGTGCATCCACCTGGTTGGAGATCGCAGAGGCCTGGCTCGACGTCGCCGATTCCCGGGCCGACAGTTCGGTGCGCAGCGCCCTTGCCGGACGACCTGGGCTGCCGCGCAGCACCGATTGGACCGCGGCGCTCGAGGGGGCCAGGGCTGCGGCCGAAGCAGTGCTGCGGTTCGAGCCCAATCACGCCGGAGCCACGCGGATATTGATCGAGGCCATCGGCGTCGGAGTTCATGCCGGGATCGCGCCGACCCAGCCCGTGCAGGCGCGGCTCGACCAGCTCCGCGAGCGCTTCCGCAATCAACCTCAGTGGAGTGCCGTCCGCGAGGATTGCGCGGTGGTCTCGGAAGCCGCAGCGGGACGGTGGAACGAGGCGTGCCGCCGCATGGCCCTGCTGGTCGAGGAGCGGCCGCAGGATCGCCGACTCCTCTCGAGGCTCACCAACCAATGGCCTCGGCGCGGTTCACCGGACGACGCCTGCGACTGGTTCCGCGGCCGCGTCGAGCGGATGCCATCGAACGCTCGAGGCGTCGAGGGATACGTCGCGTCGCTGATTGCCCGGGGCGACACCGTTCGTGCCCTCGAGTGGCTCGAGGATCGTGTCGCTGGCGACCCCCAGGATCAGGTCGCTGGCGCACTCCTCGAAGCCCTGGAGTGGTCGGCGGGCCGCGGCGGCTCGGCGGCGCAGCGGGCCGAGTTGCGACTACGACAACGACCGGCGGCGCCCATGCGGGAGCTGAGTCTCGCCCAGCTTGCATGGCAGCGGGGGCGACCCGACGAGAGTCTCTCCATCCTTCAATCGCTCGAGGGCCACCGAGTCTCACGGCGCGAGTGGGCTGCGGCGGTCGACCTGCTGGATCGACTCGAACCGCCGCCCGACGGCAGCGCTGAGCTGCTGCTTCAACTCGTGGATCGTCTGCTCGAAGCGCCCACGGTGACGAGGCCGGGGGTAACCGGGCCCGGCGTGACCGGGCCGAGCGGAGAGGGCGATCTGCGCCCGGAGACGCTCAGTGCCGCGGTTGTCGCGGAAGTGGCCGTCGGTTCCGGCCGTGCGGCAATCGATCGACGGGTCTCCTCCCTCGCCCGCCTCGTCAACGGCACCATGAGCAGTGCCGAGGAAGCCGCGGTCTGGATCGAACTGGCCCAGGCCCTGGTCGATGCGCAGCGGCCCGAGGTGGCCGGCGACGCGCTGCGTCGGCGCCTCTTTGCTGAACCGCGTCTGGAGCGCGGCGAATGGATGGCGCTCGCCGACGCCGCCGCAACGGCAGATGTCGCCACCCGTGACCCCGCTCGCACCCGCGCGTTTCTTCGCGAGGTCCTGCCGCAGCGCTCCGAGACGGGCTGGCCGGAACTTCCCGAGCTGCCGCCCGACGGCAGCGTCGGGAGCGAAGCCCTCGTCTTCCTGAGCGGCCGCTGGACTCTGCTGCTCGAGACTGATGGCGCCATTGCCCTGCTCCGCCATGCCATCGACCTGGACTCGCAGCATGGCATGGCCCTCAACAACCTGGGATACGCCCTGCTCGAGCGGGATGGACCGACCGACGAAGTGGTCACGATGATCGAGCGCGCCGCGGCGCTCGTCCCAGGGTCGGCCAGCGTCATCGATTCCCTGGCGTGGCTGCGCTTCCGACAGGGACGCATCCACGACGATGCCGCGGGTCCGACGGACGGACGCGGCGCCGCCACGCTGATCAAGAGGGCTGTTGCCCTGGCGGGAAACGACCTGTCGCCGGAACTGCTCGATCACGCCGGCGATGTGGCCTGGGTTTCGGGCAATCGCGAGGATGCTCTGGTCTCGTGGCGCAGGGCGGTTGCCCTCGTCGACAGCGACTTCCCTCGGGCTTCGACCGTGAAGGCTCTCGAGCAGCATCAGCGCCAGGCGTTCGGCCTCGTCGTGGCCGACTCGCGCGAGATCTGGGACGAGTCGTACGGTCGGCCGCGGGAGCGTGCCCGCCGCAAGATCGAGCAGGTCGAGCAGGGGCTTGATCCGCTCTGAAGCTCAGACACTCACTTCACCTTCACCCCTTCAAGACCCAATTCGGAACGAGCCGAGACCCGTGGCTGGACATAGCGCCTGGAAAAACATCAAGCATCGCAAGGCCAAGCAGGACAAGGTCCGCGGACGCGCCTGGACCAAGTGCAGCCGGGCCCTGATCGTCGCGGCTCGCAACGGTGGCGCCGATCCCAACTTCAACCCGTCGCTGCGCCTGGCAATCGACGAGGCCAAGGCCGCGAACATGCCCCGCGACACCATCGAGAAGGCAGTCAAGAAGGGAGCGGGGGATCTGGAGGGCGTCTCCTACGAGCAGGTTCGTTACGAGGGGTATGGCCCGGGCGGCGTGGCCATCCTGGTCGACTGCCTCACCGACAAGGTCACCCGCACGGCGCCGGATCTTCGGGTCGTCTTCGAGAAGAACGGTGGCAATCTCGCAAAGCCGGGGGCGGTGGCCTTCTCGTTCGAGTCCAGGGGCGTGCTCCTGATCGAGCGCGGGGCGACCGACTCGGACGGCAGGATTCTGGAGGAGGATCGGATCATGGAGCTGGCGTTGGAAGCCGGGGCCGATGATGTCGTGGCCTCGGAGAACGGCTGGGAGATCACCTCGACACCGGCCGAATTCCTTCGCGTGAAGGACGCGATCGGGCGAAGCGGCATCGAATTGACCTCGGGTGAGGTGGCGATGATCCCGCTCACCAGCGTCGCCTGCGACGAGTTCCAGAGCACCGCGGTGCAGAAGCTGCTCGATGCCCTCGAGGAGAATGACGACGTTCAGAAAGTCTGGCACAACGGCGAGCTGGTGTGAGCGAGAGCGCGTCGGGCCTCGCAGAGGACCGCAACATGATCAGACTCCGACACACGATCGTCTTCACGGGGAAGGTGCAGGGCGTGGGCTTTCGAGTCACCGCTCGGCAGATTGCCCTGCGCTACGCCGTGTCCGGATGGGTTGGGAATGAGCCCGACCGCTCGGTGACGTGCGTGGTCGAGGGGAAGCGCGAGGAACTCGAGCGGTTTCATCGGGCCGTCATGGACGCCCTGCACGGATACGCGCGGGACTCGTCGGTCGTCGAGTCTCCGGCCACCGGCGAGTTCGATGGCTTCGAGATCCACCGCAGCGGCGGACCCAACTGACGGGCGCGCCGTTCGTCCGCCCGCCCAACGCCCTCAGCGCAGGGCCCGCACTCCGTCGCGAACCTCGCGCAGGGCCAGCACATGTGCCTGCGACCACGAGCAGACCGGCTGAGTGCCCACGGGCCGGTCGGGTCCAGCACCATGGAGTTGGGGGAGTTGAGGGAGTTGGTGGAGTTGAGGGCGATCGAGATGGCGTTCGTCACCGAGCCCGGCGCCGGTCGACTTTCTCACCCGCTGCAGAATCCGATCGCGGATTCCCGCGGCGTCGGCCATTCCCTCGATCAGGGCCACATGCGAGGCGCTGCCGCCGGCCTGGGGCATCGAACTGCCGCCGCCGGCGGTCTGCACGACCACATCGGCGATGCCGAAGAAGCGCTGCAGCGGTCCCTGACTCACGGTGACATTCTGAATGTTCTCGAAGGTGATGGTCACCTCGTTGATGACCCAGATGCCGCGGCGGATCCGCAGGCTTCGATTGCTCATCGCGTACCACGTGGTGTCGTAGCGAAGGTGGAGTGCCACGTAGACGAAGATGTCCGGCACGATGGCCAGGATCAGCGCCGGAACGGTCAGCACCACTCCGAGCGGCACGGAGATGGTCAGCACCACGATCCACAGAAAGAGGATCAGGACATCGGGAATCCACATCAGCATCCAGAACCAGAACTTCAAGTACCGCAGGAAGTTCCTGGACGGCTGAAACGCCTCCGCCACGACGCCCGGATCGCAGGGCAGTTGCGGCGGCTCGGTCGGCACCTTGAAGACGCCGGTGAGAACCTGCCACACTGCGCGGTAGATCGGCACCGCCAGCGTCTCGGTCAATCCGCTGCGCTCGGTGGTCATGACGTCCTCTCCGCTCGTGCGGAACGAAGCGAACGCAGCTCGTCGCGAATCTCATGGAGCAGAGCGAGGACTTCATCGTCCGGGCTCGAGCCGGGCGTGGTGCCTGCGAGACTCGCCCCATTCCCCAGGTTCGGCGATGCCGGCGCACCAGCGGGGGCGCTCGATCGGTCCACGTGCTCCTGTCCCGCACCGCTGCCGCGCATGCGTCGATAGAGCCAGTCGCGAAGCTCGTCGGGATTGCGGATTCCCTCGATGGTCAGTTCAGGAGTGGAACTTCCCGAGGCGGTCTGGATCGAGACGGTGGTGAGTCCGATCCAGCGCTGGATGAGCCCGCGGGAGACGTGAATGTCCTGGATCCGCCGATAGGTGAGGTAGGTCTCGCGTTTGAACAGGAGCCCCACCGACATGCCCACGCCTTCGTCGTCAAAGCGATACCGAAGGGTGGTGTAGCGGATCCAGAGCGGGATGAAGATGATTGGGAAGAAGATCAATCCGAAGAGCGACTGGATCGTGTAGTAGCGAAGGAGGAGTTCGTCCGGCCGTTCGATCGTGCGCGGATCGAACGCCGAGGCGGGTGGAGTCCTGATTGCCCTCTCACCCGAATGGCCCGATGGGCCCGCTGGACCGGGCATGGCTGAATTCGACACGGATCGCCTCCTCTGGTGCGTCGCCGATCCCTCGAGAGCTTGGAAGATTGCACCGATCCTCGGCCGGAACTCATAGGGATTCGATCCGCGACGATTGACGGAGTGTCGGCAGAAAGCACGGTCGCGTCCACCCGCCTGCGGCGTACCCTCGACCCCGTCGCGGAGTTCCATGCCAAACAAGCCCAATTCCGCCCGTCGCCCCAACAGCCCGCGCCGCGCCAAGCGGACCGCCGCTCCACAGCGAGGTCCCGTCCCCGTCACCGATCTCTCGGTGGCCTACGAGGACGATCAGGTCATCGTCGTCGACAAGCCGGTGGGCATGCTCAGTTCGGTCGATCCCGAAGAGCCCAGTCCGACGCGGGCCCCCAATGCATTCGATCTGGTGAAGAGCCGGGTCCGCGAGGCCGCCATGAAGCGCGGCACGCGGGCCTGGATCATCCATCGACTCGATCGCGACGTCTCCGGTCTGCTGGTCTTCGCCAAGACCGAGGCCGCGTACGAGTGGCTCAAGGAAGATCTCCGCGCCCGGCGACTCGGTCGGACCTACATCGCACTGGTCGAGGGCGACCTCGACGCCCTTCACCCGGGCACCCGCAGCGGCGGAACGAAGACGGCCCGCGGGAGCGATCTGACGACTCCGCTCGATCTGCTCTGGTCGGGAGGGGCGTCGCCGTCGCTGACCATTCGCAGCATTCTGGTCGACAGCGGCGCCGGTCGCGTCCGCAGCGCTCCCAAGGCCCTCGGTCGCGAACCTGGTTCTGCCGAAGAGGCGGAAGGGCGACGGGCGGTGACGCTGGTTTCCAAGGTCGCCAGCGGAACCGGTCGCACGCTGCTTCAGGTCAAACTCGAGACCGGTCGCAAGCATCAGATTCGAGCCCACCTGAGCGAGCTGGGTCTCCCAATCGTCGGTGACCGCCGCTACGGGGCCACCACCGATCCGCTTGGGCGGATCGCTCTGCATGCCGCCGAACTCACCTTTCCCCATCCGACAAGCGGGGCGATGATTGCGCTTTCGAGCCCTGTTCCCGAGGGGTTCTTCACCCTGTGCGGGGCCACGCCACCGCGTCGCGAGGCGCGTGAGGCGGTGCCGGTCGTGGGTCGCGCCCCACACTCGAAATCGCAATCGAATTCGAAGTCGAGCGAGAGCGAGAGTGCCCGCTCGAAGGAGACTGGCGCACGCAAGCGGGGCGAGGGAAAGGATCAGAACGACTCCTGGGACCACGTCGCCGGCTGGTACGACGAGCTGATCGGCGAGCACGGAAGCGATCACTACCGCGAGGTGATTCTTCCTGGAGCGCTGCGGCTGATTGGCCCGCGCCCCGGTCAGCGGGTCCTTGACGTGGCCTGCGGACAGGGCGTGCTGGCCCGACGGCTCGCCGCAATGGATGTCGACGTGCTCGGCGTGGACTCCTCGCAGCGCCTGATCACGGTGGCCCGCAAGCAGTCCGAGGATGACGCCAACCAGCGCTTCGTGGTGGGCGACGCTCGTGATCTCGACGCGGCAATCGAGCGGGACGCAGCCCAGTCGAACGTTCCCAAGGCCCGCTACGACGTCGTCACCAGCATCATGGCGCTCATGAACATCGAGCCGCTCGAGCCGCTCTTCGCCTCGGTGGCCCGAGCCCTCCGGCCCGGCGGCGCATTCGTGGCCGTGATTCTCCACCCCGCCTTCCGCGCTCCGGGCCAGACCGCTTGGGGCTGGGATGCCATTCCCGCAACGAGCGAGCGCGATGGCGCCCGCCGAAGCGCCCCGCCGCGGGGCGGGGCCAGGGGTCGAAATGAACAGGGTCGCGACGGAGGCCCAGCGATGCGTCAGTTCCGCCGCGTCGATGGGTATCTCTCGAGTGGCGAAAAGCAGATCATCATGAATCCCGGCGCTGTCTCCAGCGGCGACGCGGTGGTTGCCACCACCACCTATCACCGTCCCCTCCAGACCTACGTCCGCCTTCTCGCTGCCCAGGGTTTCCTCATCGAAGCGATGGAGGAGTGGCCCAGCATGCGCCGCTCGCAACCCGGCTCGCGTGCCGACGAGGAGAACCGCGCTCGCCGCGAGATTCCGCTCTTCCTGGGGTTGCGGGCGGTGTTGCGCGAAGCGAGGGGATAGGCGTGTCGGCTGCGCCGACTCCTGAGGTGTGCCGCGTGCCCGGCACCTGTCCGGCGCTCGGCACAATCGACGCGGCGCTGACTCCGGCAGCTTGGTCGATCGAGTCGAGCGGATACAGGGGGGAGTGGGTGTGGGAAGTGGGACGTGCGGGCCTCTGAGTGCCACGGTCGGCTGGTCCGACCGTGCTCGCAGCGCACGCGCGGCAGCGCCCTTCTGGACCGCCGAGCACCAGCTCGGCCAGAGCCTCACGTGCCCAGCGAATCGCATTCCGTCACGTCGCGCAGGAAGTATGTGACACGGAGATCACGGAGATCACGGAGATCACGGAGATCACGGAGATCACGGAGATCACGGAGAGAGAAGGAACTTCTCCGACGCTTCTCTTTCCGCTCGTCCGCGGCCTCCGTGTCCTCCGCGGCCTCCGTGGCCTCCGCGGCATGACGGCTCTTTCTCACACGGCGGCTCGCGCCGCCGTACATCGCGCTGGGGCTCGGCGGTGCCAGGGCGGTGCCAGGTCGGTCCCGGGTCGGTCCCGTCCGCGCACTTTGCCCCCCCCTGAACTGCTCGGCTCGAGGGCCGCGGAGGCGCAGCCGGAGCGGACTTCGTGCCGAGCGACAAAACGTGCCGCGCACGCGGCACACCTCATACGCGGAGGCGCAGCCGAAGCGACCCAGTGGGCGGAGCCCACCCTTCCTCAATCCTCCGACTGATCCAGCACCGCCATGAAGGCTTCCTGCGGAATCGTCACGTTGCCGATCTGCTTCATCCGCTTCTTGCCTGCCTTCTGCTTCTCGAGCAGCTTGCGCTTGCGGGTGATGTCGCCTCCGTAGCACTTGGCAAGCACGTTCTTGCGCATGGCCTTGATCGACTCGCGGGCGATGATCTTGCCGCCGATGGCGGCTTGGATTGGGATCTCGAACTGATGTCTGTCGATCTGCTTCTTGAGCTTGGCGAGAATCATCCGGCTGCGGTGCTCGGCGTTGCTGCGGTGGCAGATCAAGGAGAGGGCCTCGACCGGCACTCCGTTGACGAGAATCGAGACCTTGACCAGATTGTCCTCGCGATACTCGATCATCTCGTAGTCCATGGTCCCGTACCCGCGGGTCATCGACTTCAGCTTGTCGTAGAAGTCGTAGATGATCTCGGCGAGTGGCAACTGGTAGTCGAGGATCTGACGGCCTTCGCTCAGGAAGCGCTGGGTCTCGAAGATGCCGCGCCGTGCGTCGCAGAGCTTCATCAGATCGCCGATCGATTCGGTGGGACAGATCACCTCGACCTTGACGATCGGCTCGCGGATGGCCCGCACCTTCGAGAGATCGGGCAGATCGGCGGGGTTGTGGATCTCGATGGTCGTGCCGTCGTTGAGATCGACCATGTAGGAGACGGTGGGGGCGGTCTGAACCACCTCGACGCCACCCTCGCGCTCCAGTCGCTCCTGCACGATGTCCATGTGCAGCAGACCGAGGAATCCGCAGCGATAACCGAACCCGAGGGCTTCGGAGTGTTCCACGTCGAAGGTGAAGCTGGCGTCGTTCAAGTGCAGCTTCTCGACCGCCTCGCGCAGGGCCTCGAAGTCGGACTTCTTTCCCGCCTCGCTGCCGCTCGAGGGATAGAAGTCGCAGAAGACCATCTGCTTCGGCTCCTTGTAGCCGGGCAGGGCCTCTTCCGCCGGGTTCGACTCCAGGGTGATGGTGTCGCCGACGCGGATGTCGCCGAGTTCGCGGATGGCCGCGACCATGTATCCCACCTCGGCGAAATTGATCTGCTTGACCTTCACGGGAAACGGCGTGTAGCGACCGAGCTCGCTGATCTGGTAGGTGCGACCGGTGCCCATCATCCGCACCTTGTCACCGACCTTGATCAGGCCATCCATGACTCGGAAGTAGACGATCACGCCGCGGTAGTCGTCATACTTGCTGTCGAAGATGAGGGCTCGGGTCTTGTCGGTGGTCGAGGGTCGCGGACCGGGAAGGCGCTCGCAGATCGCATCGAGCAGTTCGGGAATGCCCTGGCCGGTCTTGGCCGAGACGTAGATGCAGTCCTCGGCGGGAAGCCCGAGCACCTGTTCGATCTCCATCGCCACCTTGTCGGGATCGGCGGAGGGCAGATCGATCTTGTTGACCACTGGAATGAGCTCGAGGTTGTTGCCGACCGCGAGGTACGCGTTCGCAACCGTCTGGGCTTCCACACCCTGGGTCGAATCGACCACGAGGATGGCGCCTTCACAGGCGGTCAGGGCCCGCGAGACTTCGTAGGCGAAATCGACGTGTCCCGGGGTGTCGATGAAGTTGAGCTGGTAGAGCTCGCCCTTGTAGGTGTGATGCACCGTCACCGCGGACGCCTTGATGGTGATGCCGCGTTCGCGCTCGAGATCCATCGAATCGAGGAACTGGGCCTTGGCGTCGCGATCAGAGAGTGCCTTGGTGGCTTGCAGCAGGCGGTCGGCCAGGGTGCTCTTGCCGTGGTCGATGTGAGCGATGATGGAGAAGTTTCGGATTGGCACGTGGCGTCTTGAGTCGGCTGTTCGCGCGGGCACTGCTTCGGAGGGGACGGCGCCGCCGGCTTTTCTCTGAAGGGCTGCTCGCGGAAGCCGGGATGATATGCAGGGCTGCCGTGGCTTCTGGCCCGCTCAACGCGGTCCAGGTGATCACCGCGTCAGGAGCAGTGGCCGCAAGCCGCCGCCGGAAGCAGTCGCCGGAAGCAGCCGGATGATGTCGTCGGCAACCTCGACCTCCCTCACGAACCCGATTCCCCCCGCCAAAGTCGCGAGCAACCGCCGCAGTCCCTCGATGGTCGGATAGGCCGGATCGGTCCCGAAGAGCCGGGCATCGTCGATCAGGACGGCATGAGGCAGTGCCGCCGCGCCGCATCCTTGGCGAGACGCGTAGATCGTCTCGAGTTCGGCGATGACTGGAGTATCTCCTTCACCGCGTGCCGTCCCCGGTCCGGAGTAGTGACCGTCGAGCCAGAAGAGCGCCGGTCGATCGAGGGTGGCCACGACCGTGCGCAGGGCCGCGGCGCTGTCACCCTCGATGATCTCGATCTGCGGACTCCCCGCGAAACGACGCCGCGCCGCAGCGGCAAGCGGGGCGCTCAGTTCGATCGAGACGATCCGACCAAAGAACGGGCGCATCGCCGCCACCATGTCGCCGCGGAACGTCCCGGTCTCGACCAGCGTGCCGAGCGAGAACGTGCGGGCGGTCTCGAGCACGGCGTGCCGCTTCACCGGATGAGGCGGCGGAAGCGGCGAGCCCCGGGCATGCCATCGACTGATCGCCCGAGATTCGACGAAACCGCGAATGCCCGGCGCCAGGGAGAGGGCATGGGTCAAGCGATGCAGGCGGGCGCGGCTCATGAGGGAGGGCAGTCGATGTCGGATGGGTGCGTCGCGGTTGGCGTTTCGATCCCCGAAGGCGGGGCGCTCAGGGGAGCCTACCGCAACAGGCGTTTCGCTTCAGCCAGTCGTTTCGGAACTGCTCGACAGCCTCAATGCACTCGATTGTCGACCGCACTCGGGACATCGCTCGATTGCTCCGGGCGCCTCCGGGTGGCCGCAGCCGAGGCAGACCGGCCGCCCCATGGTGCCGAAAGCTCGCCGCACGAAAGGGACGTACCACCACTGCATCGCCCGGATGAAGGCCAGATGCTGCGCCAGCAGATAGACCGGGATCGAGATCAGAAAGAGCCGAAGGGAGACAGGGGAGGGCCACCCCTTGTTCGTGTTCGTCAGCTCGAAGAGGAGTTGCATGACTCCAAGCCACAGCCCGGAGGGAAGCAGGCTGATTGCGGTGAAGGTCACGATTGCCCGCGGCGAGCGCAGCATCGCCAGATTGGCCCGCCAGTGCAGTCGAAACTTCTCGCGGATCGTGAGTCGCATCGACCGATCGTGAAGGTCGTACCAGAGCAAGCCCATGGAAGACCTTCTTCAACGAATCACGCGCAGCGACGTGGTGCGAGAGAGTTCTTCGGTCGGGCGGGCGATCAGGTCGTAGCCGTCGGCGGCGACGGCCGTGCAGCGGACGAGCTCGCCCGAGGCCAGTGGCGAGGCGCTCTGGACATAGGTGAGCGAATCGATCTGCGGCGCCTGGAAGTAGGCTCGACCGGTGTAGAGCGATCCGCCTTGGGAGACGCCGGTGGTCGCCCGCACTTCGCTTCGTCCCGCTGCGGGACCCTCGATCAGCACATCGAACCGGCACGACTGCTCGGCGAGGTAGGCTGTGTTTTCGAAGGCCATCTGCTGCTGAAGGAGCATGATCTCGCGCTCCCGCTCGAGCTTGATCTCTTCCGGCACATGAAGCGCCGGATCGAGATCCATCGTTCCCGCCGGTGTGCCCTCTTCGCGCGAGTAGCGGAAGACGCCAAGCATGTCGAAGCCGACCTCTTCGATGAACTCGAGAAGTTCACGGTGATCGTCATCGGTCTCGCCGGGGAAGCCGGTGATGAAGGTGGTCCGAATGGCGATGCCGGGGACTCGCTCCCGCAGCTTGAGCATCAGCGTCTTCTGAGCCTCGCCGGTGATGTTGCGCCGCATGGCCGCGAGCATCGAGTCGCTGGCGTGCTGCAGCGGAATGTCGATGTATTTGACGATGTTGGGCAGCGTGGCGATGGCCTCGATCATCTCGTCGCTGAAGGTGCTGGGATAGGCGTACATCAGCCGCATCCAGCCGCCGCCCTCCTCGCTGGCGACGCGGTCGATGGTCTTCAGCATGCCGACCAGCCCCTCGCCCGGTGCGTCGTAGCCGATGTCGTTTCCGAAGCTGGTGGTGTCCTGCCCGATCAGGTTGAGCTCGTAGGCGCCGTCGCGCATCAGCTCGCGGGCTTCCATCGCGATGCGGTCGAGCGGCTTGCTTCGCATCTTGCCGCGGATCGAGGGGATGGTGCAGAAGGCGCAGCGCTGATTGCACCCTTCACTCACTCGCAGATACGCCCAGTGGCGCGGAGTCAGGCGGAAGCGGGCGCTGTCGTCCTCGAAGTAGCCCACGCCCTTGCCATCGGCGCCGTTCACGGTCAGACCCACCGTCGACCGTCCGCGCTCCTTCGCCGCCTGCAATGCGTTTCCCGCGATCCAGTAGCGGGGGCCATCGCCGGCCTCGGGCAGCGTGGAGCGGGCGCCCGATTCGAGCGCGGCGGGACCGTGCACGGCATCGAGGATGTGATCGCGGTCGAAGACTCCGATCATCGCGTCGATGCCCGGAGCCCACTCGAGGAGCTTGGCCCGGTGACGCTGCACGAGGCATCCCGCGACCACGACCCGCTGGAGCGACCCGTGGGCCTTGCGCGCCAGAGCCTCCTGGATGACGCCGAGCGACTCGTCCTTGCTGGCCTCGAGGAATCCGCAGGTGTTGATGACCACCGCGTCAGCCTTGTCGTGATCCGAAACCAGTTCCAGTCCGGCACCGCGCAGCAGTCCGAGCATCTTCTCGCTGTCGACGAGATTCTTCGGACAGCCGAGGCTCACAAAGGCGATGGACCGGATGGCGGACATGGGGGGGAGGGTAGCGCCACGCGCGTCGGCTGGCACCGAGTGGGGGCGCCGGCGAAGCCGACGCTGTTTCTTGCGGCACACCTCAGGAGTCGGCGCCAGCCGACGACGACCCCGCCGCGCCGACGCCGTACAACCCCCGCGCGCGAATACACCTCTCCACCTCCGGATCCAGCAGTCCTCCGACCGACTCGCCAGATGCCAGTCGTCGCCTCACCTCGGTCGAACTGCTGTCGACCGGGGGCAGCGGCACGATCCCGCGAATCATCGCCTCGGCGGCATCCGGCGGGAGCGATTGCCGAAGCGACTCGATCACTCCCTCGACCGTGTGCGGGGGGCGGAGCACGATCGCGGGGAAGGCGAGATCGAGGATTTCGAGCGGCTCGCGCCACCTCGCAAAGGTGACCGCGCTGTCGGAACCCATCAAAAGGATGAACACCTCCTCGGGGCCGCGGAGCTGGCGCAGCGCCCGCAACGTCTCCACCGTGTACGCCGGTGGAGGCCGGTCGAGCTCGATGGTCGAGATCTCGGTGTCGGGTCGGTTTCGAAGCGCACGCCGCAGCATCTCCAGGCGATCCGCCGCGGCCGTTGGGGCATCGGACTTGAGTGGGTTCTGCGAGGTCGGAACGAAGAGCACCGAGGTGCATCCGAGGAGCTGCGCCGCGGCTCGGGAGCACTCCAGATGGGCGCGCTGCGGAGGATCAAACGACCCGCCGTAGATCAGAAGCCTCGGACGGCGAGGGTCAATCATCCTCACCTCCGATGGACGGGAGTTGATCCAATCGCAGGGGGACGTCGTCGTGCTCGCGCGGTCCCTCCGTCCTGCCGGCCAATTGGGCAATCGCCTCGGCGGCGCCGCCGAGCAGCTCGGCGACCGCGAGCATGGCTCTGGTGCTGCGGACACCCAGCTCCCTCATCGCCGGCAACTGCTGCGGCTCCCGGATGAGCGCGGAGAGCACGCCCCGCAGGCGGGTCGAACCGCGTGGTGTGACCCAGTCGGCGACATCCACGGGAAGGGTGTCATTCGGACCGTCGCTCACGCCGCGAAGAACCAGCCACTGAACTCCGCGGTGGTGACATGTCTCGGCGAAGCCCCACGACTCAAGATCGATCAGGGTCGCGTCCGGGTGTCGTTGGGCCAGGGCCGCCTTCTCGGCAGGTGTCCGAACCACGCCGCTCACGGTGAGACCGCCGGCGGCGGCTCCACCCTCGGCTCCACCCTTGGCTCCGTTGGCGCCCAGGACGCGCTCGAGGAGCGGGCTCCGCCACACGCCACCCCCGGCGTGGTCGCTGCTCTCCACGCGCGCAAGCCACGCGGCCGGTGGATACGGCGTGCGAATGGCGCCGGCGGTGCCGACCAGGATGGCGATGTCCCCCGACGCTCCGTGTCGCTCGATGAACGTCTTCGGGCCGAGTCCCGGGCCGACGACGGTGGCACCTGGGAGATGCGTCGTCCCGCGCAGCCCCTTGCTCAGGATGCGGGCCTCGAAGGAGAGCGGGCAGAGGAGGTGCGTGGCCACGGGGGCCAGATCGTAAGGTGTCGAGTCGCGCCTGCGCAGCGCCGCCCGCACCGTCCTACTGGCTTGTCTGCTGGCCCATCGACTGGTCTGTTGGGCTCGAGGGCGCGAATCCTCGGCTCGGCCAACCCCTTCAAGGAACACCCCGATGACTCTTCGTGCCCACCGATTCACCTCCGCCACGCTCCCCGCCTCGGTGGCTGCGCGGCTCGCCGCCGCTGCCGCGGACAACCCACCGCTGCGCCGCGGCGACCGCGGGACCGGCGACCGAGGGGCCATCCGCGCCGTGCAGCAGGGCTTGATCGATCTCGACGATCCGACGATCTCGATCGCCTTCGGGGCCACCGGCATCTTCGGGAGCTCGACGCTGGAGGCGGTGATGCGCTTCCAGCGCCGCCAGAATCTCGTCGCCGACGGGGTGATCGGAAGCGCCATGCTGAAGGCCCTCGACGACTGTCATGCTCCGGCGGTGCCCTCGACCACCGCCGCCAGTGGTGCCGCCGCAGCGTCGGGCCCGCGCGGGCTGAGCCTGCACTTCGGCGTGAACGTCGTGAATCCCGCGGCCTACAACGGCTGGGACGGAGCCCTCGGAGGCTGCGAGCCCGACGCCAACGACATGGAGAAGCTCGCCAAGTCGCTCGGGTACACGACCAAGAAGTTCCTGAGCCCTGCGGCAACCAGCGGTGCACTTCTGAGCGAACTCGCCGGCGCCGCCCACACCCTGCGGACCGGCGACATCCTCTTCCTGACCTACTCCGGCCACGGTGGCCAGGTGCCCGACACCAACAACGACGAAGACGCCGACGACGTCGAAGGTCTTGACGAAACCTGGTGTCTGCACGATCGGCAGGTGATCGACGACGAGCTCTTCGCGGCATTCGCCAAGTTCGCTCGCGGCGTGCGGATCATCGTGCTCTCCGACAGTTGCCACAGCGGCACCGTGCTGCGCGGCGCCGAGTACGACGCGGTGGCCCGGGTCCTGGCGACCAACCCCGAGAGCGACCTCAAGATCAAGGCCTATCGATCGGTTCCAATTGAGCTGCGCCGCGCCATCTACACGACTCACCGCGCTCTCTACGACGGCATCCAGGCGATCGTCGAACCGGTGAACGCCGCGTCGGTGCAGGCCAGCGTGATGCTCATCTCCGGCTGTCAGGACGATCAGCTCTCGGGTGACACCGGCTTCAACGGGGTCTTCACGTCGCGCATGATGCGAGTCTGGAACAGCGGTTCCTTCGGCGGTGGCTACCGCCAGTTCCACGAGACCATCCGCCGCCAGATGCCCTCCACCCAGCAGCCCAACCTCTACATGGTCGGGGCGTCGAACGAGGGATTCATGGCCCAGAAGCCCTTCGCAATCTGACCGCGTACGTCACGACGTCGCCGACGAGCATCAGGGCCGAACTCCTCCCGGCTCGAGCCGTCGGCGACGTTCCCTTCCGGCGGGGAACACCTCGCTCGCGCCTGGCCCTGGGCCCGTCGTGGACCGTCGCGGCTGCTCGGCCCGATCTCGCTACTATCCGCCCGTCCTGGACGATCCAGTTCCGCTCCCGGTTCTCAGCCGGTGCGCAACCGGCCCTCAACTGGCCCCATCGTCTAGCCTGGTTCAGGACATCGCCCTTTCACGGCGGTAACGCGGGTTCAAATCCCGCTGGGGTCACTTCCGCATCCCGCACCGGAGCGCGTCCGAGTGCGGGATGCTGTTTTTGCGGAGTGCGTTGCGAGTCCGTCCCGAGTGCAGGGCGTCGTGCAGCGCGTCAGTCCGGGCACCCGCCCCAGGCGCCGAGCAGGAGACCGAGGTCGGCGCCATCGACGTCGCCGTTGCCGTCGAGGTCGGCGGAGCCATCCGTTCCCCACTGGGCGAGGAGGACGCCGAGATCGGCGCCGTCCACCTGACCGTCGTTGTTGAGATCGGCGACGAGGCCGGGGTCGTACGCCCCGCCGATGCGCGAGATGGTCCCGCCGGTACTTGAGACCCAGGCTTCTCCGCAGCCGCTGCCGAGACCGATGCCGCTCAGGGACCCGATGCCGGCGGCGTGCGCAACCTCGGAAACGAAGCTCCCGGTCGGGGTGTACTCGACGACGCGGGGCTCGACGCTGCTGACCAAGAGCAGGTTGCCGGTGCCCCCGACCACTTCGATGTCGCCGAAGTTGATCGAGACGCTCCCCGACAGCGAGAAGCTCTGAATGACGGCACCGGTGGTGGGATCGATCTCGGCGACTCGGTTGGCGTTGACCCCGCCCGGGACCTGGTCCTGGACGAGGAAAAAGGTATCGCGGATCGGGTGGTAGGCGCCGCCGACCACATGGCTCGTTCCGAAGGTCGTCACCAGTGTCGCCAGCACGGCGCCGGTCGACTTGTCGAGGGCATAGATCTCGGCCACGCCGGTCTCGCCGTCGATGAAGAGCAGCGTGCCTTTGGGAACCGCGATCCCGGCGAGAACCAGAGGTTCCGGCGCGACCTCCAGGTCGCTGTCATCGGCGGCCCCCCCCGGCCGCGGAATGGTCGAGATGGGTGTGCCGGTGCTGCTGAAGCGCTGGATCCAAGGGGCGAAGGCGCCGTACACCCAGACCGAGTCGGTGGCGCTGTCGTACGCGCAGCCGACCGGTGTGCCAATTCCCGAGGGGAACTGCGAGATCACGACCATGTCGGCGCCGGCAGGGCTCACGGCCGAAGTCGCCGTCACGCAGAGCGCTGCAGCGACCGAAGTGGCGAGGCGACGAACGCCGAAGGAGGGAACGCGGTGAATCATCTGTGGTTTCTCCCAGCGCGGCGAGGACAACGCCGAGCTCGCGGCCACGGTAGTCGCCGCGACACTCGTTCCGCGTCGACAATTCAACTCGGGAGTCGACGCGTGAAGCTGGGCAGGGTGATGACTCCAGTCAGACAACGGGGCGAGACCACCGGGTGAAACAACCGAGTACGACAACGGGGCGCGATGCGTGCGAGAGACAACTGCGTGTCCAGCTCAGCCGCGCTCGCCGACGAGACCTGGTCCGGGCCGGATCAGTGAAATCCGCGTATATGCAACATCGAACCCGAAGCGGCGGACGTTTCGCTCGGTGCCCTGTCCCGGCGTTCCGCTGATGGTGGCGAGAGTTGCGCCCACCCTGACAGCGTGGTTGAGCCGCGCGGCCATCAGCGCCTGCTGGACTCCGCGGCGTCGATGTTCGGGAAGCACGCTCAAGGCAAAGAGGGCGACGAGATCGTCGAGCTGTTCGAGAAAGCCGCCGCCCACACACCGTCCGTCGAGCAGGGCCGCAAAGGGCAGAGTTCGAGCGTGGAGCGCGCAGCGGCGACAGAGCGAGAGCTCGGCGTCGGACGGTGGTGTGCCGAGGGGGCAGAACCCGGTGCAGATGGCCTCGACCAGCGCCGTAATCATCGCGTCGTCATCGCCATCGACGATCCGGATCTCGAGCGAAGGCGGAGTCGGCACATGGGGCGTGAGCGGCGCTCCCGCAGCAAGTGGTCGGAAGAAGACCTGCTCGTAGTGCCGCACCACGAAGCGCTGGGCCGAGAGCGCCCGCAGAAACGAGCGGTGGACGAAAGGAGCGCAGTCCACTCGCGGTTCGATGCCCGCGGACTCGTACCACGCCGCCAGCTCGGCGATCTCCGCGCTGATGCGCTCGGCGCCGAGCGATTCGATTGTGGCGTGGTCGAGTCCGGCAGCGACCGCCATGCTCGCCCACGTGCCGGGCGTGTCGCGAGAGGCGATTCCATCGAGAAACGGACGCGCTTCGCGAGCGACTTCGCTCACGCCCTTGGCGCAGCGGAACTCCTCACGTCGGGCGATCTCGGCACGTGCAAGCATGTGGCGGCAGGGTGGAAGGGTAGCGGTTGCCTTCATCGCCGCTCGCGACCGACTGCGCTCTGCGATGCGCACCAGTTCAGCCAGAGCGAACGCATCGCACCTTCGAACCGTCGGGCGAAATCCGCTTCATCGCGCAGCGGAGAGCGCTCCATCGCGGCCCGGAGTGATGCCCGATCGTGCGTGCGGGCCTTCTCCGCCAGGGCCACGGCACGGACGATGTATTCCTCCGCGGTCCGCGCCACCAGATCGGGCCGACCGATGGCTCCCAGGAGCGAGGCACCCACTCGGGCGTGGTGCACCCTTCCTTCGAGCGTCACCACCGGTGTACCCATCCACAGGGCCTCGCAGGTGGTCGTGGTGCCGTTGTATGGAAACGGATCGAGACCGACGTCGACCTGGCCATAGCGGGCGAGGTGGTCGAGATGGGTCTCGGTCCACGCCAGAGTGTCGACGCGTTCGGGAGCGATGCCGGCAGCATCGAGGCGCGACAGAAGTCTGGTTCGGGCTCGCTCGAAACGCAGGCCGTTGCACTTCAGGAAGAGTCGCGAGCCGGGCACGCGGCGGAGGATCTCACCCCACGCTGCGATGGTGGGATCGCTCAGCTTCGCGAGGTCGTTGAACGAGCCGAAGACCACCGGGCGATCGGTGCGCGTCTCGGCCTGGTCCGGAAGGTCGACGTCGATCCGAGTGCGCCAACAGAGAAAGCACGGGTCCAGGCGGACCAGCGGCTCGGTGCACGCGGCGTCGGGGCCGCATGTGTCCGCGGCATCGGTCGTGCTGTCGACGATTCGTGCATCCATCGTCGCGAGCCCCGTGCTTCCCGCGTATCCAAGCCAGGTCACCTGCACCGGCGCCACTCGCGCGGCGAAGGCAGGCAGCGAGTTCCCGAGACTGTGGCCGCCGAGATCCACCGCCAGGTCGAGCTCCCTTGCACGAGCACTTGCAATCAGCCCCTTCGTGTCGAGCCGACTGGTGTCGATGAGCGGCGCCGCTCGGGCAAAGCGCGCCGTGATCGCGTCAGGCGCCGTGGTGCTCGAGAAGAGGATCGCTTCGATCTGCCGCCGGTCGAGTGATTCGATCAGGGGCAGGGCGAAGCTGGCCACGGAGTGGTCGCAGAAGTCGGCGGAGAAGAAGCCGACGCGAAGCTCCTTGTCGGGGGTGCGCCGATTGCGGAACCGTGGGGCGGGGACTGCCCAATCGACACTGGCAATCAGCGCAGCACCGGCACGCTCGGCAGTGCGTCGAAGTGCGGTCGCGGCGACCTCGGGGAGGAGCAGGGAGAGGAAAGCCCGGTACCCCGCGGCGCGCGGTTCGCCCGGGGTGCGCTCCAGCACGGTCGACACGACTGCGAATGCGCCCTCCGGATCGCCGCACTCCTGAAGCAGCGTCGCCAGATTGAGGCGGGGTTGCGGCAGCTCGGGAGCGAGCTCGATGGCCCGCCGCTGGCAGAGCTCCGCTCGATCGATCGCCCCGAGCCGCTTCTCGGCCACCCCGAGGTTGATCCATGCGGTTGCGTTGTTCGGGTGTCGCTCGACGGCGCGGTCGAGTCGGACCTTGGCTTCGGCGATGCGACCGAGCTGAAGGAGCGCCCACCCTGCGCTGATGTCCATCGGCGCCCTGCTTGGCGCGAGAGCCTCGAAGCGCTCCGCATGGACGAGGAGCGTCTTCCACTCACCCAGCCGCTCGGCCGCGAGGGCCCGCAGGAGATGCAGCTCGGGGTCGTTGGGGGATGCGGCGAGGGCTCGCTCGGCCAACTGAGATGCCTCGCGATAGCTGCCCTTGGCGCCCAGTTCGGCGATCTGGCGACGGAGTTCGAGCGGATTCGCGGGTCGGCGAGCCATGCGGGATGCGATGGGAACGGGGCGGTCGGCGTCCGCCGATCACGACTCGCGCGGATGAAGCATTCTGGCAACTCTCGGGATGAGAAGCATCATCATCCCCGGAATGCCAATTGCAATTGTCACTGCGAAGAAGGCGGGATAGCCGAGCTGATCGGCAAGGGCCCCCGAGATCGCTCCGCAGAGTCGATTTCCAAGCAGCATCACGCTGGTCAGCAGGGCGTACTGGGTGGCGCTGAATCGACGGTCGCAGCAGGACATGAGATAGGCCACGAACCCCGCAGCCACGAGGCCGGTGCAGAAGTTCTCGATGCCGATTGCGACGAAGAGGGCCGGGAGCGTTGCCTTCACGGTCGCCAGGTAGAGGAAGCCGGCGTTGCTGAGAAGCTGGAGCGATCCGAAAAGCAGAAGCGAGCGCCGTAATCCGATTGACGCCACGACGCCGCCGCCGCACAGCGCTCCGACGATGGTCATGGCCAGACCGAAGGTCTGCCGAACGAGGGCGATCTCGCTGTTGCTGAAGCCGAGGTCGACCAGAAAGGGGGAGGTCATCCGGGCCGCCAGATAGTCGGGCAGCTTGAACAGGAAGACAAAGAGCAGAATCAGCGGGCCATGGGCGGTGGCGAGAAACGCTCGGAAGGGCTCGATGACGGCTTCGAGAAGAGTCTGCGGATGCTCATGTGCACCTGGCGGCTCGGGGGCGAAGGCGGTGCCCAGAAGACCAATCACCAGCAGGCCGGCCGCAACCAGATACGCCTGCGACCATCCGATCACGTCCACCAGGGCCAGGATTCCGGCGCCGGTGGCGATCATCGCCAGGCGGTAGCCGGTGATGAAGGATGCGGCGCCCGCGCCGCGAAGTTCCGGCGGGAGGACGTCCGCTCGATAGGCATTCAGGGCGATGTCCTGAGTTGCGCTGGTGAAGCTGACCAGGGCCGCGATCATCCCGAAGACGAAGAGCGGCGACGCACTGTCGCGCGGTCCGGCCAGCGCCATCCCGACGATGCCGACGATCAAGAGGAGCTGGGTGAGGAGCATCCACGCCCGCCGCCGTCCGAGACCCAGGAGAGGCGGTGCGTAGCGATCGACCAGCGGCGCCCAGAAGACTTGAAAGGCAGCCGGCAGCCCAACCAGCGAGAAGAGCCCGATGGTGGTCAGATCGATCTCCGCCCGCCGCAACCAGGTCGAGAGGGTGTCCTCGGTCAACGCCAGCGGCAGCCCCGACGAGAACCCGAGCAGGGCGATGGCGAGAATACGCCGATTGGAGTAGACGCGGAGGAAGGGGGTGCGCGGGATCAGGTGTGACAAGTCGGAAGTTAGGTGGCGCGGCGGTGCTTGGGACGGGGATGAGGCTGGGTGGCGCGTGGCTCTGAAGAGGGTTCACCCGTGCCCTGCGTTGCTGCGCCTCGCCTCGGCACGAGGTCCGCTCCGGCTGCGCCCCGACGGACCTCGAGCCGAGCAATTCAGGGGGGCGGGTGAACGGAGAGCGCTCACCTGAGAGAAGCGGAGGAACGGATTGAGCCCCCCTGGGACCGCCGAGCCCCAGCTCGACGGGGGGCGCGTGGCTCCCGCGCCAATCCGCCAGTGAGCGCGTCGGGTTCAACCGGCGCTCGCGTGTGAAACACGGTCGGACAAAGCCGACCGTGGCCTCCACCATTCCAATTCCCACACCCAACCCCCCAGAACTGCTCGGCTCGATCGACCACGCTGACGAAGTCAGCGCAGCGTCGATCGTGCCGAGCGCCAAACAGGTGCCGGCGAGCGCGGCACACCTCAGGAGTCGGCGCCAGCCGACGACCCAGTCGGCGCAGCCGACGCACCTCTCCGCATCACGCGGCGCAACTCGAACGCCGTCTTCGGGCGGTCGCAGCATGCGTCGGGATCTTCGCCGTCTCCGTCACCCGCGCCGCCGTTGGCCTGCTGCGGCAGGTTGAGCGGAAAGATGATGAAGTCGTCGTGAACCTCGTAGTGGGGGTTGCCCTTCATCGCCTGGAGCGCCGCCTGGAGCTCAAGGAGATGGTCCTTGGTCAACTGCAGGGCGTGCTCGTTGGGATGCCCCGTCGAACCGATTGGAAAGTCGACGCCGGGCGTCTTCGACATCTCGATGTGAGTGCCGAGAATCCAGCAGACCGGCTTGTCGGCGACGAACTCGACCAGTCGATCGATGCTGACCAGGTACTCGTCGAAGTTGCTGATGTACAGACGGCCGGGATAGAGCGTGTCGCCGGTGAAGAGGATGCCGGTCTGCCGGTCGTAGAAGGCGATGTGGGCTGACTGGTGCCCGGGGATTGGAATGATGTCGACGATTCGATTGCCGAGGTCGTACTGCACGATCTGCGTCGGCCAGTTGGTGATCCCGAAGAAGGCCTTCACCGCGGCCTGCGAGTTGCCGACCACGACGGTGTTGGGCTGACCGCTGAACTGGGCATTGCCGGCGACGTGATCGCCGTGGCCGTGCGTGTGGGCCACCACGAGCTGGAGCGGCGGAAGCCCGTTTCCCGCGGCCCACGCGGTCACCACCGCCTGAGTGGTGGCGTTGATTGGAATGTTGCCCGCGCCACTATCCATCATCAGCGCCTTCTGGGTGCCGAAGAGGATGGTCATGAAGGGGGCTTCGAAGTTGGTGCAGAGGGACTGACGGAGGATCGTCATTCCGTCGTTGAACGCGTGCACCTGAATCTTCGTTTCGGTCGGGCAGTTGAGGCCGCCGGAGATCCACTGCGCGGGGAAGACTCCGGCGTCGAGGGTCACCTCGCCCCACGACGCCAGCAGAATGCCAAGATCCGCGCCATCGACCGCGCCGCTGCCGTCGAGGTCCCACGGTCCCGGCTGCGACCATCCCGCAAGCAAGGCGCCGAGATCGGCGCCGTCGACGAGGCCGGAGTGATCGAAGTCGCCGACGCCGCATTGGGCGAAGGCGGAGGAGGCGAGCAGACAGGCGACGGACGAGGCGGCGAGGCGGCTGAGGAATCCCATGGTTCGGATTGTCGCGTGCGCGCGGCCGTGACGCGAGCGGGAAATTGGACCTCGGGTGGTCGGCTGACGCCGACGGGATCGTCGGCTGACGCCGACTCCTGAGGTGTGCCGCATGCGCGGCACCTCTGAAAGGCTGGAAATGCCGCCGACACGGGCACGGGAACTTCCCGTGCTCGCGAGCGGCGACATTTCCGGCGATGCAGTTGGAGATGCGCGGACAGGGTCCCAAATGGGTGCCGCGCATCGCCGTGAACGAATCACGGCCCCAGCGGCCCCGAGCCTGGAACTCGCCGAGCTGGGGCTGGGCGAGACGCTGGTGCGCGCAACATCCGTGCACGTCGACCATGCTCGCCAGACTTTCGTCACCTCCGTGCTCCATCCTTCCTGCGCACGACGCGAAGGACCTCGTCCATGGAGATCCGTGTCACTTCGGTCTTCGCTCAAGTGGGCGAATCGCCGTTCTTCACGGCGACCGGCGTCGCCGTACGCCGAGCTGGGGCTCGGCGAGACGCTGCGGGCGTGATTCGTTCACGGCGTTGCGTGGCACCCCCCGCGCAGCGCACACCTCGAATTCGCGAAAGCGAGTGTCGGCCCGGAGGGCCGAACGGAGCGATCAAGCACCGGCCGAACGGAGCGCTCAAGCACCGGCCGAACGGAGCGCTCAAGCACCGGCCGAACGGAGCGCTCAAGCACCGGCCGAACGGAGCGCTCTAAACATTGAACAGGAAGTGAACCACATCCCCATCCCGCATCACGTACTGCTTGCCTTCGCTGCGCAGCTTGCCGGCTTCCTTGATCGACTTCTCGCTCTTGTACTGAACGAGGTCGTTGACTGTGTAGGTCTCGGCTCGGATGAAGCCCCGCTGGATGTCGGAGTGGATGGCACCTGCGGCTTCGGGGGCGGTGGCGCCCTGCGGGATCACCCAGGCCCGCACTTCCTTCTCGCCTGCGGTGTAGAAGACCGAGAGCCCCAGCAGATCGTTGAGGGCACGAGCGAGAGGCCCGATGGCCGGCTCCTTGAGTCCCAGGGACTCGAGCATCTCGGCGCGGCCCGCCTCGTCGAACTCGGCGATCTCCGCCTCGAGCTTGGCGCACATCGCCACCGACCCGCCGTGCCGTTCTGCGGCGATGCGAGCCACGGTCTGGGCGTGGGCCGAGGTTCCGGCAAGATCGTCCTCGCCGACGTTGGCCACATAGAGGACGGGTTTGGCGGTGATCATCCCGAAGCCGCGGAGGATCAACTGCTCCTCCTTGTTCCAGGGTCCCGCAGAGCGCAGCGGCTGGAACTCGGCCAGCACCGGCAGGGCCTTCTCGAGCACACCCAGCCGGGCCTTGGCGTCCTTGTCGGCGCCGCGGGCGGCGCGCTGGGCCTTGTCGATGGCTCCTTCGACCACCGCGAGGTCGGCGAAGGCCAGTTCGACGTCGATCAGATCGATGTCCCGGGTCGGATCCACGGTTCCCTTCACGTGGGCGACCGAGGCGTCTTCGAAGCAGCGCACCACGTGGCAGATCGCATCGACCTGTCGAACGTGAGACAGGAAGGCGTTGGCCCCGCTCTTGCCCTCACCTGCACCCGGCTGCAGTCCGGGGACGTCGGTCACCTGAAGGGAGGCCGGGACGATCTTCTTGGGGATGATGAACTGGGTGATGGTCTTGAGGCGGGGGTCCGGGATCGGGGCGATTGCGAGGATCGGTTTCACGCTTCCGACCGCCGCGGCAATCGCGCTGCGGCCGGCGAGGGCGGCGAGGAGAGAGGTCTTTCCGACTTGGGGAAGGCCGACGAGTCCGACTTCCATGATTGATGTCTCGGGACTGATTTCGCGGGAGGAAGGCACTCGCGGACCGAACGGCCGGCGACTGCGCGGGGCGAGGACTGGGTGACGATTGGGTGACGATTGGGTGACGATTGGGTGACGATTGGGCGACGACCGGGTGATGGCCAGGCGCCGACCGGACCACGAAAAGAGCGGCGAGTCTATCAGCCGCGGAAGAACTGGCCGGCCCGGCCAAAGTGTTCACCTCGCAGCTCCTCGCAAGCCGACAATGATGCTTCGCGTGAAGCACGGCCCGCCCCAGCCCTCCTCCCACAGCCGCACCCAGGGCCGCAACCAGACGCGGCCCCTGCTCGGCAGCATGTTCGTGCGCCGGCTGCTGGTGCTCGCGGGGCTGTCGACGATCATCATTGCGGCGCTCGGAGCCCAGTTGACGCGACTCACCGTCTTCGAGGGCGAGGATCACCGCGACACCGCCGAGCGCCGACTCGATCGAGTCAAGTTCCTCCCGACCTATCGGGGTCGAATCCTCGATCGCCACGGTCGCGTGCTGGCCGAGGATCGCGCCGGATACGACATCGCCTTCGAGTACGAGTTCCTGAGCGGTGCCTGGGCGGCACGGCGCGCCACCCAGGAGGCTCGCGCCTCGGTCGGACCCTCGCGCTGGGGAGAGCTTTCGGCCGCCGAGCGCGAGGCCCTGATCGGCGCCGCCCTTCCCGCGGCGGAGGCTCAGGCCCAGTGGCTCCTTGACGTGGTGGCGCGGCTGATCGACGTCGATGGCGCCGAACTCGATCACCGCGTCGACGAGATCAAGAAGCGGGTGCACGCTCGGGCCGTGTCGGTCTGGGATCGTCAGCGCGAGATCGAACGCAGCCGCCACGCCGATGGCGAAGAGCGGTTCACACCTCGATCGATCCAGGAGCATCGCGAAGCGCACGGCGTCGCCCAGGGTGTCCCCGATGTCGTTGCCTTCGAATGTCAGCGCCTCGCCGACGAATATCCCGGCACGGTCGAGGTCGAGGAGGCCACACGACGGGTCTATCCCGCGTCGCGCCTCGAGGTCGAACTCGATCGCAGCCGGCTGCCGCGCACGATCCGCAAGACGACCTCGGTGAAGTTCGTGATCGACGGCGTCGCTGATCACGTCCTCGGAGAACTGCGCGAGAAGGTCTGGCCGAGCGACCTCAAGGCTCGGCCTTTCCTCGATGCGTCCACTGGCAAGGTCGTCGATCTCGGCGGCTATCGCCCCGGCATCGATCGCGTCGGGGCGAGAGGAATCGAAGCGAGCCAGGAGCGACTGCTGCGCGGCGTGCGCGGCATGGAGCAGACTCGTCTCGACACCGGACAGGTCCTCCGCACCGAGCCGCAGCCGGGTCAGGACGTGGCCCTCACCATCGACATCGAGCTGCAGGCGATGGTGCACGCGATCCTCACGCCGCGATTCGGCCTGATGAAGGTGCAGCCGTGGCAGGTGCCCAACGAGTCGGAGGAGTCGGAGCGTTTCGCGGCCATCGGCTCGGAGCTGTATGGGGCCGCGGTCGTCATCGAGGTCGACACCGGCGAGATCCTCGCCGCCGTCTCCATGCCGACGGTCTTCCACGGCCGCGAGATGGACGGGCCGCAGATCGCCGCGTCGCATCCCTTCGTCAACCGTCCCTTCGAGGCGCCCTACCCGCCCGGCTCGATCCTCAAGCCCGTCATCTATCTGGGCGCGGTGTCGGCCGGAGTCATGCGCCGCGATGTTCGCATCGAGTGCAACGGTCACTATCTCCCCAACGATCCGACGCGGCTGCGTTGCTGGATCTATCGCGAGCGGACCGGCTTCTCGACCCACTCGGCCCGAATCGGCGGACCACTCGACGTGGTCGAGGCGATCGCTCGCTCGTGCAACATCTTCTTCTACTCCGCGGCGACGCGGCTTGGCGGGACCAGGCTGGTCGCGTGGCTCGGACAGTTTGGAATCGGGACACCGCTTGACTGCGGACTGCTCGCGACGATCCCCGACGAGAACGATCGCATGCAGACCGTCGGCGAGCACGGTGGGTTCCTTCCCTCCGAGCCCGGAACGCTGGCCATGAACGAAGTGGCCCAGATGGGAATCGGCCAGGGACCGGTGGCCTGGACACCGGTGCAGGCCGCGAACGCCTTCGCGACGATTGCGCGAGGCGGCGTCACTCGAGACGCGACCTTGATCCGCGCCGTCGGGAGTGGTGCGCGGGGCGGTGAAGCAGCATCCCAATCGACCGAGCACGCCTTCGAACGGGCCGGGCCGCGCCCCGACCTTCCGCTCGATCCCGCGGCAGTGAGTCTTGCACTTCAGGGCCTGCGCGATTCGGTCAACTCCGATCACGGCACGGGCGGTCGACTCCGCTATGAGAACAACGAGAGCGATCCGATCATCGACACCGAGAATCTCCTGGTCTGGGGCAAGACCGGAACGGTGCAGGCCCCGCCGGGTCCTGATCACGCATGGTTCGTCGGGCTCGTCAGTCCCGCAACCGAAGGCCGGCCTCGCTACGCCGTCGCGGTGATCGTCGAAGGCGGGCGCTCGGGCGGCCGCGGCGCGGGACCCGTATGCAACCAGATCATCCATGCGATGCGCCGGCTGGGATACCTCCCGAACATGAACACGGCGGCCCCGCCGGCACGTTCCGACTCCGCCGCGAAGGATCGTGACGAGTGAGCCGAACCGGCCAGCAGAACCCCTCGGCCGTGCCGCGACTCGCCGCTTCAGGCGAGCCCTCGCACCCCGCCGCAGTCGCCGGACGCGCCCCGTACACGCCGGCAAGCGTCCTCTACACCGCAAAGCCGCTCCATCGCCCCAGGCTGATGCCGCTCAACGGCGGCGTGCTCTGTCTTCTCGCGAGCGCCGGTCTGACCTTGATCGGGGTGATTGCAATTGGCACCACCGAACCGGATCTGGCGAGGCGGCAGGTGGTCTTCGCCCTGGTCGCCGTGGTGGGGGCGGCGCTGGCGACGATTCCCTCGCCGCGACATCTGCGGGCAATCGCCTGGCCGCTCTACGGATTCACGCTGATCCTCCTGGTCTTCGTCCTGATCCCGGCCGTTCCCGACGTGCTGGTCCGCCCGCGCAACGGCTCGCGCCGCTGGATCAACCTGGGGGTCGTCGACTTCCAACCCTCGGAGCTGGCCAAGATCGCCTACATCCTGGTCCTGGCGTGCTGGCTGCGGACCCGCGAGCAGCATCGCAATCTGCTGGGGTTGATTCCGCCGTTCATCCTCTGCCTGATCCCGATGTCGTTGATCCTGGTCGAGCCCGACCTGGGCACCGCGCTCCTCTTCGTGCCCGGCCTCTTCGCGGTGCTGATCGCCGCGGGGGCCAGGAAGCGTCACATCGGGGCAATCGTCGGGTGCGCCCTGATCATCGCGCCGCTCTCCTATCCGGTCCTCGAGCCCCATCAGCGCGACCGAATCGACGCGATGATCGCCCAGATCCGCGGTGACGATCGCTACGAGCAGGACATCGGCTTCCAGGGCAGTCGGGCGATGACTCTGGTCGGTTCCGGCGGCATCGCCGGCGTCGGAGGCGAACACGCCGAAGCCCTCATCCGCTACAACGGCCTGCCGGAAGAGCACACCGACATGATCTTCGCGGTGATCTGCTGCCGCTGGGGGCTCCTCGGCGGGCTGACGATCTGGTCGCTCTTCCTTCTTTACGCCCTCGGCGGGCTGCTGATTGCGGCCTTCTCGCGCGAGCCGTTCTCGCGACTCGTCGCCGTCGGGTTCACCACGCTGCTCATCGTCCAGATGATCATCAACACCGGCATGACCATCGGACTTCTCCCAATCACCGGCGTGACCCTGCCCTTCATCAGTTATGGCGGTTCGAGCCTCGTCGTGACCTGGATCATGACCGGGCTGCTCTACGGCCTGGGGCTGCGCCGCGGCGGATACCTGGTGCGCGAGCAGTTCGAGTTCGACGGGGCGTCGACGTGAGCAAGCTCCCGAGCTCCATTCCCGCCGCCTTCCTGGCCCAGTCCGAGCAGCAGGGGGTTCGCTTCGACGAGGGCGATCTCGAGCGCCTCGATCGGTACCTCGATCTGCTCTACGACGCCAACACGCGCTTCAATCTCACCGCGGTCAGCGATCGCGCCGTCGCGTGGACTCGCCACATCTTCGACAGTCTGACGTTGATTGCCCTTCTCGCGGAACTTCAGACCGACTTCGCCGACGAGGGACCGAGCGCCCCCGGGCTCCGCGGTGCGGCCCACGCCCTTCGCGTCATCGACATCGGCAGCGGCGGGGGACTGCCCGGCATTCCCCTGGCAATCTGCATGCCCACGGTGCAGTTCACGCTGCTCGAGGCCACCGGCAAGAAGGCCGACTTTCTCAGGGAAACCGCCGAGGAACTGGGTCTTCGCAACGTGACCGTGGTGGCCGAGCGGGCCGAGATCGCCGCGGCCGCGCCGACCGCGACCTCGCCGGGCGGAGCGCTCCGCGAGTCCTACGACGCCGTGATCGCCCGCGCCGTCGGACCGCTCCAGGTGCTCCTCGAACTCACCATTCCCTTCGCGATGGTCGGCGGACTGGTGCTGGCCATCAAGGGCGAGAAGGCCGCCGGCGAAGTCGAAGCCTCGCGACAGGCGCTGCATCGACTGCACGCCGGTGTGCTCGACATGCTGCGCACGCCGACGGGGACGATCGTCATCGTCGAGAAGCGGCGGCCCACACCCCGGCAGTACCCGCGAGCGCCGGGCGAGCCCAAGCGCAAGCCGCTCGGCTGACGCGGCCGTCATCTGTACACTCCGCCCATGTCGAAGAGCGCTCCGGGGTCCGTCGCTACAGACGCCATCGCCATCCGCCGACTGCTCGAGGCCGGTGCGCCCTGCATCGTCATCTCGACCGCGGAAGAGCAGTTCGCCCTGCGACTGGTGAGAGACGCGCTCCTTGACGACGGGCGGCCGCTCCTGCTCTGGTCGGTCGCCCGCGGACTCTTCGACGGTCGATTCGAGGATGGCGGACTGGTCGCCTCGACCGAGCACCCTGCGGCGGCGCTCTACCACCTGGCTCATCAGGCCTCGCATCCGGTGCGGGCGATTCTGCTCGATGTGGCCCCGCATCTCGAGGATGCCCGCACCATGCGTCTGCTGCGCGAGGCGATTGCGCGGGCCCGTGAGACGGGGTCGACGCTGGTGCTGATCGACAGCGCCGGTCGGCTGCCGTCGATCATCGAAGGAGACGCGACGCGCCTCGAGATCAGTCTTCCCGACGAGGACGAACTGGAACAGATCGTGCGGCGCACGGTGCGCGAGGTGAACGCCACGCGCCCGCTCAAGGTGGAGCTCACCCGCGGCAATCTGGCGACCATCGTGCAGAACCTGCGGGGGCTCACTCGAGGCCAGTCGGAGCGGGTGATCCGTGACTGCATCGCCGATGACCGTCGCCTCGACGCTCACGACATCGCCCGCATCCTCGTCCTCAAGCGGCAGGCGATCGCCGCCAGCTTCGGACAGAGCGTGCTGGAGTTCATCGAAACGCCCGGCGATCTCTCGATGATCGGCGGGCTCACCCGGCTCAAGCGCTGGTTGACGCAGCGAAGGCAGGGCTTCTCGGATCGGGCCGAGGCTCTGGGACTGCGTCCGCCGCGCGGAGTCCTTCTCCTGGGCGTGCAGGGCGCTGGCAAGAGTCTCTGCGCCAAGGCCATCGCCGCAGCGTGGCAGCTTCCGCTCCTGCGGCTCGATCCCGGAGCGCTCTTCGATCGCTACGTCGGCGAGTCGGAGCGGCGACTGCGCGATGCGCTCCTTTCGGCGGAGCGCATGTCTCCAATCGTGCTCTGGATCGACGAGATCGAGAAGGGCTTCGCGTCGGCTGCGAGTCGGAGTGTCGACGGAGGGTTGTCGCAGCGGATGTTCGGCACCCTCCTCACCTGGATGCAGGAGCGCAGTCAGCCGGTCTTTCTGGTGGCCACCGCCAACGACATCGAGGCTCTGCCGCCAGAACTCCTTCGCAAGGGTCGCTTCGACGAGATCTTCTTCGTCGATCTGCCCGGGGCGGCGACGCGTCGCGAGATCCTTTCGATCCATCTGCGACGCCGCAGCCAGGAGCCAGCCGACTTCGATCTCGACGCGCTGGTGGCCGCGAGCGCCGGCCGCAGCGGCGCCGAGATCGAAGAAGCGATCGTGGCGGGGCTCTACGAGGTGTTTGATCGCGGCGTGACCCTCGACACCGAGTCGCTGCGCAGCGCAATCCTGGCCTCGCCGCCCCTCTCGGTCACCATGGCCGAGCGGATCGATGCGCTCCGCGCGTGGGCGGTGGGGCGGTGTGTTCCGGCGGATGATTGAGGGGAGGAGGGGGGGAGGTCGGCGCAGCCGACGCCCTGTCGGCGAAGCCGAAGCGCCCTGTCGGCGCAGCCGACGACCCAGTCGGCGAAGCCGACCCCACTATCCTCCCCTCGTGCCGCCTCCCCTCGACGCGCCCGTCAACGACCTGCTGTCCCCCGGCGGCGCGGTGTCGCGGCGGCTCGATGGGTTCGAGGCTCGGCCGCAGCAGGTGCGGATGGCCAACGCGGTCGAGGAAGCTCTCGCCGACCGCCGTCGGCTGATCGTCGAAGCGGGGACCGGAGTCGGCAAGAGCTTCGCGTACCTCCTTCCGGCGATCCGGCGGATCGTCGAGCATCGCGAGCGAGTGGTGGTCTGCACCCACACCATCGCTCTGCAGGAGCAGCTCGTCGAGCGCGACATCCCGCTTCTTCAGTCGATGGTCGGCGACTTCTCGGCGGTGCTGGTCAAGGGTCGGAACAACTACGTCTCGCTGCGACGACTTCGTCAGGCCAGCGTCAAGGAGGAGCGGCTCTTCGCCCACGAGGAGTCGCGTCATGCCCTTCAGGTGATCGAGGACTGGGCCATGACCACCCGTGACGGCTCGCGGACCTCGCTGCCTTCGCGACCACCGGGCGAAGTGTGGGACGCGGTCCAGTCCGACAGCGACAACTGCATGGGACGGAAGTGTCCGACCTACGAGAAGTGCTTCTATCAGACTGCTCGGCGACGCATGGAGAACGCGGATCTGCTGATCTGCAATCACGCGATCTTCTTCTCGGATCTTGCCCTGCGGGCAGCCGACACCGGCTTTCTTCCTCCGTACCACCACGTCATCATCGACGAGGCCCACACCGTCGAGGACGTCGCTTCCGAGCACTTCGGCGTGCGCATCAGCGAAGGGCAGGTCGAGCATCTGCTTCGAGTCCTCTTCAACGATCGTGGCCACCGCGGGGCGCTGGCGTCGCTCCTGGTCGAGCCGGGATCGGAGGGGCTCGTCGACAAGGCGGTCGAGAGCGTGCAGCGCTGCCGCAGCGCCGCGGCGGGCTTCTTCGACGACCTCTGGCGCTGGCAGTCGGCGAACGCCTCCCGCAACGGTCGAATCGCGTCACCGGGAGTCGTGGCTGACTCGCTCGGACCGGAGCTGGCCCGGCTCTCGTCGCTGCTCATGATGATCCGCGAACGGGCCGCCCGCGATCCCGATCGATTCGAGTTGAATGGCTACGCGGTGCGGACCGGCGATCTGGCGCGGGCCATCGACATGCTGGTGGCCCAGAAGGCCGAAGGGTTCGTCTGGTGGATCGAGGTGAGTCATCGCCCCGGCGGCGGGCGCCGCGGCGGTCGAGGGCGAGTGAGTTTCTGCGCCGCTCCGATCGACGTCGCCCCGATTCTTCGCGAGCAGCTCTTCGGACAGAAGGTCTCGGTGATCCTGACGTCAGCCACCCTGGCCACCAAGGAGAACGACTTCTCACACGTCGCCGGTCGACTCGGGTGCGACGACGCGACCACCCTTCAACTGGGAAGCCCCTTCGATTTCCCGCGGCAGGCGACGCTTCATGTCGAAGCGGAACTTCCCGAGCCGAGCGACCCGGGGTACGTCGACGCCGTGGCTCCGCGGATCCTCGCCCACATCGCCGAGACCGATGGGGGGGCGTTCGTCCTCTTCACCAGCTTCCAGATGCTCGAGGCGGTGGTCAGTCGGCTGCGCGCTCCTCTCGAAGAGCGCGGTCATCCGCTGCTGGTGCACGGTGAAGATGTCGAGCGAACGGTGATGATCGAACGCTTCCGCGCCGACGAGCGCTCCGTCCTCTTCGGGACCGCCAGCTTCTGGCAGGGAGTCGACGTCCGCGGTCGGGCGCTTCGCAACGTGATCATCGTCCGACTGCCCTTCGAGGTGCCCGATCGTCCGCTCATTCAGGCCCGCCACGAGATGATCGAGTCCCGCGGCGGGAGCGCCTTCCGCGACGATTCGCTTCCCAAGGCGATCATCCGCTTCAAGCAGGGATTCGGTCGATTGATCCGCTCGGCGACCGATCAGGGGCGGGTGGTGGTGATGGATCCGCGCTTCGTCAGGAAGTCGTACGGGCGGCTCTTCCGCGCCGCGATTCCCGAGGGTGTGCCGATCATCCTGCACCGCGCCGACGGCTCGACCGAGCGTCCCGAGGTGTGACCGAGCAGGAGAACCCCCGCGAATTCCGGGCCCATTCGAGTTCGCCGGGCCGCGGCCCGCCGGGTCACGGCCACGCCGCCGCAATTCTCCATTACCATCGCGTCCATGCTCGGAAAAGTCTTCAAGGCCTACGACGTTCGCGCCACCTATCCCAAGCCGCTCAATGAGAAGCTCGCCTGGCAGATCGGCTTCGCCATCGCCCAGTACCTGACCGAGCAGGCCTCGGAGTCGGGCCGCGACGACCCGATGATGCGGAACATCGCCATCGGTCGGGACATGCGAAAGAGTTCGCCCGCGCTGGCCAAGGCGATCAAGCAGGGGATCCGCGACTTCGGAGCCCACGTCATCGACGTGGGGCTGGTGGACACCCCGATGGTCTACTTCGCCATCAACCACTTCGGCTGCTGCGGTGGCGTGCAGGTCACCGCCTCGCACAATCCGGCGAGCTACAACGGCTTCAAGATCTCGAAGATCGATGCCAAGCCGGTGGGCATGCCGACCGGGCTCGATGACGTCAGACGCTTCGCAGCGATGGTCGATCGCGAGAAGCTCGTTCCCCGCAACGGTCGCGAGGAGTCGCGCGATCTCTGGGCCGACTACCGGGCCCACGTCCTGTCGTTTCTCGATCCCGCCCTGCTCGAGGGCAGCCGCACGCTGCACGTGGTCATCGACGCGAGCAACGGCATGGCCGGCACGATGATCCCCAAGGTCTTCGGCGAGGTGAAGGGGCTGAAGATCACCCGCATCAACTTCGAGAACAGCTCAGGCGAGTTCGTGCACGAGCCCAACCCGCTGGTCGAGAGCAATCTGACGCAGTTGAAGGAGAAGCTGAAGGCGGTGAAGGGCGATCTCGGCATCTGCTTCGACGGCGACGCCGATCGCTGCGTGGTCGTCGACGACCAGGGCGCCACCATCGGGTGCGACCATCTCACCGCGTTTCTTGCGCAGGGGTTCCTCAAGAAGAACCCGGGGGCGGGAATCGTCTACGACCTGCGCTCGAGCAAGGCTCTCGCCGAATCGGTCAAGGCCGCAGGCGGCGTGCCCATACGAAGTCGCGTGGGCCATGTCTTCATGAAGCAGAAGCTGGCCGAGACCGACAGTGTCTTCGGCGGCGAGCTCTCGGGTCACTTCTACTTCCGCGACAACTTCAACGCCGACAGCGGCGCAATCGCCTTCGCCGCGGTGGTGAGCGAGCTGGCCAGGACGAAGGCGCCGCTCTCCAAGCTGATCGCCCCGTACCGCGTCTACGCCCAGTCCGGCGAGATCAACTTCGAGAACGAAGACCAGCTCGGGGCCCTCGCGGCGCTCAAGGCCGAGTTCCCCAAGGCGAGCGTCGACGAGCTCGATGGCGTGACCCTCGACTCCGGCGACTGGTGGTGCAACGTGCGAATGAGCAACACCGAGCCCCTCCTGCGCCTCAACCTCGAGGTCAAGGACCCGCGAACCCTCAAGACCCGCATCGCGGAAGTGGCGAAGCTGCTGGGGAAGCGGGTTGGGCACTGAGGCGGAGGCAGGGCAGGGAGCCGGGGGCAGGGGGCAGGGAAAGATGGCAGTGGGTTGCACGATCCGGCGCCAGCGCTGCGCGCTGGGGCATGCCGCTCGCGCGCAGCACGAACATCGAATCGTGCAGCCGGCTGCCATCTTTTCCTGCCCCCTGCCCCCGGCTCCCTGCCCTGC
>ENA-ORBV01002131-ORBV01002131.1-microbial-mat-metagenome-genome-assembly--contig:-NODE-2131-length-42436-cov-6.084941_pt1 | contig 42436 bp, 22 predicted proteins | sample MGYA00237777_ERZ505514 | MGnify/ENA primary metagenome ERZ505514 (study PRJEB26160, sample SAMN06269048) | microbial mat metagenome | isolation source: Oligotrophic lake microbial mat | place... | reverse complement strand
GTCGTTCGGCGGATTTAATACTAGTAATAGATATGGTAAGCTCCAAAAGCTGTTTGGTAGATTGCGTCCTAACACTTTAGCCGTTTCAGTCGGCTATGAAAGAGGACTAGGTTGTTGATCCGCAGTGTGACTCAACTGGGTCGATGCATGAATGTAAACAATACAGGCTGCATAGACATTTGAAACGACTGGCAGCGTTTTGCTGGTACCCGTTCATCCTCCGAACTGGATGACTGTGTTGTTGCGAGAGATCATGATTGTGGCCTGTACAATACCGCCAATGCCGCAACATGTGAGAGGTCATCCAGTCATTCGAAAAAAAATACTGGGTTGTTGATACCCACTGCGACCAGGCAAAGAAGTCTTTGAAAAAGAATTGAAAAAGAAGAGGTAGAAGACAAAATGAAGTCTTTTGCGGGGCCGGACTGGGCAATACACACAGTACCTCCACACAGGGACATTTTCCCTTCGAGTGCCTGGATTATTGAGTACCTACTTTACTACTTTTATCAATCGAAATAGGTTGTGTCTGAGTTCATGACTGTTATTTCAGACGTCTCCTTTGGCCTTGTGCCAGTAGTGCTGTACCACTGAAACCTACCGGGTCTGCCTGTTCGGGCAGGGTCCAATGCTGTAGATCATCCACAGTGGAACAGCCAACAAATACGAACCCCATTGAAGTGAAAGCTAACCTTCTACTTCTGTGGCTACTAACGAAGTATTCGTGGTGCTCGGCGTTAGAACTGGTCGGCGTTAGTAGTAAAAACGGCGCCTCTCCTTCCTCCAGTGTCAATTCTTGTGACCACTCATGAAGTGAAGTTGTAGCGGAGAGGTTCCCCTGAATTGTACCACCAGCCGTCAATTTACTACTTTTGGTAAATAATAGTAAGAACACTTCACCGTTGCAAGTACATGTACACAAATATGGCCATTTCGTGCGAGACCATCCGAAGTAGAAATTTGTCAAGAGTCTTTTTGGTTTGGCATTCAAGACGTGAAATGACTTGAACTTCCCTGTGGGCATATACAACAGGGAACATGCATCTTTCCGGATAGTCCGTTTCAAGTTGTTCAACCTGTTCCTAGTACGATTTGAGTGTACTTTGGCCAGTTGAGTGAAGGCTACTGAAAGTATCAAAAAGAATGACCGAATGACCCTTGGGAGAACCAGTAGATAAAAGGTTACTTAACAAAAAAACCGGTTGTTCCATGATGGTCAGAGCTAATCGTACCTTTCTGTTTCTGCTCTTACCCTCTCCGAATCTCTTGGAGAGTGTTTCAGTAGAGCATCTGGAACTGAAGGAATCCGTTGGTTTATGGGAAGGGGCCACCTTTGATAGATTATTTATGGCAAGTTAACTGAATTTTGGATGGTTTGTTAAGTAAGTCAAACAGGCTCCCTCTGAACTTACGCAGGGTAGCGCTTGGTTTTCGATGCGTGTGTTGGTTTCGGTACCACCCCAGTTTTTTAGTCTTCGATTGCCAAAAGGTAGACTACTTGTAGCAAAATTCATGCTTACACTTGGTTACACTCACTTACTAGTCGTACTGTACTGACTGAGCTAGCTTCGCACCACCACCTTACTTGCCTTCCTCCCCGATCGACATCATCGTATCACTTTACCAGTAGTGCATGCTTGCCGGTAGCCCCAAGAAATATTCCCTTGGAATCTTCACAATATTTTCAACCACCACATTGGTTGTCAATTAAAACGTCCCTACTACTACTACTACTGCTACTAACTACTACTACTGACTACTAGAACGCTTTCACTACCAACACAAGCACCGATTACAAACAAACTAAAACTAACTTACACTACACTACACTATAAAATGAATAACACCATGATGTTTGATCACAACGACAAGGAAGAGACACTGGATGTCCTTCAAGCGATGCGGAAACTGGAAGACAGTGGCTACGCTGTCAAGACGGATGAAGAACTCGTCGCGGAATTCGTGGGCGATGATGCCACACGGTTAACTCCTGATTCGAAGCGAGTTGGAAGATGGCGTGCCAAAATGGTGGACTTTTGTTACGAAGTCGCCGAGTATTGCATGTCTGATCGCGAGACGGTGGCCATTGCCATGAGTTACCTCGATCGTTTCTTGCGCACTCCGGCTGGACTGGAAGTGTGTCAAAACCAAGACTTGTTCAAGCTGGCCGCCATGACGTGCCACTACACGACCATCAAAGTGCATGAACCCCCGGCGGTCCCACCAGAAGTCATTAGTGAAATGAGTTTGGGTGCTTTCAGCGTGGAACAAGCCGAAGACATGGAGTTTGTCATTCTGCAGTCGATTGGATGGCGCGTGAATCCTCCTACAAGTTACGCTTTCTTGAGGCAGTTCTTGTACCTGATTCCTGTTGGTCTCATGACGGCCAGCATGAAGGAGAGCGTCTACGAAGCGGCTGTCGAGCAGTTGGACATGGCGCTTCGCAATCGTCATTTCATCAAGGATAAGGACAGCGACATTGCCATGTCTGCCTTGTTGAATGCCTTGAAGACTATCTGTAACAACGACCAAGAAAAGTACATTTCCATTTGGTCGGCCATCATGAAGGAGTGCGACGACATGGACAGCCGTGTGGTCCTCAACGTTCAATCGCGTCTCAAGATTCTCGCCGACTCGATGGAACAAGATGTCGAGTCCTTCGACTCCACAGGAAGTGTCGACAAGTTCCCCTGCAAGCGCCTCTTTTACGGACGCAGCAATTCCTTGCAAAGTTTGATGGAAGGTTCCGTTGTGTCACAACAACGGTAACTTGACAGGACCAACAGTTTTGCCATGAATTCGCTACGCTTGCACATACAAAACGAACCAGCTCTTGTACACTTCCTACATACTACGATACAATACATGCATGAACGACTACTATCTACTCTACTATTATACAGTACTATCATAATCTTTAACACAGATTCGAGTTAACTATCAACTATACATCATCTTATCTAATACGATATACCTATCTAGCTAGTAGCTAGTTCAGGAGGCGCCATGGTGGTGAAGATTCAAACCGGCGGGCAAACAGGAGCGGCTCGCCCCAATCGGGGTTCACAACTACACTACAAGTACTAGCTAAGGTAGCCATGGCTGCTAACTAACTAGTAGTAGCTAGCTCGCTACACGTATCAGCGAGGCCGAATCTGTCGCATTCAGGCTTCTCCGCAGGTCGACTTCTCCTTTGTTCAAGCTACGAGAACTACTAGTAGTAGTACCTAGCTAGAACTAGCAAAACACTCGTACGACTCGTACGTAAAAATCCGTACTGTGATGCTGTAGTCGTGAATTCAGGATCCGAAAGCTTACGCATCTTCCAAATACTTAACCAATCCAACAGACATTACGATTAGAATTTTCTAGACTACGATTAGTTTCTTAAATAGGATCGGACAAATAAATCTCAAGGAATCTTCTAAGTATTGTCTTCACTGGTCAGCGTAACACGTGTGGTGAGTACTGTTGTGGAGTCTATTGTCCCCCGTGCGGTCAGACTGCAGCTGTATTCGATCCGCATCCATGAGTGAACGCCTTAAACCAAGAAATGGAAGTCATCTCCAAACCATGATTCACAGATATTATTAGTAGCCATCGTTTAAATACAAATCAACCAAATGTGTCTGAGGGCATTGGTTCACGTGAGATGCTGTCTATCAGGTTCCAGTCGCCTGTAGTCCAGTGTGTAAAGAAGGGATCACCTGCGGTATGCGGAAGTGAAATTAAGAAGTAATGTGCGACTGAATAAATTTGATTAGGTTAGTGTGCGTCTAAACACTTAACCATCTTTTTAAACGTCGCACAGTGATTCCAGTCATGCGGGACTTGCTCCAACATGACTTCAAGTTTTGTCGCGACTTCGAACTCCGCATGCAGCAATCAAACGTGCCAATAGGCACTCATTAATTTACTCTGATGAGCCTCACTAATTTAACACCCAAACCCAGCCGGAGTCAGTGCTGGAGTAGTCGTTCAAAATTACCGACTTTTGTGAGATGCCCATGCCATGTGGGGGTAGCTGAGTCGCGCACAGTTGCAGGACCAAGACGAGGGGTAGATGATAAGATGAAGGTAGCCCGGATAGATCTTTCCAGTCATAAATTCAAACCTTGAAGAATTACAAACCGCAAACAACAGACACAAGCAAACACTATCAAGCAGCACCAGTTCTTACATACAACTCGAAGGACAATGTCAACAACAAGGACCGACCACACCGAGAGAGGAGAGGAGAACACAATGAACACAGTCGATGACGAGAAATGGGTGGAGGAAAAGGGTGATGATATTGAATTTGCCTTGGAGGAAGAAACCGACGCAACAAGTCTTGATGATCTCGCCACGCAAAAGGAAGGAGTCCAAAATCGCACAGTCTATTCCAACACGAACGGACGCTTCTTTGGCTACGCCTTATTGCCCCCGCTTTTTTGCACAGCCTTCGTCTTTACCTTTCAGTTCGTGCTATTCACGTTGGGCTATGGTTTTAGTAGAAATCTAATGAAGCTTGTGCTAGGACTTGAAGAGCCACGCGAACTAACATACAAAAAGATAAGGATGCTGAATGTGCATGCTCTGATGGCTCTCGGCGTGACTGCACTTGCTGGTTTCCAGGTGATTTCTGCTGTGCGCTTTAACTGCACCAAGGAGACAAGACAGCAACGGCTGCGAACTGCCCATCGCTGGATCGGCCGCATTGCCTTTTTGGTCTGGACAGTCGTGACGGTGCTTGGGACTGTGGCTCATTTCATGATTGAGAAGCTAGACAATGCAGCTTCCATCTTCATTGTCTCCATGTCCACACTTATTGGCATCTGCACTGTCACAAACATGAGCATTGCAATTTATGCAGTAGCTGCGAAGAACGAGAAGGATTTCTTCCTTCACAAGTGTGGAATGTTCTTTGGTCTAATATGGGTACTCCGAGGTAGCTTTGATGAGGTCGTGGCAATGGTTATGCAACTAATATTTTCATCCTGCCCCATCGGCGATACTGAGTTTAGTCTCTCAATTTTCCTGGGCGAATCCCTTCAAGTTTTTGGCTTCATTGCAGCAGCCTGGTGGTACGATCGAGCCATTTTTCGAAGCACAATGGTTCGCCTCAACCTTGTCCTTTTGTCTATTTGGTGCGCCTTTTATGGCATGGCATCCGTCGTGGCGTACAACGCTGGTGGCAGTACCGAGAGCGGATGCTTTAGTAGCAGCTCTACAATGGTAGATCCTGATGCATCTCAATTTGAAGGCTTCTAGACATCAGTTGAAGAAATAGACCTTTAGAAGGTAGTTCTAGCTACCAGATAGAAATGATAGATCAAAACTGTTAAAATTGTGACAAGATTGCGAACGCAAAAGAAAGGTACGGATGCTACTAATACGCATGATCTTAGATGTTGGGTGCGCTTCAAACACGCAAGGGGGAAATTAGACTAGATCAGTTGCACAGGGAAAAGCTGGCCAGGCAACGTCGATTGTTCATGCGGCGCAGCTATGATGATCTGCCGGCTTATGATCGCTGCTCAAATCGTCTACAATGCACTCTATAGCAAGGTATCACTCCAAACAATCAATGGTTTTGATTCAATCGATGAATGGTTTCAACGTGGAGCCTCCGGAGAGCGGAGGAAGCGCCTAAAATTTACAAACTCCGGAGAGAAAAGATCGCACAGTAGCGCGTTCGTTGAGCTAGCCAATAAACCAGCTCTCGATATTCCGATGACAACAACCATGGATTACCGTAATAATATATATTCAATGGATTCTGTCGTCGGCACTCCAAGGACACCCCTGATAGTAACACTGCTGCATGCCAGAGCTAAAGATTAAAAGATAGATTCATAAATCAAACAGTATAGCAGGTTTATGGCGTGCAAAACCAAAAGATTTTTGTTGTTGGCTGTTCATTTTGAAGGGCTGAATCAATCCATCGGTCGATAATAGAAATAAGCATGGCACCACGAAGGGTACTAGCTATCCGGCACGGAGAATCCGAGTGGAATGTGTTGCGACGGACCTATACAACAGAGGAAGAGCAGTACTGTGATGCCATGTACGTTCCGGACTGCTCCATCACAGCCAAAGGTATAGAGCAGTCCCGTAGCGCTGGATCTGTACTCTCTGAAAAACTTGGTCATGAGGATGAGAAAAACGTTGTAGTTTTGGTCTCGCCCCTTCGTAGAGCACTTCAAACGGCCTTACATGTACTGGAAGCGTGCCCCCAAAAGCCCCCGGGAAAGCCTCTGGTGCATCCAGATTGTGCCGAAGTCATGGCGGATGCGTGTGATATTGGGTCCACCGTCGAAGCACTCGATAAGGAATTTCCAGATAAATTTGATTTTACAATGTTGAAGACTCGTCCTCAATTTTGGTGGGCCTACCATCGTTCCTTGGAAGATACATGGAAACGAATGAGAATTGAAGACGACGAGGGAATCGAAACACCAGCATCGGCATTGAAACGGTTTGAGGAATTTCAAGAATATGTGAATACCAATGTCGCGTTGGATCAAAAAGTGGTGGTCATTGTGTGCCACAGTGAGACAATTTGGTATTTCACAAGTCAAGTTATCTCAGGTACACGATATGGTGTCTGGACAGACAATGGTGAAGTGGTGGACTGCACGCATGCTTTTATAGGAGTTGGTGAACCTATTGAACCCAAGTTGCTAACACTACATTAGCCAATCTGTTTCCAGCAACACAAGCAACAACAGTTACCTATCTATAGAGAAAAAGCTGGCCCCCGACATCTTCGATGCAGTTGTGTTGGTCAAGTCAAAACGTGCCGACATCTAGCGGTTTGTCAGCGTCGACGACCACAACGACGATTCCACCCTCAGAAGTTTATTGTCGTGAAACAACGAAAGGCAATAACCAATTGCGACATGGTGCAGTAGTCTCTTCCACTGCATCTAGAGTAGCCGGTGCCACCGAGAGTGGGCGACCATTGACTGACTCGTTCAATAAGGATGGATATTTCTCAACAAACATATCATGGGACTTGGTGATTGCGGTGCACCCGTGCAGTACGCGACTCAAAAGACTGTCGGTGACGACGGACCATGCTCGGAGACCAATGTTCCTCGCGGATCCTTTTTAAGAAACGTTCACAGAGCATCTAGCTAGGCGTTCTTATAAATGTGGATAGTCTTCACAAGTCTTCTGGGATCTCTCATCTTTTTTGGCATTCAATCCATTGAACAAGGCTTCACTGACTTCAAAATGACTAATAACCTGACTTGATCTAGTTTATAAAGAAATGAAGAGACAAATCGATAAATGGGAGAAATCATTCAATCGCTTCACCATTTCATCAATTCCACCACCCCCACTGATTCCTCTCCGAATGGAATGCACAGCTAACACTTAATTGCTGCCAATAATACATGCGTTGCTCCTTTAAATAATGTTCCACATAAATACAGTTGCTTGTCGTTAATGCAACACTGCGTTTACGTGCGTCTCGTTGGTGGCGCCGGCACCAATACCGTGTCAATCACTGGAACAGAGAGGCAAGGGTAGTATGTAAATGTATTTGGTGAGAAAGCACTGGTTTGGCAACAGAAGGAACAAGTTCACTTTTACGTACCATGAACTACGCCGTTTGAGGTTGTGACATCGGAAGCAATAACAGTTGCGTCGTTAACCTAAAGATTATAAATACAGCGTCAATTCCGCATGATTTTTGTGAGCAGTAGTATTTCCAGAACTAGTAAAAAGGCAGAGTTGAGTCATGACATACCTTCTTGACGAGAGGTCCCCGGCGTCCTGCTCTGTATCGTTTGGTTGTAACCGTTTGGTTGTTTGCTTCCATATGTGGTCCGCCGCCCCTCCAATCATTTCCAAAGGTACGCAGAGCTCCAGGGAAAACATGATACAACAGCACGTCCGAAAGGGCGTCTGTCGAGTTGCCCGAGGTTAGGCCGGCGAGGACATCTGCTGGGAGAGCGGCAAATGCTGCATTTGTAGGCGCGAACTAAGACGTATTATAACAAAGCAGTCGAGATTAGAACAACTGTTTCAACAGCGAAAGGTCGGGAAAAAGTGTTGAAACAGAAATGCGCCTACACGCCTTGGCAGACCTGGCCATTCGGTCTATTACTCACCACAGTGAATGGGCCAGCTCCCTCCAAGGTTTCTACGAGACCAGCCATTTCCACCAGTTCCACCAGTGTAGTAAGAAAGGCGCTCTTCGCTGTGTCGATAATGTTGGGTTGGCCCCAGCCATAGTGCAGGATTCGGTGTAACGGCGACTCCAACGCATCTTCCTCAGGGGTACGAAGGTTAAGCCCATCCACACCTCCCACGGTAATGGCAAAAGCAAGCAAAAGAGAAGTAAGTCTTGGCATGGTTCCAAATTTCAGATGTAAATGAAGATTTTGTTGTGTTGCTGATCAGAATATCGCTTTGGCTGCCAGAGGATTCGTTTGTCTGCAAATGATAAACTTGTTGTCACCTCCGAAGTGTGTTGAGGTTTTCGAAACGAACCGCCCTTCCGACAGGCCAAATTTGACCTTCGCAACCTCTCTTTTGGAAGGTAAGATTGATGACTTTGGCCAATCTTGACAACAACCCTGCCAAAAACTGTCGTCTGTTGAACTACTCTGGGCCCAAATTTGGTGGTGAAGGTGAACCACTTATCGTGCCAACACGTGATGCTTGACGTCATACACACAAAAGATGTTCCGAGAAAATGGGGACACCTGGGCGCGCTTTGGGATCACAACGACATCTTCCATGGAGTCAATATGCGTCTTTTAAGATGGGGACTGATCCGAGAGAGAGCTTCGCTCGGAACTCGCTCCTCGACAGACAAACATCTTGATAAAAGCGTTCTGCCGATAGGACTGGTGGGGTTAAGGTCAATATCGTTGTTTGAAAACAATCATGTTTTCCTCTTCTTTTTGTTGTCTTGAAAGGGGCCGATCCTGTGGTCTCGAATTTTCTCCTATGTTGCGACTCACTCTTGTTTGCGGACTCGCTGACTCGTTTGGTTCCGTATGAACAAGGCACGCACGTTTGCTCCTCCGTGATGATGAGAACCGGTATGGCGGCGATTAAAAAAAAATGAAAATGATTTGTCGCGCATGCGTGGCTCATGGGAACTGGAACCGTCAAGATCCAATCACTACTAGTACTATTCCAGCTCTTTACTGGTTCCAGCCCGTGCGTGTCTTTCTTGTTGGTTGATGGGCAGACCGTATAAGTTATTATTTGAAAAAAAGAGAATCATCGATGTCAAAAATATCAATAACGATCACAGCGCGGCAAACATACCACCGTGCATGCATCCTGCATGCATTTTGGTTGGTGTCGGTGGGGAACTTCTTGTTCCTTCCCTCGCTCTGCGGTGTGGTAACTACAGGCCAAGGTCATCGTCGAAGACCGACATGGATATACAGATAGATAGATAGATACCTACTCTAGCCGTATCCAACTGCCTAGCTAAGTAGCTATCTGTTTTAATGTATCGCTAAGAAAGAATATCGTAGACTAGTTGAATGTTTAAAAATTAATATGAAATTAATCAAGAAAAATTGATGGAATGACATCGTTCGGTTTGTTAGGATCCCTCGAGAACAGTTGCTTTTGCTTTCTAGATGGATTGATTCCATCCTTGGGTGTTCTCCATAGTAGCAGTATCATGCTACAGAAACCCAAAGCATAAAACAACAGGGAACAGAACTGACGGCGTCTTTCGTATCGTATCGTATCGTAGAATAGTATAGTATAGTACTGTGTAGTAGTCATAGTACGTGCAAGATGTGCGCATCATGTATTTCCTGCAAATCAGCATGGCACCCACCCAACCCAACACACATGCTTGGTTTATTTCCCGCCGTTCGGGCGTGCCAGAACAAGGAGACAAAAGAAAGAAAGGCTTGCTGGGTGTGTTTCCGAAGGACAGGCTGCTGTGTCTTTTGCATCATGCGTTCATGTATGAAATCAAAAAGTAAATCCATCATGTCGTCATCATCATCATGTCAACATCCTCATGTCATGGTGCTGTCTTCTGCTGCGGCCGTAACATTTCGTGGTGAGACAGCCCATGCCATTGGCGAGCACAAGGATGACTTGCTGTTGTTGGAAGCCTTGATACTCCGTCTTCGTTTGCGTCGGGGTGGCACCAACGACGAGGACGAGGAAGATGACTTGAGCTTTTTGGTCAACCGTTCGTCGTCATCGCCGTCCATCATCATCATGTCCTCGCCGATATCATGGTTAACAACAGGATTGGCACTATTATTGCCCACCACAGTGGGTGATGGTGGCGGTGATGGAGACACGCAACGCTTGCGGCTTCGCCGAGGACGAGTGCTGCCTCTGCTGCTGGAAGAAGTAGTAGTCGTCTTCTCGTCAGTAGCAGTAGTAGTCGCCTTGGTAGGAGCAGTGGGCAACGGTGTAGGACTTCGAGCCGCAAGAGCACCACTAGCAGAAGCGGAGGCAGCAGCTTGAGTCTCACGGAGAAAGTCCATGGCTCGCTGTAAATCTTCGGGGTCCACCGACAGAACCGCGTCATCATCGTTAACATCAGCATCATCATGATGGTTCACCAACAACATATCCCAGTCTTCTGGATCAGAATGGAGGAAGGATGCTGCTGTCATCTGGTCATACGCGAGGAGGCCTTCTTGTTCTTGTTCGTCTTCTGGTGGTTGGTCCGTCACAACGGCCATGACCGCCGCAAGTGCCAACGTGGAGGGTCGATGCTCTTGACAAAAGCCAAAGGGATTGGCTCGAAAGGCCTTGTGGAGAAGGCGGGATGTAGCTGCGGACGAGGCAGTTCTTGCCGAAGTCATGAGCTCGGGAACAAAGGTCATGGCCAAGGGAGGATTCAATCGCCACGCCAAGGCATGACAAATCGTCAACTCCCATCGCTCCAACTCGGGCACGGTAATATCGCTTGAAGCAGCGTTACTACTGGAGGCAAAGAAGAAGCGACGATAGAGATCGCCAAGCGTGTGCAGAGGAAGGGCCGCGGGTTCATGGATTTTGACCGCCATGTAAAAACAAACGAGTGCAATGAGGTTCGTGTCATCCTTCTCCGAGTCGTCTTGAATGCCATTCTTATCGTCGTGTTCGTAATACCGAAACAAAAAGGTCGCCGCAATGACCAATGTTTCGGGATGATGAAATTGACAAAGATCAAATATTTTACCAATTTGGGTCATGGCATCCTTCATTTGGTTGTGCCTCGTGGTGGGAAGGATCGCCGCCAAGTTGGAGTTTGCCTTGCTGGGTGATGAGGCATGGTGGTTACTACTACTACTCCTACTACTACGGTAATACACCGAAGTTTCTTGCTGCAGCAGGGCTTGCAAACGACCCTGGCGGATCGTAGTAGTGGTAGTGTCTGCCTTTGGTTGTGCTTTGGCGGACATGGAGGAGATAGTCTTCGTCAAAACGTACACGCCTGCCACGTGAGACTTTTGAGTGAGTGTCGTGAGTGAGTGAGTGAAAGTAAGATGGGAGGAGATTGCTCTTTTGTGGTTTGGTTCTGTTGGTTCTGTCAAAATAGCAATCGTTGACTTTAAAAGCTATGTTGTGATGGTAGTAGAGGTATTTAGATATTGCTGTGTGGTGATGCTCAACATTTGGTGGGATAGGAGAGAAGATTAAACTAAAACACAACAACAACTAGTTCAGACAAGTTATTGTGGTGATTGAAGAATGAAAGCGTTCTCGACCTAGCTAGCGACCGTTGCGTACATTTCTCTCTCGACTTTTTTCTACTCCGCTAGCTAGTAGGCTAGCTAGACCTACTAGCTAGCTACAGTAGTAAGTAGTAGGTTTCTTCAGCACCTTGCAGTACGACTGTACAGTACTGTACGATTGTAGTAGGTCTGTCTCGTATGATGTCTACATACGCTCGTACTTACGAGACATCCGTGCATACCTACCAATCATCGATTCATTCCTCCCAGGTCAGTCGTCAAAATACACGTATGCCTTCCATTCAATGATTGGAAGGAAACGGCGAGAAAAACGATTGCGCGTCCGCCCCTAAGCTAAATTTCTCAACTATCCGAAGGTTTGATAGAGTCAAACAAGCCGGCCGCTTTTTGGAATTTCAATCACGAATCTGACTAAAAATTTATCCAATCAAATTATTTCGCGCCGGTGGAGGGTGGACGAGTCTACAAAAGCCTCATCTGAAAAATATGCCTCAGAAAGTACCGATATCTGATGCGAACTTGCGTTGTTCAAGCGATCGAGCAACGCTATTGGTTGGGTAAGACACGCAACATCTGAAAGATACCTTTTCGGATTTTGTCCCAGCTACTGCAGCAGGTTATATTATGGTACTGGTACCTACCGGTTCCTATATCGCTCGGAAAAAGTGTCAACACAAGAAATTCTTATAATGCGATCTTTCATACGAAGGGGGGTTCTGAATCTGTCCGCTCACAACTCGATCTACTAGTTAGTTAGTTAGCTAGCTAGCTACAGTATGTAGGCCTGGTATCAAGGTAGTACTGGATATATATCCAGTAGGAACGTACGAGTATGGATCGTGTGTCGAGCAAGGCGATGATGATGATGGTTTAGTGGCGCGAAGGATGGATCTGATTTGGTGGGATGGATTCGTTTCGTTCTTGGTAATGCATATGGGATTAACTAACGGAAGTTGTATCCGAGCTCTGTACTTATCCATGACCCACGCCATCACTGCATGCACCGCTTCTTTTTTCGTTTGGCGGGTGTTATCCTTTTGGTGTTTGATGGTAACGTGAAGGATGAGATGAGATGAGATGAGATGAGACTTTACGACGTAGTAAGTACAGCTAGTGGTTGTTTTGTTTGCTTCGGTTTTGCCTCTTCGCTTTGATGCGTTGAGGTCGCGGGTATAATCTTGTTTGATGGATGGTGACATGACATGATGGAAGAGTTGGCGCCGCAGTAGAGGAGAAACTTCTTGTTTGGTTCGCTTCGGTTTGGTCTTCGGCTCTCCGCATTGATGAATTGATGGATTACATTGATGCGCAGTCTGGCACCAGCGAAAGCGCAGGTTTTCCTCCCTCTCGAGTGCAACTGTAAGGTTGGGCCCTGCTTTCTTCTGATCTTCTTGGCCTTGTTGCGGATGGAAATGATGCTAAATCCAACGCCTCCGAGACCTTGAGCTCAAGCATGGACGTGTCTCCATGCTTGTACTCTAGATGCCCACGCCAAAGGAGAAGAGTCGGCAATAAACCTCTCTGATGGCTCGGGCGGTTGAAGAGGGAGGTGTAAAAAGTATGCAATGTCTGACGAGCCAGAGAGCTCCCTCGGCATCTTGTCGCTACAAGGTTAGTCTTTCATAATAAACCCCGTTTATAGAGAAACCATTATTAATTATTTAAGAAGAGGCAACCCTTCCCAGTGTTGCCGCTAATAGATACAAGGCTTCCACATGAGATGCCTGATTACAGACATGACCCCAATCGCTGGAAGCATCCCATAGAGGGCCAACAATAAAGTTGGTATCCACATATCGAATCGTAGCAACGGCTGTTTTCTTTGCAGCATCGATACAAGCTTGTTGAATGATATCATTGTATCCATCCAAGACGGTAGGAGACCGCCAATCCTTGGGTGGACAGTACCCTCCGATTCGTTCGTTCAATGGATTGTAATGAATCGACCGGGCCACAATGTCGACCTGCGGACTCAAATGGGCTTGCAGTCGCACAAACATTCTGCGAATTTGGGTGTCAAATACTTCAAAGGAATCGGGCTTGCCGCCACTAAAACTGGCCGGCCATTGACCTACGGCAAGAATGATTTTATCACAGGCTCCCATGATTTCCGTTGTGATGGTTTTGTTGTTGACGTCGCGAGGAGATTTGGCTCGAATCCATTCAATGTGGATATTGTTGTTGATCCTACTAATGTTGTGGTATTGTGTCATGCTGGCTAGCAATGTTCGGGAGTGACTGTAGCCCACAAGACAGATGGTCGTAGGATTGGCGGCTTTCAAGTCTTTGGCTCCTCCCACTAGAAATGTGGTGGCGGGGGAAAGAAGCGTCCTCGTTTTGTCATACTCTTTTGTATAATATCGAAAGGTGCTCGTGTAGGGTTCGAACCGGTTTAAATCGGTAGGTTCGATACAATGGGTGGGTGGCATTTCAAAATGTTCATGCGTCGGATCATCCAACCGCAAACATCCACGAGGCTGAAAGCGTGTATACACGGCGGCGTAATCATTGTTGGCGGCTCGTTCATCCTGTTGATGAAGCCAGAACCCAGTCAACTTTTTGAACGGAAGCGGTGATGATGACGACGACGACTTCGTTGCTGAGTATAACGGAGTGCCGGTTTTGTCTGCCTCGATTTGGATTTGGATCTTGACGTTGGATTTTGTCAAACGATGGTTTATGGGCGCCTCCACGCACGTCCTGCGAAAATGAAAGCTTCGATCACGAGAAAAATCCTGACACATAATGGCAATGATTTCCAAAAAATAAGTACCCGAGAATGGTACTTGATATCGTCCAATCTTTGTATTCGTTGTGGTACTTGTTGTTGAAAATGCCTGGTTGTCGTCCTCAGTATTGGACCATTCCAATAGGACCAAGGCAGGCCCTGAAAGCCGTCCCATAAGATAGGGATTGGGGCATCTACCATCCGCCCTCATTGTGACAACAATGGCAGAGTCTCTGGCGTGATGTACTATGGATACAGTGTCGTTTGCCATGGTTCCACTGGGATTGATGGAAATGGTATCTGCTAGAGAAGCTTGGTTTTCAGCTTGGTGATGGTTGAGCATCTTTGTGTTGCTATTGTAAATGGAAGGCAGACCAACATTGTGTTTCTTGGGCATGATAAAAATCCGCATAACAATAGAACAGATGATCATGAGCAAGCACAAAACCAGAGTCCCTCGATTACTTCTAGGGGTCGCGGTCGACGAGGACCGGGCGTTCTTGGACTGGATCTTCATGGCCATCTTGTCGTTGCATTGACTCTTTTCCTGTCAAATCCAAAAAGCATCGACTTGAAGTGTTATAACATAAGTTGACTATTCAGTCCTCTGGTTGACCGTTTGTCATTCATTCACAGTATTCTGTCTCTGCCGAATTAATGGATGTCCGGTCTGGACATGGATTACAGCAGACGAGCGAGCGATGCATTCCAAATATCAAGTACCATGAATGATCTCAAATAAGGCAAGAGTTCACGCTTTATTTCCGCTGCAAGTCAATCTGTGGGTGGGATCTGTCTCTATCATTAGCCAAGATTGACAGTTGCACGGATAAAACAATTGTTGATTGCCAACCACGCTTTTCCACTGCACATTAGCCGCACTGCTTGCTTGCGGTTTGAGCAAACCTCCTGCTTCCCAACGCCCAAAAGAAGGCAATTAGAGAGTCTGGTGCTTCACTCCCCTGCGCTAATAGCTAGTAAGGAAGGACCGCCGACCCACTACTAGCTAGTCTAGTCTAGTAGGTAGCTGGGATAGAATGATGATGTTGTACTGTATTGATTCCTTCCTTTATCATCGTACTACTAGCTAGCTAGCTGGTACAATTGTAGTAGTATCATCGTGGTTTGGTTCAAACTGCGAGATGGAAGACCTTAACCCCACCAGTCCTATCGGCAGCACACTTATGGTTGGGGGACTGATGGAGGGCAGACGGGATTCGTGAATCCTCAGAGCGCATGCTGGGGAGTACGTATCGCTAAATAACCACGAGCAACCGGATAGAAGCAAAGACAACTAACCCACATGCATCATCACGATTCATTGAGTGTTGTGACCGTAGTAGGTAATGACAGAATCAATGATACAGTACACGGCAGCAACAACAACAGACACCTTGTTATTCTTTTGTCCGTCATAGATAGCAAGCAACAACAAGGATCCTGGACACGTTATAGGTCAAGCGGAGCCTCTGGCTAGTAGAGTTTTAGTTGGTGGAAACGAAAGAGAACCAAGAAGATGACGGGCGACAATGGCAACAGCAACAGCAACAGCAAGCCCAACAGTCCTAATGAGGCCGAAGAATCTTTGTCTCCCGCGACGGCTGCATCACCCGATGTCCCAGAAACCGCCGCCACGGACAACAAAGACGCATCTTCCTCTGCAAAGGAAATGTTGACACAACTCATGCAACTCTATCAACAATACGCTACGAAAGAAACACTCGAAAAACTCAAAATTCCTTTGGGTGCATTCCTGGTGGCAATTGTAGCAACGGGTCATACATCCACATTGTTTAAACATGTCGTGTATCCCATCTATTGGCTATGTTTGCGTGTCATAGCCGTTGCTTTGGGTGTGGCCTTGGGATTGGGATTTACAACTCATGTCTATGATCAATTGGAAATTTGGGCTGGACAACACCATAGAGAGCAAGAACAAAAGAATAAAGATGGAAAGAAACGGCGGCCTTCGTCTCGCAAAGAAGAAACCCAAGCCCTCTTGATGGAGCATTTACGTGGCAGTGTCGGTGGATACAGTGGTGGCGGCGCGGCAGGAAGCGAAGATCCACAACAACCCATTAGCGGACGTCAATTGACCAAAGCGGCACCCACCATTGGAACCGGTGCCAGTAGTAAAATTGGTGTGGGCGACAGCAGTTATGTGGCTCTCATGGCGAGTGCAGGATACGAAGTTGATCCCAATTGGAAACGGGGTCAAGTTGTACGGAGTCCTCTTGCTCAAGCCTATCCCTTTTGTGATGAACCATCCTTGGATAAACAATATGCTATTTATATTATGAGTCAGGAATGGCCTACTCTACCGGAACCCATCACCCGAACATTGGGACGCTTTACCGAATTCATCATGCGGGATTATGTCAGTACGTGGTACAGTATGATTGATTACTCGCAGGGAATTCTGTACCCCGATTGTGTCCAACGCGCCAAAGACAAGGTCGCCTGTCTCGAACGGGGCGATGTGTGGAAAGAGCCACCCCCCAAACCACCTCCGAAGCCACACACCTTTCCCCGGTATATGGTCTTGAGTACGGCATCGACACGCGCCTTGCCGACCTTGGAACACATTTATCGTACTATTTCGGTCGTCTTTGGAAATTTGGCACATCGCGTGCAAGATGTCAATGCCTTTCGCTTGATATTGCTCAAATGGACCAAAGTCATTGCGCACACATTCAAGGTCTATCGACAATTGCGAAAGGCATTGTTGGAAAAACAATCCGTTCATAAAATTGCGCTCTTTGAAGAAGCACGGAGTGGGGTCGGAAGAGCCGCGGTACGACAAACGGTCAAAGTCCTCAAAGCCAGTACCAAAGTGGTGCCGAATCTCAATTTGAGGGAGAGTACGAATAGAGATCACAACAACTCGTCGTTGTCATTAGCAGCAGCAGCAGGCGGAGAAGGAACCAATACGAGAAACGACAGTGCAGCAGATACAAATGAAGATGGCACGCCGGCCTTTGAAAAAACGCCCTATCAACCCGTCAGTGAAATGGCTTTGACACGAGAATTCTTGGTCACGGGAAAATTACATCCAGCCGTTACGTTTGGATTGGAAATTCCGTCCTTATTATTTGCCGATCCAACAGGAGAAGATTGCGGTACGGGAGTGGATGATAGTGACGACGAGGAAGATGCTGATGCTGGCAACAACAACAATGATAAAAAGAAAAAATTCAAAAAGAAAAAGGACGAAGACAAGGTCTTGGAAGAACGATTGTTTCGGACAAAACTCCTTCTGGAATGCGAGCTGGATTACAATCGCGTCGTGTCGTCACGCATTATTAAATTACTACTTCCACGACAAGACTATGGGTCGCCGATTTTTGCCGCGCTCATGACGGAAGTCTTGGGTGGGTGCGTTTTGACACCCGTCATGTCGATGTTCTCTCCCGATTATTTGAATGACTGGATTCGAAAAGGCATGGATACCGATGCAAAAGCAGCAGCTGCCGCAGAAACGACGGAACAAGGAAACGGCGACGATGCAGATAATGTGGCGTGCAGTGATAAAGAAAAGACTAGCTCGGAGGAGAATCAAAGTAAGAAAGCGAGTCAGGACAAGCAACCTCTCATGAGAAATTGGGCGGACGATGGCGAAAACAAACAGGAACTGGGTACCACCCGTGTTCGGTCTTTCTCAGACGAGGGAGGTGAAATGGTTCTGGACGACTGCCTGGATCAAGAAGGACGCCGGGAACTCGGTGAACTCATGGATCTGAGCTCCAACGAAGTGGGAGATATCGACGAATTGAATAAGGAAGTAGCGGAGGAGTTCTTAGGGGCGTCTGCGTCGGATGATGGAGTCGCGGAAAGTAGCGAAGGCAACAAACATGACGACGACTCTGATGAAGTAGACGACGATGATGAAATGGAAGACGATGACCTCATGGTGGACGACGCGGCTGATGCAAGTGGTGTCTATAAAATGATTACACTGCTAGATGATGCCCTACTAAATTTGCAGCGGCATGTGGATCTGGAAGATTGTCGCCAAAACAACAAAAATAATGGCGGTGTCGAGGTTAACTGGGACGACTCTGGATGCAAGGCAGCTGTGTTAAGATTGGTTCTGGTCGTCGAAGCCTTGATGTTGCATGGCCGGCGAAAAAAACCTATTCGCATTGCACTTTCGTCGCCGGACAGGGCAGGAGCAGGAGACGAGCAGGTGCAGGTGCAGGTGGACGAAACTGTTCACGAAGAGTTCAACGCCGGCACGTTGACCCAGATACTTATGGACCTGACAAGCGATGTCGAGGCATTCGAAACGATGCATGTGAAACCGGAAGACAGCTTGCCATCGTCCGGAGACGACAATTCAGAAAGTGGCGACGTGAATGCCGCGAGCGAAGAATTTGAACCTTCTATGAGCGACTTATCTACTCTACGAACTCTCATCTCTGCTTGGTTGCACACGGGCCAAGTGCATCACACAATCAGCACACTTGCGAGAGCGAAAACAACTGTCCTTCGGCCATTTTATCACGGTCGTTCTTTTCTCAGGAACCCTCGCTCGTCTGCGGCGTTTACCAGACATCTCAAGATTTTGGATGGGGTGGATGTAATGGTAGACACCGTGGCAATCCTGAGTAGTTCCCGTATTGACCCGGAGAAGGAGTTGCAAGCAATTACAGAAGGCAACAACCAGCAAATGCAAGAAAGATCATCTGGATCTGCGCAACAACAGACCAATGAGAAGCCAGACGCTCGGTCGGGTGGAACGGGAACTGGGGCCCAGAAGATGGTCGGCATCAGGGGGCTCGCGCAAAACCTAAACACCAAGAGAAAGGCAATCGGTGATAATCTGAACGACAAGAAGAAGGCAATTGGCGTGAAGGTAAAAGGGAGGAACCCACTGCATACAGTTCCAGGCTCTGAAAGCCCTTTCCCTTCAGCATCATCGCCGCCTGCAGCCGTATCATTATCAACCGCTCAGACCAGCAGCACCATCAGCAGAGAGTTTTCATCTTCGACTGCATCACAGGCGTCAGCACCTGTCGCTCCTGTCAACTACTCCCAGATGCAAATGCAGATGCCAGGTGGAACACCTCGTTACCTCGAGTATCATCGAAATGAGGCATTTGCTTCTAGTTTGCGATCGGAACGCGACCGACGAATGCAGTCCTGGATAACTTCCATTCAAAACGATACTGAGTTGATCCAAGTAGTCACGCGTATTAAAGGGGCAACGCAGGAAGATATTTCTTTTCATCGGGAGCTCCATCATGTTGCACGGATTTTTTATGCCGGGACAAACATGATTGGTATTCGCGACGCGGCTCGGACTAGCAGCGCAGGACCGCGTCAACGACTAAATACTGCTGATTCTACACAATCAGCACTGTCGGATATATCTGGTACGAGTGATGTACAATCTGCAGAGGTGTCTTTGCTGACTGTTGAGATGGCGTGCGCCCGACGAAGGATTGAAGTTCCAGACGATGATTCGTCCTTTCTGCTTCGTGCCCAGGTACGTACATGTTGACATTTAGGAATAAGCTTGTTCATCTCGCGAGCATTTTCTCATATTTTGTGTGTGCGCGCGACCTACAAAACGACAGCCCCGGCCATTGAATTCTACTGGAGTTCATCGCGATACACGCAACGCGGACCAAAGTTACCGAAGCTTTGCGACTTCATTTGAAGAGCCCGCTGTCTTGCCTGGCAGTAACAAATATGCAGGAGGCAAGTTCGTCCGCAGATGTCAGCTTCGTTACCACCCGAGTGATCGAACAGGATCGGTTGTTCTGCTTAATGACGGAAGGAAGCTCGACCAACGGAAAGGAAAGTCTATTGTTCCAGAAACGCCACAACGGAGACAACAAAGCGCTTCACCAGGGTCGGTTCCTTTCCTCTCACCTGAATTCTTGCAGAAAAGGCATCTGTGTCAGAAATGGATTCCGAGGGGATCCACCTCGCGATCGCAGCCGGGCATGTTATCTAGCAACGTGATGGAGCAAGCAGATTTCACTGCATCACCGAGAACTGGAAAAGCTTTAGATTTCGTCTACAGGATGTCCTTATTTGAATGCCCGATGGTTGATCTCGGCGGAAAACGCTTTACTGTCCATGACTCTACCGCCCAGAGTTCGCACAGAGCTGATGCCAGTGCACTGGAGATGAGCGATGCGGCGCTGAGTGCTGCGTTGTTAGTGATCGGGCGGGACTATAGCAATAGCGTTGATTCACGCACGGACGAAGGCAGTGTCTCTACGCCCAATACACGGAACAAAGTTGAATTGGGGCCAGACGGGTACCCGATAATATGGATGAAGTACAGTAGGAAGCAGAACGATGGCACGACTACCACCGAAATTAAGCCGTATCGCGTTTCCTTTATTCGGGCCGCAATGCTGATAACGTCAACTCGCCACGAAGCCCAGCTCCAGGTAAGGTCGCGAGGTTTGACCGGTGCTTTTGAGCAGGCCAGAGGGTTTATTCGTCGTTTTACAATACTTACCGTGTGTTCCTCTCTTCGTTCAGTGTCTTGTCAAATGCGTCAAGGCTGGGTCTGCTAAGAGTGCTACGAAGGCTCGTACTGATGCTCAACTGAGACCAACATTGCGATTGCTTGACTTTGCCAGAGATAGAAGTCGAGAAAAACAAGAAAAGCTAATGCGTGATTTGAAGCTTGGCATCAACCACATTGACCGCGAACAACTGCGGCGAAACGCACTGGTGAGTCCTCGTTACCCAACTGTAATCAAGAACATTCAAGTGTCGGTTGAAAGAGCAATGCCTGCATCAGAAGCCAGCGCCAAACTCCCATGCGAGCCCAAAACTATTGTCTTTAAGATCCGATGCGTGGCCACGGTTGAACTCGTTGATGACGAAATCCCGGATGGAATGTTGGGGGCCTACTTGTCCCCTGACGGGAAAAAAGTTCTGACTTACAAAGAGTCATGGGTGATTTACCGACCCTTCAGGGATTTCCAGACATTGCACAAGCATCTCAAGACTCAGGTAGCAGCTTCTGAATCATCTGGAAATGCAGGAACGAGGCTGGTTGGAGCTGCTACGGCGGCATTTACGGCTGGTGGTGCTCAGACCAATCGTAGTCGCCAGCGGAAAGCGTTGATACCATCGTTGGGACAGGCTGGCAAGGCTGGTGCACTTGGCGTTACCCACCGCTCTGTTGCGAAAAGATTGGAAATTCTGGATGGGTATTTGCACCATCTTTTGTCAGACGGCCACCATTTGGGAGGGTCTCCTGAACTATTGATGTTCATCGGTGCCTTTTATCCGCTCGCTCCTGAAGTCAAGGTGGGCAAGCAACCCATTTCTCTCTTGAACGATCCTTTAGGTCGTGTAGAGATGTCTCGTGAAGTCTTAAAGTTTGCATCAACAACCCCGCAACCGAATCCGAACACTCTGGCCACCTCCCCGAGAGACCATTCGGAATCGAACCTCTCCGTCAATTCAATGGAAGATCCGTCGGATAGCATGCTCGGGGATGACGCAACGGAGGATGCTCCAAAGTCTGAAAAGATTTTGATGACTAACCCTGCCATTGTAGGAAAACTTGACAAGGTTCCGCTCGGAAAGGTGAGAAGCAGGATTTTCGAGCTCCTGAGTTGCCAATTCGGGTTCGAAAACGCAAGCTTTCTTCGCAACCGAATGCTTTCGGCTCTGAAGACAATGTCATATGCTGTCACCACGCCTGGCGAATTCCGCAAAACGCTTTACAAAGCGCACGTTGAGCAGGTGAGCCCCGATGCTATCGCTTTTTGGATCAATTATGGTATCGACACGTTGTGGCCAGACGGTGTATTTTTCGAGTCGGCTCCACCTCTGACACCGGAGAACCGAAAGAAGGCGGTCGATAAATCACGAGAACTTCTGCACAATGGTTTTCCCGATCAACTGAGAGCCGTACTCGGGAAGGATTTAACAAGTGACGGTCTGGATGTGCTGCACGAAATGCTGCAGAACAGGATGGTGATGAAGAGTCTTTTTTACATGCTGTTTGATCTGCTCTGGGAAGAGATATTCCCAGAAATGAAGGACGTGCTGTCTGGGGCGGATGCTCTAGACATTGACTTCGATGAGGAGTGAGCGCGTAGGTAAGCTGGGCTAGTAAGGAGGCGTGACGTGGCATTTTTAGTGCTCTTGCGCTAAATGTAAACGCTATTTAAAAATTGGATATTAAAAAAAGATAGAATAATGAAGTGGTCAACCCACCGCTGTCACGGCTTCTAGCGTTTCGTTTTCCGTTGTCTCCGATGCCATTTCCTCGTCCTCGTCGTCATGGCGCTGTTCCGATTCCTCCTGTGATGTTGCATGTTCTCCACCTCTGGCAACCTGTCGCTGCCGTCGTACTTCTTCTTTTGTCAACCCAAGAAGGTTGGCCTCAACGGAAGTTGAACTAGCAGAAGTTGAACCTTTGCCATTAAGTTCCTGGCTTTCGTCATATAGTTCCAATTGGATCACGTAATGCGTGACAAACTCTTGGTAGCGCCTGGGGTTGGTGGCATCCTTCCCATTGTGCAATCGCCGATGATGATGATTACCAGACCTCACGACGGCTGCGGCTGCTTGCTGATCAGAAGGGCCGTGATGGTGGTGCTTGCGCCGTTTGCTCTTGTGGCCATGCGGATCCTGGTTGTTATCTGTGACAACCCCGTAATCAGCTGAATCCGAGATAATCGGAGAAATCGATGATCGACACTTGACGAAGTCATAAGGTACATTGGTGCTAACTTCGGAAAAGTATGAGGTGGCGGCAGAAATATTGGAGGAACCGCCGTGCGTTGCAGCGCCGCTTTCCGCTGGTTTGCTGATGATAACGTTACGCCCAACCATTTGGTGTGAACGCGACTTTGCATGCAAAACCAGGTACTTGCCGAAACCACAAGATGCTACCAGGCGTTCTAAGTTCACAGACCCAGATTCGTTCTGCGTAGCTAGAGACGCTCTCGCTCGTCCAGCTTCGGCGGCTTCGGCGTGAGATTGCCCGTGACGTTGGCCATTATTGACATTGGCATGCGTGATGGCTGCTACTTCGTAGGGTCTCATGGGGCTGCGATTTACTGAATCAGCCAACTCTCGATCAATCTCTGGCGGTCCGAGGGCGGAGTTGTCAGCCCCCGTGTTGTCGTCTCTTTGTTCAGAATTATCGGGGTTGGTGTTTGTCAACAACCTGTCTGTGCCTTGAACAGAAAGCAAGGCAGATATCGGCTTTCCCACCGCAGCATGCGCATCTATTCCTGTGAGTCGAGCGTACGCTGCGTTGGTATGAACCACAAGGAACGGTGGACCAGCTTGAATTACCATACTACAAGGAAAAGTCAAGAATATAGTTAGTTACCGAGCGGAAAACAAATACCAGGTAGAGATGAAACCTCAAAGCTTACCTTGCCACCTTGGTGAATGACAGAACCTTGTCCAGAGTAATTGGCCTGCCTGGCCTAAGACAGATGGCAGTTTTTGTGGCGCTGCTCTCCGACGACTCCAGCTCCTGTTGGACCTTCTCTTCGTACTCTCGTCGCATGTTCATTCTTTTCCGTTTCTTATCTTGCAACTTTCTCTCGCGGGCAGCCTCATTTTCCGGCTCGTTCAATGGTTGGGGGGACGGAACGTCAAGCTTCATCGGGTCGATTGCTCCGATTTCAGCATTTGCATTGGCCCCGTGCCTTCTCGCTGCAACAGGGTGGGTAATTTCCTTCTCGTCGTCAGCCTTCTTATCATCCGAGTTGACATCCTCAGAATTTGAATTGCCACCACTTCCCGTCTCCTCTTTTGCGCCGACGTCTTCACTACTACCCTTGCCTTCGTTTCCGCTACCAGAACTGCCATTTCCACTCCCAGAACTCCCTTGGTTACTACCGCTGTTGCCTCCACTTCCACTTCCGCTACCTGATCCTGAAGTCGTGGTGTTGGTGTTACTTGCAGATTCAGTAACCACGTGTGCCCCATCATAGTTATGCCTTGGTTGATGGGGTGCCACACCTTGCAGCCTTTGTTCCGAAGACGACGAGGAGGCGTTGCCTTGGCCAGATTCATCCTCTTCAGGCTGTTGTTTGTTTTGCTCCCCTTTCTGCGCATCGGCCTGTTGTGGTCTGGCGGCGGGAGGTTTCCGATCGTCTTCATCATCTTCCACGTCCATTCCATCCCTATTTCTGCCGGCTCCTTCGTCCACATTCGATGTGGAGTTGGTGCTTTCTTGTTGACTGGCTGTTTCGCTGGAATGCTGCTTGTGCTTTCTCTTGGTTCGCGCGAGCACAACCATGGACGAGGTGTCACTGTCGGCGGCTTCATTTGGATCGTCATCGGGGGCATAGTTCTCGGCATCCGCGGCAGCTTCCAAGGGCTGTTGCCTCGCGGATAACTGAAGAGGAGCTTGAGCTTGCTTGGGGGGCATCTTGGGTTCTTTGGGACACATATGCAAAGGTGCATCCTTGACACGACTTCGGCTCAGACTTTCCGACGAACTACTTTTGGATCCAGTCACAGAAGTGGACGTCCTGGAGTCACCTGCTGGATCTCCAGAGGCAGCATCTGGCGGTCGTCCTTCGATTTCATTGTACATGTTTGAAAGAGAGGAGTCGGCAGCTTCGGGAGGCTTCTCTGGGTCACCAATCCCGTGAGAGTTAAAGAAGGGTCGAACAACCTAGATTACGTGGAGTGGAAGAAAAGAGAAGAACGTGAGAAACGACGAAAGGGAACAAGATGCTATACCTATTAGGGTGACGCCCTTTGCACAAAACCTACCTCCATGAGTTGCAGATAGTTTTCAAAAGATGGAGCGTCATCTTGGGTTGCAAGGTCCTGTTTCGCCGTGCTTCCATCTGCATGGGCACCCTCTGTAGGGTGCCTTTGGATGCTGTATCCAATCCTACTGAGATCGATTCGTGGGTCCATTGGATGGACGACTTGGACTCCATTGAGTTGGACGGGTAGAATGTCATCGTCATCAACATCAGCCATATCCGTATCATCGCTCTCTAAACTTGACCCATTCTTGTTTTCCTCCTCGCTGCTCGCTTTGGTGGCCTTGACTTTCTTCTTTCTAAATCGCTTCAAATTTCTATTGGAAGACTTATTGTTGTGCGCTTTGGAAGAGCCATTTCGACTGTTTTTGATGTTGCCATGGTTGTCATCATCTGCTTCCCCCTTCTCGCTGAAGTCGGGTTGCTCACTGTCGTCGTCGTATTCGTCGTCATCATCATCGTCGTCATCATCATCATCATCATCATCATTGCTATCGTTGCTGTTGATGGACAGATTGTTGACGGGTAGAATGATGTTGTCCTTGTCTTTTTTCTTGGCTGATCCAGAGAGGTCGGACGATGCGTCTGACGAACAGTCTGCCGTGTATCCCTCCCCACTTCCCTGACCCCCACTTTTGCTGCTCGTAATCGAAGCCTCGGCATTGTCGTCGTTCATATCGACGCCTTGATCTCCTCCATCCTCTGCAGCTGTAGATTGAAGGGCGCTCTCGGGTGGTTTCTTCCCGTTTCTTCTTGCTACATCCCGGGATGACGCGAGCGTCTCCTGCTCCTCTCCTGTTGCTGCTCTTGATTCGCATGGAATACTCGCTGGTTCGAGAGCTGGGGTCGCGTCTTGAGACTCCCCTATGGGGTCTCCTATGGACTCGTTCGTTGACATGGTTCGTAGTAGTGCTTCTCTGCAACCTCCTTATGGTATTGGGTGGTGTGTTGGTGTCTCTGGTCAACCTGATGGGTTGTATGTGTGTAGGCTGCTATATAGTAGTAGTGTGTACTAGTAAGTGTCGCTACTGTCGTCTTCGTTCTGGCTATGTAGTCTTGCTGTAGTTTTTGTGGCAGCGATTGTGCGTGGGGATGGTTGTATTCTCAAAGTACTGTATTGAAGATAACTAACAACTGCGTTGAAGAAAAACAATAATTCGCATCATTGTCTTCCGAGGTGACAAGGACAACTTGTCATGATTGCCATGTAATCTATTTAACAAACCGAACTGATTTGAAACAAACGTCATTTTCGTGATTCTGACCTCAGAGCTTGTAATTAACGCACTTGTTCTCTGAAGAGCCGTCGCATGTAATGACGTACCTCGTTTCTCTAATGCAATCGACAACTTTTGACAGTGCATCATCCGGCCGGTATTGTTTCGTACTGGGCTGCTTCTGGGACTTAGTATCGTGTCAGCCATAACACTAACACTAATTTTCAGGAACGTCAACGGCAAATACTGCTCACAGTAACTATTGAGTACACAAATACGAACAGTGAACTTTTCCAATGGCTTCTTCCCGGGGAACGCTCGACTGCAGGCCGACCTTTTACCTACTTTTTAGTACTGGCAAGTGGCAATAGCTCTGGCAATAGGTGGCAAACGGACGGACAATGGTTGATAACAAGACTGATTGATGGACGAGCACCGTCACGTCTGTAATGCAGCCCAGTACCAGTACGACGTACGGTAGCCTTCAGGAAAAATCGCCTGTGCACTACTATGCTAAAAGCCACAGGCCTTTTGAGTTGTTTGCAAATGAAAATTGTAAGCTTTAGAATGAAGCTAAGCCAAATCATAGGCAAATTAGGGTGTTGCACCTGCATCAGCTGCATGTATGTTTGTTTACTCATGAGTTGACTCATGAACAAATGCTTCAGTTTGTCAAACGATGGGATCCAACATGCTGACAATGACAAAGATGGCCGTTGTTGTTGATTTCAGTCACCCAGAACAAACCCACAAACAATCATGGGGGGAGCCAACAAACAGTCATTCAGAGCAAAGTTGTCATTGATCCACAGGTAGGAAGCCAATTCTTTTTGCCCAAGGAGGGTCAACGGGTCCACAAATCCAATCACTTTGCAAGACATGGTGCATCCGTTCCAAGGGACATTGATTGTCTGGTTCCTTTGCAACAGTCTGGTGTCCAAGCAATTGTTGAAAGTTCTTCTCTCTGCAGACAACATTTGATCCATCAACACAGTCTCCAATGGACATGCCACATTGCTCCAGAACTTGAGCACCGTTCCGGTGCAATGCACAAGAGCTGCTCCAAAATGGGACTCACTCTGGACTCATCTGGGGTTCGCTCATGAGATTCAGTGAGCTCAGTTCATTCTCAACACGTCATGACTAAATGCGTTGCCATTTGCCAATTGTGTGTGATTTGCCTTGAGCCTTTGCTGCTGATTAGATTCTGTCATTGTTCTGCCATGTGATTGAATTGCATTGGTCAACGGTGGTGTCTCACAGACCGGGGTTTGTCATGTTCTTTGCTGCGACTGCCAAAGGCATTGGCTGACTTGCACACAACAGCCACGATCAAGCTCTCAGGCCATGACAACTTTCTTCAAACTTGACAAATTTGTGGCCTTGTCCATGCTCAATGTTTTTTTCTCTGGCTCCGGCATCCTGCTAGAAGCACCGAGTTGCCTTTCAACCACTGTCAACTGCAGTTACAACTCCAACATTTTTTGTCATTGTCACCAGTCACCTGAATGATTTTTCCCCCTGCTTCTTGAATTTGCAGCTGTTGTCAACTCCACGTCCCTGTTGCGCCCACAAAATGACTGTGCAAGTTGAACCCAACTAATCTGAGAGGCTACAGTTGATGCACAAACTAAACATTGCAAACAAAATGATCATTGGCTCTCTTTCATGGGGGTGAGGTTGCATTGGGAGCAAGACAACGTCAATCTGACATGCCTCTTAGAATTCTGATCTCCAATTGAGCACACAAGCAGCACGAGAGAGACACCTACCAAGTTCTGATGTTGGGGTGATGTGTCAATTGAATTGCTAAGTGGTTCTGCTTGATGGTGTTCGCCTTCAAGTGAGAGCATTCAAAAACTGAATCAGTTGGCACTGGTGCACATGAGGATGATCTGTGGTTCCTCTCCATAAAAAAGCCCACATTGGCCATTTTCTAAAGTAAACAATTGACTCTGCAGTGTGCATTAGAAACTAAGCCGACGAAGGCAGTTGTGTCTGTCATGGAACCTTTGATTGCACAATTGCATTGCCCTGCTAGCAGTGCCATTGGCATTTTCTTTGCTGAAATTCCAGGGCCATTGCTCATAATGCCAACAGAGCCCTTAAATGGAGTAGAGTTGCAAACTCTCCCCTAAGTTTACTAGGGGAGAGTTTCAAAATGTGCTCTAAACTATGCTGCTCTAACTTAGGGGAAAGTTTCAAAAACCTCCCCTAATTTAGGGGAGCGTTTCGAACATAAGTAAAAATGTGTCACAGTTCTTTCCTACTTCCCCCTACTTTAGGAGAGAGTTTGAAACTCTCCCCTATGTTAGGGGAGAGTCTGAGACTCTCTCCTAATTTAAAATCTCACCTAATGTAGGGGATCCTCTGTTAAATACTCACTTTTATGGATATGAGCAACGCTCGAGAAGGAATTGATATCAACTGAAAGCTTCTATCATCGATGTAATTAACAAATCGAGTTTATTCTTTAAAGATATATGGTTTGGCCGGGTAGCAACGCAAAACGCTGTGTGACCTCGATGCATCTGTCTCTCTGAGACTTGAGTTGGCTTCTGCGATGAGACTAGGTCGTTGTTTTGCCCTGGCCGGCCACGGTGTGATTTGATAACGAGCGCTTTCCGACGCCCACGTTGCGGAACAATCTCAACCTCGGCCCGAGTTTGTTGTTGTTGGTAATTCTGTTTTCGTTTGCTGCAAATGATTTAGTCTCATATAAATTGATAATGACGCGATCCATCATTCCCCACGTTTTGCAATACAGTATCACCCCACGCAACAAATATGAAACACAATCCCAAGGTAGATCATAGATCTCGGTCTCAATACTGATTGCAATGAAAACAAAAAACACACTGTTCACGAATCCATATCTTTGGCAAGCACAAAATCGGGATGCTTTTCTAAAAATCGCCGTCTCTCTCCAGCTCTCTTGGGTAGCTCTCCTGGTGGCATGGCTTGTCCCGTTCGATATTTGCATCGTTTTTTGGGATTGTGTGGTGGTTTCGGCGTCAAATCCAAATTTTTCCACATGGAAATTGGAAAATCACGTTGGGCCTTTTCGTAAATCAAGGATCGATCGTAGGATGTCGTATTGTGAATAAAGTCCAAAGTGGACGCGCTGAGGGATGATTTGCGAATTTTACTGACCGAGGGATTGCGAATTTCCGGGCAATAACGGACTTCACCAATTTGCTCCAGAATGGGAAAGGTTTGCAGCGATAAAGTTTCGGTGGTTCCTATCCAATCAAAGTCTTCTAAAAAGGCATTGTAGACTTGTTGACACGTCTCCTCCGAAACATCAATGGACTTTCCGGATTCTCGGTAACTTTGATAATAAGCCAACTCCGATTTGGCCGCAAAGACACATTGTGGATTGGGAACACTCAACTCCAAAAAGTCTTGTTCGGTAGGATTGGGTCTCCAATAATATCGATTATCTTGCTTGTCGGTGGCATAATAAAAATTAAAATGAGAAATGGCCATACTGAGAGGTTCTCGTACTACCGTAAAGGCGAAAAAGGGAATGTTTTGAGCGGCAGCCATTTTTCGCCACGCCTTTAGGTCGTTGCGCACTTGTTCGTCCATATAGGGAGCCGCTGTTCCGGCATGATATTCGTAATAGACGCGTGTATTGTTTTCCCAATTTTGAAACCAAGAATACATTTCTTTGGAGTAACGTTTTTGTTTGCCCTTTCCAAAGACCATGCGGTAACGCCATTCCGGGTGTCGTACAAAGGGAGCCATTTGTGTGGTACCTCCCGTTTTGGGGATGTGGTAATAAAATAGAATAATGCCATTTTTGTTGGGCATGGGAAGCATGGTAGAATTGGGTGCATGTAGGCCATGATTGTTTTCTGCTGTTGTTGCTTCTTGTCTTTCTTGTTCTGCTTTTTCTGGGTGTTGCTGTTGTTCTTCTTCTTCTTCATTTTCTCCTTCTTCGTCCTCTATTTCTTCCTCTGTTTCTCCTTCCTCTGTTTCTTCTTCATCATCATCATCATCTTCTGTTTCTTCTTCTTCTTCTGAGTCTTGTTGTTCTTCCTGTTGATTCTGTTGAAGCTGCAACGGTTCTTCCAGTTCCTTTCTTCCAGTTCGCAGGGACAAAGTCTCTTCTTCGTGTCCGGTATTTTCTCCCTTGGCTTTTAATGCTGTTGTCGTGAAGACGTGCCGTTGACGGGCGGCGGGTGGAGGCAAATGAAGGGAAGCTTCGGAATCGCCAAAGGAAGTTTCGAGACTGTGCTGCGTCGATACCATTAAATTGAAGTGCCAAATGGCTGCCACCACACAACCGGCGAGAGTTAAGGAATAACGTAAATGTCTGTTGGCTTTCATTGTCGTTGTCTTTCTGGAAGGGCAGAGTTTTGCTCGACTGGAATGGAATGGACCTGGTGCTGTTCTTTTTGTTGCCAAGACAACCTCTATAGTAGCTTACAGCTGGTCTGCTATTGTTGAACCGGAATACCAACTTGACAACAAGGTTCTTGCTTTGTACAGAACAGTCAAGTGTTGTATGCATCGTATGTGTTGCATCACCCGTTATCTCCGTGGTTGTTTATTTGAATGAAGTTTTGTTTCGCTTTTCCACTTGCCGAGGTACGTATGCTCTGTGGTAGAAATCCACGTATGTAGGAATCTGTGTAAACTAAGTACCCAATATATCATACTGCTATTTCGATACTAGAGTACGAGCTCGCGCTCGTAGTTAAACGTTTCCGCTATCTACCAAAAAGACCAATTAACGCGATATAAAATTCGTTGACAATGGCGCTGCTTTGTTGATCAGTAGCTTGTTAAAATCAACTTTGTCACAAGATCCGCTCCGCATGCTTGTTCTATGCACCATGTCGATGGCCCCTGTAGCTGGAATCCAGGGTTCATGCGTTGTGACGCCTCCAGTAGCACGTTCCAAGTTGGCCAATGTAATTAACCTCATCGCGGGACGCGTGGTCCCATACTGTTGGAAACTGGGAGAGGATGATCCAGATTCACTGTGTGTGTTGCTTGACATGCCCGAAAATGATCTAGCGAACATCCTTAGGCTATGCCAGGTCTATGGTCCATCGGATTCCAAGATTAGCAAGACAAAATTTGAACAACTGGCCTCGCAGTTCGACACGTCGTTTGTGGGTTGGTCCATGTACAGGGGAGGAGCATCCAAGAGATCAGTTCCATTCATAAAAATTGGACACGTCGACAACACAAGCTCCCCCGTTAGTGAGATAAGCCTCAAGCCAAGCGATCAGTATGGTAAGGGTGGTCAACTTCAGCTCCTCCCTTCTCCATACCACACATGTGCTATTATTCCGCGGGAAGCCAGAATTATGATCAAAGATTTGGTTGACGCATCCAACAATTTTGTAAGCAAGAAAGAAACCACAAATGACGACAAAGAAGAAGACGTTGGCTTAACCGAGAGTGCCAATTTATCGCCGGCACAAAGATTGTGCGATTTCATCGAAACAGAAATATGTCGCACGGCAGCCGAACTGGGTCATGCTGATTTCAGAGTGACACAGAGGCGCAGTCGACATTTGTGCAAGCTTGCCAATTTGCTCACAAAAGAAGCCAGCCAACATCTGTTCATGATCACGATGAAGCAATTGGATGCGCAACTTGAACTTGATGTTGGCTCGCTCAAATCGCCAGACCGCATTGCCTCAACGCGCACGTCCTTTGCAGTCATTGCGCCAGCTTCAACATCCGAACTGCAGACGAAACTGCGAACAACAATGGAGAAGAAGAAGAAGAAGAAGAAGACGTCTTCCTGACTGATTTGAAAGAGGAGGCTTCATTAAGGGGTTTGATTCTCAAGCGTCCACAGGCACATCAAGGCCAAAAACGTGTCTTTTCAGTGCAACACAACAATGGTCGGCTTCTTTTGACAGTTCTTCCCCCCGACACAGACTCCACTGATGAATTCGTTGAGTCCACGAAAAGAACCCATTGGATTGACAAAATGTCAGAGAGCAAGACCCTCAACAATGACAGAGTTTCTGGCATGTTGACATGCTTGGCCCAAAACAAACGAGAGGCCTTTGTTCGTGTGGCGTCGAAAGAGAGGGCAATGTTGAAGACACCAACGGTTTTGGACACAAACCAAACAATGGCCCTTGCTCGTGTGATGAATCTTAACGATCAACAACTAGAAAGGCTACGCTCATATCTGTTACGGATGGGAAAGATTCGGCTAAACTTGTCGCCAAAAGAACTTGCGAAAATTGATCGGGAAGTGGGTATTGCCTCAGTCGCAGAGCCAACCTTCGGTACATACGTACATGAATGGGCCAAAGGCAACAACAAGAAGAAAGAAAAGAAGCCGCCGGAAAAGATCGATCACTGGAACGTCAGTCTATTGAGGGAGATTGCCGCCGAGGTTGATCTGCACATAAGTCATCGTTTCGATGCGGAGGAGAACCTATCAGCAATGCCGACAATCGATTGTGACGCACCTGGATTCACAGAACCTGGTGTCGCCGCAATCTTTGGTGGAGACCATGGGGACAAGGCCTTTCCTTTCAGTGTTAAACTCAACCTCACATCACCACAACAAAGAAAAGAATCGAAGAAGCTGAACGATCAGTGTCCCACAGTTCCCATCGCTAGCATCGATTGCAGTAAGGATACGCACACCACACTGGAGAATACGATCATGCCGCAGATTCGAAATGAAATCGCCCAGTTGAAAAGAAGTTTGGTTTTGGTGGTGTATGACAAAGACAATGTTAAAGAGTGCTTTCACTCTTATATCGTTCCCAAGACAATCAACATTACATCGGTTTCTGTTTTGCCAAATGACGATGCTGTCATCCTTCAGTTTCTTTTCTCTACACAGATGCTCTGAACGCTTTGAAAATGTTGTCGATAGACGTGACAGGGGATTTCCCAGAAATTGCGGCGGCGCAGCTCCGTACGAAGATTGTCATCCATTGCTTCAACGATTTCTACGTTGGTGACCTTGCTTGTCTTGCCATGATCCTTGGCATGTGCAACAGCGATCGTTACTATTGCATCTTTTGCCACGCGGTCGCGCCACAATTCAACAAGTTGACGGGGAACCTTGAAGCAACAAGAAAAAGAACCCAACAATCATTAATGCAATGTCTTCACAGTCACCAACAAGAACTTGCAAGTTGTACTACCAAAAAGAAGCCTGCCAACTATCGTGGCGTCAACTCACACCCATTGTTGCAGTTCGATCCGCAACGAATCATTATTCCGATCTTGCACACGCCGATGGGTTTAGTGGACAAGATCCTTGAATCGTTCAACCTCTGGGTGAATTTGGAAGTTGAACGGTTGCCCCCATCTGATGACATGGTGCGAAGTAATTACAAGACGGCCAAAGCATTATCGGAAGATGCCAAGGTAGCTTTGGGGAATGCAACTGCATTAAATGAACAACTTGGCAACCAACAATCACTGGAAGCCTTGGCTCTAGCAAAGAAGACGTGTCAGTCCGCGCGGAAACATGAACGCGAAGCCAAGGATACATACGACGACAGCATACAAAAACACAACGCAACCTTGGGCTCATTGCACCAACGATTTGAGCAGATCTTCCGCCGAAACAACATAACGAGAGAGTACTATCATGGTGGAAAATTCAATGGCGTTAATTGCATTAAAATAATGGAGAGAGCAACGCCTTTATTTGTTGGTGATGTCAATGAGGATGGCTTTTACCAGAAGTGTGTTGCTATGAAGCAAGATAATGTGACTGATGGCTCCATAAGTGAGCATTGCCATAAATTCGCAGCCCTCTTGGGACTGCTGGATGCAACATGGTCCACTGTGAGGGGGGTCGATGCGGGAATACTTCCAACAGCTGAACAGATTGATTTCCTTGATAAGTCAATACAGAGGGCAAAGACTCTTTGGATTGATTTGGCATTAACTACCACACAGCCAAAATGGCATCTCACGTTCGACGGCCACCTTCTGGAACAGGTAAAGCAGTACGGTGGTCTAGCGGACAAGGCTGACGACACAATTGAGTTCCAGCATCAACGGCTGAAGCGGCTGCGCGACAGGTACAGGAGAGTCTCTTCATTCCAGCGAAAAACCAAGTGCATGCTGAAGGAACTTCGACGGCAACGATCCAAACGAGTGGAGAGGCAAATCAAAGCCTTTGAGAAAGCTAAAAAGCAAAAATCAGGAACCAAGCGGCAGCGGGATGCAGAAGAGAGACAGGAAGGTGTAAAGACAGAGAAGAAGGCAAAAAGAGCTACTTTTGTAGGCTAGAACGTCATCTTGCTCCGACATAATCGAGCAATTATGTCGTCTACTGCTAGTTGATATTCGTTCGATTCGAACGATCTTGTTGTTACAACTTCTAAGGTTAGAGTTGATGACGTGTACTGTGTGATTACTGTAGCTAAATTTTTCGTACCAGTGTCTACCACAGCCTACGTGTACGGCTACAGCTCTCGGCAAGTGTTCCCAAGAGCGGAACAATTTAATGAACGCACAGCTGCCTCAATTTCCACAGAGCCACTGAGCGTCGTAACACTTAGTGAAGCACCCAAGGGCTACACACTCACTAACTTGTGCTGTCACTACGAGTATGTGGTCAGTTATCCAGTTGGTAAACTTACAGGATCTTCTACCCATTCAACTTCTGCTTCAATGGTATAATATGGGGATTATAGGTGGCTTTTTCAGTCCCACACTCAGTTTGCTACCAATCTTTCCCATCATAATTATTCACCATGGACATTACAAGTTCAGAGTACTACATTCCCTCCAATTTGGTTCTGCGAGAGTGGACCTAGTTTGATCTTCCTCTACACTTTTATTTTTATTTACAACAAGCTCAGTGAACTCTGCTTTTTCTTCAAATTGCAGCCTACTTGGGCAACATGATTTGGTAATGGTCTTCTTCCAGAAAGTCCACATGGCTCCCATCGGGCATGGTATCCCCGGCGGCTCTTACCCCTGGACCTTCCAAGTTGAGCAAAAATAGAGCCAACAGGCGCTCGGCACGATTGACAGTAAAGAGAGGGTCACTCAAAATGCGTTCGTCCAATGTCTTAATGCAACTTTCATCGGGCATGATACCGAAATTGTCCCACTCGTTGTACTTGGCAATCCACGGCACTTGCTTGCAACGATGGAGGAGTTCCCACTCGAGATCTTCCAATCTCAAGACGGTTGCCACCACACGTCCTCCAACCAACGAGGCTTCTTGTTTGGTCAACTTCATCCCATCCTCCTTGCTCTTTTCTTGTCGTTGTTCAATGGCACGTTCGGCAAGTTTGCCTGCGTGATAGGTAATTTCCCATCCTTCCATACTGTCATTCAAGATTCGAAGGGGTATGGCTGTATCGTTTTTGGCACGCACACGAAGGGCTTCGGCAATAATGTTAATGGTCAAAGGATGCAAGGAAGGCCGTACATTGTTTGCCTCGCGAAGAGGGTCCCCAATCTTTTTCTTTTTTTGTTCGTGAGCTTCAATTTGTTGTTCCGTATTCACAGCGATAGCATCCAGTTCCTTCTGGAGATCTGCCATGTTCTTTTGATGCTCTTCTTCTTTGTCGTTGTCTTTTTGGGATGTTTCTTCCGTGACGGCAATTTCTTGAAACAAAGCCTTGTATCTGGCGTCCTCTAGAAAATCCACGTCCATGCATGGCATTTGGACATTGTTGGCGCGAAGACCTGGTCCTTCGACCTTTTCCAAAAACAAGGCCAAGAGACATGCGGCACGTGCCTGGGCTATGCTTGGGTCTTGCTCGATGGCGGCCCCCAATTTAGCCCATTGATCCACAGCGTTTTGTTGTGCTCGCACAATGGCAAATTCCTCGGGGATGACACCAAAGTAGGTTTGCAATCGTGTTTCTTTGTCGTCCGTATCATCATCATCGTTAGAAGAATATTCGTGTGCTGCTTGAGCAATGAGCTGGTCTTCTAATTCTTCGACTCGATTAATGAGGGCAACGATGCGTCCTCCAATGACTTGACTTTCTTCCATGGTCAAGCCGTCGAGTGCTTTGGAAGCAGCTTGGACGGCATCTTGGGCCAATTTTCCTGCCGTCATCATGATATCATAGGGATCGACAGCACCCGAGTAGGGGCGAAGCGGAGTCAGGATGGTTGCTTTTTTATCCTTGCTAAATTGCACGTCAGCTTGAGCACGCATAGTCAAGGCTTTGGTCAGAGCATCAATGGTAAAGGGATGAATAGAGGGTCGATCCTCATCTTCCATATCTTTATTCTCAGCAGCAGCAGCAGCCGTATCGGCGGTATCGGCATCACCATTTACTTGGGCAGCACATTTTGTGGTTCCTTCACAATTATAGTGTACAATGCGAGATGGAATCAAGGGGGAAGGATGATGGTGGTTTGTCTGGAGGGTTCGAGAAGGAGAAGACGACGAAAACGCCATCACTTGTTGGCCCAAATAAATGTTGCTCAACTCGAGAAATAAAAAGCAGCCCCAAAAGAACAACATAGTCGTCCTCCACAGGGAGGCTGATTTTGTGGCTACTACCATGGTCGACATGAGAAAAATAATTCAAATGAGGATAAGGAGGATGTGCTTTCTGTTGCAGAAGTGTCGATACATATATCATTCTATCTATCTGCATTACTGTACTGTAGTGGACCGGGGCTGCATGCTTGCGACGGGTGTTTCCACGAAATTGACCCATCAGGGCGCCATATTGTGACGTCAGTTACACGTGGAGGAGTTTCACCGTTGAAGTTCCCATGTGCGTCTTAAGTAAACACATCAAATCAACAACGAAAAATCAGCCATCAGCCACAGCCATCAACGAAGACGTTGATTTCCGAATGAATGGATTCATTGATTCATTGGAGTGCTAATATTATTCTGCTGTTAACCCACCAAGCACTACAGGTAGTACCACCTAGCTAGCTAGACATATCCTACCTGAAGATCCTTCCCAGATATCTATCGGATAGCTGTTGATTCTATTTTAAGTCTACTGCATCTCCATATTTTTGATTGAATAATCCAGGGCAAGATGAGAATCATATCCCTTTCACCGCTGGGGCTGCTGGGGTTAACGGCACCATCACTGCTTCTGCTACGGAGGACGACGGATGCCTTCGTTCCCATAACAAGAACTTACACTGCTACGACAAGAATAACAAACCCAAGTCGTAGTGGTCTTCAAATGTCAGACGAAGACCAAGCAGAACCCCCCAAAACAAAGGCAAAAGCAAAATCAGCCACCGCCACAAAAATCCGCTTGACAGAAAAGACTCCTGCACAAGCCGCACAACCCCAAGGCGTCCCCATTCATGAAAAGCCATTGCCCGAATCATCGCACAAAGCTCGTCCTGGTATTGATACTTCCTCTCTTGGAGATTTAACGGGTGGTCGTCCCGGTGCCATTATTGAAAGCGAAGAAGAATTGGCCCGCAAACAAGAAATTTTTGACGAACTCGAACGGGGCGACCGCGAGTATGATGCACGGACCATGGCGGATTATGGTACCCTCCAAGAAGATTTGGAAACGCCCTACGATATCGATGATCCCACGGCCATGGACGCGGCCACCTTGGGAACTTGGACGATTCGCGATTTGCAATCGAGATTTCCCTATGAATGGGATCCCGAAAATCCCACGGACCGGGATCCCAATATGGTCGAATTGGAACAAGCAGGGGCGCGGTTCAAGCCGGGTGTGGATGTCGGTGAGGACGGCATTGATGTGGGATATGATCCCATGTTTGGTCAATCCAATCCTCAAGATGAACGTACCATTTTAGGTACTATGGAATCGTACATGATTGACGATAAAACCAAAGATGAATCCTTGTTGCCAGACCAATTTCCTCCGGGCGATTTGGAAATTGATTACAATCAAGATGTGGTCAAGTTTCGTCGTTCTTTGGATATTATTGAAACGTACACGGACGAATTTTTACCAGCGACTATGCAAGTTCCTCGTCATGTGGCCAAATGGCATGGATATCCCGAACCCATGTCCTATCCACACAAAAATGAAACCAACAATCGGTTTTTAGAAGATACACCCAATCCGACCGATTGGTCCAAATTGGATCCCTGGCGGGCCCGTCGCAAGGCTGTCGAATTGGCCAGAGCTCAAAATGCCGATTGGTTGCCACCCGGAAAGTCACAGCAGTGGCATGCCAGTAAGCGAGCTCCGTACGAAAAAATTGGGACCTTGGTGGGAACCCTTCGTCCCGGGCCGATTGATGAAAGCTTGCGGGAACAAATTCAACCCGCGTTAGATGTGCTGGGCAGTTGCGTGGACTTGCTCAGCATTGAAGGTGAAGAGCAAACCGTATACCGTTTTCATTATTATGGATTGATGAAAAATCGTCATGGAATGTCGTGTTGGGCCGAAACTATGATTCGTGATTGTGGTGTGGAAGTCACCGGTGTGGTGTTTGAAACGGGCTTTCGTAGGAGAGATCAAGCCTATGAAGGCGGGGATTGTTGGTATCCACCGTCCTCAAATTAAGTAATGACATCAATGGCAGAGGACACGAAAACACAACACAATCATAATGATTCTCTAGGACCAAGACGATTTCTAAAACTGAACAATAATTCATTTTCATCCTTGTTGTTCATGCAGATCTAGTTCCTCATTCAATCTTACTTTTTATATGTCATTAGAAAAAATTAAAGCTTCCAGAAGGTTAGCAAATTGAGAAAATAAATAAACAAACTTGAACACTCACTGTTGAAAATTTTGTAGCAAAATTTAAGAAAAAAATAGTTTACCATCACACCGCTTTGATTTGATGAATGTGTTGTTGCAGTTACTACTAGACTAGTAGCAATAGCACCCATAGAAGCTAGTTTCATTTGTGTGAAGAGCCATAGTGCTACCTTTTAAACAGTACGGAAAAGTACGCTTAACCTTAGGTCCACTATTCACGCAACTGATTCAACCAATCATTAATTTGACCAAGCAAAAAGTTACTGTACGGTCAATATAGGGCCGCTCGCTTTGGATGAGGGTCGACTATGATGATGATATGGCGAAAGATGCTTCGGCCCGTTTCGCGACCAGGTTTTTCGTAGCAACCGAAGAGGGACAATTTGAAATGCATGAGGGAACAAAGCGTCCCTTCACCGGTGATTGCGGTGCTCTTTATCCCGACGAAGGTTGAATTCCTTGCGCTATGCATACCGCGATCCATAGTAGGCCCAAGACCAATCCGATTTCAAAAGATCGTAGATGCCCATCCTTTCTTTTTTGGGCACACTAGCACTGTACTGGATGGCGCTTCAATGTCGCAGTTGAGAAAAACAATACAGAATTGTCGCCTGTTCAACTCTACGAATCCATTGAATTGGAGAAGACTGTTCTCAAACATCGGAAAACTAAGACCCTCGCCTATGTTTTACTGTCAGCATGAATCAAGACAGCACATTGAAAGGCGTTCCTTGCCTCGGCCGGCCGCGTCCAATTATGTTTTGCTGATGAGGAGGAGAGCGATACCCAAGAAGCACAATGATTGACCAAAGCAAAGCTGTTTGGGCTTGGCAGCGGTATTGGTAATGAAAACTGCGTAATGCAGGCGTAGAAGAAATAGTTAGCTCAACTTGAAACGTCTCCTGGACTGCCTAGTCCACGCGTAGGAGATTATTGCTAATATAGATAGCTCACACCTTGGCTGCCCAGTGTAAACGTCGGAGACTAGTGCTAATATAGCTAGCTCAAACGCCTCCTCGGCCCTCCAGCGGTGCATGGCAGAACAAAGGAAGACATGGCGTGGAAGGTTCGTAGTAAAGCTGATGATACAGTATCACTCGAAGATTCGGTCAATCTGATCCTGTCAGCCTTCACCCCGTGTTGATGCTTTTTGACTTCTTTTTCTTCGCGATTTCATTCGGTCTCGGAAAAAGACGCTCTCTCGCAAGTACGGGCTTCTTTCAGCCATTCAAGAAATGAAGAACCCTGCGCCACTACTCAGGCTCTCCTTGAGAAACTGGCCAAACATTCTAATGCTACAATGGCCGAAGAAGTTCACCTGCCGCCGAGAGAGTTTAGGCCATGGCCAAGATAGATAGATGAAGATCTAGCTAGCCCAGCTACGAGTAGGCTAGCTAGCAGGAGCAATGCCAAGCGAAATCCAAGCAATTGTTTTGTAATACAAATATTGCTGAAATAATAATTGATAGTTATTCATTGGTGTGATGATCGAAAACATGTAAATATGTATTGTGTACTGATTCATAGCTCTCGCCTGGTGCGTAGCTCACTGCTGATATGGAAGTTTTGCTCAGGTGGTATGAAATATATATCTTGTAAAGAAGTATAAATCCACTACTCGTCTGTTCAAATACGTACATTCATTGCGCGCATTTGCTATGATGATGATGATGTTCAATTCAATTCAATCATTCATTGCTGTCTTTTTTCGAACCCTAAAACCTACTCTCTCAAGACGATCCAAAACTTGACTTGGGAGAACCTAAATCCATCATGCATCTTACATATCAATGCCTTGATTGACGAGCCTCTGAATGGCTGCCAAAGCCATTTGTTGCTTCATGGCGGCTCGTTCGCGAGCGGCAAAAAGCTGGCCATTGAGTTTCCAATAGTCCGAGGCCGTCGTGGGAGGGGATGGAGTTCTTTGTCCTTGCTGATAATCATTGCCGTTGTTGCCAGCACCGGTAGCACCACGCAAACAAGGCAAGTTGGGCATGCTTTGTTGTTGCAAAAAGGCACTTCGGAGAGAGGAAGCCGAAGGCGATTGGTGCTGATGCATCGACAGAGGTGTTCGCTGGAAGCATGGAGATGCTTCCATCATTCTTGACGAAAAGTTTCTTACGGGCGAGATGACAGCTTGTGGCTTGGGGGCAGCCACGGGTGAAGACTGATGGTGGTTGGCCAAAAGATGCTGCAAGAGTAAAAGTAGATAGCGTGAAAGTGAGATAAGATTCTGGTCATTTCAGGTGGATAAACAGATTGATCCGATTTGGTTTTACTCACTGGTGGCACTTTCATGGACTGGACGCGTCTCTTGATCACCAAGCTGCGCTTGCGTTGACCCATACGGAAAGCATCATGGAAGAATCCTCCTTTATCCTCGCCACGAAGGCGACGGCGGAAACCGTACAAGTTGAGCTGACGCTGGAAGGAGGTCATGCGGTTGGAGGTGAAGTATTTGGGCATGATCTTTTCCACAAACTCCTCAATCTTGTGAATGGTGAAACTGAGACCACTAGGGTTGAAGGAGATAATGTCATCATCACCATTCAGGGCGGCTTCATGGAGGATGCGGTAGAGCTTGAGAGGGAAAGGCTCATTCTTGTTGATCTTCTCCACATGTTTCTCAGAGTAGAGACGGAAAAACTCGTTATCATCGAGATCCGAGTGGATCAAGTAGCCTTCGGCGGATGTGTCTTCATGGCGAAGCGATGGGCAGGGACTGATGGTATTGACAGAAGTCATATGAGGAGGCATCTCGCAGTGCATCCTGGGATTCGTCATGCAGGGAGTAGGGGGCAAGTCAGATAGACCAAGACCGGCTTCCATCTGCCACATTTGGGGCTTGGATCGGGGTGTAGTAGCATTAAAGGTAGAGGGAGACAAGAGCGCCAAGTAGTCAGCACGTGCTGCTGAAGAGCTTGCGAAGAAGTTGGAGTTCATCATGGTTGGATGTGCGTTTATTTTATTTTGTTTTTTATTTGTTTGGGCGGGGTGGTCTGAGCAGGTTATCATTAATTAGAAGGAAAAGCACACAAAATTATTAGTTTAAGACGGTCATAACCTGGGGCATCCAAATCATCAAAGCATTCGATTAGATTCGTTCGTTCTTACCTGCGCGTTAAAACTTTGGAATTGTGAGATTGTGAGCTAAATGGATGAGGCAGATTTCTGAGAGAGAAGGGTCATGATTGTTAGCGGTTTCCTATGCTAACACTAACAAGTCGTTTGGAGAACGAAAGGAATGACCTTGAGATCTCAGAAAAGAAGCTGTTGAATTCATGTAGACGGCCACTGAGCTAGTAGTACAACTCGGGGGCTGCCATGATAAGCACGTCCAAAGGACGTGACTTAGCTGCATATCCAAGTTAAGCTTCGTTACACTGCTAGCTGCTAGCTATTAGTACAGGTACGTAGGTACTACTCTAGC
>ENA-ORBV01002130-ORBV01002130.1-microbial-mat-metagenome-genome-assembly--contig:-NODE-2130-length-42437-cov-11.722262_pt1 | contig 42437 bp, 60 predicted proteins | sample MGYA00237777_ERZ505514 | MGnify/ENA primary metagenome ERZ505514 (study PRJEB26160, sample SAMN06269048) | microbial mat metagenome | isolation source: Oligotrophic lake microbial mat | place... | reverse complement strand
ACGGGGCACAGTTGGCAACATCCACGGATCGTCCGGTGGATGAGGCTTGCGGGGTTTGCCAATCGATATCAGATGGAAATTGACCATTATGAAATACTAATTAGAAACCTGGAAAAGCTTACGAATGCATAGCACGTGGCACCTTCCCAACTAGAGTTGCAATTCAGCTGGTTATGGGTCGATCGCTATCCTGAGATCGACCTGCACTCCGAACATAAGTTCTATGAAGGACGTAAATTTAGATTTGATTTTGCCCACCTACCCACCAAAACCGCGATCGAAATCGACGGCGGAACTTGGATAAAGGGGCGGCACAACACCGGGACTGGCTATGCTGGCGATTGCGAGAAACTAAACCTTGCCGCCCTCGATCGCTGGGTAGTATTTCATCTGACGGGAGACATGATCACGAACAAGTGGCTAGATACGATCGCCGAATCCATCAGAAAAGCGAAAGCAACATGAACTTCTACCACCGCATTCAGGACATGGATTGGCGACAAGTTCGATCGCTCTATCGGCAGTTCGTAAATTGTGACGATGGCAAAAAGCCTGACACGAGACTGAGCAAGCCTGAACTATCCCAACTGCTTAGGCAACTAGAGTCAAACCACACGATCGAACGCGATCGAACCTTGTCCACTCCTTACGGAACCTGTCGGATGTGCGACGCACCGATCGCCATCCCTGGTTTGGATGCGTACCTGTGCAGCAATCCCGATTATGTTTGTGGGCGATCGGGGTGGGTATTTCAACTCTGGTTTATTGAGGGCACGATAAGCAGTCCCTCACTGTAAATTGGCTGCGGATTTACCCAATCTTCAAGTTTTTGCGGCTGAACCGTGCCATTGAGGATTTTATGAATCAATTCCTCCCTGCTAATACCCCGCCCCTTTGCCAAAAAATCGAGCATGTTGTTCCGTTCTTCGGTGCGATTTCGCAGGATAGAGCCTAGCAAGTTGGGGGCTTCCGTAGCGATCGGCCGGCCCTTTAGCCATGCCTCTAGATTTAGCATCGCCCAATAATATTCACCCGGCACGGCGATCGTGATCCTAATGCTTCGCTCTTCCTTCCTTGTCGCCATACACCTCACCTGCAATAAAAGCCGATCATAACATTGATCTATTTGGCAGCCAATTGAGATCCGATTAGATGCCAAATGCTTGCATCATTCAATGCATCGGTGCTAAGTTGATTTGCACTGATGCATGCATCGGTGCATGCACTGATGCATGCACCGATGCAAATGATGCACTCCAGCGATGCATGCATCATCAATGCATCACCAGCAGCCGGAACTATTGCCAGACCTAAATCCTAGAACCTATGCAGACAGCCATTCGCGACATGAAAACTATGCATCAACCCAGCGATGCAAGCACAGTGCAAGCCCCGATCGATGCACTGACGATGCATCAAATCAATGCACCATTGCACCGATGCATTGATGCCCCCTGCACATTGCTTGCCCTAGCAATGCATCAGGACATCAATTACCCCTCTCTGAGGAATAGATGGATTGGGCTAATTGAATTAGCCCACGAAGGGCTTCGATGCCCTGTGATTCGTGAGAATAAAAAGCTGACCGAATTCGGTATCAAGGCGGCTTTAGACTTCATCGATCACGTCGTTCGTGGCAGGCTGACCGCAGACCAATGGACTGCTAGCGTTCGCCAGGCACATCAGTTTAATATCTCTCCCACTCCCACTCACGTGGAAGTTCAGCCCTACGCGCTATCTACCCACGTAGAAGAGCAGAAGGCGATCGGACTAGTTCAACTAAATCTCACCCAAGTTATTGTCCGCCTTAGTTCTGCCGATACTTCCCAATTGGATCGGGAAATTGCAGAGGCGCAAAACATCAAAGCTCAGGTAGCACAGGGACTTCAGGCGGCTATTGCCGCTCAATTTCTGAGCAACTTGGAGAAAATTGTGGCTGAGGGGAACCACCTAGCCGAGGTAATCGGAGCCAACGCGGTAGTTGATGCAGCACAGGCGTTGGCAACTGGCAAACTTGGATAGCACGATCGCCCTCCCCTGCCTCGCAAAAACGACTGTTATTATTCCTTAAGGCTTGCACAATGAATCAAATCACCTACAAGGCGCTCAAGTGGGCCCGCCGCAATCCGATCGACGCTGGGCTACTGGCGATCGGCGCTCTCTCCCTGCTCGCCAGCCTCCCTGCGATGGGGCGATCGTGGCAGAACCTAGAAACTCAGCGCATGGCAATCCAACGCGCCGCCGTCGCTGAACAACGAATCAGCGACGGCGCTGTGCCTGTTGTGCTGCAAGGTTCCTACGTCTCACTCCAGGAAAATCGTCCCGTCCTCGATCCGACCACCCAACAGCCGATCCCATCGGGAATGTTCGTGCGGGATTACAACGGCAACACCTGTGTCATGGCTCAGAGCGATCCCGCATCCCCTCCAGTCTGCACCGATTTGGCATGGACTGGCAACTCAGATCTAATCAATCAAGGGCTAAAAAAATGAAGAGTCAGCAGGAACCCAAAAACAGCATCCAGGTACGGCACGAAGCCATCCTGAAACTGGTAGCAGAGTGGGGGCATGTATCCCTAGTGAATCTCCTAGGAGATCCACTGCTGAAAAAATCAACTGAATCGGACATCAGATCCTCTGTAAATATGTTGGCTGCGATGGGCCAAATTAAGCGATTGACCGACGACCAAGGCAATGTGCATTTCTTGCCGAAGAAAAGTGAACTCACCCTATACACCCGCATCGAGAACGCCGGGACAACTGCTGAGCAGGTATGCAAGGCGCTAAACATTGGAAAAGCCAAACTGTCTCAAGCGTCCCAGGGGCGCGATCCGAGCGCTCGATCGCGGATTCTTGAGTACCTGGAATCACTGAAAACTCAGAAGGAAAAACAACGTGCAACCTCCCCAGTCGATTAATCAAAAGTCCCGCCCCCACCAATCCAGACGGCACGAAGGGCCGTCCTTGACGGTTGTGCTTTTCTACCTCACCCTTACCGCCCTGGCGTGTGTTGGCGCAACAATCCTACTCATGAATTTAATGCCCTATATCGGCATAAGTCGCGCGCTCGTTCGTGGCGTGTCAATCCCATTTGATGTGCTGTCAGGGCTGCCCTTCGTTGGCAAGTTCGCCCCTGGAATCAAAGCGGGACTACTGTTCGCCGCGGCGGCACTCGCTCTCTGGTTTTCCTACCGCGAGGCTGGGCGCACGGGATTGGCGATCGTGCTATCGCTCGGCATGTTCCTAATATTCGGTGGGGTGTCCCTAGCCCTAGCAGTCCTGATGCTGTCGTTTGTTACAATCTGTCAAATCTTGTGGATTGTGATTTTGTTCGATCGTGAGGCTCAAATCAATGCCATACGCGATGTACAGCGATTGCGCCTACAGGTTGGCGATGCCTCACAATACGAAGGCACTTCCCGCACGGTTGCCCGCGCCGTCAAAAGCCTGCCTGTCAGATTCATCGAGTCTGCCCTACTTCTCGCCTGTATCTTTTACCCTATTGATTTTATGATTGGCTGGAGTGCCTACCCTCCCTGCGTTTCGATGAATGTCTGCACAGTGGCATTGGCTACGGGGCGATGGAGTGCGATCGATGGGCACAACCTTTTCAGGCTGTTCGTCATGGTCGCCGGTTCATCATTGGTCGCGTTTCTTTTACTCACGATGGGCAACTGGGCAGAAGCACAGCGCGGGTCAACAAGTAATGAATAATCTTGCTGTTCACGACGAAGAAGCCGACCTTCAACTATCAGCCGATCGCCAAATATTCTCCAGTTCGATCGGCTCATTCGTCCTCAGCATCGGTGTGTTCGGCGTACTATCTGCTGTTGCGGGCATCATGCCAGCCGTAGCGATCGGCGGCGCTATGTTTTGGATGTCCATTAAGGGCGCTCGGAGCAAAGGCAAAAGCGCGGCATTTATTACAAAAACTGGCAATTTTGCCCACGCATTGAACGAGGAAGATCTGCTCAAACTCATCCGCCTGGAAGGGGAGGACGCGGTTCTCAACAAACTGAACGCCGCTCTACACGGAGGAATTAAACTTTCCAGCGCCGCCGAGGATTTATTAGAGGCCCGTGGCATGAGATTCGATCGCCCTACGATCGCCGATTACGTTGCGCGGACGATCAATGTGAAGGCCGTAGCGGTTCAGCCAGCCCCGATCGCCGTGCCTATTCCTGCCATCCCATGTCCCGATCCAGACGACACGGTTGAGCCGATCGAAGTGATTCAAGTCCACGCCCCCCAACCCCAACCCCAGCACAGCGCTGTAATTGAGACTGTACATAGCTTTGAGCGATTGCAGCCCAAGACTAGCACGGCACCATCCAGGGCATTCAATCCCCTCGATCTGGCACGAAGTGAATACATTAGGCCGTTGCTATTGGTTGGGCCATCCAGATCAGGAAAAACCCTGCTAGCCCATCAGGCGGGGGAGGAATTACGCCGCGTCTATGGCGACCGACTTAGCGCCTGCTACATTACCCCGGTGAAGCGAGTGGATAGTTTCAGCGATGAAAGCCACTTATTCTCCTGGTGCGACAAGGTGATCCGACTCCCACTGATGGAAGAAACCGATCCCTGTGTCATCACTGATGCCTACAAACAGTTCGATCGGGCGCTAGTTGGATTTATTCGTCAAACCAGCGATCAGGAGCATCCTAAGTTGTTTATTGCGGACGAACTAAGCCTGCTCCATCTCGCCTCAAAAACTGAAAACGAGATGGCAAAACAGTTCTGGGGGCGACTATCAAACTCCATCGTCGCCTATGCCAGCGGAGGACAAGCCGTTGGAATTGCAGTCTGGGGCATGTCGCCATTGGGTAGTGTTGCCCACATGGGCTTAGAGCGCGGGGCAATGTCCCCCCTAACCCCGGTCTACGTTAGTCGATTCTCGGAGGACGGCTGGAATGGCAACGTTTTCAAGGGTGCGAGAACCAACAACTTGACCCCGGATCGTGAGCCAAGCACTCAACTGAAAGATTACTGCATAGATAACGAACTCACCCGCGTTATTTCCGTTGGGTGTAAAGAATGGCAACCGTTAGCAAATTACACGCCACGCACCGCCGTACAGGATGCCGATCGGAACCGTGCAGATGCGCCGGCGGCGATCGAATCTGAAACGATCGCCGCCGAACTGATGCTGCTGGAAGAAAAGATTCACCAAATTGCGATCAAATCCGGCGGCTTAAGCGCCCGTGATGTCTGTCGAAAAAAGCTAAAAGTGCTGAGTAAAATGAGTTACTCGGAGGCGGTTCGGCACGTCAAAAAGGTTTTCCATTCCCTCGAACAAAGAGGGAGGGGGCGGGTGTCAAGTGGACAATATCAAGCACTTGACGCGTCACTTGACAGCTAGAACCCCTATTCCCTCGTGCTTGACACTTGACACTTGACACTTGACACTTGACACTTGACACTTGAATCCCATGAAAATTGAAGAACTTGAACGATTGGCAAAAGATAAAATCGCTGAATGGAATACATCCAAGGCGCGCAAGTTTGGACTATCAGAACCGATCGTCCAGTTTGGGCAACCCAGCAAACTACCCCGCACGTTCCCGATCGCTGTGCAATATGTGGGCACCAATGCCAAGGGGCAGCATGTTTATAATGCCAAAGCGATGGACATTCTCAAGTTTTGCGATCGGCATCATGAGGAGTGGGAAGGAGTGGAAGAATAATTAAGGCGGGAAAGTACACACAAAAAACAGTGAGTCAAAAACCGAATGACAACCAGTAACCCTAAGAAGCCTAAGAAGCTGTCTGACTTCCAAGCTCAGACAAAAAACACCAATGCTCACACCCCGCGTGGCATGGGCATGTTAGATCATGCGATCGTCGATCTGGGTTGGATTGGAGCCGTGACGACCGCAGCCGATGGCGAGATATTCGCAGGCAGCGCTAGGCATGAAGTGGCTTGCGATCGGTTTGGCGATGAGGCGGAACCGATCGTCGTTGAATCCGATGGCACCCGCCCGATCGTTGTAGTGCGAACGGACATCCCCTCAGCTAGCGATCCAAGGGCGATTAAGTTGGGCGTGGCAGACAACCGCATTGCTAGGGTTAATTATATGGAGGATTTAGAAGTCCTCGGCGAAATTATTAACGTTCAGAATGTTGACTTGTCTGATTTCTACTTCGATGCAGAGCTTGGAGATTTGTTCGCTGACGCGCCTAATGAAGATTTAGAACTTGGTTACTCAAGGCAGAATCGAGAGATTGATCCCAGCGAGCTTGATTCGCCTGGGACTTTTAAATTTGTTTTTGAATATAAGAAATACCTGCAACTGATTGCTAGATTTGATGAATACAAATCTGAACACGGGATTACAGAAGATAACGAAGCCTTCGCAAAACTTCTAAATGCATAAATTCCCTTATCGCCCCTTAAGTACATAGCACTTTAATCATTTGACGGGGGAAAGAGCGGCGCGATCAAGCTTGTGATTTATTACGGAGTGACTTAGTTTTGCTACGATATTCTTATGGCTGTGAAATACCCGTGGACAAGAATCAAGCGCGAATACGTGGAGGCGACATCGGAACACGCTCGCCCCACGCTTGACCAGTTGGCGACTAAATATAAATGTAATCAAGCATACCTAAGAGCTAGGGCTGGCAAGGAAGACTGGACATCAGAGGCTAGCATTTACCTTACAAAGATCCAACAAGATGTTAGATCCCGTGAGCCCGGACTTCTTGAAGAAAAAATAAACAGCCTTGCCAGCGAACAGGCAAAGTTCGACATGGACTGCCTGCGCCTCACCCGCGCTTTGCAGCAGCAAATTGGGCGGCATATTGGCCTGCTGGAGCAGGCGGACGCAGACGATCGCACTCTAAGGTCATTGGCGCAAACATTAGAAATCATTCAGCGCGTGGGAAGAATAGCCCTAGACGATGACACCCAGTACGTGACGCATTTAATCAGCAAGGGCTATTTAATAGTTGAACCAGGGCAGCAACTTAAGAATGCTGCCGATCAGCGATCGATCGCCCCTGAAACCATACATATGATCCGAGAAGAGATATATGGGATCGTGATGTGAGTGCGATCACCCTTCTGCCCTACGAACGAAGATGTTTCAGGGATCGATCACGATTCAAGGCTCTGTTCTGGGCGCGGGGATGCCACAAAACTTTCAACTGCACTCTTGAAATTGTTGACGAATGTTTTATTGCTGAATCCCAAAATCAAAAAACCACTTGGCTGATTATCAGCAGGGGGGAACGCCAAGCCTTAGAAGCAATTCGAGAGGCGAAGCGACATGCGCGGGTATATGGCATAGCCACAGGAGAAATTGAAACATCACAGACTTGGAGCGAGACGGCAAAGCGCTTTTTTAATGTTCATGAAATTAGCTTTCCCCACGGTTCCCGAATCATTGCCCTCCCTGCCAACCCAGACACGATCGTCGGCTATACCGCCAATGTCTATTTAGATGAATTTGCCAAGCACGGCGACTCCTACCTGCTATGGCGATCGGTCTACCCAGTCCTTCGGGGGCGATTACGGATGATTGTTTCATCGACCCCAATGGGAGTGGGTAACAAGTTCCATCAGATCGTGACAGAAGAGAAAAATGTCTGGTCAATCCATCAAGTCGACATTTACCAAGCGGTCGCCGATGGATTGCAATTTGATATTGAACTTGAGCGTAAAGCGATGGCAGATCCTGACGGTTGGGCACAAGAGTTTGAACTCAAATGGCTTGACGTAGCCTACGCCTGGCTATCTTATGATCTAATTTCTGAGTGCGAATCTGATGAATATGAATACCGCGATCGATGTTGGGTCAGAACTGACGCTGTAATTGGCGCGTGCTATGTCGGCTGGGACATTGCCAGGCATCAAGACTTGTCTGTGATCTGGGTGAGTGAGAGGCGCGGCGATCGTCTGGTCACCCGTGAGGTGGTTGCCATGCATCGGGTAACGTTTGAGGAGCAGCGGAAGCAGTTCGATCGCATCATGGGCAAGTATAAAGTAGTCAGGGCGGCGCTAGATAAATCAGCCATGGGTGAGGAGTTGACCGAAGGCTATCAGCAAAAATATGGAGTCTATCGGGTTGAAAGCGTGACCTTTAGCAATGGCTCCAAACTGGGCTTAGCGATCGGAGTCAAGCAAAGGTTCGAAAACTTGACCGTCGAACTGCCTGCAAATTCTGACATCAGAGAGAGTCATCACGCCATCAAAAAGATAGTGACTCAACACGGGAATACTCGCTTTGATGCCGATCGAACCAGCACAGGACATGGCGATTATTTTTGGGCACATGCATTAGCAATTCACGCGGCGGCTAATTATTCAGGTACGATCGAAGCAACTCCGGTAGGAGAGCCGCGATCGACCGCGCAATACGATTCATTTTTGAGAGGCAACCATGCTAATGGAAAGGGCAGAACGGCGGGAACTCGCCTCAATTACGGACGACTACGTTAATTTTGGCGGGCTGACGGGCGCTGGGCATATCCTCCACAACCCCGATCCAATTCTTAGGAATGAGTCACAGGGCTATTTTCAGTCGCTAAAACTTTATGACCAGATTTACCTAGATACGATGGGAAACGCGGCGATCGAAAAAGCGATCCAAGCCGTGATTGGTTGCCCCTACAAAGTTTTGCCAGGAGTGAGAAAAGGCGGGGTGAGAAGCAAAGACACCCGGATGGCTGAGTTGGTAGCCGAACAGCTTCGCGCCCTCGGAACGTTTGATTATCCGCTATATAACGAATGGGAGGCGCAAGGCTTTGATTCAGTTTCGCTGGGACTGATGGAAGCCTTGGTGAAAGGTTGCGCCTTCGGTGAGGCGATGTGGGCATCGTATGGCGATGAAACCGTTTTAGCAGAAGTCCGCATCCGTGATCAGGATCGGTTCCGCTGGTTTATCGGCGACAAAGGGTTAGAGTTGCGGCTGTGGAATCTCATCAACAATACGATCGACGGCACCCCGATCCCACCGCGCAAAATGATCGCCCATCGGTCTGGGCATTCCCCTTCCAATCCCCACGGGCGGGGTGCAGGTCAGGGCATGTTTTACCCCGCTTATTTTCGTAGGCAACTATTAACATTCATCCTCACCTATGCCGATCGATCGGCTTCCCCCATAACGATCGGAGAATATGGCGACGGCGATGAATCAGGGAAAGAGGTGCTATTGGATGCCCTGAAAAATATCCGAGCGGGCACCGATACCGTAATTAAGCAGGGCACAATCATTCGCTATCTTGAGGCCATGCAGGGCGGCAATATTGACGTATGTCGGGACACTTACAAGATGCTCGGTGCTGAGATGGTGATCCATGTGTTGGGCGAATCAGGCAGCACCGATCAGAGTACAGGGGGGGGAAGCCGCGCCCGTGATCAGGTGGGAGATGCCACGCGGCTGCAACTTTCGCAGTTCAGGCGGGACATGCTTGACGATACCCAAACCCGATCAATGAGCAAATGGATCGCTTTCTATAACGATCGGGACGCGGCAGTTCCGTTGATTGCGCGAGTGCAGCCAGAAGACGAATCCAATATTATCGCGCTAGGCAGGGCAAGAGCCGATCGTGATGCTGTGATTGGCTCCCTTGGATATACCCCCCGGCAGGAGTATATTAATCAGACCTATGGCGATGGCTGGGACAAGGCAGATAACGAACTGATTGTCCCCCGCGTTCCACTGCCAACCCCAGACGAAATGTTAAATTTTGAATCTAGCACCGCCGCCGACTTGCCCACATTGGGATAGTTGACTAACGATTCACTTATCCCAAGGTTATGTCATCCCTAAACTTTGATGTCAATGCCTCATCCCTAAACCGATCGTTTCTGACGCTGGAAGAAAAACTCACCAAGCTTCCTGAGATACTGACCGCGATCGGAGTCTACATGAAGTTTCGTACCCTTGAAGGATTCGCCAACGAGCAAAATCCTAATGGCACCGCATGGGCGGCACTGAACCCCAAGTACGTAGAATCGAAGCGCCGCAGGGGATTAGATCCGGGGATATTAAAGGCAACGACAAAACTAAGGGACAGCATCGGCTACGCGATCGAACCCGATGCCGTGACGATCGGGACTGATGTCGCCTACGGAATATTCGCTCAGTACGGTACGGGGCGGACTGCCAAGCGCGAATTTTTAGGATTGACTGAGAACGACAAGAACGAAATTATTACAATCATCAATCGGGGGCTGGGGACTTAAAGGGCATTGGTTGGGAACGATCGGACATCATTCCCAACCCGCCGCCAAGACCGCACCGATCGTCCACTGTCTTGCCCACGACCATTGCGATTACACTTCGGGCAATGGCAGTCAGCCAAAACGCCCGTGACTTCTCATAGGGCAAAAATAGACCAACGTACTGATCTTCGCTCTGAGCCAGGAAGACTATAAAACGACACACTGTCCCCGCTATTTCGTCCGCCGAAGCGACTGCAGGATATCCGCCGAAGTCAAACGCCCACTCGACAAGCGACCGACCGCTGCCGCTGGGTAGACAGTATCGAAAAATAATCCAATGGGTTGCAGTAGGAGTCCCAACAGGAACCCGATTACTAAAATAAACCTCCGTCCAAATCCGGCGATCGAATGCTCTTCGTTCTGTCTGCAAAATTTTCGATACGAGTGATCGATCCTGGCAGAGATCGCGATAGTGTCCTGTTCTGTCGGGCGGAATTCTGATGCAAATAAGTTCATGATAGGCACCGTTCAGTAATTTTCTTTTGACTTGTGCAATTTCACCCGTGGCGTAAAAGTCGCGCCCGGATTCCCTCACCACCCTAAATAAATTTGCATCCACCTCTACGGGCGGATCTGCTTTCCGGAACCCCGACCATCGCAACCATCGCAGCATCTTTAATCCTGTTTTTGATCGCTAGCTGTCGAGGTCGAGCCACTGTCCTTTTGGGGGATTAATACAGCGCCGCCGCCCAATGTTGCGGCAATTTGCCCCACCCATACTATGTTTGCTGTAAATGCACCTTTGTCAAACGGGATCAGCCCAACCACGATCGCCACGATGAAACAGGCGAGGGAGTTGATAATCCGATAGTTCCGTTTCACTGCCTTGGCTAGATCTTGCCTCATCTCAGCACCCGTGTATTGAGCGGCGATCGCCGCTTCAAGCGACTCCATCCTTCTTAACAAGATTTGTTGAGCCTCTAACTCTGTCGAGGGGGCTACTTTTTCAGCGGGTTCCATGAGTGTTTTTTCTTAGTTGCTTCAATGTTACTCGTAAGCTATTAAATATTTTCAGACGAAAACATTACTTGCCACATATAAGTCCGCAGGAAACACCTGCTATGTCCGAATCAGGCTCCCTATCCTCCCCTTTTAAGATTTTGACAATCTGAGAGACGCGACTATTAAAAGTGCGTGTACAAAATTCCTGTGCCTCAAAATCACCAAGCGGGTGATTTGCATTCCAGGAATAATCTTGTTTCTCCCAAGCCCGTGCCTTGTAAAAATATTCTGGGTGAGCTTCTTTCAGCCACAGCCACTCATAAAGTCTTTGATAAAAGCAATGAAAACAATTGCTCCGAGATCTACCGGCAAAAAGCATACGTTTCTGCCAAGGAAGTAAGGGAATCCATCCGCTCTCTGGTAGCTCTGAAGTCACAGCTTGCTCTAGTCGCTCCCAGTGAAAACTAGGTGGCATAAGGTTCTTCGCCTCTAAAATTGCCCAAACATGAGGCAGCCCAAACCCAGCCTCTCGTAATGGATAAATCGGAAGAATGTTATTCTTGCGAGATGGAATAAAGCCCTTCCTCTCTGGCTCATCCGCTCGAAGCCCGTAGTAAACGAAAGTTGGTGCGGCCGAAAGGAACTCATCCATTGGCTTGATTTTGCAGTCTGTGGTGCACCATCGGTTTTGATGGCTTGGCAAGAATCCATTCCGGCGATCGATTCTTTCCGCGATCGTTACGTTTGTCCTGTGGATGTGCCAGCCCGTGACCTCTTCTACCTGGGAGAGCCATTGATATACTTCTGGCAATTCTGAACCCGTGTCATTGAAAAGAAATTTGTAGTCTATTTCAGGGTGATTTGTAGTTTGCAAAAATGCACAGGCTAGGGAATCTTTGCCAGAGATTGGGATTAGGTGCTGAACCTCTTTGATTAAATTCAATTGCAACATTACTTTTGTCCACAGGATTAAACCGTTGTCTTGAATTGATTTCGTAGGACTTGATAAACCTGCTTGCGACTCAGCCCCCGATCGATCGCCATTTGCCCTATAGATAATTTATAGCGGTTGACGTGGATATACTCTCGTCTCAGCCTGGCTTTGCAGCGGATCTCAATACCTCGAAGCCTGGGAATAATCAGCACTGACCACGACCAGCCGAACTCATCGGCCAGCGCCGATTGGATCTCTTCTGCTACATCCACCCCCATCGACTGAGCGATTGCATTAGCTGGAGTGACGGCAACGATCGGCACGTAGAATCGTTTGCCCTCCCACTGACGGACGATCGCTAGGGCATCATCAACCCCTAGGCGAACAGCGATCGGCCTAAAAATTGGCGGGAAGTCAACGACTTGGATCTTGTCTCGCATCGAACAAATTGACCAACTTTCCCATACATCATAGTGCTTACAACTATTATGCTGTGAGCAGAAATTGTTGCGTCTTGGCATGGCTGCGATCGAAATTCTTAGGACTGGGCGGGTGACAGACAGGGCGGGCAATCTCATCTTGTCTGTCACCGAACAGCTATTAAAAGATGTCCTAAATTTTTTCACACAAGATCCCACTGGAGTGCCAATAATCCTAGGGCATCCCGATCGATATGGCAGCGCCGAACCCCCCGCGTTTGCCTGGGTCAAATCGTTAGCGATCGAAGGCGGCAAAAGGCTGATGGCAACGCTTGAACGCATTGACCCCACTGTTCAGACGATGGTCAATGAGGGGAAATTTCCTAACTGCTCGGTCGAAATGGAACAGGGGGAAGGCGATCGGTGGCAGCTTACAGCCATTGGATTGCTGGGCAAAAGCCGCCCCGCAGTTAAGGGGATGGAACGGGTCAAGCTTTCATTGTTAGAAAAAAGTAAAAAGAGGATTTTGCTGATGGAAATAGATGGGATGGGGATGGACGATCTGACCGCTGAAACTTCAGGGTTTATTTTTGAACATCAAATAGTGGACAGCCTGGAAGCACTCAGCAATGCTCACGCTGCGCTCAGCCCTGGATTGCAGGTGATCAAGCCTGAGACCCTGCTTGCCATGCGACAACATATTGCTAATTGTCTGCTTAAAGCGGCTCAAGATGTGGCAGCGGATTCTGGCATCATGCCCGCCGATCCCATGCCAGCCGATCCCATGCCCCCGGTGGAAATGATGGCGAATCCTGACGACGCAATGTCGATGCAACTTTCACAAGCCATGGCGGAACTGGCAAAAGGGCGCGCCGAACTAGCACAGCAACGGGAATCGTTGGCCTTTCAGAATCGTGTTCTTCAGTTGAGCGAGCGGCTTACTAAATCCTCATTAAAGGATCTATTACCCGACCAAAAAGAAAAGTTCATGGCAATCCTTAAAGCCCTGCCTGCCAATCAGAAATTGCAATTCTCTCAGAACGGCGTAAAAGTTCTAGCCAATCTTGAGGAGGCTTTATTCTCGCTGATTGAAGATGTGCGCGATCGGCGGGTTGAATTTGGCGAGATTGCACCTAATACCCTGGGTTCTGAGCAGGGCAAAAGTGCGCTAGCTGTGGCGATCGGCAACAGAAAATCTGACTACGAATCGAAGTGGAGGCCAACGGCTCATGCCAATTAATACCGCGCTGAATCAATTCACGGATCTGATCGCCTCTGACGGTCTTTTTGAGGGGCAACGGGCAAACAGCGAAGATGTAACGATCCTGACTGGCTTTAACTATTCAGCCAATATTCTGATCCCAGGACGTGCCGTAGTTGCCGATCCTAGCAACGATCGCGGATTAATTTATCCCGTCGATGCTAACTCCATTTTTAAGGGCATTTTGACCGAACCGCTAGGAGTCGAGAAACGGGACGGATACTCTGTCACCTCTGAGGGGTTGTTTGGATGGCCCGCCTATAGCGAAGTTGCCTACATGATCCGGGGCGTTGTGGGAGTGAAAATCACTCAGGCAATGACTGAGAGTGATCCGATTTATTGGATTCACACCCCTGCCACTGGCGAACTGGACGGGCAATTCCGAAAAGATGCGAACACCAACAAAGCGGTTCTGCTCCCTAGCGCCCGTCTGCGGCGTAGAGGGGTTGCGGGTCAGGTTCGCCCCTTGGGAATTAATATAGTTTAGGGAGAGCGAACAAATGGCAACTGGTGGAATGTTTTTACCCCGCGAACTCGAACAGGTTCTGGTTGGGGTTTTAGAGCGGAAATACCGTAATCTATTTTTTGAAGATGGCACCGTAGTCCCGACCATGCAGGATTTGCAACCAGGCGCGAATGAGGTTCTACGTGAGTTCATGGATCAGGTTGGCGCTGCTGAAGTCCTAGCTGATGGCGCGTGGGATGTCCCGATTATTGGGATCTCAAAGGGTGAGGAACGCTATCCGGTAAGGATGATTGCCTCTGCGTTTGAGCGCACTTTTCATATGTCGAGGGCGCTGCAATTCACCGGGGACACGACACCGATCGGCATTCGATCGGCTAATCTCGCTGGCAGGTCGATCGCTGAACGGGTGAATCGATACACGGCCTATGGGGCGACTACCCTAGGGGAAACGGGATTCGTCAACAATGGCGATGTAACCCTCAATAACTCATCGTTTAATCCCTACACTGCCACGCCATCAGAGCTAGTCGACTTCTTTATGGATCAGTTGGCGACGATCGCGGCTGACACTAGCACTGTGTTTGGCTATTCCAGCAAACTGCTTCTATCTGTTCAGTTGGATTTGCTGCTGTCGCGACGGATTATGCCTGATTCAGGGCTGACCGTTAAGCGTCACTTGACTCAGGAGATCATGTACATCACGGAGATTCAAGCCGTGCCTGAACTTAACCACACGTTCTTAGAAGACAACGGGGTATTATCTTCAGGCACAAACAAAGACCGCATGGTGTTCTATCCGTTTGATCCCGAGGTGAACGAACGTCATATTGAATCTCTTCAGGTCATGCCTGAGGAGTGGTGGGGTAAGCAGGGCGGGCGACATATAATTCCGCTTTTTCAATGCGTCACCCCGGCGATTAACAATTTTCCAGCGTCAATGCTTTACGTCGATGTCATTAAAAATCCTAGCGTGGCTTAATCGATATGGCTCAAGTTGTCACCTACTCCCCCCAGCTTTACAAGCCCCGCCCATTGGGGCAAACTCACACCTACTTCGATCGCATCCGATTGGTTCCAGGGGACAACCGCGATGTCGATGTTGAATCACTAAAGGCCCATCCCGATTATTCGAGGTATGCGGCATTAGGTGTTTTGCAGGTCACCGATCGCCCTGATGATGAGGCGATTAAACCTGCGGAAGAGGAACCTAAGCCCAAGTCCAGACGGGAAATCCACACATTAAAGGGAGGCATATAAACTATGGCAGTTTACGACAAGCGGATCTTAGTTAAGTTTGATCCCGCAGACTCTAATCCTTTCAGTGGTGCAGATTTTGAGGCTTCAGAATCACTGGTACTCAATGCTAATTGTGTCACTCAGTCGATCTATGTCTGCACTCGCCCCCTAATCCTTACAAGCGCTCAATACTCCCATGCCGTCGCGGGATCTGACGCGGGGGCGGTTAATATTCAGCTAACAAAAGATGTTCCAGGAACCGCCCCCGGTGCTGGAACTACATTGCTGATCAATAACTCTGACGCTGGTTTTAATGCCAAGGGAACCGCAAACACACCGATCTCTGGGGCGCTGGTTGCATCAGACGCAAGCCTGACTTTTGCGGCTGGCGATCGGATTTCCATCAGGTTCACCGGCACCCTTACAGCACTAGCAGGCGTTACGGTTACGGCTTCCCTCAGACGGATTTAATCATGTTTGATTTTTTCGTCGAGGGATTAGCAAAGAATATCGGTCGGTCTCACTACTTCAGGAGGATTCTTATGTCATTCCAAGATCAAATCACATCCCTCACCGAACGGCTAAACGACCTAACTGAGGGCGAGCTATTTCAGGCAGCGACACTTATCTCGAACATTGGCGAACTCAGAGCGGCGGTGCAGACACAGAGGGATGAGATCGTTAAACTGCAAGGCGAACTCACCAATTTTCCCGCTGAATCGATTGATTTTAGCGGACTTCAGGCAGCGATCGATCGCGTGGCTGCAATTATCCCCGACGAAGTTGCAGCTCCTGAACCATCCGTAGAGCCCACCTTGATAGAACTCCCTCCTGAAACGCCATGAAATTAAACTTTTTTCAAGCTGCCGGATGGGGATTCCAATTACTCTCAGCACTCCAAGCCGCTGAAATGCCGGGCTCTCAGACCCGTGGTGGAGATGCTGCCCTCTATATTGCTTGTAGGGAATTAGCCATCAGACTTGAGCAGCGGAACTCAGGAATTGTTACCCAGGCTGGCTACTACAAGGCGATCGGCTCACTAGAGCACAATTCATTTTCCTGATTTATGGCGTACAGCACTCCCCAAAGGATAATCAATCGCTTCGGCATGGCTGAAATGATCACGCTCTCGAATCAGGGCACCCCTGGAATTCGGGAACTAAATCTAGTGGCACTAAACGCCGCATTGGAGAGTGCAACGTCTGAAATCAATGGCTATTTAGGGCGCTATACCCTGCCATTCCTGGATACTCCACAAATCCTAATTGATATATCTGAGGATTTAGCCCGCTACAAAATGGATGATGGGCGGCGAGAACCTATCAGAAATCGTTACCTAGAGCGCATTTCCTTCCTTCGCGATCTAGCAAAGGGAATCACATCATTGGGATTGTCGTCAGTTGATGGGATGCCATCAGACTCACCCGCATCAACCATCCAGAGCACAAATGGGCCGCCCATCTTCAGCCGTCAATCCCTCGATCGGTTCACCAACCCTCGCCCGTGGTATCAGCGATGATTCTGGAACTTGAAAAAATTATCTGTGAGTACCTACAGCCGATCGCCGATCTAGGGCTGGCGATCAAAATATTGCCAAGGGGCGCACGCGAAATCTCAGCACCGGGAACAGAGCAGGCACTTGTCTGTTATTCCGGCTCCCAATTTTCAAGGCGGCTTGATCAAAACGGAATGCAAGATCGGGTGTCAACGATCGAAATCTTGTTACAAGTTCTCAACCTCGAAATCGGATCGGCTGATACGTCCTGGATTGATTTGATTCACGCCCGCCTTACTGGGTTCCGTCCATTTGGCGATGGAGAAGTTTTACCAAAGTCCGATCGTTTTATCGATGTGAATGCATCCACATCGATATGGACTTACCTGCTGAGCTACGAGTTGTCCGTGCAGTTTTTTAGAGGATAGAGCCAATGCCTGAACGTATAACCCAGGTCAGGAACGCGACCCACCAATTTTTAAGAGGCAAGGAAAGCGCCTTACTTGTCTCAGTCGCCGAATATGGCAATCGACAACGGGCAGTCCCTCAAACATTTATCGCAGGTGGGTACAAAGCAACTGTGACGATCGGCGGCACTCCCACAGCGGGGGCTTATACTCTCACCGTCGCTGGAACTCCATACACCTACACGGCGACGGGCGCTGAAACTAACACCGTGATCCGTGATGCATTATTGGCGCTGGTCAACGCAGGCAGTACTGGAGTTCTAGCTGTCAATCCTCAGCCTTCGAGTGGTTCGAGGTTGTTTGATTTGGCTAGGGCAACGACTTTCACGGCCGCGGGAACTGCCACAAGTCCAGGAACCCTGACGGTCGGATCTGTGACTAGCACTGCGGCCCCCGCCAAAGGCGCTACGACGATCGCCCTAGTTGCCCCCGCGCTCTCGGACATCCAAACCGGGAATGTGTTGATGTTTATCGACACCACAGGCGGCGAATATCTAGCACGGGTGAGCGCGGTTGCAGTTGCAGGCGCTACATCCCTCACCGTTTCAGCCCTTGATGAGGCGATCCCCGATGGGGCAACGGCTGAATTTCCGATCTATATCTGGAACCGGACAGACACGGGCATTAGTCGAAAGTACAATATCGCCAAGGCTGTGGACTACAACACAGGCAGTGCCAGCGATGGCATCGCTGACACCGCAGACAAGTCAATGGCAGCGCCGGGCAACTACTACAATAAGAACGCGGGGTATTTGACGGTAAGGTTTGCGGCTGAACTTGGCTATGAAGTCATCCTTGAGCGCCGGTTCCCCCCTCCATCTGCCAAATATTCTACAGGCGACACCATCTGGACAGCGGCGCTATGCTCCGATCGCTCCGATCAAGCCCCCGCCAATGGTTTTGTATCCGCCGATTTGTCCTTTGAATTCCTCGGAGAAGAGCACATCATTGATCCAATCCCAGTTTAGGGCACTTAGAGGGCGCGGGGTTTTAGCCTGCGATTGCTCAGTCAATGCCGATCGAATTTCGATCGGCATTTTGATGATCGATCGCCAAACCGCACGGAGTCCAGCGGCGATCGTAGATATTGATGATCCTCACTCCGGTCTCAGTTATAGTATTGATCTGCCTAAAGGTTATCAAGAAATCTATTATTCTACAGAATTATCATTATGAGTAGCTTCCCTTACGTCTGGGATTTGGAGGAATTGAAATTTGACGCTGTTGAACTGGCAAAGCCGATCGCAGTTCCGCAGGGTATGGGTACCCGCCGCATTCCATTTATCACCACGCCCAGGAAGCCAAGCAAATATTTAATCAGGGCTGGTGCTAGTAGTTTTCAGATTGATTGTCACGGCTGCTTTTCAGTTGCAGAAGATGCTCTGTTCCAGGCGTTGTCGGAGAAGTTGCAGAAACTTTACCCCCAAAAAGAACCCGCTTATTACTACCCCTACTACGCCACGTTCGCGATGAAGATCAGGTTTGATCCGCGGTGGACGTTAGCCGATACGATGAACGCCGCCAACGGAGGCGCGGCAGTCATTACTCAGCTATTCATTTTTATCACGAACGAAAGAAACAACTGGACTGAGGCTGATAGCGAAGAAGAGGTAGAGGAGGAGGGCGGCGAAAAAAAACCAGCGGAACCGACTGGGCTGGTATCTACTGGAGGCTCTGCGCTGCTTATCCTGGATGCGAACATTTCACCGCCCCAAACTTTGGAAGTCAGCCTACCTGGTTAGTTGCTCAGGCGATCAAAGCAGCAAACGATCGGGACAATGAGCTAGCTTCCGCCCATGCCCTGCCGATCGCCCGCCTCGCATCCTACGAATTTGATACGCTGGAAAAAAGGATAGCCGCGATTCAGTTCGTCGATCCATTCACCCACGCGGCGGCAATCCGATCGGCGAAGGAAAAAATTAACGGGCGATCGGCGGCGATGTTTCTTCAGCTATCTCAGGAGGGATTGTTACCAGTATGGGCAGCACAGAGGGCGGATATTGAGTTGATTAAGTTGGCAGCGTGGGGGCTGTAAATTACCCAACATTGTTGAAGATGACACAATTGCAGCACATAAACAAAGCCCCAGGAACCTAGTAAAAGGTTCCTGGGGCTTTGTTTATCGAGAATTTGGGTTGAAGGTAGATCTTTTTAGATAGTCCCTAACTTAGGGTTGACAGACCCTAAGTTAGGGACTATACTAAAAGAGTACCAAACAAAACGAGGACACCCCGATGAATCCTGAATACGCCAAAAGCCTCGAGCCAAATGAGCTGTGGACGGCTCGCCATCTGATGAAGCAGATGATCAAGGATCTCACGAGCCTGATAGAGACTCACCCCGACCGTGACTTCTTCTCTAATTGTTTAGAGGAAGAGCGCCGGAACCAAGATATTTTGGAAGCCGAAGCCTCTCGACGGAGGACGATGACTACCAGCTAATTCAAGCGCCCCGCCGGGAGTAGCACCCCGGCATTCCACAAGAGCGAGTTTTATGGCTACTAACCTTGATTCAAAAATAATCATCAATCGAGCAGGAAAATGGACAGGAAGATGACGGTGCGGATCGAGCGGATTGGGACGACTCTGGCACAGCCGCCGATCGTCACAGTTGCCTTGCTACAAGCCTATTTGCAGGATTTCCACGCCGCATCGTGGGAGTTGGCGATGCTCGATCGGGGGAGCCGAGGACAGGGGGACAATCTCTCGATCGATACCCAGGCGATGCTCCGGGCGTATGGGGCGTGGCTGGTGCGCTACGATGCGGCGTGGAAGTTGAGCCAAGCGGTGGCGGCGCTGCCACCGCCCCCGGATTGGGCGGCGTGGAGTGCCCACCTAGGCAAGTCGCCGGATACCTGCCGCCAAGTGTATCAGGCGCTGGAGCGGGGGAAGCGCAGCGAAGCAAAATCGCTTAGCAGCTAAGTGGGTTCCTCATCAATGAGGAACCCATCATACACAAAGGAACAAACAGAGGGAATATGAAAACGACAAAGAAAACGATCGTCTATCTACTTGCAGCCCAAGAGCCGTGCACGCTGGCCCAAATCATGGAGGAGTGCAGCCGGAACGACAAAACACCAGAGCTAGCGGTTCTGATTGCGATCGCCGAGATGGTCAGAACCGGGACAATTTGCGGGGACTCTCAAGACGGATGGGTTTTGAGCGATGATGCCGTAGGCGAGGGAACCTGGACTCACAATGGAACTTGGGCTAAAGGGCGCTGAACTGGATTTGGCCCGTGAAAAACATCTTAGTCCCTAAGTTAGGGATTGACAGACCCTAAGTCAGGGACTATAATAAAAGAGTACCAAACAAAGAGGACACCGAGATGAACGCACCAACCCTATCACTACAAGAAGCCCAGACAATCTACGGGGACTCAGAGGCAGTCGAGCGCGGCTATGTCACGCTGAACGTGATCGCCATCGCCAAAGAGATGGCGACCGAATTGCAAGCTAACGGGCACGAAGCCCGTGATGGGATGTGCATCTTCCCAAACGTCCACGGGATCACCGAAAAATACGAAGACAGATGCTCTCGTAAAGAGCGTCGATCGTTGGATACTCTGGGTGCCTACTTCATGGGCAGTGTTGTTTCTTGGTAATTATTCTTAAGGGCGTTTCTGATTGATAGAAATGCCCCCGCGCCACGCCGGGATTAGCGCCCCGGTATTCAGAGGACAAAACAATGTTTAACTACAACGCAATCAAAGAATTATTTTTAGCAGACGCTACTCCGACGCTTCGGAGCGCAACAGATTTTGAGCGCCTGATTATAAAAGTTGCTCCAATGCTTAATCAAGCCCCCAACGCGGACAACTTCCAGTTTGCTTTTGATGCCCTGTACTTTTTATGGGAGTGCAAGCTCAACATTCAGCACCACGAAGTAATGCCCATCCCGGAACGCGATCGCATTGCATTGAAATACTCTCGATTTGGGGAGCATCAAGAGGCAGTGATCCAACAGCAGATTGATGAGGCGAACCAATGGGCAAAGGATTTAGAAGAGGCAGGGATTGACGATCCGATGCAGACGCTTTCATTTTCCAAAGCGGAAGCGGAATTTATTGTAGCGGGAGAGCAACGTGAAACCACCGTAGCCACACACCCTAGCCCTATCGCAATTCCTCAAAGAATTGTGCAGTTGTACCGGGCATTTTACCGTGCGACTGGGCCAGAAACAACCAACGTACTCAAGCCATTACTGCTCACAAAAGAAGTGATTTCAAAAAGCTCGTCTAAAGGTGAAGAACTGGCACAAGAAGTACTAGGCAGAATCTCTGCCCACATGAAGCAGGTTAGAGACAAAACTGCTAAGGGAAGATGGGTGATCAGCGATCGCGCTGAAGAAATGCAAGCAATTGTCGAGTTCGCTAACTTCATGGTATTTCATGTTTTGGGCGAGAAATTCAATGGGGATAAAGCAAGCTTTTCCTCAAAGAAAGGAATCGGCTTGATTGAGGATGCTTGTGATGCCTTGTACCGCCTAGAGCAAGATAAAGGGCGTTTCTGATTGATAGAAATGCCCCCCGCGCACAGCCGGGAGTAGCGCCCCGGTATTCGGATTAAAAAATGAACAATCCCTATCGCAACCTCAATCCAAAGATTCTAAATCCCTACGCCAGGGAGATCGGAATCAACACGGTGAGAACAAATCTTACAATCAAACTCTCGTCCAAAGCCATGGCAAAAATAATCGGTAAGGGCAACATGAGCGCCGGGGTGGATATGGCGATCGAGGCTGTTGGTGGAGTAATCGCCGTATTTCAGGAGAGCCTAAAGACGATTGAAACGGCGCGGCTAAAATCATTGAGCTTCGCGATCGAATCACTACCATTAATGCTCCGTCACATTTTAGGCAATATCGATCGCCCCGGTCAAAAGGCGATCGATATTGAGCTAGCAGAAACTCTCTTCTCTCTTATCGAGAAGGAACTTAATTGCCGGGGGGAGGGCGACCTCCCCTATAAGATTTCTGATATTCCATTCGACGAACCGTGCCCTCGGATCTGAGCTTTATCAGCAGCAGCCCCGCGCTCTACAAATGGCATTCGATCGCAGCAGAATTAAAAGGTATCATTAATTTATTGACACTCCCCAGCCCTAAAGGGACGGGGATTCTTAAAGGCTTAGCCAAAAAGTTCTAGCTGAGTCTCTAATATCCGTTTTTCAGGCATTGCCTTGGATTACGGTTCCTGCCCTGATCTCGTTTGCCACGAATGGCGAAATCATAACTGACAGGCGTAACTTTCCCGCAGTCCACGGGTAGGTTTTATAGTCTTGTACTGACCTCTTAATTATAACATGAAACCCTTGCTGTCAGATGGTTTTAGTGTGATTAGCGATCGCCACCTGATCACCTCCAGGTTTTGATCGCGCCCCTATTCTACCTCCCCAACCAATGTCAAGTCCTGAAGAATTGCAAGTCAGAATCGGCGTGACCCTTGGGGATACGCTAGAGCAAATCAGGACTACCAACGATCGGTTCGTTGAGTTGCAACGAACAGCAGCCCAAAACATCAAGGCTGAGGTCGAGGTTAATGTTTCAAAGGAGTCCGAAGATTCGGGCAAAAGTGCGGGCGAGGCTTTCAGTAATTCGTTCAGCAACGCCGCGCTAAAAGCATTCGATCTGGTTAGCGGCGGACTCCAAGCAATCACCTCAAAAGTCATTGGGCAGACGGAGGAGGCCTTCGCTAAAGGCATTAAATTTGAGAAGTTCGAGGCGGTCTTTACCTCCCTGATTGGCGATGCCGATCGCGCTAAAGCGGCACTCAACGCCGTAGCTAATGCTGCACCTGCGGCGTTCGATATCCCAACGCTCGACAAAGCGGCACAGAAGCTCCTAAATTTTAATGTCAGCGCTGAACAGCTAGCCCCTACCCTCACTCAGCTTTCAGCGATTGCAGTTGGAACGGGGCAATCGATCGATAAGCTGTCGGGCATCTACGGGCGGGCGGCAGCGTCGGGTACGTTGACCATTCAATCGATTCGACAGCTTTCCAAAGCTGGAGTCCCGATCCTCCAAACGCTCTCTCAGCAGCTAAACGTATCTGAAAAAGATGTCGAAGCCTTGGCTAAACAAGGTGCACTCCAGTTCGGAGATCTGCAAAGGGCGATCTCCACCTTGACCAGTGAGGGCGGGCGCTTTGGCGATGTATTGGCTAATCAGGCGAATACGATCGGCGGGAAGATCCAATCGATTACCAATACCTACACCCAAGCACAGCTACAGTTATTCGATTCTCTCAAGCCCGCGGCGGGGGCACTGCTTGATCTGTTTGGCAATTCGCTAAAAGCGGCGGCTGACACAGGCGTTTTTGATGGATTAAAAACCCAGGCTGAAGCGTTCGGCGCTGAAATTGCCAACAACGAGGAACTAAGCAACGCGCTATCTGAAGCCCTCAGATCTGGAGTTAACACTCTGGGCACTGTGGCGATCGATGCGGCTAAGGCATTCACTCAGGCGCTAAGAGACAATCCTCAACTGATCTCAGATACCATCTCAGCCATATCTGAGATGATCAAACTGCTGGGCGAGGCGCTGAAGATTGCGATCGATTTTGCCGCTACCTTGGTGGATGCAGCTGGAGGCGTGAAGGCGGCGACCACGACGGGCGGTGCTGAGGGGGCGGCGGCTAAGGCACGGGCTGGAGAGGCTGGAATAAGCGGGCAAGATTTCGATAAGCAATTATTCGCTCAGCTTGACCAAAAGAAGATCAACCGGTTCAATCCGTTCGACACTGGCAAGGCAGGGCAAGAAGCAGAAGCTCTGGCTAATCGACTAGTAGATGAGCAGGCAGCAAAGAACAAGGCAGAGGCAAAACTACCCAAGCCAGTGAAGCCGATCGCACCTTTTGAAGGGCTGGCATCAATAGCGCCGGATGCCAATCGGGACTTGACTGTCAGGCCCAAGGCCAAAAAGGTAGACCCTAGTCAGGAAGCCCTCAAAGGGTTCGGCGCTTTGAATGCCGAACGTACCGCCTCACTCGCCAAGGCTGAATCAGCACAGACGGCGATCGTGGCCCAACAATTGGCGGCGCGATCGATTACCCAGAAGGACGCGGCGCTTCAGTTGGCTCAGATTCAAGCCAGCGGAACCAAGCAACAGAGCGCAGAATTTCAGCGACAAACCAATGAAATCAATCGACTCGAAAGCTCAAAATTGATCACAGCAACTCAGGCACAGGAGAGACGGGCTAAAATCTCTGAGCAATCAAGTGCTCTTGTCGTTAAATCTGCTCAGAATGAATTAGCGGTTCAAAAGGCCAAGGAAGAGGTGCTGATTCAGGCGATCGATCGTCGGGCGGCGGCGGCTAAGGTTGCGAGTGACGCAAGTGTGCGATCGGCTGAGCGGGAAAAAGCTAACCTCGACAACCTCAACAGCACCCTAGATCAATCACTTAAGCTCACTCAATCCCGGAACAGCCTCGCTAATGCACAGGCACAATCGGCACAGGGCGGGACTCAAATCGGGCTGGAAACTTTAGCCCGTGCAGATGAGGCCCGGAAGCGATTGCAGACTGGGCAAGACTCAAAGCCTGTGCAGGATGTACTAGCACAGCAAGCGGCGGCGGGTGGACTTACTGCAAACATAACGGATGAGCAGGCGCTGAAAGCTAAACTAGCCCTGGAAAATCAGCTAGCGACACAGAAGAGCGCGGCGCTGCAAAGTGAACAAAACCAAGCGCGTGTACTACTAGAAATCGACACGAAGCGTAATCAAATCTCTGCTCAGCTTGCGGTAAATGAGGCGAGAATCGGAGAAGCCAAGGCGGCGGCGGCACAGTTGGAAGCTCAATTTGCTCTACAAAAAGCACAGATCCAAGGCGATGAGCAGGCGGTCACGCTAGCTCAAAGTCAGGTTGAACTTGCCAGGCAGGTTAAAGATTTATCGCAAGAACGAACACTACAAACCAGGGAGGCCCTGACAGCACAGACAGAACTCGCCAACAACGCCAAGGCAGAATTAGCAACCCGCCAACAATTAGCAACCGCCCAAGCCAACGCCGCAGAGTCGGCCAGACAGCAGGCTGACGCTTTAGCTCTGGCAGAGACGAAAGCTAAGGCGGTCGCCACTGCACAACAACAGGGCGGGGGTAATACTGCAAGGGCGGCTGAACCAGGGGGATCGGGCGGTGCAAGTGACGCGAACGCTCAAACATTTTCAGCCGGCCCCATAAACTTTGGCTCAAAAGCTGACACCGATTTACGATCGGCGCAACGAGCTTTTAGCAGTGCGACGGCCGGGGCTGATCCACGATCGGCACTTCTAGGGCAAGCAGGACTACAAAAAGACAACCCATTTTTCACCCAACTATTACAGCAAGGCGGCTTCGCGGATATCGCAGGGCAAGTGGCAAAAGGCGGGGTGGGTGCGGGGAATCGAGACATCACAGACAAACTTGACGTGCTGATTGATGCGACACTTTCCAGCCCTCGCACTCTAAATGTCACCACCCCCGATCCTGGAAAAGACGCGGGGGATATTATGTACAAGATGAGTCAAAATTCAGCACGATCGCGGGGGGGCGGATTCTAATGCTACGGGCACTTCAAATTCAGCTAGGAACTCGCACCGTCAGAATTCAAAAGTTCCTCCCCGGTGGGTACGATCGCGATCAACCGCAATGGGTGGGGGCAACTGATACAGCATACGGAACGACGGTGCTAAATGCGCCCATCTACAAAAAGTTGATCTGGACTCTTAAATTTCTTTTGCCGATGTCGCAAGCGCTGACGCTGGAGACGATCGCCAACATCTCAAAAGATAAGGCGACTCAATCCCCCTACACTGGTACTGAGGTTTTGATTTACGACACGGTGAAGCCAGTACAAGAGCCAGTCCGGATCAGAGGCCTTGTGCCTGGAACTTCTACGAGTTCATCAGAGTTTGGGGATGTCGAATACTTTGCCCGGTTCCACGGCGTGATCACTCAGTTCAAATCGAACCCCCGCGATGCTAACGGCGGCACCCATTGGTATGATTGCAACTGCCAGATCCGGGAGACGACGACTGTTCCCGCGTAAAATAGAGGCATCCTTTTACGCGCTCTCCGTTGCTGCTAAATATTGCCAGTCGTGATTTCCAGATCCTTGTCGGTGGGCTAGATGTCACCCGCCTCTGTTCCGCAGAAGGCGGCGGGTACTGGATTGCAAAGGACGACAAACTCTCTGCCAATGGCATCATGGGCACCAACGGTCAGCTTGTGCTTGTCTGGGATCTCACCTTTGAGGAGTCACTAGATCCCCGCAAAAATCCCACACGATGGGCGATCGGCACTGAGATCACGGTAAGGGTGGCCAACTCCACAGGCGCTCTAGTGCTGCATTCCCGAAGCGGATTAAGGATCAGTGCTTTGCCCAAAGTGCCCACCCGTAGCGATCCATTCCTGCGGCTGACACTATCCGATCGCCTCTCCCTCGTAAGTTTTCGATCGCCGCCCGACGAAAAAAGCGGGGTGGTATTGGGAACGGCGCGGGCACGGAGTGCCATTATCAATAGCCTGATTGTGGCAACTCAGGAGCCGGGACTGATTTTGGTGGATGCGATCGTGGATTATTCCATCAAATACCCATTGCCCCGATTTACAGACGGCTCCTATGTTGCACAGGCTGGCAAGGTTGCCTACTCTGCCCTGCGGATCTTGTGGGTGAATAATACGGGCGCGGTAAGGGCTATCCCTGTATCCCTATCACCTGGGCTGCTGGCAGCAAAAACAGTGTATGAATTGCTCATCTATGATCCACTGGAAGGCACTGAGCTACCCACCGAGATCGTCCGCTGTGCAGGCACAACCCGCGATGTGGAAGCGGTGCCAGACCGGATTGATTACCCGTGGCAGGAAACCTATGGCCCTGCTAGCGTGATTAGTCCTACGCTGGTAGGATATACACTGCTTGGCAGAGTTGGGGGGTATGAAACCTGGGACGGGACTAGGAGAATTATTCGCACCATTACCTACAAAGTATTGGGCGCATTGTTTCCCGATGAGTATCCCGGCTCCACGACACTCTGGAACACGGACAATAAAATTGAAACCTGGATTTATGAGGGCAGCGATCGGGGGCGGCTGATCAGTAAATCCGAGGTAATTAACACAGTGTTTGGCGATGCCCTACGCGATTGGATCGCCAACAATAGCAACGCAGTGAACAACATAGGCGGGGGGACTATTAGATACGACCTGCTATCTCCACTTGACGCACAAAAAACCACGACTCAATACACCTACGACCTTGATGTAATTGTTAAAATTTTAGTAACGACTAGAGAACTAATCGGGGCGCTGGTTCCTAACGAACCGGGAATCGTTGGCGCTGACAACCTCACTGATTCATCCGTTGTTGAGACTCGCTATCGACCCGGAATCAAGCCGAACGAGTGGCAGAAGTCGATCGTCACCCAGCAATCACTGGTCAAGGCCTATCCAGAAACCGCAGGCGGTAAGCCGTACTTTGAGCAGATTCAGCTTATCCCCATTGGCACCGGATCGCCTGATACCAGTTCAGGCGGTGACAGTACGCCACCACAACCGGAATACAAACCCGACACCCACACGACAAAAGACCGGGCGATCGAGGGACAATGGCAAATCGCACCCTACCCAGGCGGAACATATCAGATCAAAATCGATGTCCAATTGGTTGATTATGCCGTGTCATCTACCCAATTACAGCAATTGGCGAGAGTGCGATCGGGACTTAGAGTTGGAGCGCATCAGGGCTATACAATCAGGTGCCCAATGGATGATTATTGGCTGCATAATTATCAGCCCTACCAAAGATTTGAGGTGACTGAGGAGGATGGCACAATCCAGGCCTATCTAGTTGATGGAGTCGTTTGGGCATTAAGCGATCGGGAGCGATCGGTTTCGTTTGATGCAATTTGGCTGGGCACCAAACGAGCGCTAAACAATGGGGTAGGTGTTGTCGATGTAATAATCCCGCCCTATGTTGTGAACGATCGGGTTGTCCTGATTGATTCAGAATGCTTGGACGGGGGCGATCCTCTTCCCTATTCGCTCACCCTGACAATACCTGCTGCAACCCTGATCGATTCAGAATCCTTGGATGATGCCAACTCCATCTACTTGATTGATGATGAAATCCTCACCATTGGATTACCTCGCATTACTGTCACCCTGATTGATGATGAAATCTTGGATGATGCCAACTCCATCCACTTGATTGATGATGAAATCCTCGATTCTTTTGATGGACGCAAAATTTTACAGCAAGAATTCGAGGAAAAATACACAAGCGGAAAGAATTTTGTTTATGTCCCTGTTGGGGCATGGCAGTGGGTTGAGGATGTGCCGATCGTATTTGGCACAGACTACGATCCAATTCTAGGGATTTTCTTTAGCTACGCATTATTTACCCAGTGCGACGGCTCAATCCTCGAACTGAGGGCCACCTATGGCGGCATCTTGCAGGGGGTTGGATCAATTTTGGAGACTGGAATATGCTAGACTGCTCGATTTTAATCCCCTGCTATAACGCCAATCGCCATCTGGCACAGTGCCTAGAGAGCGCGATTGGACAGGGCGCGAAAGAAATTATACTGATTGACGACGGCTCAACTGATAACAGCCTATCGATCGCCAATCGATATGCCGATCGCGGCGTGACAGTAATCAGCCACGAGAACATTGGAGTCCAAGCGACCCGCAATCAACTACTGGGCATGGCAACGGGGGAATGGCTGCAATGTCTGGACGCTGATGATGTTCTGATGGAGGGCAAGATTAGCAGGCAGTTGGAGTCAGTGACGGTCGATGACGATGCCCTTTACTGCAACATGATAATTGAGCGATGGCGAGGGGAAACCCTGATGGCGGTTGACCATTGGGACACGGGAATCCACCCAACGCTACTAGAGGCGATGATTCGGTGGGAGTTTATACCTCAGACCAATTGTTTTTTATTCCGCAGATCTGCAATGGCTTTATGGGATGAATCCTATAATCACTGCCACGAATTTAAATTAGTGCTGGATATGATGCGATCGGGGTGCCAGTTCCGGCATACCCCAATTGATGGAGTGGTGTATCGTCGCGGCTGGCACAGATCACAAGTCACGTCCGATCCTGCACTCCTGAAAAGTCGATTGCGATTCCAGGGCGAACTCTTTGAGTGGGTGCGACATTTTGAGTGGGCACAATCGCCCACATCAAAGTGGAGTCAAATAATGGCATTCACCGATCGGCGACTGCAAATGGAATTATCTTTAACTAAAGGACAACAGTAAAATGGCAATCACTCAAGCATGGTTACAATATCTCTCAGGACTAACAAACAGCCTGAATGCAACCCTCTCAGCGCCTATGGGCTATGAGGCGCGGCTGTATAATGGCTATGCCTTCACCGCAACCTCAACACTCGCGGCAGCGTCCAGCTTTGAGGTTCCCACCGCAAGTGGCTATGCGCCACGACCCGTGGTATTCCCCACGGGTACCTACAACAGCACATTGAGACAATGGCAATATCCAGGGGTAACGATCCAACAAACTGCTAGCACGGGCTTCTCAATCCAATATGATGGATGGGCGCTAGTGATGAATTACACAATAAGTGGAGTGCCTGCAACACTGCTAAGAGGCTACAAAAACTACACAGGAGCAATTTTAATTCCAAGCGGGGCGACGGGCACTATCCCGATCGATCTGATTCTCAGGGACTCCTCACCCTGAGTTCTCTGGCATTTTTTGACTAGGGTAGTTTGGAGACATTAGCGATTTGTTTGAACCAACAAAACCAGCCTTTGCGTATTATGGGGGCAAGGCAAGAATGACCCGTCATATCATTCCTTTGCTCAATGAAATCCCTCACACGGTTTTCTGTGAGCCGTTTTGCGGTGGGGCTGCTGTGCTGTTTGCCAAGGGAAGGCGATCGGTGGGTAATCGTGACGACTATCGAGAAATCATCAATGACACAAATGATTGGGTGATCACTTTTTACCGTGTTGCCAAGTTGCAGAAGGATGATTTACTGCGGTTGATTGATGCAACTCTGTACAGTCAAAGCGACTACAGCAAGGCAAAGGGCATCCTCAAGGCTTCCATAGAGCATGACGACCTAACGATTGCCTGGGCGTTCTATGTGCAAGTGCAGATGAGTTTTGCCAAGAGAATCCTTGCAGGGTGGGGTAGTAGCGTTACAAGTCAAAACCAAGCCGCCACTTGGAACAATAAAAAACGATCGCTTGAAGCTGCCCTTGACAGATTGGCAGATGTCCATATTTCTAGTGAGGATGCCATCAGATGCATAGAGCGTTGGGATTCACCCCATACCCTTTACTATGTCGATCCACCATATATCGGTACAGAGCAAAGGCATTACGGCGGCTACACTGCTGACGACTGGGAAAACCTTTGTGATGCCTTAGATAATTGCAAATCGTCTTACGTCCTCAGTTGCTACCCACAAGCCATAGAACCCCAATCAGCACAGCAAAGAATCGAAGTGTCTACGCTTTGCTCTTCCAGTGGTAAGGGTAGGGTGGGAGTGGATAGAAGCACGATGAGGACAGAGGAAGAGATGGGCGATCGCGCTCGTACTGAAGTGCTTTGGGTGTGCGATCGATCGAGTGGCATTAGGTCAGACTTGGGTAAGTTGGCACGGTTAGAACAACTGGCATTTTTTTGACTAGGGTAGGCTCACCAAAAAGCAAAGCCGATCGACTCACGCCGGGGAGTGTCAAACCGCCTACATAATTCCAGCAATGCAATCAGAGATCGATCGCTACTTACTCCTAAATCGCCTGGAACTCGATCGCCGCCGTCGCCCTCAGCCGCAGACTCGTGATGTGATGATCGAGGTTTTGGGCGTTGTGAAGGGGCGCTACCTCATCCGCTTTCCCGGTGGCGATCCGTTTGTGGCAGGTGTCGCTGGCAATACTGGAGTTATCCCTGCGGGGCAAATGGTGAAGGGGGCGATCGTGGGGGATAACGTGGTTCTGGAGTGCAGTCCGAGGGTCGCGCCGAAGCAGGCAGAAGAGTCGCCGATCATTCCTGAAATTGGCGGATTCCTAGTGCTCGGTTCGATCAATTGGCTGCAAACATTTCGCAGGGTCGATATTGTTGGGCCACTGACCTCCGATCCCAAACCCCTTGCAAACTATGAATTTTTTGACCGAATTCTTCGGAAATTGAGCAAAGACCAAAAAATTTATACCCTTGCTCAAACCGATCCCAGAATTGCTAATGATGAGCAGGATGACCAGATCAATAGGCGATATTCACTGTTCCCAGAATCGGGGAATTTTGTCTCAGGAATAGGAGTGGCGATCGAGTCCATTGCCGCAAACAATATTGAAGTTGTGCCCATAAATCTGCTGACAGAAGCCGCAAGAGTCAGAGGTTTGTTCTATCTGCCAATGTTATTTAATTATGGTGTTCCACTTCAAGAAGAAGAAATCGCAGCACTCAAGTCGATAGCAAGGCGAAATATTGTAATTTTGCAGGGACTTGCTTTATTTGATTATGGTAGGGTCTATAGCGTCGGTGAGCCGCTGCTAAGACTTCTTGGAATACGGGGGGAAGTCTTTTCTTCCATCTCTATTGCTCACAGTCCCGAATTGATACCCCAAAACAACTCACTTAGTGCAGGATTAAAACCCGTAGACGATGGTTTTGCAATCAGTCAGGTTTTTGTAAACGTCGATCGACGTGACGTTGTTATGATCTTGAACGGCGTGACTGGTGATTTTAGAGGAAATTCAACTGTTTTGTTACGATCGGGGCGGTATTTTTAGATCCACTACAGGCAGATTGAATCATGGCAGTAATCAACATCGGCCAACTTACAAATCAATACCTAGAGCAAAATCGGATCGAACACGCCGATCGCGCTGCTCCTGCATCCTATGGCAACCCAGCGGGCATCGTGACGCGGACAACATACAAGGGCGTGGAGATGCAAACGATCGGTGGTGGGACGATAACCGCTCAATCGATCGCTAACACTGGGTTAGCGGTTGGGCAGTCGCTACCGATCGGGACTGCGATCGGTTCGCTAGGGGCAAGTGTGGCAACTAGCGGGAGAACATAAAAAGAAGCCCCGATCGCTCTCATACGATCGGGGCAACAGAGAATTTGGTTATGGCAATTATGGCACATCCTCACGCCTTCAGGCTGAGGAGTGTCACAATAGGGGCAATGCTAGCCGATGCCAATGCCGAATCAGATCACAGTCACCCAGGGGGCAACCCTTCGCCTATCCCTCATCACACCTTGGGATCTGACTGGGTATGCGTTCGCGGCGGAATTGGAGGATATTGGCGATCCGACGATAACTTATCCTCTCACGGTAGGACTTGTGATGAATCCAGCGACGGGACTGATGGGGACACTGACGTTATTGTTGGGGGCGGGCGTGACGGCGCTGCTGATTCCGGGACATCCTGGTTACAACTTCGATGTAAAATTGACAGCCCCCAACGGTGACATCAGCTATCCTACGGGCAAAATTGGACTGTTAGTTGATGGGAGAATAACCTCATGACAGACCTGCGAATAATCATCAATCGCCCTCAACTGACAATCACTGAGCAGATAATCACGCTGGGACTGGGGACGATCGGCATCCAAGGGGCAACAGGAACAAGCAGTCCCGGTGGGGGCGGCATAACCAACTATGAACGCACCTTTACTCAGGCAGATCTGAGCATTGCAGGCATATTTCCCGTCATCCATGGACTCGGAAGTTTCCCCAGCGGCGTAAAAATTTGGGATGATTCTGGAGAGGAGATCGGCGCTGACCGGATTGAGGTGCTGACCGTAGACATTGTCGCCATCTCCCTCTCCAGCTTCATGCCCTTGCAGGGCGCTTACACAATCAGCATCACAACATAGGAGCATAGCAATGAAGGAAGGTTTGCGGGAATTTCTGGGGGTGGGTATTCGGTTTTTTACCAGTAATGCCACCGCTTTGTATGTTGGATTGCGACTGAGCAGTAACCCTAGTGCCAGTTTTTATATCAACCTGCTAACGTCCCTTCCTCCTTCTGGCACGGAAGCGCTGACGATCGACTCTAGCGGGAACATGGGCAGACAGGCGATCGGCAGCGGAAGCGTGACCAGCTTCAGCAGTGGCAACTTATCACCCCTATTCACAACCAGCGTCGCCACTGCTAGCACCACGCCTGCACTCTCGTTTGTTCTATCGGATGTACTTCCCAACACCTTTTTGGCTGGGTCAAGCAGTGGCGGGACAAACCCGCCGACGTTTCGTGCCTTGGCTTATACTGATCTGTCAGCACTGGTGGGAACGGGTAGCAACACGATCGCCGCTGGGAATGACAGCCGCCTTATCTCTGCTCACACGCAAAACACTGACACGGGAACAACGCAGGCTAGTTTTGCGATCAACTCCGGCGGGACAGGAGTGCGACTCAGAGTTGCTAGCGGTGCATTACAGCTTCGCAACCTAGCGGACAATGCCGATGCTGATCTGATTGTTCGCAACCTGACAGTCTCAGGAACGACGACGACGATCAACTCTGAGACGCTGACGATCGATGATAACATCATCGTTCTTAACAACAACGTTTCTTCTGGCACCCCAACCGAGGACGGCGGCATCCAAGTACGGCGCGGCGCTTCGGCATCGGCATCGGTTCTGTGGGATGAAACCAATGATGTTTGGAAAATAGGGGTTGCTGGGGCTGAAATTTCTGTCGCCCGAACCCACCGACGGGCTTTTACCAGTGCTGACCTTGTTTCTGGGGTTTTGACGTTGACGCATGGACTAGGGCAGCAATTCGACTCTGTGAAAATTATAGACAACACGAACTTAGTTATTGGCCCTGACAATATTACCTTCTCAGCCACGACGATCGCGGTTGACCTAACCTCGTTTGTCCCAGGATTTACAGGAACTTATACGGCAGTTGTTCAAGGTTAACCCATGAGACAAGGAATTATCGGCGAAGCTTGGCAGAATGCTACCCTAGTAAACTCCTGGGCTAATATCACCGGCACTGGTCTTTCCGTTACAAAATATCGCAAAATCACGGGGAACATAGTCGAAGTTCGCGGGGCTATTTACAAGGGTACTGCCAAGTCCGCTGGGGAGACTATTTTCACCATGCCAACCGGTTTTCGCCCGATCGACAATCTAGTTATTAGTGTTCGAGGTGGTGCCGCTCACACGTCGGTCGCCATCAATAGTACAGGGACATTTACTTGGCTCGGTGGTGGTGACGATCTGTACTTTCAGATGATCTTCAGCACGAATTGACGAGCCGGATTACAGGCTGGGAGAGTTAGAGAGGGGAGTAAAGCCCACGTCTTTTAAGCGTGGGAGTGTCAAGGCCGATGCTTTGTGCAGTACCTAGGCGATCGTCGGGTTAGCTCTGAGCACTGCTGCCCTGCTAGTTCACCTGTCTTCCAGATGTGCTGGCATTGTTGCAGCGGGCGATCTCTCCAAGTTTTTTTTTGACTAGGCTTAGAACCCCATTCGACAAACTCGACCATGCAATGCACGATCGCCTCAAACGGCTCCTCTCTATGCTCACCCTCTAGCATGAGGTTTGATCTGACGGGTGCTGAACCATCAACCCATGAAATGGTGATGTGTGGGTTCTGGTTCTGGCAAGGTAGCCAGGAAGGTAGAATCGCTCTGAGAGCTTGTACCTCGCCGTCATAAGCTTCATTGATAACGGCGATCGTCACCGATAGCCCAACGATATGGGGCGATCGCTCTATCCCATAAGCCAACATCAGATGTTGGGCTTGGGCGTTCTCGTACCGGGCTAGCACCGCGATCGGTGTCATGGGTGCTAGCCAGATGATGCCTGTCATGCTGCGCTTGCCTCCCACCCTTCGTCTCGGATTTTTTCTTCTACAAGATGATCGCGATCATCTTGATCAATCTCCCACCAATTGGAGGGCAACGTCCCCTCAAGCAAGAGTTTGGCTTTACCGTTTATTAAGCGGTAGAACTGCCAGTCCAGGGCCACCCCATCGGGGTACCCTGAAAACCCTTCTTCATGGCTGCCACCGCCCCAAGCTAGGCGATAACCATTGTCTTCCTCATGGCTGCCACCGCCCCAAGCTAGGCGATAACCATGGTACTGATGGAAGCCAGAATTTAAGAGCATTTGACTAAGATCTGAAAGAACAAATTCGCGCTGTGCGAGGTTGGACTCCTCCAGGAACTTGATAATCCCGCCGAATATGTACCCATGCTCCTGTGTTCTAGAAGCCCGCCCCATGTCCCCCATGTCGCCTAATTCAAAGACTTCTCCAGTAGGGGAAGTTAAATGTAGATTCCATTTGTAGTTAGCCATTTGATTTGTTGCAGGGTGGATAATAGTGGATAATAGTTTTCTCTGCCCTCTTAAAACCAATTTACCACCGATTTACTACTATGTCAAGTAATCCAAAAACACAGGTCGTTTGATTCACAGTTGATCGCCTCCCTCTTTCATTTCTTGGCTTTCATTGCGCCCTCGTTCGCAAAGCCAAAGTAACCCCAGTCGAGCGGCGACAATGAGATCAATTAATTCTTGAGGGTCGGGATCGTCTTTTTTGACCGAATCCCAGAATTCCTCTAATTCTTCAGATAGGACTGCCCACAATTCGTGAGGGCTGGAGAAATTTGCACCATGTTTTTCCACCGCTGTAGCTTGATGAGTTCGGATGTCGTCATCAATTGTTTCATCAGAAATTTGCCGCCAGTAGTTCGCGTGTCGTCTAGCCATCGTCATCGCCCCGAACCTCTTTCATCAGTCAACATATACTCCTATATACCCCTATAAATTTAGTGTGGCTAGCATTTCTTTAGCTGGAGTCCGATCGCCATTGCATGATATACGACGCGGGGCATTTACGATCGTGATGGCAAAACCTAGCCCCTCATATAAATCTAAGATGCGATCGGTTGCTTGGTTTGAGGCAACAACGGGCACCGATCGCGCTGCCAACCAAGATGCTAGCCTTACTTGCTCATCCCATAAAAAGGGTGTTGAGCTGTATTGGGTGAACTCTGTGTCGTAGGGCGGGTCGGCATAGATAAAATCGTTCTTGGATATATCCAACCATTCAAAATCGCAACAGGAAAACTCCCAAAATGATGAGACATACCTATAATTATCCAGGTCGGGGGTATTATAGGAGATGCTTTTATACTTTCCAAATGGTACGTTATAGCCACCCTGCTTGTTGAATCTACACAGTCCATTAAAGCCCGTGCGATTCAGGTAGTAGAAGAGCTGTGCGACTTCGGCGTTGCCTGTGCCCTCTGCGATCAAATGGTTGAATCGATCGCGGTGGGCATAATACAGATCCTGATCGTTCTCCATTGGGATCGTAATTTCCAAGCCTTTCCACAGCCAACGATAAAAATTAATCAGTTGCAGGTTAATGTCGTTCAGCAATGCTTGAGCAGGATTCAACCCTAAACTAACAGCCATGCCACCGACGAATGGCTCAACTAGGCGGCGGTGCTCGTGATGTTCCCACAACGGCTTTAGCGTCGGGACTAGCCACCGCTTACCTCCTGCCCATTTGAGGGGCGGTTTGAGGTTTGTCATGATTCTCCTTCGGCATTTATGAATGCCTCGTCCACCGATGTGACCGATGTGGTGGCTAGCCCTCTCTCAGACTCCCCTAATTCCGCAGGAGGGAAATCATTATACATATCGATCGCCTCATCCAGCAAGGCACAGATGGACACAAGCAGGTCACGCATTTTGCTTTCATTGCCAGAGATCCGCAGAATGCCCCTGATGATTTCGACACCCTCAAGAACGTTGGCGATTTTAATTCTTGATTCGATTAGGTCAGCGATTCCCCACTTCATATTAAAATTCCTCGATGATAGAAACATATGGACAAGCCAGTGCAGCCGCTCCAACCCATCGAGAGCCGTGGCACAATCCCCAACTGCGATCGGATCTTGAGTGGCTGAAGTGATTGCATTGCCTGCATACCAAGGGCGCGATCGGTTCGTCTGGCAGTCGAGAGCATCGATCGTCTTCTGCGGCTATATCTGCGGTCGTGTGGCGAGTGTCTAAAATCTGTGGCATAATTAACCTTAATTGTTTGGTAAGGCCCCCGATGGCATGGTATACGTCGGGGGCTTTTTGTCGTTCTCATGTGATCTGCCTATTGGATGACAGTTAGGTTTGCCAACTGCTCAATCTCTGGGGGCAAGCTGGTTAGCTGATTGCCACTGAGGTCAAGCGTTTCCAGGTTTGCCAACTGCTCAATCTCTGGAGGCAAGCTGGTTAGCTCGTTCCTGCCGAGGTAGAGCCACTCTAGGTTTGCCAACTGCCCAATCTCTGAGGGCAGAGACGTGAGTTTATTGTCACTGAGGTAGAGCCACTCTAGGTTTGCCAACTGCCCAATCTCTGGGGGCAAGCTGGTTAGTTTGTTCCCACTCAGGTGAAGCCCTGTCAGCCCCGTCAACTGCCCAATCTCTGGGGGCAAGCTGGTTAGTTTGTTGCCACTGAGGTAAAGTCCTTTCAGCCCCGTCAACCGCTCAATCTCTGTGGGCAAGCTGGTTAGCTCGTTCCCACTCAGGTGAAGCCACTCTAGGTTCATCAACTGCCCAATCTCTGAGGGCAGAGACGTGAGTTTGTTCCCACTCAGGTGAAGCCACTCTAGGTTCATCAACTGCCCAATCTCTGAGGGCAAGCTGGTTAGTCGATTGCTACTGAGGTCAAGCTTGGTGAGTCCGACTTTCGCCCCCTCAATAATGATTTGAATCAACTCTTGCTCAGTCATGTTGCCCTCAAAATAAGTTTTCTCTGCCCTCTTAAATACCAATTTACCACCGATTTACTACTATGTCAAGTGATCCAAAAACACAGGTCGTTGCCGTGGTAGAAGTTTGATCGGGGTTCTGCCTATCGGGTCAAGCGTTGTCAGAACGGTCAGAACGGGTTACTGGCTTCCCATACGTTATTAAGAGCAATGCCTGCGATCGTCTTCCAGTCGGTATCCTGATCGTACCTACAGTAAATCGCCTCTCCGCGCTGCGACACCTTTGCGAATACAATCTGCTTGGCTTTTGCTGTATCTTCCTGGGAGGGTTGAGGTTCAATTGTTACGGGGTGACGCAACTGCTCCGGGGTCATTTCGGCGAATGCAGCCATCAGTCCCTTACTGAAATTGCTGTCGTGGCTGGATTCCAGCGTGTAAAGCCGATCGCCCGTTGATATGGTTGTTTGCAGCTTTTTGGCCTCCTCACCCATCCGAGTGAGAACTTCAAACTGAAACTTGACGACGTACCCGCTAATCGAAATTGCCTCAACAGGGGAAGGTTCGCCGCCCTTAATCGTGTACCACAGATGAGGGTATGCTTTAGCCCTATTGCAGTATATGTAGGTATGTACCGGGTACATACTCAATCCCAACGATGACGATCGGGGCTTGCTGAGTTCAGACAGGATAGCTTCCATCAACTGATTCTGCCGATCGAGAGCCGTCAGAACGGCTTCAGAAAGATCGATGTTTGTGAGCATGTTATACCTTCTACAATCTTGTTATTCCTTGATGGAATGCCGGGGCGCTACTCCCGGCGTGGTGGCGCTTCAGATCTAGAAGGGGCAGTCAAAGACACCCTGGTCGCAGGCTGTGTCAGTAGACGCGGCATCTGGACGACGGAATCTGAAGCTGACAGGCGCACGGCCCTTGGTAGTTTTGGGCACGGTGCATACCCCCTGAGTTGGATCAAACTCGCTATTAGACAGAGAAAAGAATTTGCATTGAGCGCATGTGGTGGGTTGGGTAGGCATGGTATGATTCGGAGTAAGGTTTGCTTCTAGGAGAGGGCGCTTTGATTTAGGGGATCGGGGCGCTCTTTTCTGTCTATAATCACTATAAGCTGAGCGATAGTGATTAGTCAAGCGCTTTTCCCAAAAGAACTTTAACTTTAACTAATATGAATAAATCGAAATCGCCGATCGCCAGACTGCGGCTCAAGGCTGGGCTGAAGCAGATAGATCTTGCCAAAAAGATCGGCGTGAGATCACAGACAATCAGCAACTGGGAGATGGGGAGAGACGTTCCCACGTTGGCTTTCAGCCGATTAGAGGCATTGACGAAGGCGCTTAAATGCTCCGTTGAGGATTTGGGACGCATCTATATACATGATTCGATTGAAGAGTTTCAACGGTTTGTGAAAAGTTTATAAAAAACTTGACAACATTATCTATTGTATTGCACTATTATGGAGTTGATACATTATACAGAGGACTCATGAAGCAGCAAACGATCGAAATCAACGCGGTCTGTCCTACGTGCCACGAGGACAGAACCATCAGGTACGGCATTGCCGGGTCAGGCAATCAGAGGCATCTTTGTCTAAATTGCCTGACCCCGACTGGCAGGCTTAAAACTTTTACTGAACAAACGATCGCGCCAAAAACGCCAAAGATGAAGCTCAACGCTTGTCTGAGCCTCAACGTTGCTGATGCAGAGTGGCTACTAGGGCAACCGATCGGCGTTGCCCCCACCATCCGCAGGTTGATCGAGGGGCGCGATCGGATCTTCGCCACGGGGACTGACGCGGGCACCTATCAGGTTGGAGGTGGCGACGATGATTAAAGCCGATCGGCTTGTCGGAAAAATAAAAAATTGGAGATGACAAACAAGATGGGAAGACCACGCAAGCTCACGTTAGATTTTTTTGTTCACGACACTGATGCTAGGCGCAACCCCAAGATTGCGGCACTTAGCCGCAGGTTTGGGAATGATGGCTACGCAACTTATTTCAGGATTCTTGAGAGCCTAGGCGAACAGGATGGATTGAGGCTGGATCTATCCGACAATCTTGTAGCTGAGGCAATTGCAGATGAGTTCAGGCTGCGAGATGTTCCACACCTCTACGGGATTATCCAATTTTGCGTAGATATTAAATTGTTTGACAGGCAGCTATGGGAGTCCGATCGCCTAGTTTTTTGTCCGAGCCTGTTTAATCGCTACTTAGGCAGGCTCGAAGCAAGGCAGGCGGACGCAGCCAGGAAGCGGCAGGCGAGGGAATCCCAGCGACTTCAGTCCAGAATTCAGGAGGTAAAGGGAAAAATTAATTGTCCAGAATTGTCCGCGCGGACAATTCTGGACAATGGCAGTTGTCCGCGTGACAATCCCACAGAGGTTAGAGATCTAGATTTAGAGAAAGATCTAGATTTAAATCCGGATTTAGGCACAGCCTTTTCCGATCGGGGCGTAGATTTCTTAGGTCAAGAAAATATACAAAAAATATCCGATCAAAAACTAATGAACAAACCGTTGGATGACTCGGAAACCTCGTCACCGCATTTTGTTTTGGATTCATCGGGATTAATTCTTGATCCTCGAAAACCAGCAAACACCCCGATCGATCGCATCCCGCAATCCACCCCGGAACCGATCGAAGCGGTAAGCCCTGAATCTTGCCCCCAAGAGACCCCCCTCACCCCGTTAGTGACCGCATTGGATGCTGAAGATTTTGGAGGCACCTTAAAGACGGCAAATTCTGGGGGTCTGGCCTTAACGCCCCGCAATCCTACCAAGGATGAAAAAGGCAGCAGGAAGACTAAGCCGCCTTACTCCGAAGCGTTTGAAAATTGGTGGTCTCCCCACTATTTCTTTTGCCTAATGGTTAATGTCTCAGCGGGAATCAAAGCCAAGGCCTATACCGCCTGGAAGGCCAAGGGGTATAACGAGAATATACCGCTCGATTTTGTCGAGGGGGATGGTATATACCAGGCCGTGAAAAAGGTAGAATTCAGTCGTAACGGTTTAGCGATCGGTGTCCCCCACGGGTGCAGGTATATAGAACATGAGCGATGGCGTGAGGAGTACGATCGCAGTCGACTGACTACCAGGATTGAAACCGTGAGCAAGGCTGAACAGCAAGCTAGGGAAAGGGTAGCAGCATTCACAGAACGGTATGAAGCCCGACAGAGGGCGAAGACACAGAACATAGCAGTATAGGAGTAAATACCATGATCAACCCTGAAGTTTTTGGTAAGTGGATGACGGCAATATCGCAACGTTTCAACCGTCGATTTGATGATTTCACACTTGATGTATACTCAGATACGTTTGAATCAAAACTGAGTCAGGAGCAGTTTGTAAATATGTGCCGCCATTTGTTTGAGAGCGACGCTGAGCAGTTCCCAACCCCGCAGGAATTCATCAAACATGCCCGCGTCCTGACTCCTGACACTGCACTACCACCCGCCCCAACTTCCCACGATTGCATCGCGATTGACTTCCCCAAAACGCTGGAAGAATGCATGATTGAGTTCAGCCGCAGACACCCCGACGCGTCCAAGGGGGTTGCTGTCAATGGATGGTAGAATCACGCGAGTGACTGATGTTGAGTCCGTGGAGGTGGGCAAGTTTTATCTAGCGCCCCATATCCAAATCCCTGGAAGCAATGGAATTATGGGCTATGCGCCGGGCGAATTCTGCCCCATACTGACTCCAATGCATGAGGATGGCGATTTACTGAATTTTCCTTATATGCATTATCACTATGATCGCAGGTTTATACCTCCTGAAGAGTATCGAAAACACTTATTCTATTGGGATAGTTTGGCGGTGTCCGTGATTTTGGAATCCCACTTTGGCACTCAATCCGATCGACGGGTATCTGACGCGTGGCTAAACCTGCCTATCCACTGGTTCCGCAGGAAATGCTATCGCCAAATGCCAGAAATGCAACTGCCAGATGAATCGCCGATCGCCAAAAAATTGATAGCGGCTCATGCCGATTGCAAGCTGCGTGATAGGGTGTGCCCACACAAGGGCGTGAGCCTGATGGGGATACCAGTCAACGATCGCGGTCAGATTGTATGCCCCGGACACGGGCTGAAATGGAACGCAGTCACGGGCAAAAATGAAAACTGAACATGCCGATCCGATCGTAGACTTCAGCCCCGCGATCGAAGCTCTTAAGATCCAAATGCGCCGCACGGGGCACAGTTGGCAACATCCACGGATCGTCCGGTGGATGAGGCTTGCGGGGTTTGCCAATCGATATCAGATGGA
>ENA-ORBV01002128-ORBV01002128.1-microbial-mat-metagenome-genome-assembly--contig:-NODE-2128-length-42472-cov-13.211416_pt1 | contig 42472 bp, 45 predicted proteins | sample MGYA00237777_ERZ505514 | MGnify/ENA primary metagenome ERZ505514 (study PRJEB26160, sample SAMN06269048) | microbial mat metagenome | isolation source: Oligotrophic lake microbial mat | place... | reverse complement strand
AATCGATACAGCGTCGCTAACGTAACGCCGCTCTGGAACCGGCGCCGCAGCCAAATTCACCTGCGCAGTTATCACACCGCCGGTTGGCCTCGGTGACTGCTGGCGCACCACCTCCAGCACGACACCTTCACCTGGCCGAATCTGTTGATAACCTTTGACAACCGCTCCGGAATTCTTCGGCATTTCAGAACCTTAACACGCTTAGCCGCATCTTCACTATCAGAAAAAGCCGCAACTTCGATGGCTTATTGAAATTTCTAGTTTTGGACGGTTTTTCTAAAAAGCGTAAGAAATTATGGCTTTAGGACAATTGGTTGCGTCGTTTCTCAGGCTTGGATTCTACTTGCGACCGCACGAAGGTACTAGGGCACGGGGAGGGCTAAGTAAAAACTCTTTATCCAGACGCCGTGGCGGTGTAGTGCCTTGAAAATCAATAGGAAGCCTTTGCCTGCCGAAATGGCGCGATGCGTGCGGCGCGGCCGGCGTCCATGGGTGTGACAATGCAGGACATTCGCTCGTATGCGCTATCGCAGATGGAGCGTATGGAATTCAACGTGCGCGAGATCCAGAAATCCGCCGGACACACGAATATGGCGACGACTGAGGGCTATCTGAATCAGCACCGCGATCGCCACAGCGATGCGCGGTTGATGTTGCCGGAGCGGCCGAAAATCTAAGCCGGGCTACGCTGAGGGTGCGGCGGGCGGCTGGCGACTCGCCACCATAGCCGGCATCGTAAAGGCGTATAGCAAGAACGTTTCAGTGAAGCTCTGAAGGGCGGTTGCGGTCTGGGCGTCGAAGTCTTCGTCGTCGTGAGCCGCGTCGTTTCCATCTAACCGAATCGCGTGTGCCCAGTCCTTCATCGCTGGAGTGATCAGATTCTTCTCTCCTAAGATGTCGATTCGCTTTGCAAGGGTCTTCCCTGACAATGATTCGTCAAGCTTGCGCGTCGCCAACTCGAGCGTGCGGCGAAACATCATGCCGGCAGAATTCCAGTTTTTTCGTTTCAGAGCATCCATCGCCTCAAGGTAGGTCGCCTCTACTCTGGGCGGGCAGTCCTTGGGGCATACGGTGTCTTTGATTTGGGGCCATGCGTTTAGAACATGGATATTCGCGTTAGGTGCATCAATCCGGCCGGGCCAGTTTGCAGGCGATGCGGAGTCGTGGGTCTTTCTAATCCGCAGCGATACGGGGAAATGGCAGTGACCGCAAGCCGCTGTCGAAAAAACGATGCTCCCGTCCGAAGGGTGTCCTCTGTCATTGAAGATCGAAAATGCGACACTTTCGGCGAGACAATGCGGACAAGTTTGTACGAATGTTCCCATGGCTTCAAGTATCGACTTTGCGCGGCTCGGGCCGAAAACTTAGAAGGCTTCTAAGCGTCGGAGCGACGCGCTGCTCTAAGTTATTGAATGCTGGTCGGGGCGAGAGGATTTGAACCTCCGACCACCTGCACCCCATGCAGGTACGCTACCAGGCTGCGCTACGCCCCGAGGGCGCGGATTATAGCAGAGGGGTCCTGACAGCCTTGGTGCGACAGCGCTCAGTGCAGAGGCGCGTCGCCCTTGTCTGCGGCGGGCTCGCCCGCGAGCGAATCGATGACTTCGCGCAACTCGCGCTTGATCCCCGCTACGTCGATCTTGCCGCGGCCGTTACCGCCCTTGGCCGCGTTCTGCGCACGTTCCGCAGCTTCTGCCCGCGCGGCCTCGCGGCCTTGCGAGTAGACGTCATCGAGCCTGTTGCGCGCGCCGCTGATGGTGAAGCCTTCCTCGTACAGCAGTTCGCGGATGCGGCGGATGAGCAGGACTTCGTGATGCTGGTAGTACCTGCGGTTGCCGCGCCGCTTGACGGGCTTCAACTGCGTGAATTCCTGCTCCCAGTAGCGCAGGACGTGCGGCTTCACCCCGCAAAGCTCGCTGACCTCACCGATAGTGAAGTAGCGCTTGGCCGGGATCGGCGGGAGGTCAGCTTTCTTGCGGCTTGTGTCCATCGCCATCACGCGACTTCTCGACCATGGCCTTCAGCTTCTGGCTGGCGTGAAATGTGACGACACGGCGGGCGCTGATGGGGATCTCTTCGCCCGTCTTGGGATTGCGCCCCGGGCGCTGCGGCTTGTCGCGCAGCTGGAAGTTGCCGAAGCCCGAAAGCTTGACGCTTTCGCCGCGCTCGAGGGCCCCCCGGATCTCCTCGAAAAAGGCTTCGACCATGTCCTTGGCCTCGCGCTTGTTCAGGCCGACCTTCTCGAAAAGCAGGTCGGCGAGTTCGGCCTTGGTCAAAGTCATCACTGCTCCCTAAATCTTCTTTAACTACGGAGGGTTCCGCCAAAACGACGACCCAGCAATTCGACCATCTGGGCGATGGCGGAATCGGCTTCCGCATCTGTGAGTGTTTTTTCAGTATCTTGCATAACTATCCGGAACGCAAGGCTTTTTCGGCCAGCTGGCAGGCTCTTGCCCTGGTAAAGGTCGAACAGGCGCACCGAGCGCACGATGGCCGGCTTTTCGCACCTGAAGGCGTCCAGGATGGCCTGCACCTGCACCCTGGCGTCGACCAACACCGCCAGGTCGCGGATCACCGGCGGGAAGCGCGAAGGCTGCCCGGGATGCGGCACTGGGACGTCCTGGAGGGCGCCCGCGTCCAACTCGAAGACGACCGCCGGCTGCGGCAGCTCGAACTTGCCCTGCCATCTCGGATGCAGCTCGCCTACCCAGCCTATGTGAGCCCCGTCGAGCATCACGCGGGCCGAGCGTCCCGGATGGAGTGCGGGGTGCGGCGCCGCCTCGAAACGCGCGACGCGCGGCCACAGCAGCGCCTCGACGTCTGCCTTGAGATCGAAGAAGTCGACCGGCCGCACGGGCACGGCCCATTGCTCGTCCTCCGCAGGGCCGCAAGCGGCCGCAGCAACCCTCATGGGCTGCGAAAGACCTGCCACCTCGAGTTGTCCGTCCCTTACCGCGGCATCGCGCAGGAAGGCGCGCCCAACCTCGAACACGCGCACGCGGGACTGCTTGCGCGCCATGTTGTAGCGGATGTTGTCGATGAGCCCGCCGATCAGCGTGCTGCGCATCGCGGACTGGTTGCTCGCGATCGGGTTGAGCAGCTTGACCGGGTTCGGGTTGCCGGCGAGATCCGCCTCCCAGCCCTCGTCGACGAACGTGAAGTTGACGACTTCCTGGTAGTCGCGTCCCGCCACTTGCGCCCGGATCGCATGCAGTGAGCGGCGCGACTCCGGCTCGGCCCGCATGGCTGCGGTTGCCGACGGCGGATTGGCGGGGATGCGCTCGAAGCCGTAGACACGCGCAACCTCTTCGATCAGGTCTTCCTCGATCTCGATGTCGAAGCGATAGGACGGCGGCGTTACCGTGAAAGCGTCCGCGGCACGCAAGTAAGGCAATGACAGGCGCGTGAAGATGTCGGCCATCTCGTCGGCGGTGACCGGCACGCCGATGACCTTCTGCGCGCGGGCAACCCGCATGGTGACGGCCTTGCGCTCCGGCAGCTTCTTGACCAGGTCCACGGTGGGACCCGGCTCGCCGCCGCAGATATCGAGGATCAGCCTGGTGGCGTACTCGATCCCCATCACATTGTTGTCGAAGTCCACGCCGCGCTCGAAGCGGTGCGAGGCGTCCGACGAGAAGTTGTACTTGCGCGCGCGGCCGGCGATCGCATTCGGGAAGAAGAACGCGGACTCGAGGAAGATGTTCCTCGTGTCGAGGTCGGCCTTGGTCGATTCGCCCCCCATGATGCCGCCCAGGCCGATCGGGCCCGAGTCGTCGGTGATGCACAGCACCGAGCTGTCCACTTCCACCGTCATCTCGTTGAGGAGCTTCACCTTCTCGCCGGGACGTCCCCAGCGCACGTCGATGCCGCCCGTGACCTTGTCCTGGTCGTAGACGTGCAACGGGCGGCCCATTTCGAGCATGACGTAGTTGGTCACGTCGACAAGAGCGGAGATCGAGCGCTGCCCGGCGCGTTCGAGGCGCTGCTTCATCCACTCGGGCGTCGGCGCCTTGGCGTTCACGTTCCGGATTACGCGTCCGGAGAAGCGTCCGCAGCCTTCGGTGTCGGTAATGTCGAAACGCAGCTTCGCATCGCTTAGGGCCGCGATGGGCTTCACCTCCGGCGGGGTCAGCTTCGAGCGCGTCAATGCTGCGACTTCACGCGCCACCCCGAGCACCGAGAGGCAGTCGGCCTTGTTGGGAGTGAGCTTGATTTCGAAGACGTTGTCGTCCAGCTGAAGGAGCAAGCGCACGTCCGCGCCGGCGGCCGAACCGGCAGGCAGCTCGAGCAGCCCGCTATGGTCTTCGGAGAGCCCGAGTTCCCTCGCCGAGCACAACATGCCCTGGCTTTCGACGCCGCGCATTTTCGCGGCCTTGATTTCCATGGGCCCGGACTCGCCCGGCAGCTTCGCGCCGATCACGGCCAGGGGCGCCTTCATGCCGGCGCGCACGTTCGGCGCACCGCAGACGATCTGCAGCGGATCGCCCTTGCCGATGCTCACGCTGCAGAGCGATAGCTTGTCGGCGTTCGGGTGCTTTCCGACGTTGAGAATTTCGCCCACCACGATGCCGCTGAACGGCGGCGCGACGGGCCGGAGGGACTCGACTTCGAGCCCCGACATGGTGAGGAGGTGCGCGAGTTCATCCGTCGTCATCGACGGGTCGACCATGGCGCGCAGCCAGCTTTCGGGGATCAGCATCTCAGAACTGCTTCAGGAAACGCAGGTCGCCGTCGAAGAACTGGCGCAGGTCGTCGATGCCGTAGCGGAGCATCGTGAGCCGCTCGAGCCCCGAGCCGAACGCAAAGCCGATGTGGCGCTCGGGGTCGAGGCCGAAATTGCGGACCACCGACGGATGCACCTGCCCAGACCCGGAGATTTCCAGCCAGCGTCCCTTGAACGGGCCGTCGGCGAATTGCATGTCGATCTCCGCGGAGGGCTCGGTAAACGGGAAATACGAAGGACGAAAGCGCACCTGCAGCGCCTCGGTCTCGAAGAACCGCCGCAGGAAATCCGTGTACACGCCCTTGAGGTCCGCAAAGCTGATGTGCTCGTCGATCCACAGGCCTTCGACCTGGTGGAACATCGGCGAGTGGGTGGCATCCGAGTCCACGCGGTACGTGCGGCCCGGAGCGATGACCTTGATCGGCGGACGGTGCATGCGCGCATAGCGCACCTGCATCGGGCTGGTATGCGTGCGCAGCACCAGCTGCAGGCCCGAAGAATCTTTCGCGTCGACGTAGAACGTGTCCTGCATCGAGCGCGCCGGGTGGTTCTCCGGGTTGTTGAGCGCGGTGAAGTTGTACCAGTCCGTCTCGATTTCGGGGCCGTCGGCCACGTCGAAGCCGATGGAGCGGAAGATTTCCTCGACGCGCTGCCAGGTCCGGATCACCGGGTGGATTCCGCCGGGGCTGCGCCCGCGTCCCGGAAGCGTCACATCCAGCGCCTCTTCGGCCAGGCGCGATTGCAGCTTCGATTCGGAAAGTTGCGCGCGGCGCGCATCGAGCGCGGCCTCGAGCTTGGTTTTCGCGGCATTGATGCCCGCGCCGGCAGCCTTGCGTTCGTCGACCGCAAGGGCGCCCAGTCCCTTAAGGAGCGAGGTCAGCTCGCCCGACTTGCCGAGATAGCGCGCCTTTGCGTTTTCCAGCGCGGCGGGGTCACCGGCGAGCCCGAACTCGCCAAGCGCCCTGGAGACTATTTTGTCTAGGTTCATCACGATAAGAGGGAAGGGCTCCCGCCCCTCCTCAGACCTCCCCAGAAATGAAAAGCGAGGGTCTGGCCCTCGCTTTTCTTTGCTTCGGTGAGATGGCTCAGACCCCGAGGTTGGCCTTGACCTGCCCGGCGATCTTCGCAAACGCCGGCTTGTCCATCACCGCGATGTCCGCGAGCATCTTGCGGTCGATCCCGATGTTGGCTTTCTTCAGGCCGTTCATGAACACGCTGTAGGTCATCCCGTGCTGGCGAACCGCCGCGTTGATGCGGGCGATCCACAGCGCGCGGAACGTGCGCTTGCGGTTGCGGCGGTCGCGGTAGGCATACTGCCCCGCCTTCATTACCGCTTCCTTGGCGATGCGCCATACGTTCTTGCGGCGGCCGCGGAATCCCTTGGCCTGCTCGAGGACCTTCTTGTGGCGCGCGTGCGCCGTTACTCCACGTTTGACTCTTGGCATTTGTCCTCTCCTTTACGCGTAAGGCATCATGGCCTTGACGGCGACCATGTTGCTTTCGTGGACCGCGGTGCCGCCGCGCAGGTGGCGCTTGCGCTTCGTGGTCTTCTTGGTGAGGATGTGCCGCAGGTTGGCGCTTCCGCGCTTGATGCTGCCTGAGCCGCGCATCTTGAACCGCTTCGATGCGCCTTTCTTTGTCTTCATCTTGGGCATGAGTGGCCCCTTTCTTCTGATTTGTGACGCCAGGTGGCCCGCTTCGCGTGCGCTTGATACCCGGTAGTCACAACTTCCCGCGCAGAAACTCCTGCGCAGTGGCCCTGCTAAATCATGCTGCCGCGGGCTTGTTCCCGGCAGACTGGTCCGCCGCCCCTTCGGCTTTAGGCGGCGCTTTCGGTGCCGACTCGCCTGCGGGCTTCTTCGGCTTGGCCGCCGCGACCTTCACTTCTTTCTTCTTCGGCCCCAGCACCATCACCATCTGGCGGCCTTCCATCCTGGGGAAATTCTCCACTACCCCGTGCTCCATGAGGTCTGCCTTCACTCTCTCCAGCAGCCGCACGCCGAATTCCTGGTGCGCCATTTCGCGGCCACGGAATCGCAAGGTCACTTTCGTCTTGTCGCCTTCCTCGAGGAAGCGGATGAGATTTCTCAGCTTGATCTTGTAGTCGCCCTCATCCGTTCCTGGGCGGAACTTGACCTCTTTCACCTGGATCTGCTTCTGCTTCAGCTTGGCTTCGTGCGCCTTCTTCTGCTCGCGGTACTTGAACTTGCCGAAGTCCATGAGCTTGCACACGGGGGGCACTGCCAGCGGGGCGATCTCGACCAGGTCGATCTCTTTTTCCTCCGCCATCCGCATCGCATCCGCGATGGACACGATCCCTAGCTGCTCGCCTTCCTCGCCCACGAGACGGATCTCGGGGGCCGTAATCTGGGCATTCAGACGCTGTGCCTTGCTGCTGTCGATGGCGATGGGTGCAAACTCCTTTTCTGGCGGCTGCTTGTCGGTCGCCGCGATCACCGTGCGCAACCACCCGGCTGCGCGAAAAAAACCGGCCGTGTACTACGCGCTGGTCTCTTTTTGGAGACGTGCGATGAAGGCTTGGAGGCTCATGGCCCCGAGGTCCTCACCGCCGCGCGTGCGCACGGCCACTGTCACAGCCTCTTTTTCCTTGTCTCCCACGACCACTTGGTAGGGGAGCTTTTGCAAGCTATGTTCGCGTATTTTATAGGAAATTTTTTCATTTCGCAAATCCGCCACGGCCCGCCACCCGGCCGCGCGCAAGGCCGCAGTGACCGCTTCGGCGTAGGCCGACTGATGCTCGGAAATGTTCATGACCACGACCTGCTCGGGCGCCAGCCAGAGCGGGAAGGCGCCGGCGAAGTTCTCGATCAGGATGCCCATGAAACGCTCCATGGAACCGACGATGGCGCGGTGGAGCATGACCGGCACGTGGCGGGCATTGTCCACGCCGACGTACTCCGCGCCCAGCCTTTCGGGCATGAAGAAGTCGACCTGCATGGTGCCGCACTGCCAGACCCGGCCGATGGCGTCCTTGAGCGAATACTCGATCTTCGGTCCGTAGAAGGCGCCCTCGCCGGGGGACACCTGGAAATCGATGCCCGAGCGCTTCAGCGACTCCATGAGCGCCGCCTCGGCCTTGTCCCAGAGCTCGTCCGCGCCGATGCGTTTGACCGGGCGGGTCGCCACCTTGTAAATCACTTCCTTGAAGCCGAAATCGCTGTAGACCTTCTGCAGGAGCGCGGTAAACGCCTCGCATTCGGCAAGGATGTGGGCATCCGTGCAAAAGATGTGGCCGTCGTCCTGGACGAACCCGCGCACGCGCATGAGGCCGTGCAGCGCGCCTGATGGCTCGTTGCGGTGGCAGCTGCCGAACTCGCCCAGCCTGTACGGCAGGTCGCGGTAGCTCTTCACGCCCTGGTTGAATACCTGGATATGCCCGGGGCAGTTCATCGGCTTGACCGCGTAGTCGCGGTTCTCCGATGAGGTGGTGAACATGTTCTCGCGGTAGTTTTCCCAGTGGCCGGTCTTCTCCCACAGGCTGCGGTCGAGGATCTGCGGGCAGCGCACTTCCTGGTAGCCGTTGTCGCGATAGACGCGGCGCATGTACTGCTCGACTTCCTGCCAGATTGCCCAGCCCTTCGGATGCCAGAACACCAGGCCCGGAGCCTCGTCCTGCATGTGGAAGAGGTCGAGCTGCTTGCCAAGGCGCCGGTGGTCGCGCTTCTCGGCCTCCTCGAGCATTTTCAGGTAGGCGTCCTGGTCTTCCTTCCTGGTCCAGGCGGTGCCGTAGATGCGCTGAAGCATCTCGTTCTTCGAGTCGCCGCGCCAGTAAGCGCCGGCCAGCCGCATGAGCTTGAAGACCTTGAGCTTGCCGGTCGAGGGCACGTGCGGGCCCCGGCACAGGTCGATGAAATCCCCCTGCCTGTAGAGCGAGATAGGGTCGTTGGCCGGGATCGAAGCGATGATCTCGGCCTTGTAGGCCTCGCCCTGCTTCTTGAAGAACTCGACCGCCTCGTCGCGAGGCATCTCGGTACGCGCCACCGGCAAGTCGCGCTTGGCGATCTCGCCCATGCGCTTTTCGATCGCCACGAGGTCTTCGGGCGTGAAAGGCCGCTTGTACGCGAAGTCGTAGTAGAAGCCGTTCTCGATCACCGGCCCGATGGTCACCTGCGCGTCCGGGAACAGCTCCTTGACCGCGTGGGCCAGCAGGTGCGCGGTGGAATGGCGCACGACCGAAAGGCCGTCGGCATCGCGCTCGGTGACGATCGCGAGGTCCGCATCCTTCTCGATGCGGAAGCTCGTGTCGACCACCTTGCCGTCCACGCGACCGGCAAGCGCGGCCTTGGCCAGGCCCGGACCGATCGACTGCGCGACTTCGGCCACGGTTACCGGGGCCGGGAAGCTCTTGATCGTTCCGTCAGGAAGTCGGATCTCTGGCATCGCAAATGAAAAACGCGGCAAAGCCGCGCTCCCTGAATTTTCTACCATTACAAGTGTTGGTAGGCGCGATTGGACTCGAACCAACGACCCCCACCATGTCAAGGTGGTGCTCTAACCAGCTGAGCTACGCGCCTGGGGTTGCGTGAAACGGTTGCGTGAAACGGTTGCGTGAAACGGTTGCTTGAAACAGGTGCTGCTTAAGGGGGCGGATTCTACCGTATCCCGCCTTGATTTCTCAATCAAAGTCACCAGATTGTCATGATCCGGCGCTAGCCTCCGGGGTGCCCGGGTACCGCAAGGCGGCATAATGAATCGCAAAGGAGATCGCCGTTGGAACTGATCCTGTGGCGCCACGCCGAAGCTGAGGAATCGATGCCCGACCGCGCGCGGAAACTGACGCAGCGCGGGCACAAGCACGCCGCCCGCGTAGCGGAGTGGCTGCACCAACGATTGCCCTCTAAGTTCACGGTGATTGCGAGCCCCGCGGAGCGCACTCAGCAGACTGCCAAAGCGCTCGGGGTTCCGTTCAAGACTGTCGAGGCCCTTTCGCCCGGCGCCTCGGTCGCGCACATCCTCAATTCAGCCGAATGGCCCGACCGCAGGGGCGCCGTGATCGTGGTCGGCCACCAGCCGGATCTTGGCCGGGTGGCGGCTTTCCTGGTCTCGGGCGCGGAGGCCGACTGGACGCTCAAGAAAGGCGGGCTCTGGTGGCTCACGAACCGTGTGCGCAACGACGAAGCGCAGATCGTGGTGCGCGCGAGCATTGCGCCTGACTTGATCTGAACAGGCCGATCCGCCCGGTCAGCCGGTCTTGGCGATCTGCGCGGCGCGCTTGTCGGAAACCGCGCTGATCCTCAGGCTCATCCCCACCGCTTTCCAGATTTCGCTTTCGGTTTCGAACGCCGAGCCGGTGAGCGGATTGTCCTCGAGCCAGGTCTGCGGCACTTCGATCGTGAATCCCGCCGCATCGCCCGCCACCAGCAGCGGGGGCAGCGTTGCATCAGTCCGGCTGCGCATCAGCAACGTCGCCAGCCGCAGTGCAAAGACCAGCAGCCAATCGGTTCCTTCGAGGCCTGCGTCGTGCATCTTGCCGAGCTTGCCGCGATGGGCCAGCACGATGCGCGCCAGCCGCTGCTGCTCCATTTTCGAGAAACCCGGCATGTCGGCATGCGTGAGGACATACGCCGAATGCTTGTGATATTGCGCATGCGCAATCGACAAGCCCACTTCCGAAACGCGCGCGGCCCAGTCCAGCATCAGGCGGTCCGGATCGTCTTCGCTCGGCGGCACGAAAGAATCGTAAAGCCGCAGGGCAAAAATGCGCACACGCTCGGCCTGCGCCGCATCGATGTGATACCGGCGCATGAACTGCCGCACGGTGACTTCGCGCATGTCGCGGTGCTCGAAGCGCCCCAGCAGGTCGTAAAGCACGCCCTGGCGCAACGCGCCCTCGGACACGTTCATCTTCTCGATGCCGAACGCATCGAAAACCGCGAGCAGGATCGCCAGGCCCCCCGGCAGCACCGGCGCGCGGTCGGCCCGCAGCCCGGGCAGGTTGTCGGGTGAAGCGCGCCCCAGCCTGACGAGTTGCGTGCGCAGGCTGTCGAGCCCCGCGCGGGTGATGCCGTCTTCCGCATAGCCCGACTGCGCGAGGAGATCGGCGACCGCCTTGATCGTGCCGGAGGAGCCGACGGCCTCCTCCCAGCCGGCGGCCCGGTAGTCCTGGACGATACTCGCGAGCTCGTTGCGCGCGGCAAACTCGGCCGCCTTCATGCGCGGCTTGTCGACGATCCCGTCCGGAAAATACTTCAGGCTGAAGCTTACGCAGCCCATGTAGTGGCTTTCGGTGAGTTGCGGCTCAAGGCCCACGCCGATGATGAGCTCGGTCGAGCCGCCGCCGATGTCGACCACGAGGCGCTTCTGGTTGCCCGCGGGCAGCGAATGCGCGACGCCGACGTAGATCAGCCGGGCCTCTTCGCGTCCGGCGATCACTTCGATCGGGAAACCGAGCGCGTCGCGCGCATCGCGCAGGAACTGGGGCGCGTTTTTCGCCACGCGCAGCGCATTGGTGCCCACCGCCCGCACCGCCTGCCTCGGGAATCCGCGCAGCCGCTCGCCGAATTTGGCCAGGGCCTCGAGCGCTCGCGCCTGCGTGGCGCGGTCAATGCGCTTGTCCGGGGTCAGGCCGCCGCCCAGCCTGACGGGCTCGCGCAGCGAATCGAGCGGGTAGATCTGCGAGTCGACCACGCGTCCAACAACCAGATGGAAGCTGTTGGAGCCGAGATCCACCGCGGCCAGGAGGTCATGACGTGCCATTCGCCGACGTTAGCACCCGTTGATGACACCGGCAACGTCGAGCGAGGCCCCTCGATAGATGTAACAAAACCTTCATGTGACAGGATTAAACTGCTGGTTTGCCTGGCCCGATGATGAAGCGCACCTCGCCACACGCGCATTTCCTGAACCGCGAACTGGGCATCCTCCAGTTCAACCGGCGCGTGCTTGCACAGGCGGAAGACGACTCGCTGCCGCTGCTCGAGCGGCTGCGCTTTCTGTGCATCGTTTCATCCAACCTCGACGAATTCGTCGAGATCCGCGTGGCGGGACTGAAGGAGAAGATCAAGCTCAAAGTCCACGAGGCCGGGCCCGACGGCAAGAGCGCCGCCGAGATCTACCCGCTGCTGATCCAGGAAGTGCGCTCGCTGGTCGAGGCGCAGTACAAGCTGCTGAACGAAGTCCTGTTGCCGAAGCTGGCCGGGGAAGGCGTTCATTTTCGCCGCCGCGCCGACTGGACTCCGGCGCAGAAGCAATGGATCCGCGACTATTTCTTCCGCGAGCTGCTGCCGGTGCTCACGCCCATCGGCCTCGATCCCGCGCATCCTTTTCCCAAGGTGCTCAACAAGAGCCTCAACTTCGTGGTCGAGCTCGAGGGCCGCGACGCCTTCGGCCGCAACTCGGGCGCGGCCATCGTGCAGGCCCCGCGCGCGCTGCCGCGGCTGATCCGGTTGCCGAAAGAAGTATCCGACGGCGGCTACGAATTCGTTTTCCTCTCCTCGATCCTGCACAGCAATGTCGAGGAATTGTTCTCCGGAATGACGGTGGTCGGTTGCTACCAATTCCGCGTGACGCGCAACTCGGATCTCTTCGTCGACGAGGAAGAAGTCAAGAACATGCGCATCGCGCTGCAGGGCGAGCTGCTGCACCGCCATTTCGGCGACGCGGTGCGGCTCGAAGTCGCCGACAGCTGCTCGGAGAAGATGACCGAGTTCCTGCTGCAGCAGTTCGGCCTCGAGGCGAGCGACCTGCACCGCGTGGAGGGCCCGGTCAACCTGTACCGCCTGCGTGAAGTGCCCGACCAGGTGGATCGCCCGGACCTCAAATACCCGCCGTTCCATCCCGGGCTGCCAGCGGCGCTGGACGCAGGCACCGGCGAACTGTTCGAAGTGCTCGCCAGCCAGGACATCCTGCTGCACCACCCCTACCAGTCGTTTACGCCGGTGATCAACTTCATCCGCACCGCGGCCACCGACCCGCGTGTGATCGCGATCAAGCAGACGGTCTACCGCACCGGCACCGACAGCGAGCTTATGGAGATCCTCATCGATGCGGCGCGCCTGGGCAAGGAAGTCACGGTGGTGGTGGAACTCATGGCGCGCTTCGACGAGGAGGTCAACCTTAACTGGGCGACACGCCTGGAAGAGGTCGGCGCGCACGTGATCTTTGGCGTGGTCGGCCACAAGACGCACGCCAAGATGTCCCTGATCGTGCGGCGGGAGGAAAGCGCGGATGGGACGACTGCGGGAGCAACCTCCCTCAAGCGCTACGTGCACCTCGCCACCGGCAACTACCACCCGCGCACCGCGCGCCTTTATACCGACTTCGGCCTGATCACCGCCAACGAGGAGATCTGCGCCGACGCGAGCGACGTCTTCCAGCAATTGACGGGTCTTGGGCGCGCCGGAAGATTGCGGCACGTGTGGCAATCGCCCTTCAGCCTGCACCGGCGCGTGATCGCGGCGATCCGCAACGAGGCGAAGCTCGCCGCCGAAGGCACGCCATCGTTCATCATCGCCAAGATGAACGCGCTGCTCGAGCCGATCATCATCGAAGAGTTGTACGCGGCCTCGCAGGCCGGCGTGAAGATCGACCTCATCGTGCGCGGCGTGTGCGCGCTCAGGCCCGGCATCGAGGGGCTCTCGCACAACATCCGCGTGCGCTCGGTGATCGGCCGTTTTCTCGAGCACACGCGCATCTTCCACTTCCACAATGCGGGCGCAGAAGACACCTATCTCTCGAGCGCGGACTGGATGGACCGCAATTTCTTCCGCCGCATCGAGCTGTGCTTCCCGGTGCTCGATGCCGCGCTCAAGCGCCGCGTGATCCGCGAAGGCCTGCTGCCGTATGTGGAGGACAACTGCCAGGCGTGGGAGATGGATTCGGAAGGCGGCTACACGCGCGCCAAGCCGCGTCGCGGCCGGCGCCGCGCGGCGCAGGAAGAGTTGCTCAATCTGCTCGCGGCGCCGAGCTAAGACCGCATGGAATCTAAAACCGGTGTGATAGATTCGCCCGCCATGGAGGAGAGTCCGCACAAGGGCAAGACCGGATTGCAGCGGCTCATCAATGCGACGCGCTACTCCATGTCCGGGTTCGCGGCCGCGGCGAAGAACGAAGACGCCTTCCGCGTGGAACTGATCCTCGCGGCGGTTCTGGTGCCGCTGGGGCTTTGGTTGGGTCCCACAGGTGTCGGCAAGGCCCTGTTGGTCGGAAGCGTGCTCTTCGTGCTGGTGGTCGAGCTCCTGAATTCCGCGGTCGAGGCGGCAGTCGACCGAATTTCCCTCGAAGACCACCGCCTGGCCAAGCGCGCCAAGGACATCGGCAGCGCCGCGGTGATGCTCTCGCTCATCAACGCCGCGGTCATCTGGTTCCTCGTGTTGGCGCTCTGAACGGCGGCCGGCGCGCCGCGCGCGTCACAAACTCTTCATCTCCCGGTCACAAAGTTTTCATTTGCGGCGCGCAGGCTGCGCGCCATGGACGCGACGCCCCGTGATTGCGTAGTCGAAATCAGCGAAATCGCGCCGCTCAAGGCCCAGCTGCGCGTGGCGATGGTGACCGAGACTTACCCGCCGGAAGTCAACGGCGTGGCGAGGACGGTGTACATGATGGTCGAGGGCCTGCGCGCCCGCGGCCATGCGATCCAGCTCGTGAGGCCCCGGCAGGGAGGCGCCGACCGGGCTGCCGCCGAAGGCGACTACGAAGAGATGCTGCGCCCCGGCGTGCCGATCCCGCGCTACTCGCAGTTGCGCATGGGAATGCCGGCCAAGCAGGCGCTGGTGCGCTCATGGAGCTTCAAGCGCCCGGATCTCGTCCACATCGCCACCGAAGGCCCGCTCGGCTGGTCGGCGCTCGCAGCCGCCCGCAAGCTGAAGATCCCGGTGGCCACCGATTTCCATACCAATTTTCATGCCTACAGCAAGCACTACGGGTTCGCGTGGCTGTCGCGTCCGGTGTCGGCGTACCTGCGCAAGTTCCACAACGACGCGGACTGCACCCTGGTGCCGACCGAGGAGATGGCCGCCGACCTCGGGCGCCTCGGGTTCGAGCGCCTGCGCATTGTCGGACGCGGAGTCAATCCGCAGGTCTTCAGTCCCGAGCGTCGCCGCGTGGAACTGCGCGAAAGCTGGGGCGCGGGACCGGACACCATGGTCGTGATGTGCGTCAGCCGCTTCGCGCCGGAGAAGAATTTCCCGGTGTTGATCGAGGCCTACGAACACATGCGGGCCGCGCGGCCGGACAGCAAGCTCGTGCTCGTCGGCGACGGCCCGCTGGTCGAGACGCTGCGCCGCACGAGCAACGGGGTCGTCATCGCGGGCAGGAAGGTCAACGGCGAGCTCTCGGCGCACTACGCCTCGGCCGACGTGTTCCTGTTCCCCAGCATGACCGAGACTTTTGGCAACGTGACCCTGGAAGCCATGGCCAGCGGCCTTGCGATCGTCGCGTTCGACTACGCGGCCGCGCGGCAGTACCTGCGCCATGGCGAGTCCGCCAGCCTCGCGCCTTTCGGCGACAAGGACGCCTTCATCGTGCAAGCGGTGGCCCTCGCGCGGGACTTCGATCACGCGCGCAGGCTCGGTGCCGAAGCGCGCCGGCTCGCCGAAGGACTTTCGTGGGATGCGATCGTGGCCGATTTCGAGGCCGCGCTCGTGAATCTCCTCGCAGAAACCGGCCGGCGGCGCGCGGAGGCTGCGTGACGCGGTTCGATGCGACGCTCGCGCGCCTGCAGTCGTGGGATGAGCGGGTCTGCGTCTCGCTCAATCGCGGCATCCACCTGCGTCCGCTGCTGCAGCTGTTTCGCGTGGTGAGCCGGCTGGGCGACGGTGTTTTCTGGTACGCGCTCATGGCGATGCTGCTGCTGGCCGACTTTGCGCATTCAATCCGGCCAGTGGCGCACATGGTGCTCACTGGCCTTGCATGCACCCTCGTCTATAAACTGTTGAAACGCGGCACGCTGCGCCCGCGCCCTTACCAGGTCCATCAGCACGTCGCCGCCGGAACCCAACCGCTGGACCAGTTCAGCTTTCCCTCGGGCCACACGCTGCATGCCGTGGCTTTCACGGTGCTTACCTGCGCGTACTACCCGGTCCTCGTGTGGGTGGCCGTGCCGTTCACGCTGCTGGTGGCCGCGTCTCGAGTCGTGCTCGGCCTGCACTACCCCAGCGATGTGCTTGCCGGCGGCGCGCTTGGCGCGCTGATCGCTATGGCCTCGTTCTCGCTGGTCTAGTTTTCAATTTCAGGATTGTCGCGCGGGGATCGCGCAGGACTCGAGGATCTGCGCATAACGCGCAAGGCCGGGCGTAGGCAGCCCCGGCGTCTTCGCCTGGTCGTCCCAGCGCCGCAGCAGCGCGGCGTCCGAGGCGTGCGCGCGCCCGATGAAAGCCTGCGCCTCGGCCTCGCTGAACACGCCGCCCTGCAGCTCGAGGCTGTGCTTCGAGGCCGGGGAAAGCGCGTCCCAATAGGTGGCGCTCACCGCGCAAAGGTAGCGCTTTGCATCGACGTGCAGCCGGATCGGTTCCAGCACCGCCGGCGCGAAGGCCCCTCGCAGGAAGGGCATCGCGATGTACTGGTGCAAGTCGTCTTCCTTGCGCCCCGCCACGTGGGGCCTCTGCGCGACGAGATGCCCGAGGTCGTGCATGAGGCAGGCGCAGACCAGTTCGGGCGTGGCGCCGGCCTCCTCGGCAAGCAGGGCGCACTGCAATGCGTGCTCGAGCTGGCTCACCGCTTCGCTGCCGTAGGACTTGGCGCCGCGGGTTTCGAACAGCTCGACGATATCCTCGACGGTGAGCGACATGGTCAGATCAACGCCTTGCGGATGCGCGCAGATACCAGATCGATGAGGCTCACGCAGACGATGATGATGATCATGACGGCGCACGTTTCCGCATAGTAGAAGCCGCGGATGATCTCCCAGAGGATCACGCCGATGCCGCCCGCGCCGACCATACCGACCACGGACGCCGAGCGCACGTTCGATTCGAACCGATAAAGCGTGTACGAGATCCACAGGGGGAGCACCTGCGGGATGACGCCGTAGACGATTTCCTCCAGCGCGTTCGCCCCGCTCGAGCGGATGCCTTCCACCGGCTGGGGGTCGATCGCCTCGACGGCCTCGGAGAAGAGCTTGGCGAGTATGCCGGTGGTGTGGATCCAGAGCGCCAGCACCCCGGCGAACGGGCCCAGGCCGACGGCCACCACGAACAGCATCGCGAAGACCATCTCGTTGATCGCGCGCGCCGCGTCCATGAGCCTGCGCACCGGCTGGTGGATCCACCATGGCGTGATGTTGGCCGAGCACAGGAGACCGAACGGGACCGCGCAGACCACCGCCAGCGCGGTGCCCCACACCGCGATCTGCAGCGTGACGAGCATCTCCTCGACGTACAGCCGCCAGTGGGCGAAGTTCGGCGGGAAGAAGTCGGAGGCGTACTTCGCCATGTTCCCCGAATCGCGAGCGAGATCGAGCGGGCGCATGTCGGCGCCCTTCCAGGTGAGCGCCAGCAGCGCGAGCACGAGCCCCCAGCCCAGCAGCGAGGCGAGGCTGCGCTTGGGCAGCGTGACTGCCGCGGACGCCGGGAGTGCGTGCTCCATGGCCATGGGTTCCTGCCCCGGCTTACTTCTGCGCCAGCTGTTGGTTCAACTCGGCGAGCCTGCGATTCAGGTCGGCAACTTTCGCCTGCTTGTCGGCCGCGGGCATGCCGGCATCGGCTTCTATTTTCGTCTTCTCGCGGTAGAGCTCGAGTTGGCGGATCGGGATCAGCTGGCGGTTGGAGGACTCCTTGAACATCGAGAGCTTGGAGAGCTTCATGAGCGCGTCCTTCTCGCGCTGGCCGCCCTGGCCGTAGGTGTGGAAGAAATTGCGGATCTTCGCCTTCACGGCCTCGGGCATGTCCTTCCTCATCACCAGCGGGTCGAGCGGGATCAGCGGCGAGGTCCAGATTACGCGGATCTCCTTGTGCTTTTCGGGAAAGCGCTCGCCGATCTTCTCCAGGTTCTCGCTGTTGTTGGTGGCGACATCGACCTGCTTGTTGGCTACCGCCAGCGCGTTGGCCTCATGGTTGGCCGAGCGCACGATCCGGAACACCGCCTTCGGGTCGAGGTTGTTGACCGCGAACACGTAGTAGCTCGGCACGAGGAACCCCGAGGTCGAATTGGGGTCGCCATTGCCGAAGGAGAGCGTCTTGCCGCTCTTGATCACGTCGTCGAGCGACTTGAGGGGGCTGTCGCGATGCACGATGAGGTGCGAGTAGTAGCCCTGCGAGCCGTCGGCGTTGACCATCTGGGCAAAGACTTCGCCGCTCGCCCGGTCGACCGCCTCCATTGCGGACTTGTTGCCGAACCAGGCGACGTGCACCTTGTTGAAGCGCATGCCCTCGATGACACCAGCGTAGTCGGGGGCGAAGAACGCGTTGACCTTCATGCCCGTCTTCTTCGCCATGTCCTCCAGGATCGGCGTCCAGTCCTGTTTGAGATTGGTGGACGACTCGGTTGAGATGATCCCGAAGTTGATTTCTTTCAGATCCTGGGCCAACGCGGGCCCGGCGGCCATTGCCGCAAGCGTGGCGGCGGCGATCAGTTTCTTCAGCATTGAATGCACTCCTGTTGGTTGACTGTTCAGATTGCTTAGACGGCTTCCGCGGCCCTGGCCGCGGCATACCGCGATCCCGGCGGCGCCGGATGCGCCTGGTCGTCTTGCAGAGACGAAAGGTGGTCCGAGAGCGACAGGATCCCGTCGGCCTCGGCGCCGTAGAGATCGCGCAGCAGCCCCGGCGTCAGCATTGATGACGGACCGTCATAGACGACCTGCCCCTGCCTGAGCGCCACCGTGCGCGGGCAGTAGCGCAGCGCAACGTTCACCTGGTGCAGCGAAACCAGCACCGTGCTGTTGTCTTCGCGATTGATGCGCGCGAGGATCTCCATGACCTTGCGCGAGGATTCCGGGTCCAGCGACGCGATGGGCTCGTCGGCAAGCACGACGCGCGCACCCTGCACGAGCGTGCGCGCGATCGCGGCGCGCTGCTGCTGGCCGCCTGAAAGCGTGGAGGCGCGTTGCGCGGCCTGCTCGGCGATGCCGACGCGCCGCAGGGCCTCGATGCCGGCCGCCACCTCAGCGCGCGTAAACCACTTGAGCAGGCTGCGCCACAAGGGCACGCGGTGCAGCGCGCCGGCGAGCACGTTGACGATCACGGGCAACCGGTCGACGAGGTTGAACTGCTGGAAAACGAAGCCGATGCCCGCGCGCACATCCCGGATGTCACCCGCCAGCCGACCACCCGATTGCACCAGGCGGCCGTTGACCTCGATTTTGCCTGCCGCACCGGCATCGCCTGCCGCGAGACCCGCAATGTGGCGCAGCAACGTCGATTTGCCCGACCCCGAAGCGCCGATCAGCGCCACCATTTCGCCAGGCATCACCGAAAGGTCGATTGCGTCCAGCGCGCGGTGCTTTCCGAAAGTCTTGGTCAGGCCGCTGATGAGCACTGCAGGAGACGTCACTGGAGGATCCCGTGGATGGATGTGGAGCGCCGTCAGCCTATTCCGCGAATTTGACAGCCTCATGACAACGGGATTCGACCCGGCCGCGCGCAGTCATCGCTTCGTAACCCCAGCGTCACGACGCGGTCATCGTCAATGCGCACACTCCTTCGCTTTCGTTTCTCTGGGGAGAGTGAATTGAAAACCGGTCTTGCAGTTCTCGCGGGCGCACTGGCGCTCGCGGCACCCGCGGCGCATGCGCAAAGCGGCCAGCAGTTTCCCGCCACCCTCGCCGGCCACGCGTTCCTGCCGGCGCGTACCTTCATCGCGCCGCCGAAGGATGCGCCGCAGAGCCTGCAAACGTCCGGCAAGTACACCGCGCCCGACCAGCGCCGCCGGGATGCGCTCGAATCGATTCCCGGCACCTCCTACCTGTCGGATCGCGCCGCGCCGCGGCCCACCGGCGTGTCGCTGCCTTTCAAGGGCCAGCCGGTGCAGGGCTTTTCCGGGATCAAGGCGATGAAGGACGGCTCTTACTGGGTGCTCTCGGACAACGGCTACGGTGCGAAGAACAACAGCGCCGACGCAATGCTCACGTTCCACCACGTGAAGCCCGACTGGAAGCGCGGCGCGGTCAAGCGGCTGTCGAGCGTGTTCCTGCACGACCCCGAACGCAAGGTGCCGTTCGTGATCGTCAACGAGGGCACCACGAAGCGCTACCTGACCGGCATGGATTTCGACATCGAGTCGATGCAGTTCATCGGCGACTCGGTCTGGTTCGGCGACGAGCTCGGCCCCTACCTCATCCACACCGACCGCAAGGGCAAGGTGCTCGCGGTGTACGACACGATGCTCGATGGCAAGGTGCTGCGCTCGCCTGACCACTTCACCATAGGCACGCCCGCCGTGTCCGGCGCGTTCACCACGCCGGTGCGCCGCTCGCGCGGCTATGAAGGCATGGCGGCATCCCCGGACGGGCGCTTCCTCTACCCGATGCTCGAAGGCCCGCTGTGGCTGGATGCGGACAAGAAATGGGAGGCGAAGGACGGCCGCGAGTACCTGCGCATCCTCGAATTCGATGTCGCGAAAGGCGAATGGACCGGCCGGTCCTTCAAGTACCTGCTCGAAGCCAACGCCAACAACATCGGCGACTTCAACATGATCGACGCGGACAGCGGCCTCATCATCGAGCGCGACAACGGCGAAGGCCTGGCCGAGGACGCCTGCAACGGGCCGGCGCGTCCGGACTGCCAGAACGTGCCGGCAAAGATGAAACGCGTCTACAAGGTCAGCCTGAAGGACGCCGACAGCGACGGGTTCGTGCGCAAGATCGGCTATGTCGACCTGCTGGCGATCGACGACCCCTCGGGCGTCGCCAAGCGCGGCACGCAAAATGGAAAGTTCACCTTCCCGTTCGTCACCATCGAGGACGTCGACGTGGTCGATGCCGATCACATCATTGTCGCGAACGACAACAACCTGCCCTACTCGAGCGGGCGCAAGGTCGGCGTGCAGGACGACAACGAGTTCATCCTGCTGCGCGTGCCCGAGCTTCTGAGGGCGCGCTAAGCTGGGCGCCGAGATGCGGGGCGAGTTCAGGCGATGGCAGTATTTTGCCTCAAGAGCCGCCATGGGCGCGGGGCATTGCCTTAAAATGGCAGCATTTTGAGTTCCAAGTCGGCTCGAAATGTACCGCTCGCGAGCTCGCTCTGGCTGTTCAAGCTCGCTTGCCTGCTGTCGGCGCCAGGCGCGCTTGCGGTGGAGATCGCCGGAGTGCGCTTTCCTGAGACCGTCAATATCGCCGGGCAAACCGTCGCCCTGAACGGCGCGGCGCTCAGGAGCTGGGCGACGCTGCGCATCTACGCGATCGGCCTCTATCTCCCGGAGCGCAATGGCACCGCGGCGGCCGTGCTTGCGAGTGGCGGCCCCAAGCGCATCACGCTCGCGCTGCTGCGGGAAACTTCGGCGCGGGAGCTGGCCGACGCGCTGGTCGAGGGCATTCGCGACAACCACGCGCACGCCGAGGTCGAGCGCCTGCAGCCGCGAATCGAGCGGCTCGCGGGGGTGATGGCCGCGGTCGGCGTGGCGCCCCGCGGCAGCCAGATCACCATGGATTTCGTGCCCGAACGCGGCACGCGCTTTGCGCTCGACGGCGAGCGCAAGGGCGAGGCAATCGAAGGCGACGACTTCTTTCCCGCGCTGCTGCGGATCTGGCTCGGGGAGCGGCCGCCGCAGGCCGCGATGAAGGATGCTTTGCTCGGAGGTTTGCGCTGATGGCGGCTGTCGCGATCAATTCGCTGGCCAAGGCGTTCGGCACGACCCAGGTGCTCCATTCGGTCGACCTCGAAGTCGGCGACGGCGAGTTCGTCACGTTGCTGGGTCCCTCGGGCTGCGGCAAGTCGACGCTGCTGCGCCTGATTGCCGGGCTCGAGCACGCCGACCGGGGGACCATCGCGATCGGCGGCCGCAGCGTTGAGCACTTGCCGCCAAAGGCGCGCGACATCGCGATGGTCTTCCAGTCTTACGCGCTCTATCCCTACATGACGGTGGCCGCCAACATCGGCATGCCCTTGCTGATGCGGCGTCTCACTTTCGCGCAGCGGCTGCCTATGGTCGGCCGCTGGCTGCCGGGCACGCGCGCGCGCATGCGCGAGATGCATGCCTCGGTCGCCTCGGTTGCACAGTCAGTGGGCATCGATCACCTGCTCGAGCGCAAGCCCTCGCAGCTCTCGGGCGGCCAGCGCCAGAGGGTCGCCCTTGCGCGCGCGATGGTGCGCGACCCCAAGGTGTTCCTCATGGACGAGCCGCTGTCGAACCTCGATGCGCACCTGCGCGTGCAGATGAGGACCGAAATCGCAGCGCTGCACCGCAGGCTCGGCGCGACTTTCATCTATGTGACCCACGACCAGCACGAGGCGATGACGATGTCCGACCGCGTCGCGGTCATGCTCGGGGGCCGGCTGCTGCAGGTCGCCGCGCCGCAGAAGCTGTACGACGAACCGGCTTCGCTCGAGGTCGCGCGATTCATCGGCAGCCCGCGCATCAACGTATTTCCGGCCGGGCAAGGCCCCGGGGGCCGCGTGAGCGCTTTTGGCGCGCTGCTGCCGGTCACCGTGGCTGCCGGCCATCGCGGTCTTCGCATTGGGTGCCGCGCCGAGCATTTGCGCCTCGCCTCCGCGGGGCAAACGGAAGCTTTCGAGGCGCGCGTCGACAGCGTCGAGCAGCTCGGACCCGAATCCCTCCTTCACGTCGTTGTCCCCGGGGAGCATCGGGTAGTCGCACGGGTAACCAACGAAGAAGGCGCCGGCCTGGCCCGCGGCGACACGGTCAGGTTGATTCCCAAACCGGAAAAGCTGCTGTTTTTCGACGCCTCAGGCGCTCGCGTCGCAACGCGTCGGCTCCTGCCCGTTGCCGATGTGCTGAAAGGGGCCGCATGAGCCAGGCCGTATTGCCCATCGCGCAGGCCGCCGCGCCGCGAGAGCGCCGCGCGTGGAGTGAGGCGGCCGCGGGCTGGAGCCTGGCCGGCCCCGCGGCCGCGCTCCTTTTCCTGCTCCTCCTCGCTCCGGCGGCGGGCGTGGTGATCCTTTCGCTGACCGACTGGCAATTCGGCGCCGCAGATTTCAACTGGGTGGGCACGGGAAACTTCCAGGACCTTTGGCGCGATGCGGTGTTCTGGAAGTCTTTTTCCAACACGCTGGTGTACATCGGAATCGTGGTGCCCGGCTCGGTGCTAGGGGGCCTCGCCACTGCGCTGCTGATCGAATCCGACCCTTCGCTGCGGCGCTTCTACCGCGCGGCGTTTTTCCTGCCGGTGGCCTCGACGCTGATCGCATTGGCGGTGGTGTGGCAGTTCATGCTGCATCCCACGGTCGGGCTGGTGAACCAGGTCTGGGAGTTCTTCGGAGGCACGGCCACCGACTGGCTCAAGAACCCGCGTACCGCCCTTTTCACGCTGTGCGCCCTGGGAATCTGGCAGATGACGGGCCTGGCGATGGTGCTGTTTCTCGCCGGCCTGAAGTCTGTGCCGCGCGAGCTCTACGACGCGGCTGCGGTCGATGGCGCCGACTCGGCATTCGAGCGTTTTCGCCGCGTGACCTGGCCGATGCTGGGGCCAACGACCCTTTTTGTGCTTGTGATCACCGCGATCCGCTCGTTCCAGGTGTTCGATACGGTGCACGTGCTGACAAAAGGCGGCCCGAACAAGGCCACCGAGGTCCTCATGCACACGATCTATTCCGAGGGATTCGGTTTCCTGCGCGCGGGTTACGCCTGCGCCATCACGATCGTGTTCCTGGCCGTTATCCTCGCCTTGACGCTCGCGCAGATGCGCCTTGCGCGGTCGCGGGTGCACTACGCGTGACGAAGCGCACGCACGCGGGCTGGGCCTGGTTCGCCGCGCGCCATGCGGTCCTCATGATGGGGGCCGTCATGATGCTGGCGCCTTTCGTCTGGATGCTGCTGACCTCGTTCAAGCCGCCCACCGAGATCTTCTCGCGCGAGCTCCACTGGCTGCCGCAGGAGTGGCATGCATGGGAGAACTACCGCGACGCGTTTACCAAGGTGCCCCTGCTAAGGTACCTCGCCAACGGCATTGCGGTCTGCGCGGCGATTTTCCTCCTTCAGGTCGCGATCAACCTGCCGGCGGCCTATGCCATCGCCAAGCTGCGCTTCCCTGGGCGCGAGGGATTGTTCAGGCTGGTGCTGCTCGGCCTGCTGATCCCGCACCAGGTGATTGCGATCCCGCTCTACATCATGCTGCACAAGGCCGGCCTGCTCGACAGCTATGCAGCGCTGGTGGTGCCCTTTGCGGTCTCGGTGTTCGGCATCTTCCTGATGCGCCAGTTCTTCCTCACCGTGCCCGACGACCTCATCCACGCCGCGCGCCTGGACGGGTGCGGTGAATTCGAGATCGTCTGGCGGATCATGCTGCCGACCGCGATCCCGGCGCTGACCGCCTCCGGCATCTTCTCGTTCGTGTGGCACTGGAACGACTACTTCTGGCCGCTGCTGGTCATCGCGAGTCCCGAGCTTGCGACCCCGCCGCTGGGCACCGTGTTCTTTCGCAACGAGGAGGCCGGCATCCACTACGGTCCGCTGATGGCCGGCACGGTGGTGATCACGGCGCCGCTGCTGGCTGCGTTCCTCGCCGCGCAGAACCGCTTCATCGAGGGCGTGACGCTCTCGGGCGTAAAAGGCTGACCCCACCCCATGACCAACACAAGGAGCTGACCCATGAAAAGCTGGATCTCGAGACTCGCCTTCGGACTTGCCGCCGCGTGCACCGCGCTTGGCACACAGGCGCAGCAGACCGAAATCGTCGTGGACTACGCGATTCCCGACCTGTTCAAGGAAGTGCATGAGGCCATCGCCAAGGAGTTCATGGCTCGCAACCCGCAGTACAAAGTGACCTTCCGTGCCCCCGCGCCGGGCTACGAGGAAGCCACGCAGAACGCGCTGCGCCAGGCCGTGACCAACCAGCTTCCCGACGTCTCCTATCAAGGGCTGAACCGGCAGCGCATCTTTGTCGATCGCAACCTCGCCGTCGAACTCACGCCTTTCGTGCAGAAGGAGAAGAACTGGCCCTCGATGGGATACGACCCGGCGCTCATGAGCCTCGGGCAGGTCAAGGGACGCCAGTACGGCATGGGCTTCTCGCTCTCGACGCCGATCATTTACTACAACGCCGACCTGGTGCGCCGGGCCGGGGGCGACCCGGCGAGCTTTCCCTCGACGTGGGAGGGCATCTTCGCGTTGGCGAGGAAGATCTCGGCGCTCGAAGGCAAGCCTTCGGGCATGCACTACGACTGGGACATCACCGGCAACTGGATGTGGCAGGCGCTGGTGTTCTCCAACGGCGGCACGATGCTGACCGCCGACGAGAAAAAGGTCTCGTTCGACGGCGCGGCCGGGCAGAAGGCGATCGAGACGCTCGCGGCCATGGTGCGCGACGGCACGATGCGCGACGTGTCGCAGGCCACGGCCCTGCAGGATTTCATCTCGGGCACGCTCGGCATCTGGGCGCATTCGACCTCGCGCCTTGGCGGGGTCACCAAGCAAGTCGGCAGCCGCTTCGACCTGCGCACCGCGCCCTTCCCGGTGGGCGGCAACGGCGCGCGGCTGCCGGCCGGCGGCAACGTCGCGATGATGTTCGCGAAGGACCCGAGAAAGCAGGCTGCGGCCTGGGACTACATGAAATTCGCCACCGGGCCGACTGGCGCGACCATGATGGTCAAGGCGACCGGCTATTTCCCCGCCAATCTGCTGCCCTCGCAGGACGCCAAGCTGCTGGGCGAGTTCTACAAGGCAAGCCCGAACCACGTCACCGCGATCAGGCAGTTGCCGATGCTCACCGCGTGGTACGCGTTCCCCGGCGACAACGGGCTCAAGATCACCGACGTGATCAAGGACCACCTGCAGAGCGTGGTGTCTAAATCCACCCCGCCCGGCGACGCGCTCAAGACCATGGCGAGGGACGTGCAGGTTCTGCTTCCGCGCTGATCCGGAATGAAGTTCATCCATCTGACCGACACTCACCTGGTCGAACCCGGGGCGCGGCTCTACGGGCTGGATCCGAGGGCGCGCCTGGACGCGGCAATCACGAGCATCAACGCCGAGCATGGCGACGCCGTGTGCTGCATGGTGACCGGCGACCTTGCCCACTGGGGGGCGCCGGCGGCCTATCGCGCGCTTCGCGAGTCTCTTGCGAACCTCGCAATGCCGGTGCACCTGCTCATCGGGAACCACGACAACCGCGCGGCTTTCCGCGCGGTTGTCCCCGAGACCCCGGTGGACCCGGGCGGATTCGTCCAGTTCGCATTCGACACGCCGCAGGGGCGCTTCGTCTGCCTGGACACCAACGAACCCGGGGTTTCCTGGGGTGTATTCTGCGCGCGCCGCGCCGCATGGCTGGATGCGCAGTTGCAGGCCACCGCGGGGCCGGTGTTCCTGTTCATGCACCACCCGCCCTTCCCCGTGGGCATCCCTTCGATGGACCGCATCAGCCTGCGCGACTGTGTCCCCTTCTCAGAGGCGCTCCTGCCCTGCCGGGCGCGGATCCGACACCTGTTTTTCGGCCATCTGCACCGACCCGTGGCCGGCAGCTGGTCAGGCATTCCGGTATCGACGGTGCGCGGCACCAGCCACCAGGTGGCTTTGCGCATGAAGGAGCACGACAAGGTGCCGGGCAGCCATGAGCCGCCCGGCTATGCGGTCGTGCTGGCCGACGACACTCGAGTGGTGGTCCACATGCACGACTATGCAGATGCGACCGGCCGGTTCGACCTCTGACCGCCCGTCCCAAGTGGCGGCGGATTCATCCGCGTGTAACCAGCGCGCGCTAACCTCGAAGGCCAATGAAAACGTTTTGTTGCGGCCGACCCTGAAGCGCGAGCCCAGCCTCGCGGACCGTTTCGACCACGCGCTGTTCAACGCGATCTATTCGCGCGCGCTGGTCTACAACACCTGCTGGGAGGATCCGGCGGTCGACCGGCAGGCGCTGGCATTGGGCAGCGGGGACACGCTGCTCGCGATCACGAGTGCGGGCTGCAACGTCCTCGACTATGCGCTGCTCGCACCGAAGCGCATTCATGCCGTGGACGCCAACCCGCGCCAGAACGCGCTGCTCGAGCTGAAGATGGCGGGCATCCGCCACCTCGGGTTCGACGACTTCTTCGCGATGTTCGGCGAAGGCGTCCACCCGGATGTCCGGCGCCTGTATCGCGAGCACCTGCGGCCCGCGCTCTCGCCTTTCGCGCGGGGCTGGTGGGACAAGCGGCTGGGGTGGTTCGAGCAGCGCGGCGCGAGCTTCTATTTCCACGGGCTCTCGGGATTCGTCGCGCGCGCGTTTCGCGCCTACTTCCGCGCGCGGCCCCGGCTGGGCGAAGCAGTGCATGAGTTCCTCGACGCCGGCTGCGTGGGCGAGCAACGGGCGATCTACGACGAACGCATCGCCCCGCGGCTGTGGACGCGCGAAGTGAACTGGGCCCTGTCGCGCCAGCTCACCATGAGCCTGCTCGGCGTGCCCTACCCGCAGCGCAAGCTGGTCGAGAAGCAGCACCCGGAGGGCATCCCCGGCTTCATCCGCGAAGCCGTCGAATACGTTTCGCGCACCCTGCCGATCGCGCACAACTATTTCTGGCGCGTCTACGTCACAGGGCGCTACAGCCGCGACTGCTGCCCGGAGTACCTCAAGCCCGCGCAGTTCGCCGCGCTCAAAGCGGGCCTGGTCGATCGCATCGAGGTGCACACCTGCATGCTGACCGACTTCCTGCGCGCCCATGACGGGCGGATCTCGCGCTTCGTGCTGCTCGACCACATGGACTGGATGAGCTCCTACTACCCGCAGGCGCTCGCCGAGGAATGGGCCGCGATTTTCGAGAAGGCCGCGCCCGGCGCGCGCATCCTCCTGCGCAGCGCCCACTCCCGCCCGCCCTACCTTGACCGCACCCGGGTGGGCGCCTCCGGCCCCATCCTCGCCGAGCGCCTGCACTTCAGGCACCAGCTGGCGCGAGACCTGCAGCAGCACGACCGCGTGCATACTTATCCTGGTTTTGTAATCGCCGATGTCGCTGCTTGAAACCCTGAAGCGCGATGCCGCGGTGCTCGGCCGGCTTGCCTACGGAATGCCTCGCGCGCGCTCGCACGCGGAGCGCCTGCAGGCGTTTTACGCGCCGCAGGCCGATGACTATGACGCGTTCCGCGAAAAGCTGCTCGCCGGCCGTGCCGAGCTGATGCGCAGGCTCGCGCCCGCGCCCGGCGCGTACGTGGTGGAACTCGGCGCCGGCACCGGTCGCAACATCGACTTCCTCGGCGGGTCGCTCGATCGCCTGGGGCGCGTGGACCTGGTCGACCTGTGCCCGGCCCTTCTCGAGCGCGCCCGCAAGCGTGCGGAGGGGAGGCCGAACGTGCGCGTGGTGCGAGAGGACGCCGCGGCATTCCGGCCCGAGCGCGCGGCCGACTGCGTCTACCTGTCGTATTCTCTCAGCATGATTCCCGACTGGCGCGCCGCGATCGCGAACGCGGTCGGGATGCTGCGCCCCGGGGGCACGCTCGGCGTGGTCGACTTCCAGGTGTCGGCGCAGGCAGGCGCGGGCGCGGCGCTGGCGCGCGCGTTCTGGCGCACGTGGTTTGCGCACGACGGCGTGTTGCTGAACCCGGATCACCTGCGCGAACTGCGCTCGGGGCTGCCGCGCCACTACTCGATCGAGCTCGAAGCGCCGGTGCCTTACCTGCCGCTCCTGCGGGTGCCGTACTACCTTTTCGTCGGCCGCAAGCCCGGCCGGAGCGCTACACGATCCGCTTACCCTGCCGCCATACGGCACGCACGATCGGCTGCCTGAGGCCGTCGAGGCCTTCGACCAGGCGAACCTGCACCAGGTCCGCGCGCATGCCGGGAGCGATCTCGCCGCGGTCGTGCAGACCCACCGATCTTGCCGGATTTAGGCTGATCGTGGCGACCGCCTGCGGGATCGAAAAGCCGGCCTGGTCCACCAGGCGGAACGCGCCCATGAGCAGGCTGATCGGCACGTAGTCCGACGACAACGTGTCCAGCAGGCCCAGCTTCGCGAGTTCGAGGGCGGCGACGTTGCCCGAGTGCGAGCCTCCGCGCACCACGTTGGGCGCGCCCATCACGGTCGACATGCCATGCTCGCGCGCCGTGCGCGCCGCGGCGACGGTGGTCGGGAATTCGGAGATCGCCGCGCCTTCGCGGCGGGCCTCGAAGACATGCGCGGGCTTGGTGTCGTCGTGGCTCGCAAGCGCGATGCCGCGCGTGCGAGCGTACTCGACGAAATACCGCCGGTGCGGCGTCGCGTAGCGCTCCTGCAGCACCTTCGAGTTCGCAACCTGCCGGTCGAACTTCTCGTCGGACCAGCCCTTCTTGCCGGTGTAATAGGTTTGCGCCTGCTTGAGGTCTTCCCACTGGCGCTGGCCGGGCGTGTGGTCCATGAGGGAGATGAGGCCCACGCGCGGGTCGCCGACGAACGGTGCGAACAGGTCGATCGTGTTCGGCGCGGGCAGCTCGCAGCGCACATGCAGCAGGTGCTCGGCGCGCAAGAGGCCGGCCTGCGAAGCGCGGTCGATGCAGTCGATCACCTCGCCCCACCCCTGGCCGCGCAGCGCATCCTCGTCCGCGTCGCCTACCCCCAGCGCATCGTAGACGGTCGTGATGCCCGCCGCCGCTATCTCGGCATCGTGCGCAAGCAGCGCCGGCAGCGCCGGCCAGCGCACTTTCGGGCGCGGCATGAGGTGGCGCTCGAAGTTATCGGTGTGGATCTCCACAAGCCCGGGCAGCAGGAAATCGCCCTCGAGATCGGCCGTGCCCGGCGCCGACGTGTTGCCCGAGTCGATTGCGACGATCGTGCCACCGGCCGCGGCGAGCGTGCCCTGCACGACTTCACCGCCGAGCACCAGGCGCGCGCTCTTGAAAACCAGGTCTGCGTTCATTGGAAGTCCGCCATGTCGAGAGTTCGGGTGGCCACGGAGTCGCGCACGCGCGCGTCGTGAAAGATGCCAACGATGGCCGCGCCTTCGGTGCGCGCCTCGTTGATGAGGCCGACCACCGTGACGCGGTTGGCCGCGTCAAGCGATGCCGTGGGCTCGTCCAGCAGCAGCACGCTGCGCGGTTTGACGAAGCTGCGGGCGATATTCACGCGCTGCTGTTCGCCGCCCGAGAACGTGGCTGGCGGCACGTACCAGAGCCGTTGCGGGATGCGCAAGCGCAAAAGCAGCTGCTGCGCCCTGGCCTGCGCTTCGCGCGCGAGCTCGGGGTTGCCGCCGGCATCCTCCACCAGCGGCTCGGCCACCACGTCGATCGCCGGCACGCGCGGGACCACCCTGAGGAACTGGCTTACGTAGCCGATCGTGTCGCGGCGCAGTTCGAGCAGCTCACGCGGCGAAGCCGAAGCCACGTCGACTTCGCGCCCGCCATGGCGCACGCGGATCGAGCCTGAGCTCGCGCGGTAGTTGGCATAGATGAGCTTGAGCAGTGTGCTCTTGCCGGCCCCCGAAGGCCCGTCGAGCGCCACGCATTCGCCCGGCCTCACGTCGAACCCGACGTTGCCGAGCACCGGCAGCTCGGCCCCGCCCTGGTTGTGCAGGAGGAACCTCTTCGACAGGCCGACGATCGTGAGCGCGGCCGGGCGGTCGGAAAAACTCATGGATGCAGCACCGAGGAGACGAGCAGTTGCGTATAGGGATGCTGCGGGTCGTCGAGCACCTGGTCGGTGAGGCCGGTTTCCACGACGCAGCCATCCTTCATGACCATCATGCGATGCGCGAGCAGCCGCGCCACGGCCAGGTCGTGCGTGACGACGACCGCGGCAAGCGAAAGCTGCCGCGTAAGCGAACGCAGGAGATCGAGCAGCCTCGCCTGCACCGAAACATCCAGCCCCGAGGTGGGCTCGTCCATGAAAATCAGGCGTGGCTGCGTGACCAGGTTGCGCGCGATCTGCAGCCGCTGGCGCATGCCGCCGGAGAAAGTCTTCGGCGAATCGTCCATGCGCGCCGCATCCATCTCGACGCGCGAGAGCCAGTGCGCGGCGGTGTCGCGGATGCGGCCGTAGTGCCGCTCGCCCAGCGCCATGAGACGCTCGCCGACGTTTGCCCCGGCCGAAACGTTCATGCGCAATCCTTCGATCGCGTTCTGGTGCACATAACCCCAGTCGGTGCGCGCGAGGAGCCTGCGGGCCGATTCCGCCAGGCCATAGACATCCACGACCCCCTCGTGGCGCGTGAGGAATTCGACGCGGCCGGCATCCGGCATCTGGCGCGCCGAAACGCACTCCAGCAGCGTGGTCTTGCCGGAACCCGATTCGCCGACCACGGCGAGGACCTCGCCCGCGTAGAGCTCAAAGGAGACTTTGTCCACGGCGATGCGATTGCCGAACCGCTTGGCGATCCCGGTGACGCGCAGGATCGGTCCCGGGACATGGGCAGGCTCAGTCACCGGCGTCCCTGCGTTCGCGGCAGTAGTCGGTGTCGGAGCAGACGAACATCCGCCCGCCCTGGTCGTCGGTGATCACTTCATCCAGGAAACTCGCCTGCGCGCCGCACAGCGCGCAGGCCGAGCCCCAGCGCTGCACTTCGAAGGGGTGGTCCTCGAAGGCGATGCTTTCCACCGTCGTGTACGGCGGCACCGCGTAGAGGCGCTTTTCGCGCCCGGCGCCGAAAAGCTGCAGCGCCGGGTTCATGTTCATCTTTGGATTGTCGAACTTCGGGATCGGCGAGGGCGCCATGAGGAAGCGGCCGTTCACCATCACGGGATAGTCGTAGGTCGTGGCGATATGCCCGTAGCGCGCGACGTCCTCGTACAGCTTCACATGCATGAGCCCGTACTCGGCCAGGGCATGCATGCGGCGCGACTGCGCCTCGCGCGGCTCGAGGCGCTGCAGCGGCTCGGGCTGCGGCACCTGGTAGACGATGATCTGCCCGGCTTCGAGCGGCGTTTCCGGAATCCGGTGCCGCGTCTGGATGATCGAGGCCTCCACGGTGCGCTCGGTCGTCGCGACGCCCGCGGTGCGCTGGAAGAAGCGGCGGATATTGACCGCGTTCACCGTGTCGTCGGCGCCCTGGTCGATCACCTTGAGCACGTCGGCCGGCCCGATGATCGCCGCGGTGACCTGGATGCCGCCGGTGCCCCAGCCGTAAGGCAGCGGCATTTCGCGCGAGCCGAACGGCACCTGGTAGCCGGGAATCGCCACGGCCTTGAGCAGCGCCCGGCGGATCATGCGCTTGGTGCGCTCGTCGAGGTACGCGAAGTTGTACTCCGCGTCCCGCGCGACCGGCGCGTGCGGGGGAAGGTCAGCGGCCTTCAAGCGGCTTCGGCCGGCAAGTCCGCGCCGCTTTGCGCGTTGGCGCGCATCTTGCGCACCAGCTCGAGCTCGGACTGGAAATCCACGTAGTGCGGCAGCTTGAGGTGCTGCACGAACCCGGAGGCTTCGAGGCTGTCGCTGTGCGAGAGCACGAACTCCTGCATCTGCACCGGCGACTCGGCGTCCTCGCCGAGCTCTTCGGCGCGCAGCGCGCGATCGACGAGCGCCATCGCCATCGCCTTGCGCTCGCTGTGCCCGAACGCGAGGCCGTAGCCGCGCGTGAACTGCGGCGGCTCGGTTTTCGATCCGCCGAACTGGTTCACCATCTGGCATTCGGTCAGCTCGATCTCGCCGATCGAGACCGCGAAGCCAAGCTCTTCGGGCACGATTTCGATCTCGGCCAGGCCGTAGCGGATCTCGCCCGCGAAAGGATGCGTATGCGCATAACCGCGCTGGCTCGAGTAGCCCATCGCGAGCAGGAACCCCTCGTCGCCTCGTGCGAGGTTCTGCAGGCGCGTGGCGCGGTCGGCGGGAAACGCCAGCGGCTCGCGGGTCAGGTCCTTGGGTTCCGGATCGCCAACGGATGGCGCATGCGCTTCGATCAGGCCTTCGTGGTTGAGGAGATCGACCACACGCGGCACTGTCTCCTCGCCGCCCGGCCTTGGCACGACGTTGGCAGCGCGGGGTGCGTTGCCGCTCGCGGCAGCCAGCGAGAAATCGAGCAGCCGCTGGGTGTAATCGTAGGTGGGCCCGAGCACCTGCCCGCCCGGGAGATCCTTGAAAGTCGCCGACACGCGCCGCCACAGCCGCATGCGCGCCGTATCGACCGGCTGCGTGTAGGCGAGGCGCGGCAGCGTCGCGCGATAGGCGCGCAACAGGAAGATCGCCTCGACGAGGTCGCCCGCAGCCTGCTTGATCGCCAGCGCCGCGAGGTCCGGGTCGTAAAGCGAACCTTCGGCCATGACGCGGTCGACCGACAGCCGCAACTGGGAGCGGATCTGGGCGGTGGTCAGTTCGGGCAGCGCGGGATCCCCGCGGCGCTGCTCGGCGAGCAGGTCATACGAATTGAGAATCGCCCGTTCGCCGCCTTTGACTGCTACGTACATGCTAGGGCTCGATGCGCGTGGTGCGCGGCAGGCCCACCAGCCGGCGGCCGCACGAGATGAAGATGTCGACACCGCGCGGAAACATCCCGTGGTTCGCCGCCCACTGCGCAAGGAACGCATGGTCGAGGCCCGCGACGGCCAGCCTTGTCCGGCCGCGGATGCCGGGTCCGGTCAGCGACCAGCCGGAGTCGTCGCGCAGCTCGTCCGCCTGCAGCACCAGCGTGGCCGAGCGGTCCGGATAGTCCTCGCTGCCCGAGGCGAACGCTTCGAGAGGGGGAAGGCCGCGGCCCGTGGACAGCAACGCAAAATCCGCGAGGCACGGCGTATCGGCCCGTCGGCAACCCGTATGGAACCCGAGGAACTCGCCGATCGCCGCGCCGTGCGCGCTCGCTTCCAGGCTGGGCGCAATCCACAGGCGGGTGTCCTGGTCGAGCAATGCAAGCAGCAGCGAATACGCCGCGGGATGCGCGCCCTTCGGCACTTCGGCTTCCGACTCGACCTCGAGGAGGGTGCCGGGCCGCGAGATCGCCTCGAGGCAGGAGCGGAACACCGCCTGGCTGCCAAAGGAGGGATCGGCGAATCCCGCGCCGATGCCGCCAAGATCGAAACTGGTGGATGAACTCATGGGCCCGTCTCCCTCGCCACGGTGAAGAACTCGACCTTGGTCGCCTGCGCCCGCTGCCGCCGCGCCAGGTCTTCGGCCGCCTGAGCGCGCGCGGCGGGCTCGACGACGGTCCGGAAGATTTCGTCATGCATCGAAGCGTCCTGGAGAAGCGCATCGGCCAGCGCGGCAAGCTCGCACTTGCGCCGCGAGCGCCCCTGAACGTAAGCCACTCCGGTGAGTCCGCCGGCCAGGCGAAGCACGCAGCGAGTCACGGTCACCTCGCCCAGGTTGAAGCGGTCGCCGGTGCCGCCAATGCGTCCGCGCACCATCGCGAGCCCCGTTTCCGGGCGGCGCAGCCACGTGAACTGCGTGTGGGCATGCGCCGACATCGTGCTTTCGAGCAATTCGGGATCGGCTTTGGCGAGCGCCCCCATCCAGCGCTGCCGGCTCGTTGGGGCCGGCTGGCCTTCGGCGGGGGTGTCAACAGGACGCAACATGCATTCGGTAGATTTCGCGGAACCGCACTTCGGAGACTTCGATGCTGGATGCTAACGGTCAGGTATTAAAATTTTGTGACGACGCTTCGCCGCCAGCCGCATGAACGACCCTCGCAGATACGCTCTTTACTACGCCCCGGGAGAGGACACTGAATGGGCGCGGTTCGGCGCGCAGTGGTTTGCAAACGTCGACGAAGCACCACGCCGATACGGATTTCACGCGACCCTCAAAGCGCCCTTCAGGCTTGCGCGGGGCGCTTCGCTCGAAGGCCTTCTGGAGGAGCTCGGGCGTTATTGCGCCGGGCAGCGCACCTGGCCGATGCCGCCGCTCAAGATCGCGTTGCTTGGCGACTTTCTCGCGCTGATTCCCGAGGACGCCGATCCGCGGATCGACGCCGTGGCGGCCGAATGCGTGATCCGGTTCGACCGGTTCCGCGCGCCGCTGGACGAGCGCGACCTTGCGCGGCGCAATCCCGAGCGATTGGACGCGGACGAACTTCGCCTGCTCCATCGCTGGGGGTATCCGCAGGTGCTCGAACGATTCCGGTTCCACTTGTCACTGACCGGTCCGCTTGGCGAAACCGATCCGAGGCGCGTAGCCGAGCTGACCATCGAGGCGGGCAAGGCCATGGATATCCTGGGACGGCCCGAGTTCGATGCCATTTGCGTGTTCGAGGAACCGCAAGCGGGCGGCGATTTCCGTCTCGTGCAGCGCGTGCCGTTCGCAACCCCGGCGCGGAAATCCGCACGCGCGTCGCTCGGAACCACGCGCCGTCACCGCCATGTCATATCCCGGATCTAGGATCATGCCAAGGGCGCTTGCACCCCTCGTTCAATCCCTTGGGCGCGAAAAGCCAGAACTTACCGGAGCATTGGATGGATCTCTCGCCGACGCAGGTGCGCGCGATCTTCGTTTCCGACGTCCATCTCGGCACGCCGGCCTGCCAGGCGGGGCGGCTGCTGGAATTCCTCAAAGCCCACGACTCGGAGTATCTGTTCCTGCTCGGCGACATCGTCGACTTCTGGGCCATGCGCAGGCGCGGCGTCTATTGGACGGCCGAGCAGAACACGCTGGTGCAGAAGATCCTCAAGCGTGCGCGGCACGACGTCAAAGTCGTCTTCATCCCGGGCAACCACGACGAGGCCGGCCGCGAGCACGCGGGCACCTCGTTTGGCAACATCCGCGTCGAGCGCGACTACATGCACGAAGCCGCCGACGGCCGCAACTACCTGCTCATCCACGGCGACGAGTTCGACCAGGTCACGAAATACCACCGCTGGCTCGCGATCCTCGGCGATGAGGCCTATGCGTTTCTGGTTCGCGTGAACCTGTGGCTCTCGTGGGCGCGGCGCAGGCTGCGCATCCCCGGCTACTGGTCGCTCTCGGGTTACGCCAAGCTGAAAGTCAAAAGCGCGGTGAGCTTCATTTTCGATTTCGAGGAATCGGTGCTGCGCCATGCGCGGGAGCGCGGCGCCGACGGCGTGATCTGCGGCCACATCCATGCGGCTGCACTGCGGATGAGCGGTGCGGTTACCTACATCAACTGCGGCGACTGGGTCGACAGCTGCACGGCGGTCGTTGAGCACCTCGACGGCCGCATGGAGCTCGTGCTCTGGGGGCAGGACCAGAACGCGGCGGAAGTACACCCGCGTCCCACGACGATCGCGCGTCCCGCGCCTGCCGACCGCGCCCACGCGGGACCGTTCGGCGAGACCGTATAAAGTTGAACTTTACTTACTTTAGATCCAAGCGCAGGGCGGCCAGTATGCCTATGCAGTTTCCCTATTTGACAATCCAGAACGCTCTTCGCAATCGGCGGCGCCCGTGCGCGGATGCGCAACCACCCCGGCCAGGACCCGCTCGAATTCGTCGATGACCCGCGGCCACCCAAGCCGGGAGGCCACGAGCACGGCGTTCTTCCTGAGCCGCTCGACCGTGTGGGCGGAGCGCGCCAGCGTTTGCGCAGCCGCGACGAACCCTTCTTCGTCCCCCAGCGGCACCAGCAGCCCCGACTCCCCGTCGACAATGTGCTGGCGGGCGGCCGCATAGTCGTACGCGGCGACCGCCAGGCCGCTGGCGAGCGCTTCGGTCGTGACGTTGCCGAAGGTTTCGGTCACGCTGGGAAAAAGGAACAAGTCCGCCGATGCGTAGTGCGCCGCCAGATCGGCGCCCCTGCGCGTGCCGGCGAAGACGAAATCCGGATGCGCTTCGCGTAGCGCTGCCGCGTCCGGCCCGTCGCCGACCAGCGCCACGCGCGCATCCGGCCTTGCCTTGCGCACCGCGAGTGCCGCCTCGACGAACAGGCGCAGGTTCTTTTCCGGCGCCAGCCTGCCGACGTGCAGCACGACCGGCTCGTCCGCCTTGCAGCCCCACTGCGCGCGCAGCGATGCACTGCGCCGCGCCGGGTTGAACAAGCCCAGGTCGATGCCGCGGCCCACGACCGCGAGCCGCTCGAAGCCGCGCCTGGCCAGGGCCTGGCGCAATTCTTCGGTGGGCACGAGGGTCGCGTCGCACAGGTTGTGCATCGTGCGCAGCAGCCGCATGACGCCCCCGGCGAACATTCCGATCCCGTAGTGGCGGCTGTAGGCATGAAAGTTGGTATGGAAACCGGAGGACAAGGGAATGCCCAGACGGCGGGCGGCGATCACGGCGGCCCACCCGAGCGGCCCTTCGGTCACCACGTGCACCACGTCCGGACGCACTGCCCGCCAGCGCTTCGCGAGCGCACCCGGCAACGCGAACCCCATCTGCAGCTCGGCATAACGCGGGATCGACAGTCCGCGCATGAAGTGTTCGGAGAATCGCTCGCCCGCAGCGGCGGCCTCTCGCCGCCCCGGGCGCCGTGCGGGCCGCGTGAGCTCCACGCTGTGGCCCCGCGCGAGCAGGGTTTCGACGATCTGGCCCATGGTGCGGGCGACGCCGTTGACCTCCGGCGGGTAGGTTTCGGTCACTACCGCGATGCGCAACGCCCGGCTCACGAGGCGAGGACCGCTTCAAGGGAACGGTTCATGGCGCGCACAGTGTGGGCCGCGCATGTGAATTCGCGATGACCGCCTCATGGCGCTTTTGTGACAGCGGCTTCACGGCAGGAAAAGCAATGGCATGCCCATCCGGACACGCGCGCCGGTCTCGATCCCGGGACAAAGCGCGAAGCCGGCCGGCGCAAACACGATGATCGTCGAGCCATGCTCGAACCAGCCCATTTCGTCGCCTTTCGCAAGGCGCGCGTCGCAGGTCAGCACCTGCGGACCCTTGTAGCGAAGGTGCAACAGCACGTCGATGAAATGCAGGCGGATGCCGGCCACCAGCACGGCCGCGACCGGAACGAGGGTGATGCGGTGCCTGCCCACCTCCAGCCTGCAGCGGATGAGTGCGCGCTCGTTCTTGCAAAAGAGCTTTTCGACTCGCTTCAGGGCGATAGGGTTGACGTTCCAGGTGTCGCCGCTGACATAGGTCACCTGCTCGACCCGGCAATCGTGCGGCGCATGGAAGCGGTGGTACATCGCGGAGGTGAGCCGCAGCGTGACGTACGTCCCGTCGGCATAGCGTTTCGCAAGGTCTTCGTCGCAAAACAGTTCCGGCAACGTGTACGGGAATCCCTTCGCCTGGAAGATCCGTTGGCCCTCGATCCGCCCGCAGGCGCCGACGATGCCGTCGCACGGGCTGGTAAGGATCGCCGGATCGGCGTCGACGGTCCGCGCGCCGGCCTTGAGCTCGCGCGTGAAGCAGTCATGCAGGCTGCGGAAGGCACTTTGCGGCTTGCGGGCTTCAGCCAAATCGAGGTCGGTAAACAGCTTCCACACCGCGATCGAGGCATCGCGCACCCACGGGTGCTCGATGCGGCTGAACCACCCCATGAACCGCGTGACGAGCTGGCGCGGGATGCGGTTCGTGAGCAGGAAGTTCAGATCCTCCTGGCGCACGAGGCGGACGATCAGGGCGCGCGCTGCATTGAATCCGACCCCAGTCACAAGCGTGCAACCTTCGTGGCGCAACCTCGCGCGCGGAGGTCCGCATGAACGACGAATTCACGCTCTACGCGCTTGGCGCGGTTGCGCTGGCCGCGACGCTCCCGCGCCTCAAGACCCGGCTCGAGCTGTCGCTCGCCAAGCATCCCTCGCTGACCGGGCACTCGCGCATGGCGCGGCGGCTGGCAAAGCTGGTCCCTTATTACGAGTACGGCGAGGACCGGTTCTTTCGCTCCGACGGCGCGCCCGACGAGGTCGAGACGCTGCGCCGCGTCGGTTTCGCGCGCCTGGCCGACTTCTATCGCGAGCGCTACGCGCGCTCGGTCGCGGCCACGGCCGAAGTCGAGCACGGCATCTCGGACCTGCAGTTCACGAGCGCCTACCGGGTGCCCTTCCAGTACAGCCGCTACGTGCGCGAGCGCCTCAGGAGCGGCGCCTTCGCCGCAGGCTCGGAGGGCGTGACGCTGACCGACCTCGACGACAACCGGTTCTATGACCTGACCGGCGCCTACGGGGTGAACGTGTTCGGCACCGATTTCTACAAGGCGTGCCTTGCCCGCGCCAACGAGCGCGCGGGCGCGCTCGGCCTGGTGCTCGGGCCCTACCACCCGGTGGTGGCCGACAACGTCAAGCGCCTGATCGCGATCTCCGGCTTCGACGAGGTTTCGTTCCACATGTCGGGCACGGAGGCGGTCATGCAGGCCGTGCGCCTGGCGCGTTATCACTCGCGGCGCTCTCACCTGGTGCGATTCAGCGGGGCGTACCACGGCTGGTGGGGCGACGTCCAGCCCGGCGTGGGCAACCCCATGCCGGCGCACGAAACCTACACGCTCAAGGAGATGGACGAGGACACGCTGCGCGTGCTCGCACGCCGCCGGGACATCGCCTGCGTGCTGGTCAACCCGCTGCAGGCGCTCCACCCCAACTCGAGCGCGCCGGCCGATTCGACGCTCGTTGACGGCTCGCGGCGCGCGCATTACGACCGCGCCGCCTACACCGCGTGGCTCGAGAAACTGCGCGCGGTGTGCAGCGAGCGCGGCATCGTGCTCATCTTCGACGAGGTGTTCCTCGGCTTCCGGCTGGCTCCCGGCGGCGCACAGGAATACTTCGGCGTGCGCGCCGACATGGTCACCTACGGCAAGACCCTGGGCGGCGGGCTGCCGGTGGGCGTGGTCTGCGGCCGGCGCGAGCTCATGAAGCGCTTTCGCGACGACCGCCCGGCCGATGTGAGCTTCGCGCGCGGCACGTTCAATTCGCATCCGTACGTGATGGCGGCGATGAACGAATTCCTGCTGCGCCTCGAATCGCCGGAAATCCGCGCCCTCTACCTCGACCTCGACGACATCTGGAACGCGCGTGCCGCGCGCCTCAACGCGCGCCTGCGCGCCGAGTCCCTGCCGGTGCAGGTGGCCAACCTTTCCACCATCTGGACCGTGCTCTACACCCGGCCTTCGCGCTACCACTGGATGCTCCAGTACTACCTGCGCGCCGAGGGGCTGGCGCTCTCGTGGGTCGGCAGCGGGCGGCTGATCTTCAGCCTCAACTATACGGACGCGGATTTCGAGGCGGTCGCGGAGCGTTTCGTTGCGGCCGCCCGCGCGATGCAGCGCGACGGCTGGTGGTGGACCAGCGCGGCGCTGACCACCAAGGCGATCCGGCGACGCATCCTGCGCGAGATGCTTGCCCGCTGGTTCTAAGCTCAAGAACGGTGCTTGGCGCCCATCGGGTCGATGAGCTGGCCGCGCAGCAGGTACAGCGGCGCCCTGCAGTAGAGCTTCACGTCATGGAACGGGTCGGTGAGGATCTTCGAGAGCCACACCAGGCCGGTGCGCGCGTCCTTCAGGTAGAACAGGTGGAAGGTGCGGAACAGCAAGCCGCCGACGCCGATGACGAGCCACATCTGCGCCGTGTGGCGGATGAACTCCTCAGGCGTCGCATGCGCCTCGAAGATCCCCCATAGGGTGGGATCGACCAGGAGAGCGATCGGCGAGAAGGCCCAGATCGCGAGCAGCACGGTCTTGCGGCGCAGGTTGTAGCCCACCTTGATCGCTTCCTTGTGCTCGTGCGTGGCCTGGTTCACATGGTCGTAATCCTTGGGCTCGAAGAAGAAGTGCCCGACCTGGCGGCTGGTCATCGCGATCAGCCAGCCGACGAGCGCGGCGGCCGCCGGATCCGAGAAAAGCAGCATGTAGGCCCACAGGAAACTAAGAGCGCTCACGAGGTGCAGGGACTGGTTGATGCGGCTGTGGTGGTAGTAGCGGTGGTCGTCCCAGCGCTGCACCCTCAGGGTGTCGAGAAAATCGCGCATCGAATGCTCCTTTTTTTCTGATTTACATGACGGCGGCGTGTCACGTTCTACCGGACGAGCATGAAAGTTTTGCTACCGGCGCATTAAGGTTTTGCGTCCGCGCCGGGAGCCCGGAGTGCTTCGATGACAGTCCGGTGACGAAATGTGCGCCACGCGGTAGAACGCACACGCCAAGCATGGCAACATTGCAGGATGATGTCAGCCGAAGTCTTTTTGTGGTGGGCGCTCCTGTGCACGGTCAGCGGGCTCAACATCGCCGCCTGGTCGCTTTCGTTTGCGGTGCTCGCGCGCCGCCAGCCGCTCCTGTCGCCCGAGGCCTACGCGCACCGCCGCCTGCAGCTCCTCCTTTCAGCCGGGTATGTATTCGGCTGCGCCTTCCGCTCCGCGCTGCCGGTCTACGACGTCGGCCGCATGGTCATGATCGATTCCTGGCTCTCCAGCGTGATCGTGGGCCGCTCTGTGGCGACTTTTGCGGAGCTGTGCTTCGTCGCGCAATGGGCGCTCATGCTGCGCGAAATTTCGCGCGCCACCGGCAGCGGCGTCGGCCGCGTCGCTTCTTTCGTGGTCGTCCCGCTGATCGCGATCGCCGAAGCCTTCTCGTGGTATTCGGTGCTCACCACCTCCAACCTCGGCCATGTGCTGGAGGAATCGATCTGGGGCTTCAGCGCGGCGCTCATGGTCGTGAGCCTGGTGGCGATCTGGCCACGTTGCGACAGGACATTGCGGCCCCTCCTCGCCGTGTGGTGCGCGGCGGGCATCGCCTACGTGGCTTTCATGTTCCTCATCGACGTGCCGATGTACTGGTCGCGCTGGCTGGCGGATGAGGCGGCCGGCCGCGCCTACCTCAGCCTTGGGCAGGGCGTACTAGACACCTCCCAGCGATGGGAGGTGTCCCATCGCTGGGAGGATTGGCGCGGCGAAGTGACCTGGATGTCGCTCTATTTCAGCGTGGCGGTGTGGCTCAGCATTGCCCTTGTGCACGCGCCGGTAGCGTCGCGTGCGGCGGCGCCGGGTCCGCATTCGCGCTCGCCGGCCTGATCTCGCAGGCCTCGCCGCCGCAGCAGTTTTCGGTGAGGTAGGCAAGTACTTCGTTCATGCGGCGCGCATCGGCCGAATAGTGCACGAAGCGGCCCGCGCTGCGCGCCTTCAGCAGCCCGGCATTCGAAAGCTGCGCGAGATGGAAGGATGCGGTCGCCGCGGGCAGCTTCAGGGCGGCGGCGATCGTTCCCGCGGGGAGCCCTTCAGGACCGGCCACCACCAGCCTGCGGAAGATGGCAAGGCGCGTTCCCTGGGCAAGCGCGGCAAGCGCCTTCACGACCCGGTCCGGTTTCATGTTCTATTCCTCTCGAGGCGCGCGCATGACAGCGTCCGCCAGCAGCGCAAGCGCTGCGCCGATGGCTTGCGCGGCCATGAATGCCGGTGCGTCCGCGGGCCGGATGCCCGCGAAAGTATCGGTCAGGCTGCGCGCAAGCGTCACTGCCGGATTGGCAAATGAGGTGGAGGCCGTAAACCAATAGGCGCCGGTGATATAGCCGCCGACCGCGAATGGCGCAAATTTCGCGTTCGCGCCGCGGCAGGAGAGCACCACAATCACCAGCCCGAAGGTCGCCACGATCTCGCTCCACCACTGGGCTGTTCCCGTCCTGATGGTGGTGGAGACCTGCAGCAGCTCGAGCTCGAACATCCCGTGCGCGGCCAGCACCCCGGCAATCGCGCCCGCGCATTGCGCGACCGTGTAGGCTGCGGCCTCCCTCCATTCGAGATCGCCCTTCCACGCCGCGGCAGCGCTGACCACGGGATTGAAATGAGCGCCCGAGACCGCGCCGAAGGCCACGATCAGCGCCACCAGCGCGCCGCCCGTGGCGATCGAATTGGCAAGCAGCGCGAGGTGGACGTTGCCCTCCGAGAGCTTCAAACCCATGATCCCGGATCCGACGACGGCCGCGAGCAGGAGCGCGCTGCCGAGCGCTTCGGCAAGGCAGCGACGCGCGAGTGCGCCGGTCATTGCGTGCCGATGTCGTCCAGGCTG
>ENA-ORBV01002127-ORBV01002127.1-microbial-mat-metagenome-genome-assembly--contig:-NODE-2127-length-42473-cov-19.463723_pt1 | contig 42473 bp, 44 predicted proteins | sample MGYA00237777_ERZ505514 | MGnify/ENA primary metagenome ERZ505514 (study PRJEB26160, sample SAMN06269048) | microbial mat metagenome | isolation source: Oligotrophic lake microbial mat | place... | reverse complement strand
AACTATATTGCTTGAAACTTTGTGCATCCAATCGTCTCTTTTTCTCGAAACTTTACGAGTAAGTTGCGACACTTTGGACTGGGCTTTCTTCCACCGCTTAGAAGCTTTGATTTTCTTCTTACGGTTAGGGACTTGCTTTCTACGCTTGGCTTTATTGGCTTTCTTAATTTCCTTGGCTGCTTTTGCCAAGAATTTAGGAGCCTCAATAATCGTGCCATCGCTCATGGCTACAGCGTGAGTAACACCGAAATCTAAGCCAATCGCACCGTCACCAGTCTCACGCACCACCTCGCAAGTTACGGTAATTGAGGCATACCACTTACCATGCCGATTCAGGATGGTGCAAGTAGTAGGAGTTCCCCACTGTCTTGCTTGACCACGCATCTGGATCTTGCCCAGATTAGAGATATCCAAGTAACCGTTATCGCCATCGGTCAAAGCTTTCCACCCCGCTTTACAGGGATAGCTCCAGCCTGAGTAGTGTCGAATTGATTTGAACTTGGGATAGCCACCTTTGCCAGCAAAGAATCTCTGGTAGGCAAAGTCTACTCGCTTGAGCGTGGCTTGCAAGGCGTGAGAGCCGAGCTTCTTGTACTCTGTCCAAGTTTCTTTGAATGCTGGCAATCGGTTTTGCTGATCGAAATAGTCAATCGACACACCTTCACGCTGATAGCTATCTCTGCGGTCAGCTAATGCCGAATTGTAGAGATAGACGTGAAGCCTCCGCCAGTCGTAGAGAGTTTGCTCTTGGCTAGCAGTTGGATAGAGTCGATAGGTGATACGCCGTGTTACCATGAGATTATTGTAACATATATAAGCTACAAATGAGAGATAAAACCTTAAGAGTGAGAATGAATGATGATGAATGGGGAATGCTGGAAAGACTTGCTGCCAAAGAATCTTTACCTATACCTGAATATGTAAGATTCTTAATTAGGAAGCTCGATCGACCTCAAAACCCTGACCGCTCCTAACCCCGCCCTGCTTCGCGAGGACGGGGAATGCGTCACGGAATTTGTTCAGATTAGGATTACAGTGCAAAGAGAAAATCACGCTCAGTAGATTGTTGAGCCTTGTACTCCCGCAGAACATGATCAGCCGAACCCCTAACTAGCGTAAAATATGGTGTGCTACTCGAAAAATTATCATGAATCTAGAAGCCTCGCCAGAAAGCTCGATCGAACATCAAAACGTACCTGAGGCGCATCAGGGATTACATAGTTTTTTGTATAGCTCTGAAAACGAACATAGCGAAAATACAGATGCCGCCAACATCTATATCGAAAATGATGGCACTGAGATTGTGAGCTTACAAGAATGGCGATCGCAACTTGGAAATGCCAAATTAGCTGGGGTTTATGCGGTCTTGGATCTCGATCGATCCTATCAATACATCGGCTACTCGCGGAACATCTCACTCTCTCTGAATGGACATCTCACTCAAATAGGCGATCGAGTATGCAGTTTTGTGCGAGTAAAAAGCTTCAAATTTCCCAAACGCGAACAGATGGAACTATTGAGAGATAACTGGTTGGGCGAATTGGCATATATTCCATCTGGGAATGGCGCGGATCGATCGATGTGGGCGAGTACGGTGGGAGAAGTCGCGCTCAGTGCCATGACTGAAACCGAACGCCATGCCTACGAAGAAAAAAAGCTAAAAATCCGTAAAGCGATGGCTGATTCCAATTTGACTGCCGATCTAGAGAAAATGGATGTTAACGATCGAGATCGACATGAGAAACTCGAAGCTGCGGTTGTCCAAGATGATTGGAGTGCCGTGATCGAATCTCAAAATCAATCTCAACATCAATCCTGAACTATTTGGGAATAATAAAATGCGCCCAGACATCGCGATCGTTGCCAGCCATCGCTCTCATGTAGCTATATGAATATGTGAGCGATCGACCCTCGGTTCGAGCATAGCCTGTCCGACCGTCACCATAGGGATCGTTGACCACGTAGCCGCCTGAAGTGTAGCCGATGATCGTAATAATGTGACCGCCATGCGTGAAGTAACCACCGATCACGACAGGACGATTTTCGGCAATTTCATTTTTGATCTGCGCCCAAGTGCGAGTCACCCCAAAACCTCCACCAAACCCATAAGAACGATAGAGCTGCTGCAAAACCGTATTATCAGTTCGGGCTGATGCGCCGTATCGATCGATTATCCATTGGTAAAGTTCGTCTTCCAATTGCCCCCCGCGCTTAGAACGCACGCCGTAATAGTAGAGCACCATCGCAATTGCCGTGACATTACAAGTCACAAATGGATCGCGGGGATTATCCCGTTGGGAGAAATATGGTACGCCCAGAATTTTTCGATCGGGAGCAAGTTCGATCGGATTGTTACCTTGTTTCAGCGTCACATGCGGCACATACAAAAATCCTTTGTCTCCCACAGGGGCTAAACTCTCAGTCAGAGCGACCTTAAAGTGATTCATGGTTGGCGTATAGCTATCGACCCCAAATACTTGCCCTGTTTTGAGTTCTGCCATTTCATCTTGACGAAGTTGGCTCGAATCGGCGGGACGTTTTTTGAAAACGGTATCTTGCTTCACTGTCACACTTTTCATCTCTGGATCGAAGGCAATTGCCCTGTTTTGCTTAGTCAAGCGCACATGTTTCCAATAAACAAAGCCGATTTTGCCGACAGGATCGATCGAACTGCTAAGCGTCACCCTGAAATGTCCATCGATCGCGGCATAGCCTGTAACTTGATAGTTAGTGCCAGCTTTGAGTAGAACCTTCTGTCGATCGTTCAGATCGGTCGAGTTTGCCGCCGTGCTTTTAAATAACGTATCGGTCAAAATCGATAACGTCATGCCTGTGGTCGGAATGCTATCGATCTGCGGATCGATCTCGCCAACTTTTGTCACCTTGACGTGAGGCGCGTAGAAGTAGCCAATTTCGCCAACGGGTTCGAGTCGATTCATAAGATCGACTTTGATATGTCCATTTTCGGAAGTATAGGCATCAACTAAAAAGCTAGCTCCAGCTTTGACCACACTTTTTCGACTCGCATTCAGGGTATTTGATGCCGCCGTAGTCGCTTTAAACCAAGTGTCCTGATTCACCGTAATCACAATTGGGGCTTTGACATTGACATGAGGGGCATAAAAATAGCCAAATTTCCCGACTGGAGCCAGCTCTGTGACCAGATAAACTTTAACGTGACCGTCGATCGTGCCGTATCGATCGATCGCAAATATCTGCCCAGCTTTGACTGCTACCTTGGCATTGGCGGTCAGCGAGCTAGAGTCGGTGGGAGAGAGCTTGAATATCGTATCTTGCTTCGTGGTTAAAGTTGCTCCTGCCGATCTGACATTAATGCTAAGGATTCGATCGATCGAAGTCTGATTACTGGCATCTAAACCTTTGACTCTTAACCAGCGCGTCCCAGGATTTTTAAACCCGCCAGGGAGATTCACCTGCCAAGTCGATCGAGTTCGATCGATCTCTACATTGAGCGGGAATCGATCTTCTGCCACAACTGTAATCTGTGCGACTTGACTGGAATCAAAGCTACCCCGAATCAAGGCAGGCTGATTCACCGTTACTTCGGTGGGGAATTGGACAACAGTGATCGAATTATTTGTGGGAGGTGGTGAATTAGTCATAATAGAGGAAGCTAGCTGAGTTTAGCTATTATAGGTGAATTACAAGTACATCTCATCTCATCTGCATATCCCTCCCGCCGTGGGCGCAAAACTTGCCGAGCGCATGGGGATTCCAGAGCTAATCGATCGCATTACTAACATTCTCATCCAGATGGAATTTAATCTCTCTAGCCATGATTAAGGCTCAATTTTTGCTGAACTAAAGAAGGATATTTAGATTTGGTCTCTCTAGCAAATACTTCATCATCTTCAATATCTTTTCTTATCTGTTCAACATGATCGTAATAGTAAGCCAAAGCAGAATGAACATCTGCTAAACAAATACTAGGATAGTGAAAAACAATTTCATCTGGAGACATCCCCATTCGCTCATAACAGATTACAATATTCTGGACTGTAATTCCATGCCCTGCAATGCGTGGTTTACCGCCACAAATCCCCTTTGTGATTTCGATGTGGTTGATAGCTACTTCTGCTGTCATTACTGATATCCTTTTTTCTCAAAGGTTATTGGATGCTAGTATTCCTAAATTGTAGCAACTTTGAAATTGCATCAATACCTTACAGCACTGACGATCACAATAAAACCAACAAGATCGCATAAGTTAGCGATCGCGGCTAGAATCTAACTAGTTAGAATACCGTGGGTTAGGGCAATGGATCGCGTGCAGTTTCTCGATGAATATGAAGTGATTGTTGTCGGTGCAGGTCATGCTGGCTGCGAGGCGGCTTTGGCATCGGCACGGCTGGGACGCAAAACACTGTTACTGACATTGAACCTCGATCGAATTGCTTGGCAACCCTGTAATCCTGCTGTGGGTGGCCCAGCAAAATCGCAATTAGTGCATGAAGTCGATGCCCTTGGTGGCGAGATCGGCAAAATTAGCGATCGAACCTACTTACAAAAACGGATTTTGAATAGTTCGCGGGGACCTGCGGTGTGGGCATTACGCGCACAGACCGATAAGCGAGAATATGCGGCTGAGATGAAAAAGGTGGTAGAGAACCAGCCTAACTTGCATGTGCGTGAAGGCACAGTCGTGAATCTGATCCTCGAAAATCGTGCCAAAATCATTGGAGTCGAGACTCAGTTCGGTGTGGGCTATGGTTGTAAAGCCGTGATCCTAACGACAGGGACGTTTTTGAACGGCAAGATTTGGATAGGAGATCGATCGATGGCGGCGGGACGTGCGGGGGAGTTTGCCGTGACGGGCTTAACCGAGATGCTGCAAGAGTTGGGATTTGTCACCGATCGACTGAAAACAGGCACACCTGCCAGAGTCGATAAGCGCACCGTAGACTACGACAAAATGGAACCGCAGCCACCTGATGAGGTGATTAATTGGTTCAGCTTTGACCCAACCGCGTGGGTAAAACGAGAGCAGATGAATTGCTACCTGACGCGCACCACCGCCGCGACACATCAAATTATTCGAGATAACTTGCATCTTTCGCCTGTATATGGCGGTTTCATCGATGCTAAAGGTCCCCGCTATTGTCCTAGTATTGAGGATAAAATTGTGCGTTTTGCTGATAAAGAGAGCCATCAAATCTTTATCGAACCAGAAGGGAGGGAGATTCCTGAACTCTATATTCAAGGCTTCTCTACAGGCTTACCCGAACCAATCCAATTGCAGATGTTGAGAACTCTGCCTGGATTAGAGAACTGCCAGATGTTGCGTGCTGCTTATGCCGTGGAATACGACTACATCCCAGCAACGCAATGTTTCCCAACCTTGATGACCAAACGGGTTGAAGGTTTGTTCTGTGCGGGACAGATTAACGGTACGACAGGTTACGAAGAAGCTGCCGCTCAGGGCATTGTGGCGGGGATTAATGCCGCTTTATATGCGGTCGATCGAGCCATGATCACACTCTCCCGCGAGTCCAGCTACATCGGCACATTGCTCGACGACCTCTGCACCAAGGATCTACGCGAACCCTATCGGATGCTCACCAGCCGTTCGGAATATCGCTTACTCCTACGTTCTGATAATGCCGATCAACGCCTCACGCCGATTGGACGTGAAGTGGGATTAATCGACGATCGACGCTGGGAATTATTCACCACCAAACAAGCCAATATCTCAGCGGAACTCGATCGACTCAAAACCACACGGATTAAAGAAAACGAAGATACCACTAAAGCCATCGCGGCATCGATCGGGCAATCGATCAAAGGCTCAATTACGCTGGAAGATTTGCTGCGCCGCCCTGAAGTCACCTATGCTGATTTAAATAAATATCAACTCGGTAATCCCAATCTCCAAACTGCTGAGTTACTCTCGGTCGAAATCACGACTAAATATGCGGGATACATCCAACGCCAACAGCACCAGATCGATGTCACAGCCAAAGCCGCAGGACGCAAACTCCCGATCGACATCGACTATAGCCAAATTGAAACTCTCTCAAAAGAATCCCGTGAAAAACTCGCGAAAACTCAACCGCTCACAATCGGTCAAGCCAGCCGCATCGGTGGGGTAAATCCTGCTGATATCAATGCTTTGCTCGTGCATTTAGAACTATCGAGACGAAAGAGGACAGCAACTTCAACACTCACCTAAACCTTCGTGGTTTCCCCTCACTCTTACTCTCTCTTAAATCCCGTCGTCATCTCCAAACGTGACAAAGCACTCGTCGCCGACTCCCGCACATACGAATCGATCGATTCATTCTCAATCAAACTAGTCAGCACATCTATACCCCGACTACCCCCAATCGTGGCGATCGCATTTACCAACGAAATCGCCAAAGCAGGATTATCTGTAGCTGCCAACGCCTCAATCAAAATATCCAGCACAGGCGCACCAATCTCACCCATCGCCATCACTGCCGCGATATTCACCACAGGATTTGGATCTTGCAACGCCGACTTTAAACCCTGTACCCCCAGATCGGAAAGAGGCACATCACGATGACAAATCACCACTTGAGCTAAAGCCTTCGCCGCACTGCCCCGCACCATGACATTATCGCTATTCAGCATTGCTTCCACTAATGGCGGTACAGCCTCATGACCAATCTCACCTAAGGTTTTGACCGCAGCGCGACGATAGTTCGTATCTTCCTCATCCAAAATGCTCATCAGTTTGTCGATCGTGGCTCGATCGTAGTTTTCCGCTAGTTCCCACATTGCTTGATTTCGCAAATTGGGATTGGGATGCTTCAGTTGTTGAAAGAGAGCTTCAGTAGACATATTTAGAATTAATTTAAAGTTTAATTGAGAACTTAATTTAAGACAGGCAACTTTGACTGAGCCAGACCGCGAATCGCCCAATCGTCATTTTCACTGACCTGCTCATAACCACTTCGATCGCCAAACTTTTCTAGTGCTAGCAATGCTGCATATTTCAGATCCCAAAGCTTGGTTTCTAGACAAGCTTTTAGTTCAGGGATGGCACGTCGATCGGCGATTTCACCTAGGGCAATCGCCGCCGCCGCCCGTGATTTTTGAAACTGCGGTTGCTTATTATGCAAACCTTCAATCAGTAAATCATAAGCAGGAGCATGTTTGAGCCAGCCAAATATTTTGATCACATGAAAATGAGCACCATAATCGTTACGCGCTTCTTCGGTATAGGTAGTGAACAAAGCCTCAGGTGCTTGCTCAGCATATCGATCGACAATCGTTTGAGTTGCCAAATAGCAGCGACCAAAATCAGTCTCGTATAATTCCCGCACCAAAAATGGTAGAGATGGCGGCAAATCATAACTATGCACCAAATCTAAATTCTGGGGTCGATCGACTAAAGATTGCTCTAAATATGGTTGAACCTGAGCAAAAGTAATCGAGCCATCAGCAATTCCAGCTTCCGCCAACATCCGAATCCCACGTAAGCGAAACACCAAAGATACTGGACAGCGAGCAATATCAGGAATTGCTTGGTAATATCTGGCATCAATCAAATCCTGAATTGATAACCGTCGCCCCAATACATTCGTATGTTGCAGCATCGCCACGACCTGATGCATTTGCGAAAAATCACGGGTTAATCGACAAACCGAAGCGATCGCCGCACTCGCCGTCGCGGGATCGGAATCATCCACAAATTTACGAATGCGCTCCAAAGCTGGCTGATAATTCAGCTTTGTCAGCGTGTGGATAATCACCCGATAAGTTTGACCCCGCTTTTCTAGTAACTGCGCGATCGACTCAAGCATATCGGTATCCTCAGTCCCAATCTCACCAATCGCCCAAACCGCATTCTCCACCGTATAGCAGTCATCATCAGCGAGACAGGTGCGAATTACTGGTAAGGCCTGTACAGCTTGCAATCGTCCCAAAGTTTCCACTGACTTGCGCCGCACAATTCGATTTTCCAGCGCAGGATCGGTTTGCTGTACTGCTCGGATCAAAGCCTCGATCGATCGATCTGTGGAGAAATTGATCAAATGAGAAGCCGCAATGTAGCGTGAATCATCCTCGCTAATTCGATCTTGGGGCGTATCTAAAATTTCGATCGCTCGATCCTCAGTCAGATTAAATAAATTAAAAAAGCGTTTATCCATAATTAAATTTAAAACCTAAAATACAAAACAAGCCCAGAAACCACTAACGACTTCTGGACTTGTAATGCAATTAAAAGAATTGACTAGGAAAGAGAATTGATTGCATAGTCGAGCAATGCATTGTACTCAGTCAAAGCTTGAGCAGACATATCGCGAGGAGTGCAACCACGGTTACGAGCAAAGCTCAATGCTTCAACGTAAGGAGCGGTAGGCAAGCTCAAAGCACGATATACTTCGCGCTGACCAGCAATGCCCCACTCATCCAAAGGACCAGTACCGCCAACTACGAGGCTGTATTGGATCAAGCGGAGGTAGTGTTTGATGTCACGAGCGCACTTTGCTTTGAAAGTGTCGGTTGAATTTGCTTCACCAGCATTGTTCAAGTAAGGATACTTTTTGATGCAAGCATTGTATGCTTCGGTTGCAACTGCATCAAGATTACCAGCAAGCTTTTCAGCAGCTTCCAAACGAGCGGCAGCGCGTTGGATTGAACCTTGTACCGACTCCAAATCGGAGGAGCTAGGGAACCGACCAGCTGCATCAGCAGAGGCGATAACTGTAGTAACGACTGACTTCATTTTTAAAAATCTCCCAAATTAATTTTATACTGTGAGCTATATTGCGAGCTTAGTTTCAATCTTTATGAGCAAAATCGCGGCAAACGATCGACTAGCTCAGAGCTGAGATCACGCGATCGAAGTAGCCAGCGGCTTCTGCAACGAGGCTAGCGCAACGATCTTCGGTGACGATCGAACCCATTTTACGCAATTTAGCACCAGCAAATTTTTCGCTAGGGTTGTCTTGGATGTGAGCTACAGCTTGAGCCTTCATGATTTGGACAGCACGCACTGTAGAGGTGGTAGGTACGCCTAAAGCCGAGTAGGTTTCTTTCAAGCCATTGAGGCAACGGTCATCAAGTACTGAAGAATCACCAGCCAACAGAGCATAGGTGACATAACGTAGAACGATTTCAGCATCGCGCAAGCAAGCAGCCATACGACGGTTAGGGTAGCAATTACCACCAGCTTGGATCAAGCCTTGGTTTTCGCAAATCATCCCAGCAACAGCATCAGAAACCATACAGCTGGCATTGCTAGCAATTGCATTTACTGCATCCAAACGACGATTGCCACTAGCAACGAAAGCCTTGAGGGCATTGATATCGCTGACAACAGAGGTGCTGGCATCAGCTGAAACTACAGCTCTAGAAAAAGCGTCAAGCATTTCGCTCTCCTTAATAAAAGTTAGTTAAAAATTAGTAATCCGTAAAACCTTAATCACTTGTTGTTAAACAATTTAAGATTTCTCAAACAATAAAGGATGAGGGGTAGCTGAGTCTCATTTGTGAGAAATAAAGCAATAATCCTTAACAAGACAAAATCTCCTTATCAGCTATTAAGTAACTGATAAGGAGAAATATTTAGCATTTGCCGATCTAGCATTTGCCGCTTAAAGAAATCAGCCGATCGAATAAGGCAGTCCAGAAAAGGCTTAAAGCCTAAATCTGCTGGAGTAAAAGATGTCGAATCATGTTGTCCTTGACCATTAACTGGCGCATCACTTCCAGTAAGAACTGTTGAGACTCTTCGGAGCTTAATCCTTTAACCTGTTGTTCATATAGCCTGAGGTTGAATTTCTGTTCCAAGCTAAGAGCCATTGGGATATCCATAACTTCTCCTCTCCAGTGTTCTGCAAAATCAACTTTGTTTCGACGTTTTGTCTACATTAACATAAGTAACAGAAACTTGACAAGTTACGCTCTTTGTTATACGCGATCGAATAAAAGCTTATCCTTTAAATCGACCTCATGTCACCTACCTAATTACCGATATTTTCCGAACCGCTCATTTGAGAATGGAGATATGTTTGCTTGGAATCAAATTTGGATCTGCTAATTTCTATACCAAATTTGGATAGTAGATGCGCCTCTAGTTAGAACTGAAGTTCGAGGAATTTGTTTTGATCCAATGATTACAAACTTAATAAACTAGGATTGCTATATTGTAGGTATCTAAAAAATTTCTGAGTTCGCAAATGCCAGCAAGGTTGCAAGTAAAAGCTGAGGATTGTTCCCCACTTGGACAATTCATTCTTCAATATCTAGAAGAACAGGGGATCAGTATGAACCACCTAGCAGAGTTGTCGGCTGTTCCTCAACCACGGCTGCGCGGAGCTTGTTTTAAGGGTACTTGCCCGACTCCCGAAACTCTAAGAAAACTTGCTAGAGTCATGGGTAAGCGTCACTTAGAGCTTTACACGTTAGCCTATCAAGGCAGAATTGAGCAACTCCCACAAGATGCTACAGATAGTTCGATCGAATTATTGATGCAAGAACTATTTGAAACGGCGCGAGAGCTGGGTTTAGTTATGCCAAAACATCCTCCATCTAAAGCCAAAATCCGTAAAGCTTTATTAGAGCTAGGATTTTGTCAAGATCGAGAAGCTGTATTCGACTCGGCTCAGTCAAGCTAAGTTAGTCCAAAAAACAAGCTCAAAAACTAGCCAAAAAAGTAAGGGACAAGAAATTCATTAACTTCTCATCCCTTACTTTTATTTTATTTAGCCAGCAAGATTACCTGCGTGGTACGAGATTCATGTAATCCACGTTCTCTGCCGAGAGGCGTTGAGGTTGGTTAACACGGGGGTTAATGCTCCGTGCCATATCCAGAAAGAGTGAAGGATTTCCTGCTGTCGCCTTCCGATCGGTGGCAACATAACCACGAACGGTTGCCTGCCAGATAAATTGTGGGAATCCAAGCTTAGCGCGATGATATTCGTCGTAACGAGGAGACTTGATGTTGAATGGTAATTCACCTGTCGATCGACCAGGTAGTACCCGACGACGTTGGTATGGCAGTGTGTCATAGCCAAAGGCTTCTGTATACTCATCGCTGTCAAGCAGAGTATCGATAAAGCCGACAATGCCTTTGGTTGCTACCAAGATTGACCAAGCAATCTTTTCGCGCTGATTGTAGACATCACGACCCAGTACACGCTGCACAGTCTGCTCCACAAAGCGATAGTTGCTATTGAGATCGTAGAAGCTGCGTTTGTATGTGTTGGAGAGCACCAGCCCACGCACAAAATCACGCACGGTAATTTGACCACTGCGGAGTTGAGACTCCAAGAAACGCTCGCGATCTGCGGCAAAGGCATGGAAGAAAATCTGGCGATAGGCTGCCTCGATCAAGACATCCATGTCGGTGCTGGAAAGTATATTTTCGGTAGAGAAGATTCTAGGCTGTTCATCGCCAGGAATCTCAAAGCCTTTCACCCGATTGTTTTGCGAAATAGGGGAATATTCTAAAAGAGGAATTGTCACAGTTACGAAATCTCCCTTTGCTTGTAAAAAATTTTATAAAGTTGATCGTAATTTTATAGGAATGAGAGTGTCATTATTCGATTTAGTTTGATAAAGAATACATAACTTAATACTCAGCCTTTTGGATCGACTCAGCCAGTTGTTTATAGCGACGTGGATCGCCTTCTGCTAATACCAAACGCTCTTGTCCTTTTCGATCGGATAGTTTTTCCATAATTGTCTGCCAGTCGGTGGCAGAAAGGGGCGAAGGTTGCGCCTCAATTTTTAATGGCTGATGTTCGATCGACTCTACTTGCAGATTTTGGAGTGCCATCTCCACCCGCCCACGCACGGCAAGACTACGATCGCTCGCTGAGATCAGCTCAAGTTTGGCTTGGATTTGCGATCGCCATTCTGGGTGAGTGACTGTAATTGCATTTGCCAGAGCCTGCAAACCCGCGACGGCAGAATAGCGTACCACCCACTCCTCATCCTGTTGTGCCACAAATAGTAAAGCTTCTAATGCTTCTTCTTGAGCAATTTCTCGCAAACTTTCAGGAAACCAGTGCCATTTCATCATCCCCAGCCCTTTAGCCGCCGCCCGCCGCACACTCATGGCAAAGTCAGCCGTAGCGACACCGAGCAATGTCACTAATCCTCTAGGATCACCAATTCCAGCCAAAGCCCGAATTGCCCAAGCTCTGGCGGTGTAGTTGTGCTGATCTAATAGCTCTAGCAGATCGGCTACAGATGGCACTCCTAGTTGAATTAGTCCATCAACTGCGGCAACGGCTGCACCTGGATTGTTATAGCTGAGGGCGGCAATCAATGTGGGGATTGCTCCTTCTAGATTTGCCGATGCCAGATTTTGCACGGCTTCGTGTAAGAGCTTAGAAGAATCGGCGGCTTCTACAGCCAAAATCAAGGAAGAAAGGCGATCTGACATACGATCGGGCATAAGTGATGGATCGATTAAGTTCTATCTTCATTCTGACTCTTTCTGTTACAACTTTCCTGACGAGAATTTTTTGAGAGAATTTCTCACAGCAGCGCATCCATCAAGTGCATGACTTGAATTGCCCGATCGGATAAGTCTGGTGCGGCGGTTTGTTGAAGCTGTTTTTCTAATAAACCTTTGAGTGCCATGAGTTTGAGGCTATTTTCTGCCAAGGTCGCGGCGATCGACTCAGCCGCAGGCAAATACCCAATCGCACCCAAATCTGCCAGTACTGTCCGACGCAGTTGTAAATCATCGTTGGCAAGGGCTTGGACTAGTCGATCGGCATACTGATTCGCAATCTGGGGATTTGGCTCGATCTGATACATCGCTCGCGCCGCAGAGTACTGGATGCGGGGGATGGCGTGATCTAAAAATGGCAAAATTTTGGGGATGGCATCGATCGCGCCCAAACTGCCTAATGCTTCGAGAATGGCATCAAACGGCTGAGTCAAGTTAGGTGGTTCTTTGGCTGGTAGCGTCCCAGGCACTCGATCGTCGAGCAACTCCACCAATCTGTCGATACAAGACGGATCTTCTAACATTTCTAAAGATTGGGCGGCGGCTTCTCGCACATAGAAATCGGCACATTCGATCGATCGAACCAAAGCTGGAACGGCGCGGCGATCTCCCAATTTACCCAAAGCTCTGGCGGCATTGCGGCGGAGGGGGTAGCCACCTGCATCAGTTCGATCGTCTTCATCATCTAAGGCGGCAATTAGTATGTCGATCGCTTCTGGAGCATCAACGCGAAACCTGCCTAACCACCAAGCAGCATAAACTCGCAATCCCAAATCTTCGCCCTCGAGATTGGCAATCGCCTGCTCTACGGTTAATTGGTTGTCATCTTGGCTGTTGGTTTGAATAGCAGATTCGTCGTCCATAGGAGAATTATGCAGAAATTATCAGACTTTTTATAGAACTTTTTGGAGAGCATTATGTGTGCGCGACCATGCCCACACGCCCAGAAGGATAACGATCGAACTGCTAGTTACCATCACCACTTGCAAACCCAGAACTGGGCCCAAAAAACTGGCAGATGTATCAAGCGCCACTGCTGCTAATGCCAGAGGTAAACTGAGCGCGATATTTTCAGCATTATTCAGTAAACCATACACCTTACCTAGCATATTGTCTGGCGTGTAGTGTTGGATCACTGTTTGCATCGGTACGATCACCAACGCCCCGTGAAATCCAAGTACACCACAGAGCGCTAGTCCAAGCCACAGATTATTCACAAAGGCAAGCATCGCTAGCACAAACGCAATCCCGATAAATCCAAATAGGGGTAAAGGACGATGGGCAAATCGATCGCCAAATTGACCAAGAATGATCGAACCTAAACCCAAGCCCACGCCTGTGGCGGCTAAGAGAAACCCAAAATCAGCTCGATCGCCAGTAATCAACTCTGCCAAGTTAAACGATAGTTTCAGCAAGGCGGCAAAAACGGCATATAACACCGTGAGTTGAATCATCGCGCCGCTAATCAGTTGGTTGTTTCGGACATAGTTGAACCCCTCACGCAAATCCGCCCAAAGATTCGCCCCAGCTTTGCGCGGTGTAACTTCTTCGGTCTGCGGTAGTTTGAGCAATACTAAGCCTGAAATCAGATACATGCCACCAACAAAGATCTCGCGGATGTAGAGTCGCCATTGCGGTAATATCCCCATGATCCAGTTCATCAAAGGTGACCCGATCGCAAAGCCCACAATTGCTGCCCCGATCATCGTCATCGTGAATAAAGCATTGGCAGACAAAAGACTGCTTTTTTCGACCACTAAGGGGATCGCCGCCTGTTCGGCAGGGGCAAACATCTGAGTTAAGCTCGAAATCAGGAAAGTCGTGAGTAAGAGCAAAGCCAAAATTTTGGGCAAAAACGGGATGATTAATACCAAAACCCCGCGCAACACATTACAGCCAATCATCAACTGACGCTTTGAGTAAAGATCGACATAAATGCCCGCGATCGTGCCAAAAAAGATCGCAGGTAGGGTCGAAGCAAAGATGATCATCGACTCGCGGGTGTTTACAGGTACAACATAGCCGTGATAGTCAGTTGAAGTCGCAATCGCAATTAGTAAAATTAGCAAAATCTTGTCAGCTAGCTGAGACAGAAGCTGGGCTACCCATAGAGCTAGAAAGTTGTGATTACGGAGTAGTTTTAAAATGCCTGTAGCTGAGTCAGGGTTAATCATCGGTATTGGCTAAACATCATGGGCAACTATTTGATTGAATAAGGACGACGACGCTTAGCAGTAATTTTCTCCTGTTTTCTGGGATCGGCATCGTGCGGGTTTTCAGATGTTTTTTTGAGTGGAATGACATCGGCGATCGACATCTCACGGGCAGCACGCACCAATAGCCCCGCCACAAACAAACTCGACATCATCGAGCTACCACCATAGCTAATAAACGGAAACGGTAAACCAGTTGTTGGCAAAGCCCCTGTCGCCACGCCGATATTCAGGAAGGATTGCCCTACCAGCAAAATCGTTGCCCCAATTGCCACTAACCGTGCGATCGAATCTTTACTTTTGAGGGCAACGCGCAGCCCCAAGGTCAGGAAAATCACCAGCATCAAAATCAACAGAATGCCACCAATCAAACCAAATTCCTCGGCAAAAATCGCAAAAATAAAGTCAGTATACTGTTCGGGCAAAAACTGCTTTTGGCGAGATAGTCCAAAACCAGTACCCCAGAATCCGCCAGAACCCACAGCCATGAGACTTTGGGATAATTGGTAGCCATCTCCTGCCGCATCCGCCCAGGGATTGAGAAATGAGATCAGGCGACGACGCTGATAATCCTTGAACATCACGCTTACTGCGGCGGTAGTCATGCCCAAGAGCGTTGTCCCAGCTAACTGAGTGATTGGTAGTCCTGCTGCTAGGGCAATCAGCCACAAGGTAATGCCACATAGTGCGGTCATACTTAAACTTGGTTGTAGCAAAATTCCTGCTAGAGCCATAGCAAAAACTGCTAGCCACCCCATGCGTGATAGCAAACTCAACCTTTGCCACTGACCAAATAAATACGCCGCTTGTAAGACTAAAAATGGCTTGATCAATTCTGAGGGCTGGATTAAGAAAGAACCAACCGCCAACCACCGAGTTGAGTCATTACGGGTTTCACCGATACCTGGAATATGGGTGGCAAAAAGTAATGCCAGAACGAAAAACAACCCGATGCTAGCGACCTTCAGCATTCGCCGTAACGGTAAATTTGCCACAACGTGAAATAGCACTAAACCCATAGCCACCCAAATCAACTGCGATTTGAAGTAGTAAAGTCCATCACCAAAATTGCTGTCTGCGGTGGGATAGGAGGCCGAGAATAGAATTGCTAAACCTGCAAATAGCCATAAAAATGTCAGCCACCGAATTAGTCTAGCTTCGGTAGCCCATTGTTCGGTCGAGGCATCTAAAAATGGAAAGACTTGCAGTAATTTCACAAGCGTAAGTATATACGAGCAGTTTGAGATTGGCTATGAAATTAGGATCTAGATCAAGATGCTTTTGGCACGATCTTCGGCTCGTCAGTTAACTGTTCGATGATTTCCATCAAGCGAAAGTCAGCGGGAAACTTACCTTCGGTTTTGATCTGTTGAATATATGTTTCGGCAATCGGCCAGCCCAACCTTCTAGCTAGAGCGCGGATCACATCGCCTCGATCGATCACACCCGCGATCGAACCGACCTGAGAGAACACGATTGCATATTTGAGTTCTTTGGTTTCGAGCAGTTTGATCACTTCGGGGATTTTAGTTTTTAGCTCCACAGCATCCAGAGATTTGAGCGGCTTAGTGATGCTTTGTAATTTCTGCTCGTTCCATTCGATGTTTTCAATCCGCCGTAAGTCTTCGGGCACAACCACACCTCGATCTCGCCCATCCGACGTGGCGACATACAAAGGCTGAGTCTCTTTGTCCTGCATCAGCAAAAATTCATCGGCAAACTTCCGCAGCGTCATATCGGCATCAACGATCCGAAAATCTCGCGTCATTGTGCTTTCTGCCGTGATATCCATCAGGGCTTGCTGGAGTTTGATGAAGCGCAAATATCCACCCGCACTGCTCAAAATAAATAAGCCCAGCAAAATTGGTAACAGCCCGACAAATAAGCCGTAACGCAGAGACATAATCCCAAGAAACATGATCAAAAATCCCAACACCTGCCCAGAGCGGGCCGCCGCCCGAATCCCTGTGAATCGATCGCCAGTAATTTTCCACACGATCGCTTTGACAACCTGTCCACCATCAAGCGGTAAGCCAGGCATGAGGTTGAATATGCCAAGTACGATATTGATCTGAGCTAGATTCCATGCCATTGCGCCGATCAGAGATCGTCCCGCGCCAATTTCTGCTACTAGTCGATCGATTGCTGGTTGTTTGATTGTACTGAGGACTTCAAAGATGGCTTGCCCACCTAAAAGCATGGTGACAACTGTAAGTATCACCCCTAGAGCCAAGCTAACTAAAGGCCCCGCGATCGCGACTCGAAAAGCTGCGCCAGGATTTTTTGATTCTCGATCGATCGAAGCCACGCCACCAAACAAAAACAAAGTGATCGAATTAACCTCAATCCCTTGAGCTTTTGCCGTTAAGCTATGTCCTAGCTCATGCATCAGGACTGAGCCAAATAGTAATAGGGCGGTAAGCAAACCGAATAGCCAGGACAGATCGTTAGATATTCTGACGTAATCAGCTCTATATCCCACCGTCATAAATGCCACGATCAAAAACCAAGATGGATCGATAAACAGGGGAATACCAAAAATTGTGCCGATGCGAATGCCGCCTTTCATAGTTCAGTTACTGTTGTTCATTGCTTGTTGATCGTTGTGGAAGCGATTGCTCATTCATAATTTCGATCGCTGCTTGGATCGCTGCTTGATCCGTCGTGATTTTTCGATCTAGGGTGGCGGCGCGAATTTTTTGCAAAATTGTCCCGATATTTTTACCTGAAATCGATCGCCCTTGAGCTTGAGCAATCTGTTTAACTTCATCACCACTTAGCCAAGGTTTAATATGTCTCCAATCAGTCAGATATTGCCATAAAATGCGTCGTTGCTGCTTAACTGAAGATTTTGCCGCCGCCAGAATTAAGCTAGTTACATCATAGCTCTGTAAGGCTAGAACTTTTTGGCTGGCTGGTTGGTTTTGTGATTGTGAATCGAGTTGTGGCAATAGAACTAGGAGATTAGCGAGCTTTTGCTGCCTGCCATTTTGCTCTGGAGACAGTTCGAGATTAGTCTCGATCGAATCACTTGGCGATAGATTGGATAACAGCAATTCCAGTCCGACTTGAGCAAATAAGTCCCGATTGCCAAACCACTGCCACCATTTTCGCAGCCGCCGCAGTTGGCAATTAAAATCTGCGGGCAAGGTCAAGTTAGGGTGAACACATCGCAAAATCCCCAATGCTTGGATCGATTGAAACATTACCTCAGCTCGATCGGATTTGAGCGTATAAAATAATTCCGCTTTGAGCCGACTGCCACCAATCATGTCATGCAATCCACTCGCTGTTGTAGCGCGAATTTCTGCCTCTGTTTCAGGCGCGATTTTGAACCCAAACCGTACCGCAAACCTTACTGCCCGAAACATGCGTCTGGGATCTTCGGCGAAACTTCCGACCCGAATTGCCCGAATCAGTCCTGCGCTTAAATCAGCTAAGCCCCCAAATAGATCGATGATTCGATCGGGAGAATTTGAGTCTGAACGTAAACCTACCGCCTGACTTTCGATCTCGATCGCTAAAGCATTGATCGTAAAATCCCGTCGATCGAGATCTTGCTGAATTGTACTTGCCTGAACTTGAGGATTTGCCCCAGGATAAGCATAGATTTCTGTACGGGCGGTGGCTAAATCTAGACTGAAGTTTGACCAATCCAACACGGCAGTTTGAAACTTGGGATGAATTTGGAGTTTGGCATCGGGATATTTCGCATGAAATTCGATCGCAACTTCAATCCCTGCCATTTCTGAACCATCCACAACTAGATCGATATCGCTTGGGAACTCACGTTTAGATTGGGAATTGACATGTGCTTGGATCATGATGAAATCGCGAATAATCCCGCCCACCGCATAAACTCGCCAGCCTCTCATCTGAGCGATCGATGCCACGTTGAGAATGATCTGCCATTGCGTCGGACTAAAAAACTGAGCTAACTCCATCGATTACTTTGCGCCGTACTGTCTGAGGATTTGGATCATAGCTTGATTCTTGGTTTGGCTCAGGGGTGTTTTGCCGTCGTTATTGGTGACATTAATCTCAGCACCTTCAGTAATCAGTAATTCGACTACATCTCTATTGTTCGCTTCGACTGCGACAGATAAAGCCGTATTACCGAAATAATTTTTGGTGTTGAGATCGGCACCTCGATCGATCAGTTTTGCCACTAATGCTCGATCAACCCAAATCCCCGCGATGTGTAAAACTGTGGAACCATTCACAGTTCGCGCTTTCATATCCCCACCTTGGGCAAGATATTTTGAGATCGATTGGCTGTAATATACTCTCGCCAACTCTTTCCAGTCCGCCAAAGCCTGTCCATCCTTGAGATATGGGGCGGCATCATCGATCGACTGCAAGTTTAATTCTGGATTCGCTCCCACTCGATCGGTGATTGCTTCAGGAATATCCGTCACAGGTTCAGGTTGAGATGACACACGACTATGTGCCAAGACTAGGATCAGGCAGAGCATTACACCCGAGCAAATCATCCAGCTAAATTTAGGACTATTCACAAGTTTGGCAAAATCGCTTGTGTCGATTATAGCGATCTGATGCTAGCTGGGAGATTCTGAAGTTGAGCTAACATCGCTATTCTGCTCGATCGAGCTATCCATTTTTGCTTGCATCAGCAAACTCCCAAGATGTACTGCTGCTAGAGCGATTGCCCCAGTAGAAAGAATATAGCTATGTAGGGTATACAGGCGTTTGACTGTCATAGAATTAACCGCTCCACCTGTGAGAATATCGCGAATTTGATTGCCCACAAAGGGAATTGATTCGATCGTACCTAGTTCAATCCGAAACCGCCAGTAACCAGTCTGTGACCAGTCTAGGAGCATTGCCGTCCAACCCAGTCCAATTGCGGTGAGAACCAGCAGGATCAAGCTTGCCCAGCCGATCAACCAGTTGCGATTCAATCGTTCACCCAAAAACATCACAACAAGCTGAACCAGAGCTGCCACAATCAAGACATTGCCAGCAATATTATGAACGCTACGGATCAGCCAGCCATTTGGGATCTCTTGGCTAATTTCGCGGAGTGAGTTAAATGCTCCAGTCGCAGTTGGTTCGTAGTAAATTGAAAGTAAAATCCCTGTGGTTGCAGCAATCGATGCGAGCGTAATCACAGTAGTTGCCATAACTGTTGCTAAACGTCGAAGTAATAAGCTGTAGGGTGCTGGTTGCATAGCTTGATCCTTAATATTTGCAAAATAAATATTAAAAAGTATGTACTTTTACAACTAAATACTAACAAATTTTCAAGAATCAAGACCCAAGTGGTTTAGTTTTCCAGACTTAAAATCTTCTTCAATCTGTCTATCCCACTGGGATTCTTGGAATTCATCGAGCCAATTAAGTAATTCAGCAAGCTGATCATTGAGACGCAGGGGTTTTAGGCGACTTGAAGCGTAATGGGTTGAGGGATGAACTCACCCTCCGCTTGCCATGATTCCAAGTACATCTCAACCACTTCTTCTCCATTATGAATTGCTTCTTCACGAGTTTTTCCGTGAGTGCAAGGCATAACAACACGATCGGCAAATTCTGGAATTGTGACCAAGAAAAGCTGATCTTCATTCGACCATTGGACAACCATACTATATCGGTTCATGAATCCTCATCCTCCCTTAATACTTCTAGATCATTTAATAACTGAACTAACTGCTTTTCGAGATAGATCGGTACATCATCCCCATCCTTGCCTGAAATTGTCAGTGTTTTTCTAAGTAGAGGATGTTGCCAACGTTCATGACTGCCTTTACCTCGCTTAGATAGATAAATAAATCCTCTGCGTGCAATATCGGCTTTCAGTTCTCGAATTTTCCTTGGCATGATCTGTCAAACTTATCAACAATATCAACTCTACATGCCACCATCTTCATTCAAACCGATAACTCTACCTGCAATCCGTCGGGCATATTTTGATGATTCGATCGCAGGACGTAATTGCTCGTAGAGATTTCTGACATCTAGAGGTAATCGTACTAAATGTAGTCTTTTATTTGTGATGTCTTGAGTTAGTAGGATGATATTTCCAGTTCCCATCAGCCGCTGACCGATTGGCTTTTCCAGTTCCACATCATCGATTAGGTATAGCTCCAAAGTATCTGTACGTTTGGATAGAACACCACTTTCGACCACAATTCGCTGTGTTGTGACTAGGTAATGAGTACTGATCGATTTCACCCAAAAAAAGAGCGCACCAATCCCTAGCGTAAAAATCGCCGTAAATAGACGCGATACGCTACCGATGACAGCAGGTTTACCATCGAAGATGATCCTTTCCTGAGATTCATTCGATCGATCGTTACCCAGCATAGTTTTTAATTCCAGCTAAGGATTAGCCACGCAGCTTTTGTGACCATACTCTAGTAGGTAAACCCCAAACATAGATAAAGCCTTCTGCGGCTTTATGATCGAACTGGTCAGCATCGGTGTAGGTTGCCAGTTCTTCATCGTAGAGAGAATTTCGTGACTTACGACCAACAATCACAGCACTGCCTTTAAAGAACTTGACCCGCACTGTTCCAGAAACTTGAGCTTGGCTATTTTTGATAAATGCATCCAGAGCGGTCTTGAGTGGGCTGTACCACAGACCGTTATAAATCATCTGGGCGTAAGTTTCTTCGATCCCACGTTTGTAATGTGCCAGATCTGATGTCAGGGTTAGGCTTTCGAGATCGCGATGTGCTTGGATCAAGACGATCAGAGCAGGAGCTTCGTAAATTTCACGCGATTTGATCCCGACTAGACGGTTTTCTACCATGTCGATCCGCCCAACGCCGTGAGTTCCCGCGATCGAATTAAGTTGGGTAATTAGCTGTACAGGCGACAGAGCTTGTCCGTCGATCGCAACTGGAATACCTTGCTCGAACGTGATTTCGGTATAAGCTGGCTCGTCAGGCGTGTTCGCAATCGCCCGAGTAAAGTCGTAAATCTCTTCGGGTGGCTCATTCCACGGATCTTCGAGCATTCCTGCTTCAATGCTGCGTCCAAGTATATTTCGATCGATGCTGTAGGGAGAAGATTTTTTTACGGGTGAAGGAATCCCACATTTCTCACCGTAGGCAATCGTTTGTTCGCGGCTCATGCCCCATTCACGCGCAGGAGCAAGCACTTTGATGTTGGGGTTTAAGGCGGCGATCGCCACGTCAAACCGTACTTGATCGTTGCCTTTGCCTGTACAACCGTGAGCAACGGCATCTGCACCATACTTCGCAGCAGCATCGACTAAGATCTTAGCGATCAAAGGACGTGCTAGAGCCGTAGATAAAGGATAGCGATTTTCGTACAGTGCGTTTGCTTGAATCGAGGGAAAAGCATAATCCCTGACAAATTCTTCGGTGACATCTTGAACCAGAGAGATCGATGCACCCGATGACAGGGCCTTTAAGCGAATTGGTTCTAGTTCATCACCTTGCCCTAGATCGGCCGCTAAAGTAATGACTTCCTTGACACCCCATTCATTCTTCAAGTAAGGAATACAGACCGATGTATCGACACCACCAGAATATGCCAGTACAACTTTATCCGCTCGCCCCATGCCTGTTGTCTCCTGTCAGAGTAAATGAGTATGAAAGTATGAGTTATGAACTCTCAAAAAATTAAGACCCGGGTACTACGCCTATTCCAAGCATCCCTTAGTGCTGCTGCCTTCCGACCCTGACACGGTTCGGGCGTTAAAATCGCATAGATCCAGGTCAGCTAATAGCCTAGCATTAACCCAGACGTTTCGTTGCGATCGAGCCAGAATTTTTGAATTTTGCTGTTTTGCTGTAAATGCTACAGGCACCATAAACTCCAAAGCAAACTAGCGCATTGGGAAAGCGTGATCGATCGACATTTATCAACTAGCACCGATCGGAATTGACTCTACGGCAAAGTTAAAAAGCATTAAAATTAGTAAAGATTTAACTAGAGCAGCCGAACCCTAATGAATATTCAGATCCCAGAGCCACTAAAGCCCGTGGTTACTTTCTTTCATCCCGTCCTCATGCTGTTAACGCTGGGACTAGCTCTATACGCGCTATATCTAGGTATTCAGATCAGACGTACTCGCAGTGCTGAGGGCGCGGTTAAAAAAGAAATGATTGCGAAAAAATATAACCTGAACCATTTTCAGGTCGGATCGATTTTTCTAGTGTTAGTCGTGGTGGGTAGTGTGGGTGGGATGGCTGTGACATTTATCAATAATGGCAAGCTATTTGTCGGGCCGCATCTGATTGCGGGTTTAGGTGTAGCTTGCATGGCAGCATTGTCAGCCGCACTAGCACCGATGATGCAACAGGGCAAAGACTGGGCGCGTTATACACACATCAGCCTCAATATCTTGTTAGTCGGAATTTTTGCTTGGCAGGCAGTGACTGGGTTTGACATTGTATTACGCATACTCAGTCAGGCCGCAAAGGCGACTTGAGGTTGAGTAGTTAGGGTTGTTCGATCGAGGTTAAAAGCGATCGAGCAACTTCCGCCACGATCTCAGTTGGGTCTTGACAAAGTTTTGCTAGGGCAGCTTCTGCTACAGGGCCGCCCAGCCCAGCTAAGGCTTGAGCCACTCGATGCCGTAGTTGCCAGTCAGGATCATCGACTAATGGCAAAATCAGTTCTAAAGTTCGGGGATCGCCAAGTTCGCCCAATGCGCCGACGGCGGCAATTCTGACTAAATCGTTGCTGTTGTTGAGGGCTTTGGTTAACAGCTCAAACCCTCGTCGATCGCCAAGTTCTCCTAGCGCAGCAATGATGCTGAACTGCATCAGCCATTCATCTGTCTGTTCGTAAGCAGTTTGCAGATCTTCAAAGGCAGCAGTTAATTTTAAAGCCCCGATCGAATCGGCAGCAGCAGCACGGACATCACTTTCAGGGTCATTAATCAGTCGATCTCGCAAAATTTGGAGGGATCGATCGAGATCGTGTTGACCAACCACAGCTAGTTGGCTAACGGCATCGTAACGCACTCTCGTATTTCGATCGGCAGTAGCAATACTAAGTAATTCAAACCGCTCGGCAATCTCTAAACTTCGACTTTCATTCAGTACGTGCAGGCGCGCACCAAAATCATCCGATTGTAATATTTGGCGGAGGGATTCTAGTGTTGTACTCATGTTTCGATCGTTTAAAGCAACGATTCAAGCATAAGTCAACTAGTATGCAAGTGTTTCTAAAGTTTCACGAAGATAATCTGTTACTTGTACGTCTAGTTGTCGATCTTGTTGCTCGGATTTTTGATCTAGTAAAGAATCTGGCTGATTTGATTCAGTTAACTCGTTCACAACTACATTTTTAGAGACATTTCTCGTCCGTTGCCATCGATCGAATCCTGAACTACTGGCGATTGCTTGCTTCAGATGCTCCCAGGTTTCAGTCGCCTGATTGATTTCGTTAGTAGATATATCGGTAGGCATATCTGTGGGTACATTCATAGGAAAAATTTTCTCTGAATAATGAGCTGGTCAATTAACGCTTTACCGTAGCTGCTCACATACACTTTTATTTATTGTTATAGTATCACCACTGGCAGGAAAGCATCTGTAACTATGACTACTAACGATTCAACCTCGATCGACGGAGTAACACAGCTATCTCCAAGTTTTAAAATCCCGATTGTGCTGTTCGTATTCTCGATCCCAATTGCTTTATTTCAAGTTTGGATTGGTGGTTCGATCGCTCTATTTAGTCTGTTTTTGCTATTCCAAGCTGCGACTTTGCGCCTCATATTTACCACGACCGATCTGGATGTCTACAGAGGTGAAACGCTATTCCGCCGCTTCCCTTACCAAGATTGGCAAAACTGGCGAATTTTCTATCCTGCCGTGCCTGTCCTGTTCTATTTTAAAGAAGTCAAGAGCATTCATTTTCTCCCAATTTTATTCGATCCTAAAGCTCTAAAGGCTTGTCTTGAGAAGTATTGCCCAATCATCCCCGAACAATGATTACTCCTTTAAAGCGCGGAAAATTTGACGAACTTGTCCCTGCTGTGCCGACTTCAGATCAGTATCAGTATTTCTGGGGTTCAAGCCAAGCTGTATTCCAGCGTATTTTGATTTCTGTGGCGCTGTTGGTAGTGTTTGGATTGCTATACAACCGCACTCCCGATAACGTTTGGGGTGTAGTTATGTTTATTTGTGCGGGATTGGGTGGGCTGTACTGGATGTTGGGCCCAGTAGCGCAAGCAAGCATCCGCAATGCCAAATTACGCAAGTTCGATCACTGTGGTTTCTGGCAAGCCAGAGTATTGGATGTTTACTTGTCGGAAGAAGTTTTGTCGAAGCAAGAAAGTGTCGATTCGCGTGGACGGCTGGAAGTTAACTACAATACCGAGAGCTTTTTTAATTTGGAATTAGGAGATCGATCGGGGTTTGTTACAACTCTGCGCGTGCCGATGCGCCGTGAATATAAACGCATTGTGCCCAAACAAATGATCTGTATGGTTCTGCTATCTAACGATTCACAATTTCGGCGTGTTAGCAAACTGATGACTGATGCATATCTACCACAGCTTAATATCTGGATCAGCGATTACCCGTTTTTGCGACGTGATGTTTTTGAAGACTTGACTAGATATATGTTTTCCCGCAAACAGCCTGTGGTTGATGTCAGAGGTGAGTAAGTATTTCTGCTCCTAGAAGTTCACGAAGCAACTCTGGCTGGCTCTATTCATGCAGATACGATCCCATGCGCTGAAATTCGCGTTTCGATCGAACCACTATGTATCGATATTGCCTCTAGACAAACTATGCAGATTACCTTGCCCCAAGCAGCCTAGTTGAAAATCTGTTCCCTCACTACCAATAGCTATTTGCTCAAATCATTCACACCTCCATTACAGAAGTATGGGGGCTTTATGTTCATGCATTGCGACGCGTAACTAGAGCTACCAAAATGAACTAGCATTTGAGATGGATTAGTTCATGGCACGAAATATTTAGTCACATGTTTAGCGAAATGTTCAGCAAAAAACTGTTAAAAAGCTTGATTTCTGGTCTGTTGCAGATATCTTTGGTGGGCTTGGTGGGATTAGCTAGCGTCATTGGTTATGCTCATCCAAGTCATGCGGCTTTACCTGCTTACAGTGCGATCAAAGATGCCAGAGTTTTGTTGCGCCAGTCTTTGCCGATTAAAAATGACGTGATTCGCAAGATCCAGCTAACCTTGGAGAAAATGCCTAGGCAAGCTAACCTCAAACGCTGGAATAACCTAAATAAAGATATCGATCGGATCATCTTCGATCTGGCTCAAAAGAGTGACAACTTACTGGCAAGCGTCACCCCAGCCAAAAAGACAGCCGCAGGAAGTCTGATTGCTCAACTGAACGAGACGTTATTACCACTCAAAGATGCGATCGACACGAAAAAACGTAATGAGATCAAGCCACTCAGCGAAAAAGCCCTAGACTACATTGGTCAGCTAGAAGCGGACATGGTGACAAAATTTCCGTTTGAAGTGCCAAAAGCATACGCCAACTTACCTCAACTTAAGGGTCGATCGATCGTCGAGATGCAGACCAGCAAAGGTTCACTCACGATGGTTCTGGATGGTTATACCGCGCCAGTCAATGCTGGGCAATTTGTCGATTTAGTCCAACGTGGTTTCTACGACGGTCAAACTTTTAGTCGTGCCGATGACAACTATTTCTTGCAAGCAGGCGATCCACCTGGCCCTGCCGATGGTTTTGTCGATCCTGCGACGGGAAAACCCAGAACCGTCCCGATCGAAATTCTTGTCCCTGGCAAAGATCAACCAATCTATGGACATACGCTTGAAGAAGTTGGTTTAACTAGGACTTTACCAGTTTTGCCATTTTCAGCTTTTGGGACTGTGGCAATGTCGCATCCTAGCGAAGATCCCAATGGTGGCTCTTCACAATTCTTTGTCTACTTGTTTGAGTCTGACCTTACACCTGCGGGGCTGAACTTGATTGATGGCAACTACACTGTGATTGGTTATGTCACCGAAGGCGAGGAAGTTCTACGCAAACTTAAACTAGAGGATAAGATAGAGAAAGTCCGCGTAATTAGTGGCATTGAAAATTTAGTCCAGCCCCCAAAATAATCCTAAGCATAACCCCAAATATAATTACCAAATGGGAGAATCCCAAACCTTCAGTCTCGATTTACCCAATCCCAGTAGTGCCATACGGTTGGCGGGATTGAAAGGTGAAAACTTAAAGTTAATTACCCAGCAAACTGGGGCAAAGTTAGTTTTGCGTGGTCAGGAATTATTGATCACAGGCAGTGAGGCTCAGGTCAGCCAGTGCCAATCACTGATCTATGCTCTGAAGCAGTTATGGTCACAAGATCAGTCGATCGATGCCGTGGATATTCTTGCCGCCCAACAAGCAATCGCCCAGAACCGCACACAGGAGTGGAGCGATCGAACCCCGATTACCCGCACTCGTCGTGGCGACCCCATTCAACCACGCACACTCAAACAGCAGCAATACATTCGGGCGATCGAAACCCACGATCTGACCTTTGGCATTGGCCCTGCGGGAACGGGTAAAACTTTCTTGGCGGCGGTGGCAGCAGTCAAGGCTTTGCAAAATAATGAAGTCGAACGTTTGATTCTCACTCGTCCTGCGGTGGAGGCAGGTGAAAAGTTAGGATTTCTGCCTGGTGATTTGCAGCAAAAAATCAGTCCTTATTTACGTCCGCTCTACGATGCCCTCTATGAGTTGATGGATGCCGAAAAGATTCCGCAACTAATGGAACGCGGTGTGATCGAACTTGCGCCCTTGGCATATATGCGCGGGCGCACACTCAACAACGCTTTTATTATTGTCGATGAAGCCCAAAATACGACCTGCGCTCAGATGAAGATGGTGTTAACGCGACTGGGATTTAATTCGCGCATGGTGGTGACTGGCGATATCACCCAGATCGATCTGCCCCAAAACCAAGGATCGGGACTGATCATGGTGAAAAAATTGCTTTCTGGGGTGGAAGGGATCGCGTTCGCCAATTTTGATAAGTCTGATGTTGTGCGACATCCTCTCGTCCAGAAGATTGTCGCTGCTTACGAAAGCTCAGGACAGTAGGGGCAATTCATGAATTGCCCCTACTCGTAGATAATGCGTAAATCATAAAAGTAAAACCGTGCGATCTCGTCCTTCATTTTTGGCAGTATAGAGAGCCCGATCGGCTTTAGCGATCGAATCTTGGGGTGATGTATCAACTGTAGGAATTAAACTCGTAACGCCGATACTGAGCGTAATATGGGCTGTAACATAAGAAGCAATATGAGGAATTTGTAGACTCGCGATCGAATTTCTCATCTCTTCCCCAACTTGTTTAGCAGTTTGAGCATCAGTATTGGGCAGAATCACCACGAACTCTTCGCCGCCATAACGTGCGACCAGTTGCGAGTCTTTAAAGGTGTGTGAGACGACTTGTAAGATCGCCTGTGCGACTTGGATTAAGCACTCATCGCCCATTTGATGACCGTAATGATCGTTAAATAGCTTGAAGCAATCGACATCGCATAAAATCAACGCCATCGGCTGCTGGGTGATCGAGAGATCTTGCCAAACCTGCGCCAAATATTGATCGAAACGGCGGCGGTTAGCGACCTGTGTTAGTCCATCGAGTAAGGCTAAGCGTTGGAGTGCTTCTGTTCGATCGGCAACTCTTTGCTCTAATTCTTCATTGGCTTGCCTCAGTGCCATAAATGAATTTCGTAGTTGCTGGGCCATGTGATTAAAGGAATTAGCCAAGGTCTCTAATTCGCCGATCGAATGATTTTCGGCAACTGGTGGCTCAATGTTGGCATCAATATTCGTGGAGAAATTAGCGATCGAACTGCTAGCTTTCCCAAGTCGCAATATTGGCTGACTAATCCAATGAGAAGTAACTAGACCAATCGCGATCGCCACAACAAGCGCGATCGCGCACAACAAAATTGTGGTTTTAGTGTTGGCATGAATCCGATCCATGAAGTCAGATTCAGGAATCACCACTACCAGTAACCAATCCACGCCCTCATCATTTTTGAGCGAAGTTACCTGAAGAAATTGACGATTGCCGATAATCTCAAAGACTGCCGTCTTAATTTCAGTTCGCACACAGATCGCGATTTCTGATAATCGACACGATTTTTTCTGTCCGTAAACATCAGAGGTTTGCAGGATCGTTTTCTGATTACTCCTAATCTCAGATAGATTGCCAAACTTTTGGATCAGATATGCCGCAGTTCCAGCTACAAGGGGATCTTTGCTCTCGATCGCTTTAATTTGGCGGGTTTGCCCTTGTGGATCGATCGCAAATAAATTCTCAACGGTCGAACTCGCGACCATATTGCCATTGCGCTCGATCAGAAAAGTGTGACCAGACCGACCGATCCGCAGCGATTGTAAAAATCCACTAATTTCGCCCAAATCAAAATCTGTGGCAAGCACTCCGAGTAAAGCCCCGTTGCGATAAATCGGATGGGTGTGCGAAATACCTAAAGGAGATACCCGAAAATACTGATAAATTCGACTCCATCTTGGCTTTCGATCGACAATGCCATCCTGATACCAAGGTCGCGATCGAGGATCGTAATTTTCTTTGGTGCTGAGTAATTGCGTCCGATTACCTTGAGTATTTAAGCCATAGGTGAGCAGTTTTCCTGGCGTTTCTTGATTTAAAAGTAGTAATTCAAACTCATTTAGATCGTTTGGCTTGAGACTGCGACGCACGCCCAAATATTCACCTTTTTCTGTGCCCCATGCCACATGATTGATGTTTTTAAAGATGCGCTGCATGTAAGTGAAATGACGGATTAAATCACTGGGCCGATCGAGGTTTAGCCGCCCAACTCGCACCTCTTCCGCGCTGATTTGATTGATCGCTCTGGGTGTATGCAGATAACTACTTGTTTTTTCGCTGATTCGATCGCTAATTTCACTCTGTAATTGTGAGGCAAGTTCGTTCACAGATTCTTGCCCATTCCGAAACGACAGCCATCCCGTTAGTCCCACAGCCAAGCAAATCTGCATCACAAATGGGACAACTAAAACCAGCCGCAACGATAATTTTTTTGACCCACCAATCAATTTATTTGCCAGTTTGTAAACTCTTAATTTAAGTATCTCACTCCAGTCGGTAAATTAATATCGGTCATGCAACTGGTTCAATCTCAATAATCCTCAAAATCACATCAAGGCAGATCAGCTAGTCTTGACTGATTTTTCTCTATAGCTATTAATATTAATATTCAATAGTATTATGCTGGCTTGGTTTAGTTGGATGTTTTAATGTCGCTTCTTGTTGGGCATCTAAATGAGAATGTATGCAATATCCCGAAAACTTTATCGATCGATAAAGTTAATAATCAGATATTATGAGAATAATAATCATTATTGTTTTGCCAATAAGGTTGCAGAACGGCATCCTGTAAAACACCTAAAACATCAGCTTGAAATCGATCGAATAAGTGAGGAGTTGTATGAATAAATTGAAATTTGTTACTGCCAGTGCTGTGAGCATTTTGGCACTGGGGATCTCGGCTCAAACTGTTAAGGCTGAACCAGTTAACAACTCGGTAAATGGCTCGTCTATTCCACCGCAGCTATTGCAATATAGCCAAGAGGGGAATAATGCGACCGCGCAAAATGTGACTTCGGTATCGCAACTTTCCGATGTCCAGCCAACAGATTGGGCGTTTACGGCGTTGCAATCTCTAGTAGAACGTTATGGTTGCATTGCTGGCTATCCCGATCGAACCTTTCGTGGCAACCGTGCCACAACCCGCTATGAGTTTGCCGCAGGCTTAAATGCTTGCTTGGACAAAATTAACGAAATCATTGCCTCTGGTTTAGCCGACAAGGTGAGCAAGGAAGATCTGGCAGCTTTACAAAAACTCCAAGAAGAATTTGCCACTGAATTAGCTTTGCTCAAAGGTCGGGTTGATAGCCTCGAAGCTAAAACAGCCCGCTTGGAAGCACAACAGTTTTCCACCACAACAAAATTGGAAGGTCAGGTAATCTTTGGTATTACTGGTGGTGGTTCAGGCACAGCGAATCTATTCCAGCCTGCCTTAGATGCCTCAGGACTACCAGTCGCTTCCGATCGACCGGGTACAGCTAACACCACTTTTGTGGCAAGAGCGCGGTTGAATTTTGTTACCAGTTTTACAGGTGAAGACTTACTGACTACTCGTCTAGAAATGGGCAATGGTGGCGGTGATATTGGTTCATTAATCGACCAACCCGAACAATTTGCTGGCTTTACAGGCTTAGGTAGTAGCTCTTCCTTAGCCTATAGCGGCATTGATACAGGTGTAGGACTTGGTCGTCTGACTTACGATCTACCTGTCGGCAAAGATATTAGCGTCACAATTGGTCCTGTCCTGTCACTAAATGACTACATTGATGCCAACAGCTTCGCTAATGATGAGTCTGTAGACTTTTCGGGCAGTCTCTTTATCAATAACCCATTAGTCTTGCCTGTTAACGATGGCGCTGGTGCTGTGGTTTCATGGAACCCAGGTGGTGGCGCATTTACATTTAAAGCTGCTTATGTGGCGGCGGCGGGTAATGAAGCAACTGCGGCTGACGGCATTAATCGTGGTTTGGGCGGCGACCCTTATCAAGGCACGATCGAACTAGAGTTTGCGCCTAAAAATGGCGATGAGGCAGGGCCTTTTGCTTTGCGCTTGCAATACACCCGTGCCTCTGTGAATAACCTTGACTATGACATCGGTGGCGTGAATTTAGAATGGGCAATTAATCCCAGCATTGCGGTGTTTGGTCGCTATGGCTTTGGTAGTATCAAAAATCGCGGAACTTTGCTCAGTACCACCCTGCCTACTCTGATTAATGCTGCTTCGGCCGCAACTAATTTGAGTCCTTCTACCTTTAGTGCAGGACTAGCATTCCCAAACTTGTTTAAACAAGGTGCGTTAGCAGGGATCGCAGTTGGTCAGCCGTTCATTGAGAGCAATGTTGGTAACAGCACTCAGACTAATGTTGAAGCTTTCTATAACTTCCCGATTAGTGAAAACATTTCGATTACGCCTGACTTGCAATTTATCTTCAACCCCAACAACAATAGTTCTAATGGCACAATCACGGTCGGAACTGTACGGGCTGTCTTTAGCTTCTAGTCTCTAGATCGCTCAAGTCTACTTGCTGGGATGCTAGGCTAGATTTAGTTGCTAGAGCTAATTTCCCATGCCAGAGGCAGAAGATCGTGAAATCTCAAATATATCCGATCGATCATCGACCAAAGTGATCGATCGGATTGCTCAAATCACCAAAGACCTCCCATCCACGGTTAAGTTGGTGGCGGTCAGTAAATATGCAAATATAAGCGCGATCCGTGCAGCATATGCGGCAGGGATCAGAGATTTTGGCGAATCTAGGGTACAGGATGCGACTCAGAAGCAACAGGAATTAAAAGAGCTAGATGATATCTGCTGGCATTTTATCGGCAGTCTTCAGAGTAATAAGGCAAAATCCGCGATCCAGCGATTTGACTGGATTCATTCTGTCGATCGACTAGGTTTGGTGCAGCAGTTAGACCGTCTCGCGATCGAAACAGGTAAATCCCCCCAACTCTGCCTGCAAGTCAAAATGGCTCCCGACCCTAACAAAGCTGGCTGGGATGAATACGAACTCATGCAGGACTTAGATGCGATCCAGCAATGCCAAAACCTCAATATTGTCGGATTGATGACGATTTTGCCGATTGGTTTAGATCGAAATCAAGCCTACGATTTATTTGTGAAAGCGGCAAATCTGGCGGAAAAGCTTCGATCGCAAGGCTGGTCAAGCTTACAGCAATTATCTATGGGAATGTCAGGAGATTACGACATGGCGATTAAAGCTGGAGCAACCCTAATTCGAGTCGGATCGAAGATTTTTAACTAGCCAAAACTGTATGTATAGATACTTTCAGGGAGACAGATTTAAGATTTACTTAATTTCCACTATGCAAAAAATGGCTTACCTTACCGTTAGATGCAAAAATAATTGCTCGAACAGGTTACCTGGTTTTTAGAAATAAGGTATAAAAAGTAGGGTTCGATTTGAGTTAAAGAAACTTTACCAATTGGTCTAGCTTTTTTAAGCAATATCAGCTAGAGTCTGCGATTAAAGATAGCGATTTAGAATTTACGGTCTAAAGCTGCTCTTCACCAAGTGCACTCAGTCTTATCGATCGCAATCATATTCTAGTCTCAAGCTTTCATTTGAACAGTTTAACGAGGAGTCATACAGGAGTTATAAACATGGGAATCTTCACCAAGCTCAAGGATTTTGTCGGTCTTTCTGAACCTCAAGAATATGAATACGAGTATGACGAGGCCGAGAGTAATGATTATCAGAACATCTATCAAGAAGAAGCTTCTTCTGTCGTCGCTACCGAAGAAGAAAGCCAGCCAAGACGTAACCGCGAGCGTTCCGCTGCCCTAAGAACCAGTTCTGAAGGTTTGAGCAATGTGATCGGAATGCCAGGTGCTAGTAATGGCGTGTCTCAAGTCATGTTGATGGAACCACGTAGCTTTGAAGAAATGCCCCAAGCCATTCAAGCTTTACGTGAACGTAAATCCGTAGTTCTAAACCTGACGATGATGGAGCCAGACCAAGCTCAACGTGCGGTTGATTTCGTTGCAGGCGGAACCTACGCGATCGATGGACATCAAGAGCGGATTGGTGACAGTATTTTCTTGTTTGCACCATCTTGTGTACAGGTGACAAACCAACTCAACGCTTTGGGCGAAACCTCAATCCCCCAAGTCCGCAGTGTTCGTCAGCAAGCACCAGCCCCCGCATGGTCATCTGAAGTTCCAGTCAGCCGTTTCGCTCACTAGTGTACTAGTTAACTAAATAGATTCTAGAGAGGTTCATTTGACGGTTCAACTCGGAATAATAGGCGGCGGTGTGATGGGTGAAGCCCTACTCTCCTGCTTATTAGCACAGCAAATTTATACTCCTGATGCGATCTGTGTAAGCGACCCCCAAGCAGATCGCCGTATTTTTTTAAACCAAAAATATGGTGTTCAGGTCACCGAGCATAATGCTGAAGCCGCAAGCGGAACTGCCTTACTTTTAGCAATCAAGCCCCAGATCTTAGCAAAAGTAGCTGTAGATCTAGCTCAACAAGCATCTGCTCCCTTAATTATTTCTATTTTAGCTGGTGTGACTCTGACAAAATTGGAGTCTGCTTTTGCGTTTAAAGCTGTAGTCAGGGCTATGCCTAATACTCCAGCCCAAGTCGGTGCTGGGATCACCGTAATTGCGGCGGGAACATTGGTTAATTCTGAGCAGTTAGCTATTACTCGCAAAATCTTCGAGAGTGTTGGTCAAGTAATTGAACTACCAGAATCTTTAATGAATGCGGTTACAGGGCTATCTGGCTCTGGACCAGGCTATGTATCTGTGGTAATTGAGGCTTTGGCTGATGGAGGGGTAGCGGCGGGTTTACCAAGATCGATCGCGACGCAACTAGCAATTCAGACAGTTTTAGGTACAGCACAGCTCCTGCAAAAAACAGGTTTACACCCTGCCCAGCTTAAGGATCGAGTCACCAGTCCAGGCGGCACGACAATCGCTGGAATCGCGCAATTGGAGAGATCGGGCGTGCGTTCGGGACTAATTGATGCCGTGATCGCCGCGACCAGAAGAGCGGAAGAATTGGGCAGTTGAATCGAGAATTTGCGTTAAAAGCAGTAGTTAGACGATAAAATTCATAGGTCAATGAGAGCCGAGTAAAAGTGCTTTGGCTCCTGAGTCCTGACTTTTGGATGTTTACTTTATGGATTATCGTCAAGCGGGTGTAGATATTCAAGCGGGGCGAACTTTTGTCGATAAGATTCGCGGTTATGTCGGTGCGACCAAGCGTCCAGGTGTACTGGGCGAACTAGGGGGATTTGGCGGACTATTTGAATTACCCACAGGTTATCGTCAGCCTGTTTTGGTGTCGGGAACTGATGGTGTTGGCACTAAATTAAAAATTGCTCAAACTTTCGATCGACACGATACGGTCGGCATTGACTTAGTAGCGATGTGTGTGAATGATGTCCTGACTTCAGGCGCAGAACCATTATTTTTCCTCGATTACTTAGCGACTAGCAAACTCGAACCAAACCAACTGGCTGAAGTCGTTAAAGGTATTTCTGAGGGTTGCCAGATTGCTGGCTGTGCTTTGCTGGGTGGCGAAACTGCGGAGATGCCAGGTTTTTACAGCTCAGGCGAATATGATTTAGCAGGTTTTTGTGTTGGGATTGTCGAGAAAGAATTATTACTAGACGGCTCACAGGTCAAGATTGGTGATGCTGCGATCGGTTTAGCCAGCAGCGGTTTGCATAGCAATGGGTTTAGTTTGGCACGACGGATTATTTCCGATCTCGATCTAGATTGGCGCAAACCGATCCAGTCTGTAAGTTCATCTGAGACTATCGATCGAACTTTAGGCGAAATTTTACTCACTCCTACGACTATTTATGTCAAACCAATTCTGGAGGCTTTGCGATCGAAATTGGGCATTCACGGACTTGCTCACATCACTGGCGGCGGTCTACCTGAAAACTTACCACGCTGTTTAGGCGAGGGCAAGTCGGTCGAAATTCTGGCTCAAAGTTGGCAAGTGCCACCGATTTTTGATTGGTTGGCGCAGCAGGGTAGTGTCGATCGACTGGAAATGTTTAACACTTTTAACATGGGTATAGGTATGGCAGTGGTGGTTGCCGCAAATCAGCTAGAGCCAGCTCTGGAATATTTCCATGCTAAAAAAATACCTGCGTCACACATTGGTTGGGTGATCGCAGGTCAAAATACCGTAGAAGGTTTAGTCTAGTTAAATTTCAGCTAAGCAAGAACTGGTTCGCGCTCTGCTGAACGATTCATCAGTTTTGCCATCACATTAATATCTTTCATCACCTGATCGAACTGTTCGGGGGTGAGAGATTGTGGCCCATCCGACATTGCTTTCTTGGGATTGGGGTGAACTTCGATCATCAAGGAATCTGTCCCCGCCGCGATTGCCGCCAAACTCATCGAAGGCACATACTCTGACCAGCCCGTACCGTGACTAGGATCGACCATGATCGGCAAGTGAGTCAGCTTACGCAAAACGGGGATCGCTGATAGATCGAGCGCATTCCGAGTGTACTGTCGATCGAAGGTACGAATACCGCGTTCGCACAGAATCACGTTGGGGTTACCTGCTGCCAAGATATACTCTGCTGCCATCAACCAGTCTTCGATCGTTGCTGCCATACCGCGCTTCAGCAAAATTGGTTTGCTTTGTTTGCCAATTTGCTTGAGGAGCGAGAAATTTTGCATGTTACGTGCGCCAATTTGGAGCACATCCGCAACTTCAGCTACCTTTTCAATGTCAGGTGTATCCATTACTTCAGTAATAATTCCCAGCCCTGTGACTTCCCTAGCTGCGGCTAATAGTGCCAATGCACTTTCACCGTGCCCTTGGAATGCATAAGGGGAAGTGCGTGGCTTGTAGGCTCCACCACGTAGGAACTTTGCCCCTGCTGCCTTAACTCGCTTGGCAACTTCAATAATCATCTCCTCATTCTCAACCGAACAAGGCCCTGCGGTGATTACCAGTGGGTGATGCTCACCAAAGTAGACATCGCCGTTAGGGGTTGGGACTACGACTTCACTAGATTCGTTATGACGATAAGCTCGACTTGCCCGCTTAAATGGCTGCTCAACTCTCAATACAGATTCAATCCAGGGGCTGACCTCTTCAATTTGGTATGGATCTAGCTCGGCAGTTTCGCCCACCAGTCCAATTACGACCTTATGTTTGCCGATGATTTTCTCAGGCGATAGACCCCAAGTAATTAGCTCATCACAAACACGGTTAACTTCAAGCTCTGGTGTCCCTGCTTTCATTACTACAATCATTGTCAGCTACCTTTCCTGATGGAATTTAAGTTAAAAATTTAGTTGAAAAACTACAAGTCAAAAATCAAAACTACTCTGATGCCTTATTCTGCTCTGCACCTTTGCTTTTCCAGGCTGCCGTAAGATAGCCAAAGTTCTGACTAAATTCTTGCCAGCCCCACCAACTTCCAGGTTTGCCCTCTTCCCACGAAGCTGAGATCGCGCCATAGCTTAGCCCAAGTACACCTAAGCCCAGAAATAACATGCTAACAAGTACCACGGCAGAATTGGGCAATTCAGCTAAATGTTTGGAAACCAAGATATAGCTAACGATCAGCGTCAGAAATCCTAATGATGTTGGAATGCCGCAAAATAGAGCCATCCGCCGTACTATGCGCTTATTTACATCTGGTGGAATTCCGATCTCCGATCGCCCTGAATTAGTACTCAAAGATTCAGGAGCTTGGACAGAAGGGTCAGGCTTTTTCTCTACCTTCTTCTTACTTCTGCTACCAGGCTCGTATGGGATCTTGGCTGGCTTTTGACCAGCTTGGTTACTAGGTTTTTTGTCTTGTGATTGATTTGGCATTTAATCTCTAGCCACGTATTCTTAGCCGCGTATTCCTAAGCGTTGAATAATTTCTTTGTAGCGATCTCGACTACCACCACGAATGTAAGCCAACAAACGCTTGCGTTGACCGATCATCTTCAAAAGGCTCCGACGAGAAGAAAAATCTTTAGGGTGTGTCTTGAGATGACCACTTAATTGATTAATCCGTTCGGTTAGCATGGCCACTTGGACATCAGAAGAGCCAGTGTCGGTGGGATGCATTTGATATTGAGAAAAGATTTCTTGCTTTTTTTCTTGCAGCAGTGCCATAGGTAAAACTTGAATTTTGGATCTAGATCATGCAGTTTTCTAGACTAGCATATTTGCTGACCGTGTTCCGATCGATTAATGAGCTGAGCCATTGCCATGATACTTGTCAGTGTCATAGAAACCGTTGCGTGTGCCAAAAAATAAGCAGCTAATTGTAAATACTACAGTTAAGCCAACTAACACCAGTTTGAAGTCTACGATCGATTCCATAATTTTGTGGGGTGAAGATACTTGCTGTATCTATACTAATCACTTTAGTCAAGAAACCAAAAATCCTTTATGCCAACTACAGATCGTCTGTAGATTAGAGTGTGCCAAAAGATCGATCTCCAGCATCGCCCAAACCTGGCACAATCCAGCCTGATTCAGTCAAAGCCTCGTCAATGCAAGCTGAATAAATTTGCACCTCAGGGAACTTCAGGTTGATTTTCTGAAGAGCAGGTGGAGCGCAAATCACATTAATAATCCTCACTAAACTGAGGTCAGCTTGGCGGGATGCAATCATCTCTAATGCCGCTACGATCGTGCCACCTGTTGCCATCATTGGCTCCAAAATTAGAATGAGAGTTTGTGGGGCAAACTTTTCAGGTAACTTATTTAAGTAGCAGCTTGGTTCCAAGGTCTGCTCATCGCGACTGAAACCCAAATGATAAACACTAGCAGTCGGGAGTAATGGCTGACAACCATCCAGTAAAGCTAAACCCGCTCTTAAAATCGGTGCGATCGCGATCGATGTCGCAGGATTAATTACCTGACCTGTAGTTGGTTGCAAAGGCGTTTCGATCGACACTTCCTCTGTCGGTAGCAAATCGCGGATCGCTTCGTATGTTAGCCAACGACCAAGCTCGTTAATTGCCGTGCGAAAGATTGGGACAGGTGTATGTTTATCCCTTGCCACAGCTAGCCAGTGACGGATTAAAGGATGGGGCGGGACATAAATGCGTAATTGCAGAGCCATAACTAGAAGTGAAGGTGTTTCAGAATAGCTTTTTATGGGTAGCGGTTTCTAGCAGCGATCTCATAGATTGCGCTACTACAGTCGGATTTTCTGCCATCATCAGCGATCGAACTACAGCTACCCGACTTGCCCCCGCACCGATCACTTCTTGGAGGTTATCAGCATCAACACTACCAATTGCGTACCAAGGAACAGATGACTTCGCCGCCGCATAGCGCACATACTCTAAACCTGCGGCGGCTTTTCCCGGCTTGGTCGGTGTGGCGTAAACTGGCCCCACACCAACATAATCAGCTCCTGCTTCTAGGGCTTTTTGGAGTTCATCGGGGTTTGTGCTGGACTGACCAATGATGTGATGTTCGCCGAGCAGAGATCGAGCTACAGCGACTGGTAGATCTTGCTGACCTAAATGCACACCATCTGCACCCACTGCCAAAGCAATATCAACTCGATCGTTGACCAGAAATAGAGCCTCGTACTTATGGCATAACTGGCAAAGTTGGCTGGCGATCGAAACTCGATGTGAATCATCACGATCTTTCTCACGGTATTGCACTAGAGACACTCCACCCTGCAAAGCTGCCTCCACCTTGGCGAACAGATTCTCCACTGGCATTGTGACCAAATAAAGTGAAGCGTGCTTGAGTCGATCGAGGCGATTCTGACTGACCAGACTACTTTCGAGTGCGTAAACCTGATAGCGCATTTGTTTAATTACATTGCCCATCTCAGAGTTGTAGACCTTGCCATATTCTTCAAGTACACGCAAAGCCTCTTGAATTCGACAAAAATTGGCTTGCAAGACTGACTTAATATCAGTCCGAATCGATTCATTCTGATGGGAAAGGGCAATTCCAGGATCGGCAGGCGTATTCCTCGCGGCTCTGAGATCATCAGCGTGCCAGACTGCTAGCTCCTGTCGCATCTGCTTGCATTGGTTCGATAATTCAGCATTCTCAAGTCCAAATCGGCACCATTCTTCCACCACACGCAAACCTTCTCGGGCCCTGTCAAGATTGGCATCGAGAATTCGATATAAAGCTTGTTTAGATGATTTTTGCACTGAAGATCAAAAAATAACTTTTAAAATTACGCCAAAACTCGCGATCCAAATTTGTAATCGCAGGTTATTTTTAGGTGGACTGTAAAAATCATACTGCTTCACACAACTCTCGCCTCATGGGTATTTTTAAAGACTCGCTCAAACTAGCTAGCTTTGTAGTCATATTTGTTGGCATATCGATCGACAGATCTGGGGCAGCAAACGCCCAGACAGATTCCGAGCCACAAATCATCGTCTACGTTAGCCCCAACATTGGTAACGATCGAACAGGAGATGGATCTACCCAAGCTCCTGTTCGATCGATTAGTCGCGCCCTCAATTTAATCAGAGATGGCAGCAATGCAATCGTTCAACTAGCACAGGGAACCTACAATGTCTCTAGTGGCGAAACATTCCCTCTGCGATTGAAATCGGGGGTAGTGCTACGTGGTAATGAATCTCAAAGAGGATCTGGCATCACGATCGTTGGTGGTGGTGACTATACATCCCCAGTATTTGCTAGCCAAAATATCGCGATCTTGGGGGCAGATCGAGCTGAACTGCGCGGCGTGACAATTACCAATCCCAACCTTAATGGCTATGGTCTTTGGCTAGAATCTACCAGTCCGATTATTGCCAACAACACCCTAACTAGTAGTAATCATGGAGCCTTCATCGCGGGTAATTCGACCGCATTAATCAGCAAAAATATTTTTACCGCTAATGGGATCAGTGGGATTTCGATCGCAGGTGCAGCTAGCCCTGAAGTTCGCGACAACTTGTTCCAACGGACTGGATTTGGCATCAATGTTGACCAAGACGCAACGCCATCCCTTAGCGGCAATCTGATCTCTGGCAATCAGGATGGCATCATTGTCCAAGCTAATGCTAAACCTCTGCTTCGCGGCAATTCGATCGAAAACAATTCTCGTAACGGCTTAATGATTATTGCCAATGGATTTCCCGACCTTGGTAGTCCCAGCGATCTCGGAACCAACACTTTTCGACGCAATCAACTGAGTGACATTCAAAATACAGGTAACAATTCGATCGTATCTGTCGGCAACCAACTTACCCCTGAAAAAGTCAGTGGTAACGTCCAACTTGCCAATCAACCAAATGTTAATTCTAATTCGATCTTCAAAAGTCCTCTGCTTTCGCCGCCATCAAGCATAAGTCAAAAAACAATCAACACCTTTAACCCCAATTCCAATAATTTCTCGAAAACCTTAGCGAGATCGCGAGATTTAACGCCAATAACTTACAAAATTATTCCTGTGCCTAACTCTGTAGTTGTTAAATTCACGTCAGAGGCATCAAATAACGTTATCCCTGCTAATCCTTTCGTCGTTAGTGATTTACCACCTGTTGTCCTTAAGCCTCCGACAGGCGAACCTGTAAATCAGCCGATTATTATTGCCCCTAGCACCATAATCAATCCTGCAAATAGATCACTCAACCCAAGTCCCCCACGCTATCGTGTAATTGTACCTCTGACCTCAAAATCCAGCATTACCCAAATTCGGCAGATCTTTCCTAATGCCTTTCCCTCTCGCCATCAAGGTCGCCAAGTAGTTCAAATAGGAGCTTTTAGTGATCGTTCGATCGCGCTTGCTCAAGTCAGAAAGCTATCCCAATCAGGATTTCTTGCAAACATAGAAGACCTCAATCCCTAGAATAATAGTGAATGGTGAATTATGATTATTTCAACCCTAAGCCATTCACTAACCTTACTTTTGCCCCTTACTTAACAATCATGTCAGGACACATATTACTAGTCGATGACGAACCAGGACTCCGAGAATCCGTGCAAGCATACCTTGAAGATAGTGGCTTCATGGTTCGATCGGCTAGCAACGCTCAAGAGGCATGGCAAATGCTTGAGCAAGTTACTCCCGATCTTGTGATCTCAGACATAATGATGCCCCAAGTCAACGGCTATGAATTCCTTAAACGTGTGCGTGCCGATGAGCGTTTTATTGGTCTACCTGTAATATTCCTGACCGCAAGAGGCATGAAAAGCGATCGAATCGCTGGTTATCAGGCAGGCTGTGATGCATTTCTGCCAAAACCATTCGATCCCGATGAACTAGTAGCGATCGTCGAAAATCTTTTGACTCGACGTAATTCAACCACGAACATTGATGTCAGCACAACGGATAACGCCCTAGCAGGTCAGCTTGCAGAGATCATCGACATCCTTAAGCAAAATCCTAATGCTGGCAAGATTATCACCACTCCCACACCAATTAAAATAGAGTTTACTCCGCGCGAGCAGAGTGTCTTAGAACTCGTTGTAGAAGGTCTAATGAACAAAGAAATAGCCCGCCGACTCGACACTAGTATTCGTAATGTCGAAAAGTATGTCAGTCGTCTTTTCACCAAAACAGGAACAAATAGCCGCACTGAACTGGTGAGATATGCACTACAACACGGTTTAGCCACCTAGAAAAGAATTCCAAATTAGTGCTTGACAAACCCAAGGGTGAGGGATATATTGGTTAAGCGCAAAAAAAGCAGCGATGCCCAAAAAACGCCAGAACCAAGACAACATAATAGTTTGAAAGCCAAAGAAGCCAAATAAACCTCGTCAAGAAAAATGATAAAACGAGAGTAAATTAGGACTTAGGAGAGATAAAAGGCTATTTTAATTAATTTATTTTAATTAACCTACCTACTTTTATTTCAAGCAAGAACGAAATTACAAAGAGAAGAGCTCACAACTCAGACATCTAAAGTGGAAACACCATGGAGAGTTTGATCCTGGCTCAGGATGAACGCTGGCGGTATGCTTAACACATGCAAGTCGAACGGAGTAGCAATACTTAGTGGCGGACGGGTGAGTAACGCGTAAGAATCTAGCTCCAGGCTCGGGACAACAGAGGGAAACTTCTGCTAATACCGGATGTGCCCAACGGTGAAAGATTTATCACCTGGAGATGAGCTTGCGTCTGATTAGCTAGATGGTGGGGTAAAAGCCTACCATGGCGACAATCAGTAACTGGTCTGAGAGGATGACCAGTCACACTGGGACTGAGACACGGCCCAGACTCCTACGGGAGGCAGCAGTGGGGAATTTTCCGCAATGGGCGAAAGCCTG
>ENA-ORBV01002126-ORBV01002126.1-microbial-mat-metagenome-genome-assembly--contig:-NODE-2126-length-42478-cov-4.967406_pt1 | contig 42478 bp, 35 predicted proteins | sample MGYA00237777_ERZ505514 | MGnify/ENA primary metagenome ERZ505514 (study PRJEB26160, sample SAMN06269048) | microbial mat metagenome | isolation source: Oligotrophic lake microbial mat | place... | reverse complement strand
TTTTTTTTTTTCAAGCAGAAGACGGCATACGTGATTCGCCTTAGTCTCGTGGGCTCGGAGATGTGTATAAGAGACAGCCTCGTGGTCGGCCCGGGTGAGATCCACGCCCTCATCGGCGAGAACGGCGCGGGCAAGTCGACCGTGATGAAGATCCTCGCCGGCGCGCTGCCGGCCGATGCGGGCTCGATCGACCTCGACGGCGAACCGTACCGGCCGCGCGATCCGCTCGCGGCCCGTCGCCGTGGCGTGGCGATCGTCTCCCAGGAGTTGGCGATCGCAGCGCATCTGAGCGTCGCCGAGAACGTCCTGCTCGGACGCCTGCCCGCGCGGCTGGGAGTGGTGCGCGCGGCCGAGCGCGACCGGCTCGCGCGCACGGCGCTGGCGCAGGTCGGTCGCGCCGATCTCGATCTCGCCACGCCCTGCGCGCGCTTGACCATCGCCGACCGCCAGCTGGTCGAGATCGCGCGCGCGCTGGTCGGCCGACCGCGCGTGCTGGTGCTCGACGAGCCGACATCGTCGCTCGCCCGCGATGACGTCGACCGGCTGTTCGTCGTGGTGCGCGCACTGGCGGCGGATGGCGTCAGCGTGATCTACATCAGCCATTTCCTCGACGAGGTGCAGGCGCTGTGCGGGCGCTACACTGTGCTGCGCGATGGCGCCAGCGTCGCCAGCGGCCCGGTCGCAGGCACCGCCACCAGCGAGCTGGTGCGGGCGATGGTCGGGCGCGACGTGGACGAGGTCTATCCGCGCGTGCCGCACACGCTGGGCGAGGTCGTGCTCAGCGTCGACCGCCTCGCCGGCGTGGGTAAACCGCTCGCCGCCAGCTTCGCCCTGCGGCGCGGCGAGATCCTCGGCATCTTCGGCCTGGTCGGCGCCGGGCGCAGCGAAACGTTGCGTGCGCTGTTCGGCCTCGACCGACGTCAGGCCGGGCGCGTCGCCTTGTACGGCAAGCCGGCACCGCGGTCACCCGCGGGTTGGTGGCGCGCGGGCGTCGGCCTGGTCAGCGAGAATCGCAAGGACGAAGGCCTGCTGCTTAACCTGCCGATCGCTGACAACCTCGCCATCACCCGACTCGGCCCCTACGCCACCGTCGGGCTGCTGCGCGGCGGCCGCATGCGGGCCGCCGCGACCAGCTGGATGGAACGCCTCGCCATCAAGGCGCGCAGCCCGACCCAAGTGGTCGGCGACCTGTCGGGCGGCAACCAGCAGAAGGTGGCGATCGGGCGGCTGCTCCACCATGGCTGCGAGGTGCTGCTGCTCGACGAACCAACGCGCGGCGTCGACATCGGCGCCAAGGCGGCGATCTATCGCCTGATCGGCGATCTCGCCGCGGAGGGCAAGGCGGTGGTCGTGGTCAGCTCGTACATCCCCGAGCTGCTCGGCATCTGCGACAGCGTCGCCGCGATGAGCCGCGGCGTGCTCGGTTCGACGCGGCCGGCCAACGCATGGACGCCAGCCACCCTGCTGGCCGCGGCCATCGGTCAGGACGCGGCATGAACGGCCACGCCTGGCTGCGCCGCACCGGGTCCGTGCTCGGCCCGTTCGTCGCGCTGATCGTGCTGCTGGTCGCCTTCCGCCTCGCCGCGGGCGCCTCGTTCTGGGGCTGGTTCAACCTGCAGAACATCCTCACCCAGACCGTGCTCGTCGCCGTCGGCGCGGTCGGCATGACGGTGATCATCGTCGCTGGTGGCATCGACCTCAGTTGCGGCGCGACGCTGGCATTGGCGGCGGTGATGTGCGCGCGGGTGCTGGCGCCAGCCGAGACGGCAAGCGACCCGACCTGGCATCAGAGCTGGTGGAACTGGCTCGCCAGCTTGCCGGACTGGAGCGCGATCCCCGTCGCGATCGCCGTCGGCATCACGGTCGGCGTGGTCAACGGCGGCGTGATCGCCGGGCTGCGCCAGCTGCCGTTCATCGTCACCTTGGGCATGATGGGCGTGGCGCGCGGCGCGGCGAAGTGGCAGGCCGACAACCAGGCGGTCGGGTACGAGGTGACGTGGCTGCCCGCGCTCATGCAGAGCCCACCGCGGCCGGCGCCCGACGCCGCGCCGTGGCAGATGATCGGCGCCGCGCCAGCCGTGCTGATCGCCTTAGCGGTGGCGGTCGCGGCGGCGGTGCTCATGCGGCTGACCGTGTTCGGTCGCCACGTCTACGCGATCGGCTCGAACGAGGCCGCCGCTCGCCTGTGCGGCATCCGCGTCGGCTCGACCAAGCTCGCCGTGTACGCCTTCGGCGGTGCCTGCTTCGGCCTGGCTGGCGCCCTCTCCGCCGGTCGCCTGCGGCTGGGCGATCCGACCACGGCGATGGGGTACGAGCTCGACGTGATCGCCGCGGTGATCGTCGGTGGCGCCTCGTTAAGCGGCGGCAGCGGCACGGTGCTCGGCTCGATCGTCGGCGCGCTGATGATGACGGTGCTGCGCAACGGCGCCCAGCAGCTCGATTGGCCGCCGTATGTGCAAGAGATCCTGATCGGCGCGGCGATCATCGTCGCGGTGCTGATCGATCGGATGCGCACGCGCACACGCTGACCCACCCGCTTAGGGCGAGGTTTGCCCGGCTTGCCGCCTGGGAATCGTTGGCCCCCAACCCGGCTCACCGACGCTGGAGTGCGTCAGCCGGCGAACAGTTCCCCGCGCAGCACGGTCACCGCACCGCCTGACAGCTCGACCCGCTCGCCCCGCAGCCCGACGCCGACCGCGCCGCCCCGGCGCGAGGCCGGCCAGCCGATCAGGTCGCGCTTGCCCAGGCGCTTGCCCCAGAACGGGCCGAGGCAGGTGTGGGCCGAACCGGTCACCGGATCCTCGTCGATACCGCTCGCCGGCGCGAAAAAACGCGACACGAAATCGAAGGCGGGATCGTCGCTCGCCGCGGTGACGATCACGCCCCGCGTCGGGATCTCGGCCAGCCGGACCAGGTCGGGCGCCAGCTCACGCACACTGGCGGCGTCATCGAGCTCGATCAGCCAATCGCTGCCGTTGCTGCCCGACCACACCAGGCGGGCGCCGAGGATGTCGGCAAGGTCTTCGGCCGGGGGCACGGCCGCGCGCGCGGGTTGGGCGGGAAAGTCCATGACAATGCGTGCCTGATCGCAGTGGCAGGTCAGCCATCCACTGCGGGTGTGGAAGCGCGCCGCGGCAGTGCTGTGCAGGCGACCGGTCTCCCACAGCGCGTGCGCGCTGGCCAGGGTGGCATGACCGCAGAGATCGACCTCGACCGTCGGCGTGAACCAGCGCAGGTCGTAGCCGCCGTCGGCGCGCGGGACGACGAAGGCGGTCTCGGCCTGGTTCATCTCGCCCGCGACGCGTTGCATCCAGGCCGCATCGCCGGCAACCTCAAGCAGGCACACCGCAGCCGGGTTGCCGGTGAACGGACGGTCAGCGAAGGCGTCGACCATCAAAAGCGGGACGGCCATGCGCGCACCCTCGTCGCTCGCTCACGCTGTCCAGGCACACCTCGCCGGGTGAAGGCTGGACGCAGCCTGTCCGGGGCGGGACGCTGCGCAGGATGGACGAGGCGACGCAGGGCAAAGACGGCGAGGCGAAATTCGGCGAAGGCATCGGGCCGGCCAACCTGCTGACGTTGGTGCGCCACACCGCCCCTTGGCTGTGGCAGCGCGCCTTCGATGGGCTCGTGCCGACCGGCACAACGCCCGGAGCGCGCCTGGCCGACCTCGCCAGCGGCGCCAACGGCTGGCTGGCGGTGGTGCGCGCCGGCGATCGTCTGGCCGCCACGCCCCGGCCCACCGCCGATGAACGGGTCGACTACTTCGCGCTCTGCCTGGCCTGCCACCACGCCACCGTCGCCATCTTCTGCCCGACCGACGTCGACACCAAGATCCGTGGCCACCGCTGGCGCGACCCGGATGTCAGCGTGCTGGCGCGGCAGGCGACGCTGACCATGGCCATGCACGCCTGGGATCCGCGGCCGGTCAGCACGCGCGTGGTGACGCGGCCGGGTGGACCGGTCAGCGGCCACGATGGCGAATGGCTGGGCGTGGCCACCGGTGCGATCGGCGGCTTCCTCGCCGTCGCCGACGTCGCCGCGGCCGAGAGGATGGGCGCGGCGGTCGAAGAGGAACTGGGCCGCGAGGCGCGCGAATTCCGTGCTGCCGCCGAAGCGGTGCGCCGCGGCAAGGGCGACGAACTCGAGCTGCTGCAGGTGGCGGTGATCCTCACCCACAACGTCGGCGATGTCGACCAGGGCATCGCTCACTGGCCCGAGCCGGTTGCGGGCGGCGCGGCGTGGAAGGCGCGCCTCCATCGTCTCGCGCACGAAAACGCCACGCCCTTCGCCGGCGCCTTCCAGATCGCCGCCGCGCTTTACAAGCGGATCATGGCCGCCGAGGGCCACCGCCACTATCCGCTGCGCCAGGTCAAGGCGCTGCGCTCGTCGCCCGACGTCCTGCTGCCGATCAGCCCATGCCTGGATGCCTGGGGCGAATTGATCGCCGGGCACCGCGACCTCGACCTTGATGAGAAGGCCGAGGTTTTCGCCGCGCTCTATGCCGGCTGCCGCAAGATCCCCGGCCAGGTCGGCTACTACCGCGCGATCGCCGGCATGGCGGCGGGGACCAGTCTCGATCAGCTCGGCAAACGGTTGAGCTCATCGGCGCGTCAGGCGCTGAAAGACGCCGAGGTCAAACGGCACCTCCAACTGCGGCGCAGTTCCTTCGAGTCATCGCTGCGCAAACAGGCGCAGGCGACGCTGGCCCAGGTCTGGCGATGACGAGCGACGCACGCGCCGCGGATCGCGAGATCGTCGCCGCGCTCATCGCGCGGCGCTGGCCGGGTGCGCGCGTCGGCGCCGGCAGCCTGCTCAAGGATTCGAACCGCAATCGGGTCAGCCGCTGGCCGCTTACAGCGGCGCCGCTGTCTGGCGTGGTCGCCAAGCGCATCCTGCGCGACCCCGCCCAAGGCTACAACGACTGGGCCGCCGTCGCCTACCTCGCCGATGGCAAGATCCCGGCCTTGGCCCCGGCCTTCATCGACGGCGACGTCGAGGCCGGCTTGTGGCTGATGGCCGATCTGGCCGACGCGCCGACGTTGGACGACGCGCTGCGCGGATCGGATCGCGTGGCCGCCGAGGATGCCGCGATCGCCGCGGCGGCCGCCACCGGCCGCCTGCACGCCGCCACCGCCAGCCACGGCGCCGCCTTCGCTGCCTATCGCCAGCGCCTGCCGGCGGCCGATGGCCTGGATCGGCTGAGCGAGAACCAGAGCTACCACCAGCGCGTGGCGCGCCTGCACGAGTGGTTCGAGGAACTCGACATCGAACCGGTCGAAGGCTGGCTGCGCGGTGTCGCCCGCGGCGCGGCCATGGCGGTGCTGGCCGAGCCGCTGTGCTGCCTGACCCACGGCGACTGGGCGCCGACCAATGTGCTGCTGACCGCGGACGGCGCCCGCCTGCTCGACTTCGAGTACGCCGCCTACCGCCATCCCTTCCACGATCGCGCCTGCTGGCATCTGGTCTGCCCGCTGCCCGCCGAACTCGTCACGCGCTGCGACGTCGCCTACTTCACCGAGCTGGCCACCGGCATGCCGCGCAGCGCCGACCTCGCGCTGGTCGGCGAACACTGGGCGCTGATCGGCACGGCGCGCGGTCTGGACGTGCTCTCGTGGTTGCCGATCGCGGCGCTGGAGCACGACCAGCCATGGGTCGAGGATTGGTCGGTGCGCGAAGCGCTGCTGGAAGTGGCCAAGCGTACCATCGCCATCGCCGAAGGATCGGCGGCGACGCGCCCGGTCGCCGATACCCTCGCCAAGCTGCGCGAGCAGTTGGCCATCCGCTGGGGCATGCGCGGGCGGACGCCGCCGTGGCGGGCGCTCGCTTGAGGGGTGCGTGGTCCTTGAGTGCGTAGTCCGTGGTCCGTGGTCGAAGACGGAGGCATCGCAGACTGTCCGACCCCTGGTTCGAGGGATTGAGCCAGCTACGGTATCGACTTCCCTGCTCCCTGCCTCCGACCACGGACCACGGACCACGGACCACGGACCCTCCCCATGCTCATCGCGATCATTGACTACCAGGCCGGCAATCAGACCTCGGTGCAGCGTGCGCTCGCGCACCTCGGCCACGCCGCCGAGGTCACCGCCGATCCCGCGGTGATCGCGGCCGCCGACCGCGTCATCTTCCCCGGAGTCGGCGCGGCTGGCAGTTGCATGGCCAACCTGCGCGGTGGTCAGCTCGATACGGCACTGCAGGCGGCGGTCGCCGGCGGCAAGCCGGTGCTGGGGGTGTGCATCGGCATGCAGTTATTGTTCGAGTTCAGTGACGAGGACGGCGGCGTGCCGTGCCTGGGCGTGCTCGATGGGCTGGTTGAACGCTTCCTGCCTACCGACCCGGCGGTGAAGGTGCCGCACATGGGCTGGAACGCGGTCGACCATTCGGGCGATGCGCTGTTCGCCGGCATCCCGTCCGGCGAACGCTTCTACTTCGTGCACAGCTACTACTGCGTGCCCCACGTGTCGATCGACGCCATCGCCATCGCCGACCACGGTGGCAAGTTCTGCGCCGGCGTGCGCAAGGGGCCGCTGGCGGCGGTCCAGTTCCATCCCGAAAAGAGTGGCCCCGCTGGGCTGCGCCTGCTCGACAACTTCGTGCGCGGATGACACCGGCCCGAGCGCTCGGTATGGCGACCGCCTATGTCGCCCTGGGCGCACTGGGCATGGTGGGCTGGTGGTTCGCGGCGAAGCCGGCGGCGCGCGGCGGCGTGCCCGCCTCGCCGATCGCGGCGAAACTGCTTTCGGTCGGTGAGCCGCGCCTCGACTACCCGCGCGATGCTGCTCCCGCCGATCTCGCTGGCGAGACGCGCGCGACCTGGCGCTCGGCCCATCTCGATGGCTGGAAATGGCGGTTGGGCCAATGTCTCGATGGCCAACCGGCCGGAACCCCGCCGAGCCTGTTTCCGCTCGACGATCGGGCGCGGGCGGATGGCTTGCGCGCCGGCTGGGTCGCGGCGCATGCCCAGGTCGAGGACCTCGTGCGCATACTCGGTGCTTCGGGCGCGACCGACTTCGTCCGGCGCAAGGCTCGCTCGGCGCCAAGTCTCTATGACCCGGCGCGGGCCGTGCCGCCGCCGGCCGAGTAGGCCTTACCCAGGACGCCTATCGATATCGCACGTCCCACCAGCGCACGCGGGATCGAGCTCGACCGCGCCAGTGCCATCGCGCAGTTCGCGCATCGCCGTCCAGTCGACCTCGCGATAATCACGGGTGAGATCGTCCCACCACGCACTGAGGTACACCCGCTTCAGGCAGTTGGCGAGCGCGCGGAGGTCGCCAGCGCACCAGCGCGCGGCCGCGGCCGCGGCCTGCTCGATCCAGGCGCGTTTGCCATCGTCACCCGCGCCCAGCGCCACGCCGGTGCCGAGCAGGCAGGCGCAGGCCAGCCACAGGTCGCCGAACACGCGCTGGGCGTGCTCGATGAGCGGGGCCGCGTGCAAGGCGGCGTCGCCATGCTCACGCACGATCTCCTCTGCCGACCACACCGCGCAGAAGGGCGCCTGCGGGTAGTCGAGGTCGCCGCCCGCTGGCAGCAGGGCGACGCCGGCGAAGGCGCGCCGGTGGGCGTAAAGGTAATCGGTCACCGCCTGCCATTCGTCGGGTAGCACGGTGATGGTGTTCGATACGTTGTGGGTCAGCCAAGGCTGCACGCAGCGTTCGCCGCGACGGCCGGCGGCGACCCAGTGCTCCTGGGTGAGCTTGACGTGGCGCAGCAGTTCGAGCGCGGTGAGGTCATTGGCGGTGCGCGCGCCGGGCGGCACCTCGACGCAGAAGGTGATCACTGCGTCGGTGCCGTTGGGGTTCCACACCGACGGCTCGACGGCGCGCGGATTGTGCAGGCGGAAGAAGCGCAGCGGCGTCTCGCTGACGTTGGCCTGCACCCGACGGAAGTAGCGCCGCGCGTGATGGGCGTGGATGCCCGAGGCGGTGCCGAGGATCGAACTGGTGGTACCGGCCGGCTTGACGCAGGTCGCGCGTGCGGCGGAATTGATGCCGATCTTCGCCGCCACCGCGGCGTTGACGTCCAGCACCAGGCGCGCCATCGCCCGTTGTAAAGCGGGGTCGAAGGCCAGCGCCGGATTGTCCATCATCCCGGTCATCGACACGCCGAGCAGCGCCTCGCCGCGGACGATCCGCTCAGTCGTCGCACCGAGGTAGGCGAAGTCGGTGTAGCCGGCCTGCAGCGTGCCGAGCACCGCCGCCGCGCGCGCCGCACGCGCGAACAGCTCGGGCGTGGCGCAGGCCTTCATATTGATTTCGCACAGATTGCAGAACGCCCAGCCGCTGGCGCCGGTGGCGGGATCGACCGGCCACATGCCGATCTCGCCGCACGGATTGTAGAGGATCTCGGTCGAGTCGGCCCACACGAAGCCGGGTTCGCCGAACTCGCGCACGTGCTCCATCAGCGCGGCGAAGCGGGCACGGTCGGTGGTATCGCGCAGCAGCAGAGCCGAGTTGTTCGAGCGCCCGCGCTGGGGGTTGGCGACGAACCAGTCACCGGTCTTGGCGCGCGCCATCTCGTCGTCATCGGGCGAGAACAAGCAGATCGTCGCGCTGCGCCGCACGCCGCCCGACAGCACGGCGTCGGAGGCGTGCATGACGATGTCGTAGGCATCGAGCGGGCGCAGCCGCGTGGCGCCGCAGTCGAGGCGGGCGTCGATCAGCGCGCGGATGCGTTCGAGCGCGCGCGCCAGGGGCGCCGGGCCGGGCGCGCGCGCGACCCCGCCACGCAGCGGCGCGCCTGCCGGGCGTACCTGGGCGAAGTCGAAGCCGACGCGCCGCCCGGCATAGGCCGGCAGCGGCGCGTGGGCGGGGTCGAGATAGCCGGAAAGCAACGCGCCCAGGGCGTCGGCCCAGCCCTCGATGGTGTCGGCCACGGCATGGGTCACCGGCTCTGCCGGACGATGCAGCATGGGCAGGCGGGCGACGTGGTGATGCTGCACCGAGAAGCCGACCCCGCAGCCGCACAGCAGCAGCCACAAGGCCTCGGGAAAGAAGCGGGCGCGATCGCAGTACGACACCGTGCAGTTGTAGATCCGCGCGTGCTTCTCGTCGATCTGGGCGCCGCCGAACTGAAGCGCGCGCTGCGAGCCGAGCACCAAGCGCTCGTGCATGGCGCTGCGCGCGTCCGCGAGATCGGCGTCGATGCCGCACCCGGCGTAACGGCGCGCGTGCATGGCGCAGACGCGGTCGACCGCCTCGGGGAAGGTCTCGCGACGAGCGAGGCTCGGATTCCAACGCGCGTACTTGGTGGTGAAGACGTAATCCTGGAGCTGGGCGAGGGTCACACGAGGATGGTAACAACACCGCCCGCCGTTGGCCACGGCGGGCTGGCCGAGGCCTTCCGGATTACGGCGCCGCCAGTGCCGGCGGCGCGGTGATCCCCGCCGCCACGCGCAGCTTGGCGACATCGACCGCGTTCAGGTACGCCGGCAGGTTCGACCAGATGGGATGAAAGTTGTAGCCGCCCTCGATCATTTCGCGCACCGCCGCCTCGCTGCTCCAGCCCTGGATCGCCATGCGGTAGATCGCGGACATCGTCCCGGTGCGGTCCGCGCCATGCTGGCAGTGGAAGAACACCGGCTGGTTGGCCGGGTCGTTGACCAGCTTCAGGAAGCGCACCACGTCCTCTTCCTCGGCATGCCAGGTCTTGAAACTGATCTTGGCCCGCCTGAGCGAGGTCCCCTCGACCTCGTCCTCGTCGTCATGGAAGGCGCGCAGGTTGATCACCAGCTTGATGCCCAGCTTCTCCAACTCGCGCATGCCGCCGGCGGTCGGCTGCGCCCCCCGATACACGCCGGGCGCAACGAGGTGGAGGTTGGGCAGGCCGGCGACCGTCAGCGGCTGCGCCCAGGCGGGCGGGCGGAGTTCGCTGGCCTGGCCCGGGCCGAGGACATCCGACGCCGCGGCAGTCAGCGTTGCGACGAGGACCAGGAGGATGACGTGGCGCATGGCGGGCAGGGTAGCCAGGCCGGCGTCCGGCACAGGTGAAAGCCCGGCGGTCAGCTGAGATCGACCGACACCGGGCAATGATCGCTGCCCAGCACCTCGGGGTGGATGCGGGCGTCGCTCACCCGTGAAGCCAAGGCGGGGGTGACGGTGCCGAAGTCGATGCGCCAGCCGATATTCTTGCCGCGGGCGTTGGCCCAGTTGGTCCACCAGGTGTAGGCGCCAACCAGCTCCGGATTGCGTTCGCGGAAGACGTCGCGGTAGCCCAGGCCGAGGTAGCGCGCGAACCAAGCGCGCTCCTCGGGCAGGTAGCCGGCGTTTTTCTCGTTCGGCTTCGGGCGCGCCAGATCGATCGGCTGCGGCGCGATGTTGTAATCGCCAAGCAGCAGCGTCTCGCAACCCTTGGCGCGCCAACCAGCGAGGTAGCCCTCCATCGCCGCGCAGAAGGCGAGCTTGTAGGGCAGGCGGGCGCCGGCCTCGCGACTGTTGGGGAAGTAGGCGGTGATCACCACCAGGGTGCCGAAGCGCGCCGCCAGGACGCGACCCTCGTTGTCGAACTCGGCGTCGCCGAGGCCTTCGACGACCTCGTCGGGCTTGTCGCGGCAGATAAGGGCCACGCCGCTGTAGCCGGCCTTCTGCGCCGAATGCCAGAAGCTGTGCCAGCCCGGCGGATCGCGCACCTCGTCCTCGAGTTGGGTCGACATCGCCTTGGTCTCTTGCAGGCCGATCACCGTCGCCTCGGCGCACACGTTCCACGGCAGCAGATTCTTGCGCGCGACCGAGCGGATGCCGTTGACGTTCCAGGAATAGCAGCGCATGGCGGACCCTCGCGGGGGGACGTTAGCAGCCACCGCCGGAAGGCCATCGGTCTGATGCGCACCCGGTCCAGTCGCGCTTGTGGAGCGCGGCGCGGGCAGCACCATCCGCGCCGATCGGAGCCTGTCCCATGGGATCATTCGTCCTCGGCATCATCGCCCTCGTCGCCGCCGTCGTCCTGGCGGTGGTCCCCGACCTGATACGCCAGCGTGCCCTGGCGCGCCTCGCCGCGGTCGCGGCGGCGATCGTCGGCGTGGTCCTCATCGCCCTGTCGACCGCGATCTACGTTGATGACAACCGCGGCGGCATCGTCGTGCGCAAGTTCGGCCCCGACCTGCCAGCCAACCGCGTGGTCGCCGCCCACGGCGAGAAGGGCCCGCAGGCCGAAGTCCTGGGACCCGGTTGGCACTTCGGCTACTGGCCGTGGATCTACGACCTGGACCTGGTCGACACCATCTCTATCGAACAGGGCCAGGTCGGCGTGGTCTCGGCGCAAGACGGCAAGGCGCTGCCTGACGGTACGGTCTATGCCGACGCGTGGACCTCGTCGGAAGAGATGCTCGACGGGCGCAAGTTCCTCAGCGAGGAACGCGGCTTCCGCGGTCCGCAGCTGACCGTGCTGACCCCCGGCCGCTATCGCTTCAACCCGCGCCTGTTCACCGTCACCGCCAAGCCGGCGCTGGTGGTGCACATCGGCGAGGTCGCGGTGGTCAAGGGCAACGCCGGCAAGGTCTTTGTCCCGGCCGCGACCAATGAAAAGGTCGAGGTCATCAACGGCACGCCGCTGGTGCCGCGCGGCTATAAGGGCATCTGGAACGAGGCGCTGCTGCCCGGCGCCTACAACATGCACCCCGACGCCTACCAGATCGTGCGCGTGCTGGTCACCAAGCGCGTCTACACCTACCAGGATGACAAGTGGGCGATCAAGGTGCGCTCCAAGGACGGCTTCATGTTCCCGGTCGACGTCCGCGTCGGGGTCGAGGTCACTGCCGCCGACGCGCCCAAGCTGGTCGCCATCCTCGCCGACCCGGACAAGATTGAGAAGGACGAGCAAGAGGACGAAAACCTGCCGCGGCTCGAGGCCAAGGTCGTGCTGCCGCTCATCCGCACCTCGTTCCGCGATGTCGCCGAGACCATGACCGCGCTGCAGTTCGTCGACAGCCGCAGCAAGGTCGAAGCCGAGGCCAGCACGCGCATGCGCGAGGAGTTGAAGAAGTACTTCCTCAACACCGATGGCGTCTTCGTCGCCAACATCGAACTCGACCACAGCGAAGCGGGCAAGCAGCTCATGCGCACCCAGACCGATCGCGTGGTCGCGCTCAACGAGCAGCAGATGTACGGCGAGAAGAAGAAGGCCGAGGTCGAGCGCGCGCTGTTCGTCAAGGCGCAGGAAGAGGCCGAGCAGCAGCGCAAGGTGGTCGCCGCTGCCTACGAGGTGCAGGTCAAAGAGCAGCAGGCCAAGGCGCGCGAGGCCGAGGCCCTGGGCGAGGCGCGCTACATCACCATCACCGCCGAGGCGCGCCAGCAGGCCTACCAGGCGATGGCTAGCGCGATCGGCGCCGAGGGCGTCACCCGCCTCGAAACCCTCAAGTTGATCGCCGAGGGCAAGATCAACATCACCCCGCAGGTGATGGTCGCTGGCGGCGGCGACGGCGGCAGCAGCGGCGACGCGCTCGCCGGGACCATCCTCGGCCGTCTGGTGCCGGCCGCAGCGCCGGCGCCATCTGCGGCGGCGCCGGCGCCAGGCCCCGCGCCAGCGCCGGCGGATACCAAGCGCCGCTGAATTGATGCGCGCGTTGCTGATCCCGATCCTGATCTGCTTGCTTGCCGGCGCCGCCGGCACGGCGCTGGTGATCTGGTTGCGCCAGCGCCGGCCCGGCGCCTCGCGCGGTGATCTCGAGCGCCTGCTCGCCGCGCACGGGTCCGCGCGCTGCGTCGAAGCCACCCGACTGCTGCGCCGCCTCGCCGAGCGTGGCGACTCGGCCGCCATCACCCTGGCCTGGGAGGCGATCGAACTGCCCCTGTTGCAGGCGGTGCCCGACTGCCCGCCTGACTACAAAGTCGAACTGATCAACGCCCTCGACGCTTGCGCCCGCTCCTGCCGGGTGGTCGAGGTGGCCCGGCGGGTGATGACGATGCGCAACAGCCTGCTCGCTTGACTCCCCGCGGCGGGCGGCGGTAAGCTCAGCCAAAACCGGGCATCCCCCTCTCATGCGTTGCCTGGTCCTCATCCTGTTCGCTGCGGCTGTGGCCGCCGAATCGTTCCCGGTGCTCACCGTGACCTACGGCGGCGCCGGCCCAGCGCCGACGGCCCCCGTCGCGCAGTGGTGGGGCGAGGCGGTGGACGACGCGGCGGCGTGGCTCGGCCAGGGCGCAGAGCCAGCCATCTCTGGCCAAGCCACGGTGGCTGGATGCCGGGGGCTGCGCTTGGTCGGCATCGGCGTGGTGGGCGGTCAGTCGGGGCCGACACCGTGGGCGGCTGGCTGGTGGCAAGATGCGCCGGCGGTGCTGACGGGTGCGCTGCGCGTGGCGGCGGCTGACTGGCCCGGCTACGAGGTGCGTGAAGCGGATGGCCGTCTGCACCTGGCGGCCCCTGGCATCGTCACGGTGGGCGACGAGGCGGCGCCCGCCGGATGGCGCGTCACCCTGCATGGCGGCGCGCTTCGCCATGCGCTCGCGGCCGTGGTGCCGGCCGAGGATCTGCAGCCCTGGCAGGGCCTGCTCGGCGCCGCGACCCGCGCCGATGTCGTCGCCGGGGTCGAGCCCGATGGACGGGCCTGGATCACGAGCGGGCTGCCCGCGCGCTGGTTCGCGCCGGCCGATGCCGGCCTCGCCGCGCGGCTGCCCGCCAACGCCCTGGCCATGGCGACGGTGGGCATCGATGGGGCCGCGCTCGCCGCCGATTTCCTCGCTATCGAAGGCCCCCTGCCCGAGGACATCGACGACCTGCTGCAGGCGGCGGGGACGGACCTTGCCGGGTTCGCCCACGCCCTGACCGGGACCTGGGCCTTCGCGCTGACCGGGCCGCAGCAGGGTATCGCCTGCCTGCCCCGCTCGGCGCCGCTCGACCGCCTGATCGCCAAGGCCACCAAGGGGGCGATCATCGCCGACAGCGTGCCGGTCGCACTCGACGACCTCGTCATCGCCCGCACCGAACGCTGCTGGCTGGTCGCTGATCGCGCGCAGCGGATCAGCGATTTCATCGCTGCCGCGGCGCAGCCAGCGCCCGTCGTCGCCGAGACCGTGGGCTGGGCCCGCGTGCACGAGGGCACCGCACTGGCCCTGGCCCAGATGCCGGTCGAACTGCTCGCGCAGTGGCCCCTGCCGCGGCGTCTGCTGGGCTGGCCGGAGGCGACCGAAAACCTGGCCCGCCAACTGGGGGTGGCGGTGCCACCGCGGTCGTGGACCACCGCGCTCGGCGCGCTGGCCGGAACGGGCGAGCACCGCATCGATCTGCGTCCCGACCACGGTCGTCTGCGCGCCGATCTGCATGGTCCCCTGCTGCCCTGGCTGGTGCCCGGCGCCGCCCTGCGCTGGTTCGCCGATCACGCCCAGGACCTGCGCGGCCGGGCGCGCCTGCGACGTCAGATCGAGGCTTGGCGCGCGGCCGGCATCGGCGCGCTGCCTGAAGATCTCGCCACGCTGGTGCCAGAGGTACCCGTTGAAGACATCGCCCGCGAGACGGCGCTCTGCTTCGCGCTCGCCGTCGGCCCCATGCCGCCGTCGGGCGAGGATCCCTGGCAGCACGCCCGCAACGAATACCTGCCCATCGCGCGTCCCTCGCCGACGCCCTGGCTCGACCATCTCGATACCCTCCTGGCCGCCAGTGCCCCGCTGGCCAGCCCCGGACGACCGACTGCCAGCGCGGTGAGCCTGCGCCTGGCGGAATCGGCCGGCGCCATCGGTCCGGGGATGACGAATCCGCACGTGCCGGCCGCGAGCCGATTGGCTCGCGCCGGGCGCATCCTCGCCGCGTTGGCCGACCCGAGCGGCGTCGAACTCGCCGACCGTGCTCTGGCGCTGGTCAGCGAGCCGCTGTCGATGGCCGCGGACCAGGTGCGTCAAAACGTCCGCGGTCAACGCGACGATGCCTGGCTGGCCAGCGCCATCACCGGATCGATCGCACCGGCGCGCGTGGCGGCATGGGCCGCCGAGCCGCCGCCGGTTGCCGACCCGCGCTGCTGGCAGGGCGAACGCCTGCTGCGCGGCTGGGGCGCCGCCGCCTGGCTCGACCTGCCGACCGCCCCGCCGACCCAGCCCCTGTGGCGTCTGTTGGCGGCACCGGCGATCTGGCAGCCGCATGTCGTGCGCGCCCATGCGGCTGCCGATCACGCCGCGTTGGCTGAACTCATCCTGCACTGGGAACGGAGCGAGGGACTGCCACTTGGCTGGGTGCCGCCGCAGTCCCCGCTCGCCCTCGAGGCGATACAGACGCTGCTGCCGATGCGAGCAAGTACGCAACGCGCGGTGGTCCGCCACGTCCTGGTGCGGCTCGCCTGGCGCCTGCACCAACTGGCGCAAGCAGGCACGCTTCCCGCCGATGCGGCGGCGGCCACTGCCGCCGCCGGTCCGTTGACGGTGCCCTGGGGCACCGTGCTGTTGCCCCTCGCCTATACCCGGCATGGCAGCGGCTTCCGGCTGGCGGTCGATACCAGCGGCGAACGGCCGGCGCAGGTCGACGAGGCGGACTGGCGCCGCATGCGTGCGCTCAAGGCACCTCCGGCGACGCAGCGTCTGCTGCTCGGCCCGAACGCCGTCGTCATCAGCCCGAGGCGGGAGGCCGCCCCGGCGGTGGGTGAGGAACCGTAATCCTGAATCCCACACTCCCTGCTCGCGCCGTGCCGCTGGGCCACGCCACACCAGCGATACGAGACCCGGCATTACAGCGGAAAGGTCCCGGCCGATCCGACATCCTTCGTCCATGCGCACGCTGTTGCTGTCCCTCCTCGCCGCGTCCCTCACCGCCGCCGAGGCGATCCCTGCGATCGAATTGACCTGGGATGGGAAGACCCGCCCCGCGCTCGACGAACGGCTTGCCGGATGGTGGGACCAGGCGCTCGGCGAGGCCGCCGGCTGGTGGAGCGCGCAAGGCGGCACGACGGTCGATCCGCGCGCAGCGGTCGCTGATTGCCGTGGGTTGCACCTCATCGGCGTCGGCGTGCCTGGCGCGCAGGGAAATCTGGCGCCATGGGCGGCCGGCTGGTGGCAGGGAGCCTCGACCCCGCTGGCCGACGGCCTGCGCCAGGTCGCCGCACGCTGGCCGGGCTACACCGTCGCCGCGGTCGAAGGTCGATTGAGCCTGGAGGCGCCGGGGGTGGTGGCGTCACCCGCGGCAACGATTCCGGCGGGACTGCGCGTGGTGATCCATGGCGACACCGTGGCGGCTAGCCTCGCCATCTTCGCCGACGAGCAGAACGTAATGGACCAGGATGCCCTGCGCGCCCTGGTGCGTGACCGCTTGCGCGGCTGGCGTCTGACCGCCGTCGTTGAGAGCGATGGCCGCGGCTGGATCGACACCGGCCTGCCCGCGCGCTGGCTGGCCGCGCCAGAGGCCGACATGGCCGCACGCCTGCCGCGCGCGGCGATCGCCAGAGCGGTGATCGCCTTCGATGGCGTGGCCATCGGCGCCGATCTTGCCGCTGTGCTCGATCCCGTGCCGTCGAAACTCGCCGGCGCCTTGGCCATGGCGCAGACTGATCTGCGCGCCATCGGCGCGGCGCTGAGCGGGACCTGGGCGATCGCCGTGACCGGCACGGGGCAGGGCATCGCCTGCATCCCGCGCTCGGCCACGCTCGACCGCATGGCCCAGCTGTGGATGACCAGCGAGGGCGGCACCCTGCCCGCTGAGGGCGCCACCATCGAGGTCGACGATGGCCTGTACCTGGCCTGCGCCCCGCGCTGGTGGCTGCTGGCCGATCAGCCCGCGCGCATCGCTGCCTTTCTCGCTGAGCCGACGGAGGTGGCGCCCGACCACGGCGCCCTGGCCTGGGCCGACGCGACCGCCGCCCCCGCAGCCGAACTGCTCGCCCAACTGCCCGGCGAAGTACTGGCGCAATGGCCGCTACCCCGCGCCCTGATCGGGCCAGGGGACAAGGCGCAGATGATCGCCAAGGACTTCGGCTGGAGGGTCGAGCCGGGGCGCTGGCGCGACAACGTCACCGCGCTGGCCAACGCCGGCCATCATCAGCTCGGTCTGGCCAACTTCGAGGGACGCATCCGCGTCGAAGTCACTGGTCCGGTGCTGCCGTGGGTGATGCCAGGCCTGGCCGTGCGCTGGTTCGCCGATCATGCCCAGGACCTCTGCGGGCGGACCGCACTGCGCCAGCATATCGCTGCCCGTCAGGCTGCCGGGCAGGGCGCGCTGCCCGAGGATCTGGTGGCGCTGGTCCCCGAACTGACGTCGGAACGGATCGCGGCGGCGAAGGAGTTCTACCGCTCGCTGCCCCCAGCGCCGCCCACTCCACCGGGCGACTCCTTCTCCAAGCAGGCCAAGACCGCCTACGTCCCCCTGCCCGCCCCCCACGAGGCTTGGTTCATCGCCGCAAAGACGCTGGCTGGTGCGAGCGCTGCTCTCGACGGCGAATTCCCCGCGGGGTCAACGGTGGCGGTACGCGCCGCTGCGGCGGAGGGAAGCCTCGGTCCGGAGATGAAGCTCGACCACATCGGCGTCGCGCGACGTCTGGCGCAGGCCGGACGCGATCTGGCGCTGTTCGGCGACGGCGAAGGCGCCTTGCTCGCGGATCGCGCGCTGCACCTCGGACGGGATCCCGTCCTCATGCTTGACCATTTGGTCTCGATCAGCTTGCGCACGATGCGCGACGATGCCTGGCTGATTTCGGGGCTGACCGGGGCGCACGCGCTGGCGCGCCTCGATGCCTGGGCGAGCGAACCGCCGCCCGCAGCCACCGGCCGTTTCTGGCAGGGCGAGCGCCTGGTCATGGGCATCGCCGCCGCGCACTGGTTGCAACTCCCCTCGGCCGCAGCCACTCCGCTCACAGGCGAATGGCTCATGATCACGCCAGCGGTGTGGCAGCCGCACATCATCCGCGCCTTGACCGCGCGCGATGTGGTCGCCATCGACCAGCTCCTGTTCCATTGGCAGGATCGCCGCCAGCCACTGCCGCCGGGTTGGCAGGCGCCGGGTTCCGTCCTGGCGGCGATGTCGCTGCCGAGCTTCGGCATCATCGCCGCGACCGATCGGCGGGCAGCGGCCCGCCATGTCCTGGTCCGCCTCGCCTGGCGTCTGCACCGGCTTGGTCAGGGCGGCGCGCTGCCCGCCGATGCCGCGGCCGCCGCCACGGCGGCCGGGCCGCTCAGCGTCCCCTATGCGGATGCGCTGCTACCCCTGGTCTACACCAAGCGCGGCGCCGGCTTCATGCTCGGCCTCGACCTCAGTGGTGAGCGTCCGACCGCGGTCGATAGCAACACCTGGAACCGCTGGACCAGGAACGAGCCGATTCCCGCCGACGTCCATCTCTCGCTGCCCGGTCAGCGCCTGGAGATCGTCATCGATCCACGCCTGCCCGCCGCCAGCGAAGGAGGCGACCCGGCGTCGCTGTTCTGAACGCAACCAGCACGGCACCACACCCGCACAGGCCCGAGCCGAGCGCACTGGCGGCAGGCACGGACCCGCGCCACCATGCGCGCGTGCCCCGTCAGCCGCCATCCTGGGCCAAGCGCCGGCTCGCCGCCCGCGCCGCCCGCATGCTGTTCTCCGCCATCGTCACCCAACGCGCGTGGGAACTGCCGGCGCTGCCCGGCGTCGCGCCCCTGTCCGCCACGGCGCGCGACGGCACGCCCATTCGTGGCTGGTCGATGCGCCTGCCCGACACGCGCCAGGGCACGGTGCTGATCCTGCACGGCCTGCTGCGCAACTGCACGCTCGACGGCATCCCCGAATGGGGCCGCAGCTTCGCCGCGCTCGGCTGGGCCTCGGCGGGCATCGACCTGCGCCACCACGGCCAGAGCGGTGACGCCATCCCCACCTTCGGCCTGCACGAATCCTGGGATGCACGCGCCGCGCTCGACCAGCTCGAACACCAAGGATTCCCGCGACCGTTCGTGGTGATGGGCGGCTCGCTCGGCGCGCTCACCGCCCAGCGCACCGCCTTCGACGACGCCCGGGTCGCTGGCGCGGTGCTCATTTCGATGCCCGGCTGGCCGTGGCACGGCGCCATCACCGGCGGCGAGGCGATCGCCGGCCTCGCGCGCTTGGAGCTGGAACAACGCGCGCCACCCTGGCTGGCCGCGCTGATCGGTCCGGTGCTGACCGCGATCGGCCACCAGGGCCGCCTGGTCGGCGAAATCATCGCCTCGGCCTGCGGCCACGACGTGCTCGCCGAGGGCGACGTGCGCCGCTTCGGCCCCGCGCCCGGCCATCGCCCCCGCATGCTGTCGCTGATCGGCGACCGCGACAACTTCGACTGGCGCGCGACCTACGCCGCGTGGCGCGCCTGGCCCGATGGCCTGGCGATCCCGGCGCTGACCCCGAGCCAGGCCCCGACCCAGCGCCGGTGGTTCGTCCTCATCCCTGGTCACACCCATCCGCCCAACCCCGACAGCGTGCTGGTGTGGCCGGGGCTGCCCCGGCTGCTCGAAGAATTCCTGGTCTGCGTGCGCGCCGCGCAGGCTGTTGGATAGGCCGCGGCGAAAGTCGGGGCCGTCTCGGCGCGACAGCGAGCATCTCCAGTCCCTTCCTCACCTCAGGGGTAAGGATGCCCAGGCGGCGCAAGGCGACGATCGCCTCTCGCAGGGGCGAGGTGTACCCTTGCTCGGGTGGAACCGCATCCCCGCCAGCTCGAGGGACACCGCCGAGCGGGCTGGGCGCGTCCTGCGTCCGCGTGGACAGGCATCGATTGTAAATGGGGCTAATGATCAGGCGACGCAGGCATTTTTGCCGATTAGACAGAGGACAATAAGTGACTGTCGTGGATATTACATCCACCCTGGCCGAGTCCGAACTCGCCTGACGGAACCTGGGGGACCAGGAAGACCTGGCACTCCCGCAGCATGCCCCCAGTATCATCCTAACACAATCCATAACGATAACGGGATTCCCGTTGCCCCAGTTGTCCCGCATGAACTAAACATCCCGCTCATCGGCTTCCACGACGCCGGCAGCGCCAACGTATAACGGAATAACCATGCATTATTATATTTACATTTTTCTTTTGACCTGCTTGTCGAGCGCCCTGAGCGCAGAGCAGATACGACTACCCGAGATGCCTCAAAATGGATTCGGTAATGGGCTGATAGAGGTGAAATATAGCGAGACCATTTTGCCAGGGACCTACCCTCTCTACGTAACCCAGCATTTTTCCGGTCCCAGGCAGAACTCGACCTACGTTGTCTTCAAGGCCTCGGATGCTGTTTCAGTCGAGCAAGTGTGGACCGCTGTGTTGGCCAAGTACAATCCCGGTTCACAAATCCAGGAAGGAGAAGCTCGCCATGCGAAAGTCGAAGTTGGGGGCAGCGCGGCTTTTATCAGCGTTTTCCCTTCTCAGTCGATCGAACCCATCAAGTGCGTCTACGTCTTGTTCAAGGACTCCCAAACCTACCCCGGGGATAACGCGCGATTTGTCGCTAGCCCGGCTCCCTAGCTAGGTGGCTGCCTTGCGGGTGGGGCCGGTTATGGACGGCCGGTTATGGACTGGACGGCCGGTTATGGACAGGCCATAGCCACTCTGTCCGCGACGGCGTACTGGTTGCCACTGCGGCGCACGCATCTCGACCATCAGCACTGGCGTCGCCAAAGATTCCGGGATTGTTGCGCCAGACCGACTGGACTCTCACCGCCATCGCCCGCGCGGTCGGCTTCGCCGAGGCACGCGTGCTGCACCGCTGTTTCCGCCAGCGCACCGGAACCACCCCGCAGCGCTGGCGGTATGAGACCTGAGCTCAGCGGCTCGAAAAAAAACAACGACGGCGCAGCCGTCGCAAATAGCAGAGCTACCGAGTGGAGGATGACAACTCGCTGGAAAGCGAGCGCGCAGACGCATCAGCAAAGCAACGGTTGCGGACGCCCATGGTGATGCCGCAGCCGCGTCCCGCCGATGCTCCGCGCCATCGAGTGATCCACGATGGGCGGGGCGCGCATCGCGCCCCCTCATCCGATTGGCGAACGGTTGCGACGAGGGCTTCGCTCCCCGACGGCTTCCCGTCGAGGTGCGAAGCCCTGCCGCGCTCAATGCCCTGACTTCAACCAGCACCGACAGTCGGTGTCACCACCAGGCGCGGGGCCGCAGAGGTAGGATGCTCTCCACTGGCGAAGGTGACCGTGCGTTGCACACCGGCCTGCACACTGCGGATGCGCAAGGTCAGCCGGCGCTGGGAGTCGGCGGCCAGCGTCTCGCGGACGAAGCCGCTGACGTCGATCACTAGGGTGCCGCCAACCGAGACCATCGGACGCACCACCACTGGCGTGCCGACCACCACGGTCGGCCGATTACTCCAGCGGATGCCGCTCTCGGTCCAGCCGTCGCCAGCGTCGGCGATAAGCTCGATCGCGAGATCGGTGGTCGACAGGTCGGTGCCCACCGCAACTACCGACAGCTCGAGCCGTGCGGTGTCGCTCGTTTCGAGGTTGTCGGGGAGGGCGAAGCGGAGGTACGTCTCACGGCTCCACGAGGGCGAGAGGTCGCGCTTGACCATCAGACTCTGGTCCGCGCCGAAATTCACCTCGGCGTAACTGCCGTCGCGCACGAAGGCGTCGTCGCCTCCGATCGTCACCGGGCCGCGCGCCACCACCGTGATATTGGTCGGGGCCGAGGCGGACATCGCGCCACGATTATCATAGGCACGCGCGACGAGCGCATGGACGCCGGGCGCGGCGGTCGACCATGTCGCGGCATAGGGGGCGACACGTTGGGTGGAGAGCAGCGTCCCGCCGACCCAGTATTCGACGCGCTCGATGCCATCGGCATCGCTGGCAGTGGCGGTCAGGCGGATCGGCGAGCCGGCAGGGGCGCGCGTGCCGCCGATGGGGCTGGTCAGCGCCACCTGGGGCGGCGTGTTGGTCACGCCCACCCGCACGGTCACTGCGGTCGTGACGGCAGAGGCCCCGCGGCTGTCGTAAGCCCGCGCGGTGATCGCATGATCTCCTGGCGCGGCGGTGGTCCATGTCCAGTCGTACGGGGCCATCCGCTCGATGGTGATCAGAGTGGCGCCCGAGAAGAATTCGACCCGGTCGATTCCGTCAGTGTCGCTTGCCGTGGCGATAAGCCGGATTGGAGCGCCCGAGGCGAACTGTGCGCCAACGCCCGGACTGGTAAGCACCACCGCCGGTGGCGTGTTGACCGGGCCGGTGCGTTGGTCGTTGTCGCCGAGGCGACGGTGGGTGAGGATCGGCCAGAGCGCCGCGGTGTTGGGCGACCAATCGACGGTGTAACCCATCTGCTCGATCACCTGGCGGGTCTTCGGCATCGCCTTGCCGCGGCGGTTCACGTAGTGGTTGTAGGCGTACTCCCACATGGGGTAGCGGATCTCCCCCTGCTGGATGACGCGGCCAGCGGTGCCTTCATGACCGACCATGATGCGATCGCCGAGCGTGGCATAGAGATCCTCGCCCTGCTTCCAGGCGATCTCGGCGCAGGCGGCCAGGGCGTGGATGCCCATCTGCTCGTGGCGCTGGTCGCGCGAAGTTTCCTGGGTGGTGCCATCGGCCCGGATGTAGTTGGGCAGCGATCCCTTGCCGGAACCGTGGAGGAAGTAATCCCGCCCGTGGTTGTAGATCGCGCGGTCATCGAGCACGACGCCAATACCCATCACCGCCTGGGTGATCACGGCGTCCCAGTTGCCATTGAAGGTTGGCCTGAAGTTGCGCAGCAGGGGCCAAAATCGATCACGCAGCATGCGGTCGAAATTGGTCCAGCTCCCGGCGGGCGCGGCGTAGCTCCAGCGCACGAGTTCAGCTGCCTCGCAGAACATCGCGCAGCACATGGCGCCATTGAGCTCCTTGTTGTCGCCAGTGATCACGGTCAGCGTGCGGCCCCACGCGTCGAGGATCTCGATCGCCTTGCGCGCATGGCGCGCGTCCCCGTTTACGTGGTACTGCATGGCGTGCATGAACGCGGCGCTGGCGTCGGTCATCGCCTCGTAGACGCCAAAGTTGGGATTTTCGTAGTAGCCGACGTTGATCGTCGCCACCGGGCGCGGCACGAACGACAAGCTGGAGGGCACGCGGCCGTCCCTGCCGGCGCCGATGCCGCGCCATGCCAGCATCGCGTCCCACTTGCCCTTCCACGGCTGCTCGCCCGCGAGCACCCGCGAGCGGATGACGTCGAGATCGCCGCTGCCGATGCGGAAGCCAGGATGAACCAGATCAACAGCGGCGAGCGGCACCATGACGATCAGCGCCAACAGGGCGGCGCGCCAGGCGCGGCCCGTGAATGAAACGGAGTGGGACATGTGATCTCCTGCTAAGGCGGCGCCGGTCGGCGCCGCAGTGAACAGCCGCTATGCGGCCGGAGATGAGTGGTCGCTCGCCGCCTGGCATCTCGAATGCCGTTTCAAAGCATTGCTGATAGGCAACTTATGCCTGTTTACCCAGGCCGGGATCGACGACGGCCGTCACCGCGGTTGCCCGGCGCGAACCGCCCGCTCAGCGCTTAGGCAGGGTCAGCACCAGGGTCGGCCCGAACTCCACGCCAGCTTCACGGCTATGGTAGCTCGCTGGGTTGCGGCCGCCGAGCAGGTCGCGCGGGACCAGCCAGCAGTCCAGATCGCGTTCCGCCGCGACCGCGGCGCGCACCGCCGCGGTGAGATCGACCTCGCCGACCGTGTTCGGTACGTGCCGCCAGGAGCCCAGCACCTCGCCGATGCCCGGCCGCTGGCGCCAGGTCACCGTCGCCTCACCCCAAGCACCGATCACCGCCCGAACCTCGCAGGCCCACGAGTACGGATGTCCGGCGATGGGCCGCAGGCGCAACACCGCCCGCTCGGGCGGCACACGCAGGCCAGAGAGCGGGAAGCGCAGCAGCACCTGGCGATGGAAATCGACCACCGCGTCCCCCTTGATGAGCAGCATGGGCCTCGTGCCGTAGTTGGTGTCGGCAGAGTCGCCGGCACGGACCATGGCATCGGCGCTGGCGAGGATGCGCCTCTCGTCGGGCGGTTCGGATATGCTGACGCCACCGGGGAGAGTCTCCGTCTCACCGGCGCGCACCACGCGGCCCTCGTTGCCGTGCAGCCCCCAACGCACGGCGCCGCTCGATACCGTCAGCATGGCGCGACCGCCCGCCGCCGTGACCGCGAAGCCAGCCTCGTCCGCGCTGGCCGCACCGTCAGCCACGGCGATCGTGAATGCGGACGCGTCCAGGCGCGCCGGGACGGCGCAGACCGCGCTGCCGGTGATCAGGCGCAGCCGGGGCTCGCCGCGATGGACGCTGGCCCTGGCCTCGGGTGCCAGCACCGCCTCGCTGCCATCGCCCCAGCGCAGGCGGGCCTCCACCCCGGTGGCCACCAGCTCGCCGTCGACGAGGCGGCGCGGCGCGGCGGCGCCGAGCAGCATGGGCAGGTCGGCCGACGCGGCCCGATCGTGAACAACAAGGCAGAAGGCGACCAGCAGCATCGCCGCCGTCGCCAACAGCCACTGCCAGCGGTGCGAACGCAGCACGCGGTTCCCCGCCGACGGTGGCCGGTTCGACGATGCTTCCACCGCCGCCCGCGCGCGTTCGGCCACCGCCCGTGGATCAGGCCCACCGAGCATCGCGGCGAGGAACGCGGCTATCTCGGCCTGTCCGCGATTGGCGGGCGACTCGTCTTCGGCGCCGTTCTGCCAGGCCTCGAATTGTTCGCCGTCGCTCATTCTGCTTCGCCTTCCAGGCAGCGGCGTAGGGCAGTTCGCGTCCGCCACAGGGTGTTGGCGAGACGATCGGTGCGTTGATGAAAGCGGATCGCCATGCGCGCCAGCGGCTCGCCGAGGCGATAACGCGCCTCGATCAGCCGCCGCGCCGCAGGCGCAAGCCGGTCCAGGCAGCCCGGGAGCCGGCTCTGCCAACGTTCAAAGCGTTCGTCGCCGCGCTCGGAATCCACCTCGGGGGGGGCGACGACCTCGCTGCCGTCGAGCGGAATGTCGCGTCGACGCCGCGCGCGGACAGCGTCGGCACGGATGAGATTGCGGGCGATGCCGATCAACCAGCTCAGAAAACTGCCTTCGGCGCGCCAGGTCGCGATGCTCCGGTAGGCTTCGATCCAGGCGCTCTGCGCGATATCATCGATGGCGTCGGCGCGACGGCAGTGGGCAGCCACGGCCAGACGCAGCGGTCGGTGACAGCGCTCCACCAGATCGGCAAATGCCTCCTGGTCGCCTGCCTGCACCCGCCTGGCCAAGCCATCGATCGCGGTGAGCACCGTCTCGTCCATCATTATCCTTCCGTGGATGGCCATCGACCAGGATCGCGAATATTCGTGTAACCGTATCGCTGGAATAGGATTGCGACAGACGACCACGATCGGCTCATCGCCAGGTTTGCTCCTGCCAGCCTGCACAAGCCGCAGTCGCGAACATGTGCAGGTGGATGCTGCCGGTTCGCACCAGGCCGGCGGCCGATACCACGCCCTCAGCGACGTTGCCGACCTTGCTCTGACTGAGAGCGGTGCGGGCTCTGGGTATCAGCACCCACGTGCGGGTTGGCCCCAGCATCGATGTGGCCGGTCCGGCCGGCGGAAGTTCCCAAACCGCCGAATGATGCGGGCAACCGCTCAATAGGCAGAGATCGCCGGATCGATCTCCTCGCCCCAGGCGAGGATGCCGCCTTCGAGGTTGAGCACCTTGGTGAAGCCGTGCTTCTTGAGGGTCTCAAGCGCCTTCATCGAACGCCGGCCGGACTTGCACTGGCTGATCACGACCTTGTCCTTCCATGCCGCGATCTCGCTGAGTCGGTTGGGCAGCTGACCGAGCGGGATGTTGGTGTTGCCCTCGATCTGGCAGATGCCGAGTTCGAACGGCTCGCGCACGTCGAGCAGCAGGTGCTCGGTGCCGGCGTCACGCAGGGCGGCGTAGTCCTGCACGCTGATTTCGAGCTGTTCGGCCGAGGCGGTCTGGGTCTCGCCGCGCTTGAGGCCGCAGAACTGCTCGTAATCGATGAGCGCATGGATGGTGCGGTTGGCCGAGCAGATCGGGCAGGTCGGATCCTTGCGCAGCTTGAGCTCGCGGAATTCCATGTTCATCGCGTCGTAGCGCACGAAGCGGCCGATCAGCGGCTTGCCGATGCCGGTCAGCATCTTGATCGCCTCGGTGGCCTGGATCATCGCGATCATGCCGGGCAGCACGCCGAGCACGCCGCCCTCGGCGCACGACGGCACCTCGCCCGGGCCGGGCGGCTCGGCGTAGAGGCAGCGATAGCACGGACCGTTCTTCGCATCGAAGACGGTGGCCTGGCCCTCGAAGCGGTAGATCGAGCCGTAGATGTTGACCTTGCCGAGCAGGACGCAGGCGTCGTTGACCAGGTAGCGGGTGGGAAAGTTGTCGGTGCCGTCGATGACGATGTCGTACTTGGCGATGATGCTCAACGCGTTGGCCGAGGTGATGCCCTCTTCGTAGACCTCGACCACCACGTCCGGGTTGAGGTCGTTGATGCCGCGCTTGGCCGACTTCGCCTTCGAGGTGCCGACGTCCTGGGTGCGGTGGATGACCTGACGCTGCAGGTTGGACACATCGACCACGTCGAAGTCCATGATGCCGATGCGACCGACGCCGGCGGCGGCGAGGTACAGCGCGAGCGGGGAACCAAGGCCACCAGCGCCGATCAGCAGCACCGAGGAGGCGAGCAGCTTCTGCTGCGCGGCCTCACCGAACTCGGGCAGGGTCAGGTGGCGGGCGTAGCGCAGGTACTGGTCGCTGGTCAGGGGCATGGTCGTGTCCACGGGGGAGGCGGGATCATGGCTGGTCGGTTGGGGTGACAAGGGCCGTGGCGGATGAGCTTCAGGGGCCATTGGGCGGAGCGTCACCCAGAGCACTGGACACACCCTGATGCACCTTTGTTGCACAGGCTGCATGCGGCACTAAGTCTGCCTTCGGAGCAATGTCATGGAGCAGAAGGAAGGATACGTCCTTGATGTCGATCTCTACCGGGTGGGGAATGCCGCCAGTCCCAGGCTCGATTTCCTGCGCGAAAGGGATATCGACCAATTCTTCGCAAACGGAATTGCGATGGTCCGGGCAAATGGTCTAGGAATTTCAATTGCCACACTGAGCTGGCTAAAAAAGCGGGGTCTCAATGGGCACGTCTATCTGCTTGAAAAAGGGGTCACCGTCATTCCGGGAGGGCTCATTCTCGCGCCGGCTCCTGCAGGATCAGGGCATTACCACATCGCCCCGCTCCACACCATGTCGCTTCAGAGCTACCTCGATCTTCTCCGGATTCTGGGCACCTCGTGCGTTTATGCGGGTCGGATCGAAGAACTGTCGGTCGAAGCATGACTGCGAGCTCCATTTTTATGTCCAGGTCCGACGCAACCTGGGTGTACCTGTCCCTGATGGAAAAGTATCGGACACTGAAGCATCTTAACGCAACTTCTCAGGACGAAGATGTGGTCGCAGATGCCGCCAACGACCTGATGTCACTCGCGGCAACCCTGGAATCAGTCGGCCAGCAGTTCAACACGCAGTTTGGAGAGGATGTCTTCAAGATATCGGATCGGCCGATTTCGTAGCGGTAAACTGCTGCCTCAGGCAGCGGCTTCAGCGCGCTGGCTTCCAGCGCTTGCGGCAGCTGCCACAGCAGCGGCGGCGAATCAGCGCCAGGGGCAAGGTGAGCGGAAAGAGCAGGACGAGCAGCGGGAAGACCAGCGAGCCCATCGCCCAGATGGCGTAGGGACGCACGGTTCACACCTCGGTACTGCCGCAATATGGGCACTGTTCAACCGGCTCGTCGTCGACCGTGGGCGCCATATGCCGGGCGAGCAGCGCCACCGCGCGCTCCAGCACCGGCACGCGCAGTTTCACGCCGCCGATGGCGTTGGTCAGCAGGCTGTCGAGCGCCGCCAGGTTGGCATCGTCGATGACGGCCGGGATGCCGTGACTGGCGAGTGGGCCGCGATCGACCTCGGCGGTGGGGACCTCGGCGTAGGTATGGTGATGAGCGGGCCACCGTCACCGCCATCGCGCGCCAATTCGTTGGCGGTGGGGGCGCACATGCCTCAGCCCCAGAATTTCCACCATGGCCGAGCCGGCACCGGCGCGGTGGCGGCGAGCCAGCCTTCGATCAGCGCGCCAGCCGGGTGGCGCAGCGGCTGCATGACCCAGGTGTGCGGTGCGTAGGGCTGCATTTTTACCGTGCGCACGCGCAGCAGACGGTCGCCTTCGCGGCGCAGTTCAAGGGTCGCGCCATTGCGCCGCCCATCGGGCGTGGCGCCGGTGATGAGCAAGGTTTCGCCGCCAGCGGCCGCCGGCATCTCGCCGGCGACCAGCAGCGCATCGAAGGTGGCGCCCGCGCGTTTGAGGCCGGCGCCGAACTCCTTCATCAGGTCAAGGATATCGATCGGCCCGCCATCGCCGACGGGCGTGTCGAGCATGCGGTACTGATGATCGGCGCCGGTGGCGAGCACCACCATCAACTGGTAATGGTCACGATCGGTCTTGAGCAGCACCCGCCGCGTCAGCTCGACGAATTCGCCGAGCAGCGCGTTGAACGCCGCGTCGTCGATGGCGACGCCTGCCTTCGCGCTCACCCGCGCCCAGCCTCGTAGGCGCGGCCTGATCGCTTCTCGATGAAATTGACGAAGGCGCGGTTGGCGATCGCGGTGCCGCCCGGGGTCGGGTAGTCGCCGGTGAAGTACCAGTCGCCGGTGTGGCCGGGGATGGCCCAGCGCAGGCCCTGCACGGTCTGATAGACGACGTCGACCTCGCCCTTCCACGATCCGTCGCGCGGGCGGACCAGGTCGGCGATGCGCGCCGATATCTCTTCGTCGGTGAACTCGGCGTAGATGCGCTTGACGTGGTTGACCTGCGGCGCCGGGCCTTCCATCGGGATGCGCGCCTTCTCGGCGCGGGCCAATTCCAGGGTGCACGCCTCGTAGACCTCGCGCAGCAGGCTTTCGCGCCCGCGTTCCTTGAGCAGCGAGATCGCCGCCTCGAAGGCGATGAACTTGCCGAGTTCGGACATGTCGATGCCGTAGCAGTCGGGGTAGCGGATCTGCGGCGCCGATGACAGCACGACGATCCGCTTGGGGCCGAGCTGGGACAGGATGCGCAGGATCGACTGGCGCAGGGTGGTGCCGCGCACGATCGAGTCGTCGATCACCGCCAGGTTGTCGACTCCGGGGCGAAGGATGCCGCGGGTGATATCGTAGGCGTGGGCGACCATGTCGCCGCGGTCGCGATCGTCGGTGATGAAGGTGCGCAGCTTGGCGTCCTTCAGCGCGGCCTTTTCCTGCCACGGGCGCACCGCGAGGATCTTGGCCAGGTTCTCGCGCGACAGGGTGCCGGCCTCCTGATGGCGCAGGATCTCCTGCTCCTTCCATTCGGCGAGGTAGCTCTCAAGCCCTTCGAGCAGGCCGTAGTACGCCGTCTCGGCGGTGTTGGGCACATAGCTGATGACGGTGTGCTCGAGATCGAAGTCGATCGCGCGCAGCAGGGCCGGGACCAACTCCTTGCCCAGCGCCTTGCGTTCGCGGTAGATGTCGGCGTCGTTGCCGCGCGAGAAGTAGATGCGCTCGAACGAGCACGACTTCTTCTCGCCGGGCGGCAGGACCTCGACCTCCTTGGCGACGCCGCGGTGATCGATGATCACCGCGCAGCCGGGGGTGATCTCCTTGACCTTCTCCGGGACGACGTCGAAACAGGTGACCAGGGCGACGCGCTCGCTCGCCACCGCCACCACCTCATCGTCCTCGTACCAGTAGGCCGGGCGGATGCCGTGCGGATCGCGCAGGGCGAAGGACAGCCCGTGGCCGACCACGCCAGCGAGGTGGTAGCCGCCATCCCATGCGCGGGCGGCGCGGCGCAGGATCAGGCTGAAGTCGAGTTCTTCGGCGATGCGCCGGGCGAGCTCGTTGCCGTCCTTCACCGTACTGCGCAGGCGGCGGGCGATGGCCTCGTTGGCCTCGTCGAGGAAGTGGCCGATCTTCTCCATCACCGTCGAGGTATCGGCCGAGCCGATCGGGTGCTGGCCGAGGCTGACCAGCATGTCGAAGATCTCGCTGGTGTTGGTCAGGTTGAAATTGCCGGCCAGGCTGAGGTAGCGGCTGGGCCAGTTGCTGACGCGTTCGTACGGGTGGCAGACGTCGAGGGTGACGCCGCCGTGCGTGCCATAGCGCAGATGACCGAGGTAGATCTCGCCCAGCCAGGGGTAGAGCTGCTTCAGCTGTTGCGGGTCGGCGAAGGCCTCGCGGTGGTCGCGGTGCAGCCGGTCGAGGTCTTCATGGACGTGCTTCCAGACGCGGTCGAGGCTTGAGGTGCCGGCCTCGCGCGCGCGGTGGTAATAGCGCGCGCCGGTCGGCATGCCCATTTTGAGGACACCGATACCCGCGCCGTCCTGGCCGCGGTTGCGCTGTTTCTCCATGAGCAGGTACAGCTTGCGCATGCCCCACATCGCCGAGCCGTAGGTGGCTTGGTAGTGGGCGAGCGGCTTCTTCAGGCGCACCAGCGCCAGTCCACACTCATGCTTGATCGGATCGCTCACCCTGCGGCTCCTGACATGCGGCTGTGGTCGTACCCGGTCCCCGGCTCACGACGGGAAGAAAAACGCAAGACCGTCGACGTGGAACGGGCGGACACGCGCAGCGCCCTCACCCTTTGCCCGCCCCGGCCTTGGCGGTGATCCGCTCAACGCCGCCGAAGTACGGCCGCAGCACCTCGGGCACGATCACCGAGCCATCGGCCTGCTGATAGGTCTCGAGGATGGCGATCAGGCAGCGCGGCAGCGCCAGCGCCGAACCGTTGAGCGTCGCCACCGGCGCCGGCTTGGCGCCCTTTTCCTTGCGGTAGCGCAGGCCAGCGCGGCGCGCCTGGAACTCGCCGAAATCCGAGCAACTCGACACCTCGAGCCAGCTGTTGGTGCCCGCGCTCCACACTTCGAGGTCGAAGGTGTGGCAGGCCGAGAAGCCGGTATCGCCGGTGCACAGTTCGAGCACGCGATAATGCAGGCCGAGGCCACGCAGCAGCGCCTCGGCATGACCGCGCATGGTCAGCAGGTCGCTCTCGGCGCGTTCGGGCGCGGTGAACCACACCATCTCGACCTTGTCGAACTGGTGCACGCGGGTCATGCCGCGCGTGCCGAGGCCGGCGGCGCCGGCCTCGCGGCGGAAGCACGGCGTGTGCGCGGTGAACAGCTTGGGCAGCTCGGCGCCGTCGAGGATCTGATCCTTGAGGTAGTTGGTGATCGGCACCTCGGCGGTGGGGATGAGCAGCAGATCGTCGTCCGCGCAGCGATAGAGCTGGTCGGCGAACTTGGGCAGCTGGCCGGTACCCTGCATGGTCTGCGGCGTGACCAGGAACGGCACCGCCAGCTCGGTGTAGCCATTGACCAGGGTGTGCTGATCGAGGAACCAGCTCACCAACGCCCGGCTCAGGCGGGCGCCGGCGCCCTTGAGCACGACGAAACCCGAGCCCGACAGCCGGCTGCCGCCTTCGAAGTCGATGATGTCGAGCGCCGGGCCGAGATCCCAGTGCGCCTTGGGCGCGAAGGCGAAGGTCGGCTTGGCGCCCCATTCGTCGACCACGCGATTGTCGCTGGCGTCCTTGCCCACCGGCACCAGGGGCAGACAGGGATTGGGATAGCGCAGGAGGAAGTCGGTGAGCCTGGTCTCAAGCGCGGTGCGCTCGGCGTCGACCGCCTTAGCCTGGTCGCCCAGCACGCGCGCATGCTCTTTGGCGGCGGCGACGTCCTTGCCCTCGCGCGCGGCCTGCCCGATCGCCTTCGACGCTTGGTTGAGCTCGGCGAGCAGCGCCTCGCCCTTTTGCTTCTGTTCGCGCACCTGGGCGTCGAGCGCGGTCAGCGCGGCGATGTCGACCTGCTCGCCGCGATCCCGCCACGCCTTGGCGAAGAAGTCCGGGTCCTTGCGGAAGTGCGCGAGGTCGATCATGCGGCTGGCTCCACCCCCCGAGGGGATTGCACCGCCGGCATCCGGCGGCCCCCCGTCGTGGGGGACGCGGAGCGTACGCTGACCCCCGAGTGGGCAAGGGACGCGGAGGCGAAGGCGGGAAATCCAAGGCTCACCCCGGGCCATCCCCGGCGGGAAGCCCGAGCGATTCCAAAACAACGTGCCCGAGTGCGGCAAGCAGGTCAGCCGGTGCGGCCCCCTCGGCGCCCAGTGCCGACCAACGCGGGGTCGGACCGGGTCCGAGGTCGGCCTTACCATGGACGACCAGGTCACCGGGCTCGACCGTGGTACGTGGCGACCCCGCCGGGACCAGGTGCACGACCAGATCGGCGCGCGCGCGCGCAGCGCGGACCAGCTCCTGGCCCGCCAGTTCAAGCGCATCGCTGGTCGGGCGCAGCCCGGCCGAATCGAGCAGGCGCAGACGCCAGCCGGCGATGATCGTTTCGGCGGCGACGAGGTCGCGCGTGGTGCCGGGCAGGTCGCTGACCAGCGCGCGGTGATGCCCGCACCAGGCGTTGAGGAGGGTGCTCTTGCCGGCGTTGGCGGGCCCAGTGATCAGGATCAGCGGGGTGCGCACCAGAAAGTGCGCCGCGAAGGGCGGCGTCCGACCCGGGTTGGCAAGCAGCCAGCGCACCGCGGCGGGACTGGGGGCCGCGGCGAGGGCCGCCCAGCGCGCATCGTCGACCGGATGGTGGTTCGTCTCGTGCCAGCCATGGCTGCGCAGACCCGCCGTCACCGCCGCGCGCGCCCCCGGACCACCGTGGACTCCGATCTCGGCCTCGGTGCCGCTCATCCGCAGCACCACGGCCTCGTCGATCACCACGCCCGCCGCGTCACGCAACCGCGCGAACATCGCCGCGCCGGGCTCGGGCCAACGCGGCAACGGTCCCGGCGCCACGCCGCAGCGCAGCAGGGCGATGGCGGCAGGGGCGGGAGGCGTCAGCCAGGTGAACCACATTGCCGCGCAGCGTCGAGGTCGACGGTGGCCGTCCAGACCGATTCCTGACGCGGATCATCCCCTCCTCGATAGCGACCCGTCCCGGTGTGGGTAATATCGCAGCATGACTGCGATCGTCGTGCTCTACCTCGGCCTGGGCGTGCTGATGACCTTCCTCGGCCTACCCTTGTGGCGAGCTCTGGTGCCGCCCAACCGCTGGTACGGCCTGCGCCTGCCCGCGACCATGGGCAGCCCGTCGGTCTGGTACGCGGCCAACGCCCGCTTCGGACGGATGCTTGCCATCAACGGGATTGCGATCATCGCGGCCGCAGGGATAGCCTTGGCGGCGGGGTGGACGGGCATAAGTACCGTCATCGTCCTCGCGGCGGTAGTCCTTGCCGGGGTCGCCGGCGCCAGCATCGCCGGTATCCTCGTCGCCCGGTCCGCAGCCGCACGCGCCCCGTAACGGGTCACGCGGGTTCACGATCCCGCGACCGGCACCCCGGCGAGATCCGCCCATAACCGCACCACCACCGGGATCAGCTCATCGTTGAAGTCGAAGCGCGGCGAATGGCAGCCCTCGATCGGCTGGCCCGGGCGGCCAGCACCGAGCAGGATGAACGCACCCGGGCACTTGGTCAGGAAATAGCCGAAATCCTCAGCCGCCATCAAGGGCATGCCGGTGTCGTCGATCGCCCCCGGGCCGAGCACCCGCCGCGCCGCCGCCGCCACCAAGCGCGCCTGGTCCGGGTCGTTGACCGTGGCCGGATAACACGGGCGATAGTCGAAGGACCCGACCGCCCCACTGGCGGCGCAGGCCGCATGCAGGCAGGCTTCCACCCGCCGCGCGAGGTCATCGCGCGTAGTGGTGGTGGCCGCGCGCACGGTGCCGATGAGTTCGGCGGTCTCGGGGATGATATTATCGGCGGTGCCGGCGTGGAAGCAGGTGACGGTGACCACCGCCGCGGACTGCGGTGCGACTTGGCGGGCGACGATCTGCTGGGCGAGGGTGACGAAGTGCGCGCCGGCGACGATCGGATCGACGGCGAGGTGCGGCGCGCTGGCATGCCCGCCGCGGCCGGTGATGGTCGCCGTCCATTCGGCGTTGGCGCCCATCACCGGGCCGGGCGGGCAGGCGGCGCGGCCGAAGGGGATCGCCGGCCAATTGTGGTAGCCGTACACCGCGTCGACGCCGTCGAGGGCGCCGTCGGCGCACATCGCCTGGGCGCCGTGGCCGCCCTCCTCGGCGGGCTGGAAGAGCAGCGTCACCGGCCCGGGCAGGTCGCGTTCGCGTGTCTTCAACCACGCCGCGGCGGCGAGCAGGCTGGCGGTGTGGCCATCGTGGCCGCAGGCGTGCATCAGGCCGGGGCGGCGGCTGGCCCACGCCACGCCCGAGAGCTCGGCGAGCGGCAACGCGTCGAGATCGGCGCGGAAGGCGAGGTGACGGCCAACACCGGGGCCGAGTCGGGCGACGGTGCCAGTGCCGGCGCAAGCGCGCCAGGCGATGCCGACGCGGTCCAACTCGCCGCGCACCAGCGCCGCGGTGTCGTGCTCGCGATGCATCAGCTCGGGTTCGCGATGCAGCGCCCGGCGCAGCGCGGTGGCATGGGCGACGATGGCGGCGAGGGTCACGCGCGGACCTCCACGGTGAAGGTCCAGCCACCGTGGTCGTCGACCGCCAGTTCGACCGTGCGGCTGTTGGGCAGCACCAGGGCGTCGTCGACATGACCGAAGGGCAGGCTGGCGATCGCTGGCACGCGCAGCCGGTCGGCCCATTGGCGCAGGACGTCGTTGACGGTCATCCCGCTGCGTCCGGGGCGCATGTTGGTGAAGCCGCCGCCGATGAGACCAAGCACGCCATCGAGCAGGCCGGCGTGGTGCAACTGGGCCAGGCAGTAGTCGGCGTTGAACGGCGTGATGTCGATGTCCTCGATCGCCAGCACGCAGCCGCGCAGCGGACGCGCCGCCGCCGAACCGACCAGCCAGGCGAGGACCGAAAGACAGCCGACCACCAGCGGCCCGCGCGCATAGCCGGGGTGCAAAGTCTCGACGCCGGGGTCGATGGCGCGCTCGCGGCGGTAGCCCTCGCCACGGGCGAGCCGGGCGAGGGTGTCGTGCGCGCGTCCAGCCTGCTCGATGGCGCCCAGGCTGGCGTACCAGCTCTCGCCCCAGCCCTTGGCGCGCCAGCATGCGTGCAGCACGGTGCCGTCGCTATAGCAGAGCAGGAGCGGAGCGCGCGTCTCGCTGCGGGCCATCAGCGCGGGCAGCAGGTGGATCGCGCCGTGCCCGCCGCGGCACGACCACACCAGGTCGTGGGCGAAACCGGCGACCAGGTCGGCGGCGCGGTCGGCTTCGGGCAGCCAGGTCTCGGCCGGCCCGAAACGGTCGCAGAGCGGCGACAACACCGGGCGCGCGCCGAACAGCGCGGCGCCGCGCGCGGCCTGGGCGTGGATGCGCGCGCGGTCTTCGGGGCCCTCGATGACCCACGACGGGCAGGTGAAGTAGCAACTCGTCACCATCACACGGTAGGCGCCGCGGTGATGGTTCGCCAGCCCTACCCGGCGGCGCGGTCCAAGATGTCGAGCAGGCCGGCCAAGCTCGGCTTGAGGAACGGCAGGGTGGCCACCGCGGCGCGGATGCGCCCGTCGACCCCGACCACCACCGCCAGGCGGCGCGTACCGTACCACGCCGCGGCGCCGTAAGCCTGGCAGCATGCGCCGGTCGGATCGGCGAGGATGGGGAAGGGGAAGGCGTGGCGTTCGCGGAAGCCGCGGTGGCGATCAACGCCGGCCGGGTTGATGCCGACCACGGCGACGCCGCGGCGGGTGAATTCGCCCCAGTGGTCGCGGTACTCGCACAGCTGGCGGGTGCATACCGCGGTGTCGTCGCCAGGGTAGAACACCAGCAGCGCCGGCCCGGCGGCCCAAGCGGCGGAAAGCCGATAGGGCGCCCCGGCGGTGTCGAGCAGATCGGCGTCGGGGGCGGTCTCGCCAACGTTGGGCATGGTGCAAATTCCCACATCGGGCCTGGGTCGCAAGCCCGAGGGTGTGCTCTCGCCGTGGTCCAATCCTGAGCCCGGTTGGCAGATTCGGTTACGATACACTCCCGTGTCGTCACCGAGGGTCTGCTTTCCCGTATCAAGGACAGGCCTAGGTTGGTCGTCCTCGCTGGGGAGTCACATGGCCAAGTTGGTTTGCCAGTCCGGTCCGTCCGCAGGTCACGAATACCCGCTGACCAAGGACGTCCTCACCATGGGACGGCAGAGTTCGTGCGACGTCCAGATCATGGACCACATGTCCTCGCGTCAGCACTGCCAGATCCGGCGCGACGGCAAGCTGTTCACCCTGGTCGATCTCGGCTCGCGCAACGGTACCCAGCTCAATGACAAGAAAGTTGGTGAGCGTCAGCTCGCCTTCGGCGACCACATCCGCGTCGGCGAATGCGAGTGGGTGCTGGTCAAGGAACCGGGCGACATCGAGCTGAAGGACCTGCTCACCAAGTACGAGATCCAGGAGAAGCTCGGCGAAGGCGGCATGGGCGTGGTCTACAAGGCCAACCAGAAGTCGATGGCCCGCGCGATCGCGCTCAAGATCCTGAGCCCGAAATACGCCTCGCGGCAGCGCTTCGTCGACCAGTTCATCCGCGAGGCGCGCGCCGCCGGTCAACTCAACCATCCCAACATCATCCAGGTCCACGACGTCGCCACCGAGAACGACATCCACTATTTCTCGATGGAGTTCGTCGACGGTCCGACCTGTATGCAACTGCTGCGCGCCAACGGCTCGTTCCCGGTGCCCGAGGCGCTCGAGATCGGACGACAGGTGGCGAAGGCGCTGGAATACGCGCACGACCACCGCCTGATCCATCAGGACATCAAGCCCGACAACATCATGATCGGGGCCAACAACACGGTGAAGCTGGCCGACCTCGGCATCAGCAAGACCTTCGATGAGGCCGAACAGCAGGACGATGGCCCGAAGCGGGTGATGGGCACGCCCCACTACATGGCCCCAGAGGCCGCGCTGGGCAAGAAGATCGACCACCGCGTCGACCTCTACAGCCTGGGCGCCACCATCTATCACCTGCTCACCGGCAAGACGCCCTACACCGGCACCAGCGCCACCGAAGTGCTCAAAGCGCAAGTCATGGACCCGCTGCCGGCGATCCAGGACATCAACGACGAAGTCCCCGACGACGTCTGCGCGCTGGTCGAACGGCTGATGGCCAAGAAGCCCGATGACCGCTACCAGAAGGCGTCCGAGGTCGCCGACGAGTTCAAGCGCCTGCAGGCCGGCCTGAAGCTGGGCACCGACCGCATCCCGTCAAACGAGACCATGATCCTCCAGCGCCTGGCCAAGGGCACGCCCGCCACCTCGGGCACGGCCACGCCGGGCGAGGGAAGCGGACACCGCACCGGCGGCGGCACCCAGGCGACCGGCGAAGCCGCCGTTGCCCACGTCGAAACCCGTCGCCTGCGCCTGGTCGTCATGCTCAGCGTGGCGGCGGTGATCATCTTCGCCGCCATCATGTTCCTGCCCCGACTGCCCCGCCTGCTCAGCGTGCGCGATGCCGCGCCCGCCACGGGCGGCCCTCCGGCGGTGGCGCCGGAGCCACCGCCCAGCGATCCGGCCGTCGCCGATCCTGCGCCGGGCATCCCCGCCCCTGACCGCGACCCTGCCCATATGGCCGTCCTGGGCGAGTTGGAGACCAAGCTGCGCGCCGATGGCGAACGGGGCGACCTTGGCGCGCTCGCCGACGAGGTGCAGCGCATCCTCGGTACGCAACCAGGCGCCGCCGTGCGCGAACGCGCTGAACGCCTGCACGCCCGCATCGACCTGCTCTTGGCCGAGAAGCGTCGCGGCCAACTCGATCAGGCCTTCGCCAAGCTTGAGGGCGAAGTCGACAAGCTGGTCGCCGAGCGCAATTACGAGGTCGCCCTCGCGCGCATCAAGGCGTTCCCGAACGCCACCACCGCCGAACTGGCGCCGCGCGTCGCCACTCTGCGCACCGCGACGACCAAGGCGCAGGATGGCTACCTCGCCGATCTGCGCGCCAAGATCAAAGCCTACGCCGAGCAGAAGAATGCCGCGCGCCTGAGCGACCTGCGCAACGCCCTGCCGGCACCCTTCCTGGGCACCCCCGTCGAGCAGGAGATCGTCGCCGCCCTGGCCACGATCGAGGGCGAAGTGCAGGCGCGCCACCAGGCGCTGCTCAAGGACGTCGCCGCCGACCTGGTGCGTTGGGATCTGACCCGGGTCGAGGAACGCCATCGCCTGACGCGGCCGACGATGGGCGACTCGGCGAGCGGCAAGCAGTTCGACGGTTTCCTCGCCGCCTCCCGCCAACTGGCCGAGCTGTGCGCTGCGCTCGAGGCACGCCTGCAGGTGACTGGCAAGCAACGCTTCGGCGGTGAGATCCAGAAGTTGGACAAGCCCGATCTCATCGGCGCCTCGCGCTCAGGCCTCAAGGTCCAACCCGCCATGGGCATGGGCGAGGTCGAGCTCGCCTGGAAGAACATCGACCCCGTGGTGCTCAAGGATGTGGTCGCCATGGTCCTGAGCGACGAGGCAGGCAAATTCCTGCCGGCCATCGATGTGCTGGCCTCGGCCCGCGCTCTGGTGGTCGCCACCAAGTAGCCGTCGGGCCGACAACGGTCGGCCCGCTGGCCCGCAACGGCGGTTCCCTTTCGCGCGCGTCGAACCATCCTGACGGCGCATGGCCGAGGAGAACAAGTACAAAGGCCAGCGCTGGAATCCGCGCGAAGGCCTCGGGCGTCTGCGCCGCGCCGCCGAGAAGACCGAGGGCCGCACCACCGGCTGGGAGCGTCACGCCGAGGATGACGGCTTCCTCGAGCAGCACCCCATCGCCCAGCGCGGCACCCACCTCGGCGAATCGCTGCTCGCCAGCTTCAACCGCCTCGCCCGCGACACCGGCGACATCCCGGCGGGGGCGTTTCCCGGCACGGTCAGCGGCTTCCAGGGCAAGACCGTCATGGTCCGTCTCGACGACGGTGGCGAACTCGCCTGCGACGTGCGCCAGGCGCTCAAGAAGCAGATCAAGGGCGTGAAGAATCCGCTCTGCGTCGGCGACCGGGTGCAGGTCGAACGCCCCAATCCCGCTGAAGGGGTGATCGCCGCCGTGGCCGTCCGCCACAATCAGCTCGCACGTGCGGACAGCCACAACAAGGCGCTGCTTCATGTGCTGGCCGCCAACATCGACCGCTTGGTCGTGGTCTCGGCGCTTGCCGACCCGGAATTCAAGCCGGGCTTCCTCGACCGCTACCTGGTCATCGCGGCGGCCAACGCCATCGAGCCGCTGATCGTGCTCAACAAACGCGATCTTGCCGATCCCAGTGCCCCGCTCGCGCTCTACCGCGACATCGGCTACGCCACCATCGCCACCAGCATCACCGATCCCGCCGATCCCGGCCTCACCGAGCTGCGCATCGCATTGGCCGGCGCCACCGCGGTCTTCGCCGGGCAATCGGGGGTCGGCAAGTCGAGCCTGCTCAACGCGCTCTTCCCCCACGTCGCCGCCCGCGTCGGCGACGTCAGCACCGGCACCGGGCTCGGCCGCCACACCACCACCGCGGCGCGCAGCTATCCGCTGCCCGCGGGCGGAACCCTGATCGACACCCCGGGCATCCGCGAGTGCGCCATCGCCGGCCTCACCGCCATCGATGTCGCCCTCTTCTATCCCGAGATCGCGCGCCTGCACCACGCCTGCAAATTCAACGACTGCAGCCACACCCACGAGCCGGAATGCGCGGTCGGGGCTGCGGTCGAGCGCGGCGAGATCGCGGCCAGCCGCTACGCCAGCTACTGTTCGATCGTCGAAGAGGATCTCGCCACCGGATGAATCGGCGGCGGCTGGCGCGGCCAAGTTCAGGTGAAAATCATTACCGGAGCCGGACACTCGGTTCGGCCTCAACATCCCGCCTCGGCCGGCTGTACAACCTGTTTGCCCTATGAGCACCTCTGCCATGTCCGTCGTCCCTGCCGTGATCGTCCGCAAAGGCCCTGATGCGGGGCGTGTCCTGCCCCTGGACAAGGATCGGCTGACCATCGGGCGCGGCGACCAAGCCGATTTGACCTTCGCCGATACCAAACTCAGCCGCGAACACGCTGAACTGACCTGCGTCGATGGCACCTGGCGCCTGCGCGACCTAGCCTCGCGCAACGGCACCCTGCTCAACGGGCGCCGACTCGCTTCCGACGCCGTGACCCTGACCATGGGCGACCGCATCAGCTTCGGCCTGGTCGAACTCGAGCTGGCGATGGCCAGCCCGACTGCGCCGCAGCCGGCGCCTGCCGCCGAGGCGGCGACGGCAGGGGCAGCCACCCACGCGGCCTTCCCGGCCGTCATGGGCTCGCGCCTGCGCGTGGTTTCGGGCGCGCTTGCCGGGCGCGAACTGGCCCTTGGCGAGCGCACGGTGCTGGGGCGCTCCGCCGCCGAGGCCGACGTCTCGCTCGAGGATGCCGCTGCCAGCCGACGCAACACCGAGATCGTGCGCGACGGCGCGGTGTGGCGGGTGCGCGACCTGGATTCACGCAACGGCACCGAACTCGACGGCGAGCGCTTGCCGACTGACCAGTTGGTGCGGATGCATGCCGGCGCGCGCCTGCGCGTCGGCGCGACCGTCCTCGAGTTCATCGACCATCGGGTCGATGGGCGTGAAGGTCACGAGCTGCAGGGCTGGACGCTGGTCGAACGGCTGGGCGCCGGGACGGCCGGCGTGGTCTACCGCGCGCGCGGCGAGGACGGCGGCGAAGCGGCGCTGAAGCTGCTCGATCCCGGACTCGCCGCCGACCCGCGCGAGGCGCTGCGCTTCGTCAACGCGGCCCGCGCCCAGGGCCGCATCGCGCATCCCAACGTCGCCCGCGTGCTAACCGCCGAGGTGGTGGCGGGGCAGGCGCTGGTGGTAAGCGAATTGGCCGAGCAGGGTTCGCTGGCGACGGTGATGGTCAGCGGAACAGTGTTGCCGACAGCGCGCGTCCTCCCCTGGCTACGCGATGCCGCGCGCGGGCTGCAGGCCGCCGAGGAGAGTGGCCTGACCCATCGCGGTTTGCGGCCGGGCAACCTGCTGCTTGACCGCGAAGGCGGCGTGGTGGTCGCCGACTTCGGCACCTGCGCCAGCTACGAGCACGACACGCCGGCGGGTGGGCCACCTCCCACCTGGCTGGCGCCGGAGGAGACCGGCACCGGCGAGCCCGACATGCGCGCCAACCAGTTCAGCCTGGGCTGCATCGCCTGGCAGGCCCTGTGCGGCGCGCAGCCCTTCGCCGCCCCGGGGCGTGTCGCCAGCGCGCGGGCGCGGCACGATCAGGTGCTGGCTGCGCCCACGGCGCCGCATGACGTGCTCAAGGTGCTGGCGCGGCTGCTCGCGCGCGCGCCCGAGAACCGCTACCCCGGCTGGGCTGAAGCCGCCGCCGATCTCGACGCGCTGGTGCGCGGCGCCACGCCGGCCACCGCGCCGCTCGCGCCCGGGCTGTCCGCCCTCGGCCAGCCACCCGCCCGCGCCAGCGTGCGCGCGGCGGCGGTCGTCCCGGTGTCCGCAGACGCGCTCGAACCGGTTGCGGTCGCGGCGACGGATCGCATCTCTCTGCCACCAGCGGCGGTCAAATGCCTGATCGCCCTGGCGATCATCATCGTCGTCACCGGCTTCATTCTGCCGGCGCTCAATCGTTCGGCGCGGACGCAGCAGGTGGCGACACCCACGCCGGCAGCCGACGTCGCGCCGCCACGAGGCCCGGGGCCCAAGCGCGTCGAATCGCCCAGCGAGATGATCGCGCGCAATGCCGCCGAGGATGACCGGCGCAAGCTGGCGCGCCTCCACCAGCAGACGGGCACCGTGCCGATAGCGGACAATGCCGCGACCGCGCCGCCCATCCCCAAGCCACCGCAGGCGCACGTCGCGGCACCCGACGCGGCAATCCCGGCAGCGCTGCCCACGGCCCCCGAGCCGGGGGTCGACGCCGGCCCGGCCGCCAAGCCCGAGCCCTCGACGCAGGCCGCCGGCCTGCTCGCCGATGCCTTGCAGGCCGTGCGCACCGGTGCCGACGCCACGCAGCTGGTCGCGCTCTTCGCAGCGGCAGCCGAGGCCAACGCCGAATTCGGCGATGACGCCAACCTCCTCTACGCCGCCGCCCTGGCGGAGACCGGACAGACCGCCGCCGCCATCGCCAGCCTACAACGCCTGTCGAGTGCGGCGCGCCAGAAGAACGAGGCCGAGGCGCTGGCGCGCAGCCTCGGCCTGCGTCAGCCCGAGCTGAAACCGCGAATCGTCGCCCAGTTCGCCATCGGCGGCGCTGGCGACCAGTACATCCGCGAGGTCGGCTTCACCGGAGGTGTGGCCTGGGCGAAGGGCACCGGCTTCACGCTGCGCATCGACCCCGGCAGCGGCGCGCCAACCGTGGAAGGTGATGCCGCCACCGCCGACCGCGATGAGTGGACGCCGAAGTTCGCGCGCTCGCCGAAAGCCAACGTCCAGCTGAAGGATCCGCGCAACGGCCAGACCTACAGCATCACCACGCTGCAGGTCCATCCCATCCTACAGCAACCCCTGCTGACCTCGACCGCGGGCTGGAAGGGGTGGGGCTGGAACCACCAGCAGGTCGCCGAGGGCACCAAGAACGTGCGCTGGGGTCCGCTGATGGCGGATAGCCGCTGTCTCTTATACACATCTCCGAGCCCACGAGACTAAGGCGAATCTCGTATGCCGTCTTCTGCTTGAAAA